>Ga0208879_1000533_pt1 | contig 39088 bp, 40 predicted proteins | sample Knorr_S15_td_Bot_FD_185605 | JGI IMG/M metagenome (GOLD analysis project Ga0208879, IMG submission 185605) | Marine microbial communities from Southern Atlantic Ocean transect - Knorr_S15_td_Bottom_ad_5009_LV_A (SPAdes) (version 2) | ecosystem: Environmental > Aquatic > Marine > Oceanic | place... | reverse complement strand
GTTGGTAAATATAAACAAGGTGTTGGTTTATACGATTTAAAAATCGGGAAACTGATTAAGATATTTGAGCGTAAAGCAGCAAACCTAATGGTTGGCAGGCCAGATATTTTTGGTAATAATATTATAATTCCAGGCATAAAAAATGTAGAATGTTATGATATTGCTACTGGAGCAGTAAAATGGACTGCAGCTGTAAAAAATGCCACAGAGATTTCTAGTAATGAGGGAACCAACGAAATTTATGCGTTTAGAACAAAAGCAGGTAATACGGTAGTCTATAAAATTGATGCTAAATCTGGAAGTTTACTTTGGGCAGAAGGAAATAAATTAAAAGGAAATTTAGACAGATTTGAATTCACAAAAGCTGGATTGGTAGTAGTTACTGCTATTGATAATTCTGGTAAAAAAGGACTCGGGAAATTGGCTTCGGCTAAAAGTCAATCAAAAATTTATTTATTAGATAATAAATCAGGAGTTGACCTTTGGGAAAAGTCTCCAAAAACTAAAGGGTTTATCAGTCATTTTTATGTAGAAGATGAGGGTATTTTATTTGGAGTAGCTACAGGAGGTATAAATAAAATAGGCTTTGATGGTGTTCCTCTTTGGAAAAAACCGTTAAAAACAGGAGCAAATATTCAGCTTATGGCTAGAATGCCAAAAGGTGTTCTTTATATTTCTGAAAGTGATACTGATCTTATTAATATGGATACTGGCGAATCTGTTTTTGGCAACGCTATTAAGTATAAAAAATCAAAATCTGTGGCTTCAACTTTTGACGAGCAAAGAAATAGATTTTTAATTACCTGTAGTGATGGTGTATATGAAATTGATCGTGATAATGGAGAATATAATCTTCTTACATCAAACACCAACTTTGATTAAAAAGAAGAACCAACAGATATTGAAATTCGATCTAACAGAATTTTATTAAGTGCTTCACAAAACCTGATGATGTTGGATTTTAATGGCAACGAAAACTGGCATGTATATCATAGAGCTCCTGGAAAAAGTGCATTCGGAGCTATTATGGCGGGAGCTTTAACGGCAGTAGCATTAACTGCAGCCGTGTCACATGCAGCAAATGCTGGATATTTAAAAGCTTCAGGAGTCCCATCTTATAACAGTACTGTAAGATTTCATGATAGGCAAGCCGATAATTGGGCAAAAATTGCTGATCAAGGATTTCAAGAACTTGCAAAACGGTTTAAAGCTACAAAAGCTACAGAAAATGCAGCGTTTATTCTTACAAAAATTGATGGTGGTGTAGGATTAATAAAAGTTGATAAAGACTCTGGAGACACCTTAAATGAGATTTTGATAAAAGATAAAAAACCAATGTATGAAGTTGATGAAATTGCAGGATTTCTATATTTTGGTAAAGGGAGTACTATTTTAGTTTACGATCTTAAAAAGTAAAATCTTGTTGTTGAGATTTGTTGATTGGGCGTAATAATTAACATTATTGCGCTTAATCTTTTTTTAATGCTTTTTGTCGAATAAATCTCGCATTCGATTATAATAAGTTTTACATTAGTGCTGCTATTAATCAATTTTTTTAGAAAAGCATCAGATTATTATTCTGTCTTACAGGAAAGTACTGATGCTTTTTTTATGTTCTTAAAATGAGAGCTTTAACTTTACGTTCTAGAACTTTCCTTTTGTTAGAATTATTAATAAATGCATATTTAGATTAAAATTAGTATATTCAATGTGCTTTTAAATCGACTCTGTTTTATATGAAAAGGCTATTATTTTCAATATTTATTTTTTCGTTGTCATTGCAGTTACTACCTCAAACAAAATCTAAATTAGACAGTTTACTTGTGGTGTCAAAAACCCAAGAAAAGCTTGTTTTAGTAAATATTCTAAATAAAATTTACTGGGAGTATAGAAACTCTATTATAGGTAGTGCTTTATTTTATGCGAAAAGGTCATTAAGTATTTCAGAAAAGTTAGAAGAACAAAAAACTTCAAGTACACAATAAACTGGAGGCAGTACAAAAGCTAAAAAAAAACAATTTAATATAATGTAATCAACGATTTAGAGAACATCTCAACTTCTTCAAGTGTTCCTGTGCTAATACGACACCAATCATAAAATGGCGGAAAAGCACGACCAATTTTAACACCTTTTGTCAACATTTGTTTTCCTAATTTATTAATGTCTTTTCCAGACTTAAAGAAAATAAAATTAGTGCTCGATTTAATATAGTGTAAGTTAAGGTGGTCTAAAGTATTATAAATTATTTGTTTTGCTTCAAGGTTTTTTTGAAGTGAGAATTTATAAAATTCATCGTCTTTTAAAGCTTCCTTTGCACCTTCAATAGCAAAAATATTACTCATTGCTACAATGTTTCTTCTTATTGTTTGTGCCAGTTCAGGTTTTGCAATGAGAAAGCCTATTCGCATACCTGCCATTCCATAAACTTTAGAGAAAGTTTTTGAGACCACTACATTTTCACCTTTCTTCACCAAATCTATCATCGATGGATAATTTGGGTCTTCAATATATTCGTAGTAAGCTTCATCGCTAAACACAATAGTTCTTTTACTTACCGATGCGCAAAAATCTTGTAAAGTATTAGCTGGTAAAATAGTAGAAGTTGGATTGTTAGGATTACATAAAAAAACCATTTTTGTTTTAGATGTAATTCGCTTTTCAATTTCTTGAAGGTCATAACCTAAATTTTCATCTACCGGAACCCAATTTATATTTGCTCCCCACATTTTTGCATATTGCATCATCGCTAAAAAAGTAGGTTTCGCTGCAATAATTTCACCACCATTGGCAGCAAAAGTAATTCCGGCAATTTTTAGACCTTCGGTCGAACCACCAGTAACAATTACACTTTCAGGTGCAACATCATACTTTTTAGCAAGGATGCCTTCAAGATTTTCAGCATAAGCATAAGGATACCGACAACCAATATTAAAAGCATTTTTTACAGCGTTTCTAACTCGTTCCGACGGTCCATAAGGGTTTTCATTAGAACTTAACCGAATAGGATTTTCAAACTCTCTAGGATTAAATTTCTTTCGTTCTTCAGCAGTTAAAACTTGAAATCCTAATCCATTAAATAATGTAAATCCGCCAGCTAAAGCTGCTGTTTTTAGCCATTGACGTCTGTTAATTTCCATAAGAAGATGATTTTTACTAAATTAAGGTTTTATATTCTACTATCAAAATTGTTTTTATTTTTTGATGTAGCATTTCTTAAAAGACTTCATTATATTCAATCGCTAAATGAAACCAGAAAACAGAAAAGAAGAAATTGTAATAACTGCTGCGAAACTTTTTAAAGAGAAAGGTTATAGTGCAGTAACAATGAGAGATATTGCTAAAGCAATGGGAATTAAAGCCGCAAGTCTTTACAATCATATCAGCTCAAAACAAGAAATTTTAAAAAACATCATTATATCTTTAGCTGAACAGTTTACACATGGGATGTCTCTTATAAAAAATTCTAATTCTAACTCTTTAGAAAAATTAAAACAAATCGTAATCCTTCATGTCGATATAACGGCAAGAAACACCTTTGGAATGGCGTCATTAAATAACGATTGGATGCATCTCGAAGAGCAACTAGAACATTATCTAAAACTGCGACATAATTATGAAGACGATTTAAGAAACATAATTAATCAAGGTATTAATTCATCCGAAATAACAAACTCTAATCCAGACATTATGCTGTTTTCAATGTTATCAACATTACGATCGTTATACCTTTGGGTACCAAAAAAAGAAGACTTAAATCCTAAAGAATTTGCAAATGAATTAAGTAAAGTTTTCATTAACGGAATTAAAAAATAATATTGTAAATTTGTAATTCAAACTAACAAGTGTTAGTTAGAAGTTTTTTTTAAAATAGAGTTCCTGCAAGATTTTTAAAACCTTGTAGGTTTATAATAGCTAAAAAATGGCAGAGTTTCATAAAATAAAAATTGCTGATGTTTATAAAGAAACTAAAGATACAGTAGTTATAGAATTTGATATTCCAAAGCAACTGCAAGACGCTTTTAGTTTCAAACAAGGGCAACATTTAACCCTGCGTAAACTAATCAATGATGAAGACGTGAGACGTCCATATTCGTTGTGCTCTAGCCCTGTGGAGAACCTATGGAAAGTTGCTATTAAACAACTTCCTGGAGGTGTATTTTCAACTTACGCCAATACAGAACTTCAGTCTGGGGAGATGATTGAAGTTATGCCGCCAACAGGTAATTTTTATGTGGATATAGAACTAGGAACTTCTAAAAATTATATAGCTTTTGCGGCAGGAAGTGGTATTACACCAATCTTGTCCATTATTAAAACACATTTGCTTTCAGAATCAAACAGTACATTCAAGCTATTCTATTTAAACAAAACCGTAAAATCCATTATCTTTAAAGAAGAAATAGAGCAGCTTAAAAATAAGTTTTTTGGAAGGTTTCAAGTCTTTTATTTTCTAACAAAAGAACAGCGTGATATTCCGTTTTTAAATGGAAGATTTGATAAAGAAAAGTTAGCAGTCTTAACAAATATATTTATAGATATAGAGGATACAAATAGTTGTTTTATTTGTGGGCCACAAGACATGATTTTCTTGATACGTGACCATTTGCAAGCAGCAGGTTTGAGTAAAGATAAAATACATTACGAATTATTTTTTTCCGGAAATCCTGACGATAACAAACATATAGCAGAAGCAATAGAACAAAAAAAAGAAGGAACAGAAGTGACGATTATAGATGGTGGAACAGAATTTCATTTTGTCATGGATGATGATTTTGATACCATTTTAGATGGGGCTTTAGCAGCAGGAGCCGATCTGCCATTCGCTTGTAAAGGAGGCGTATGTAGTACCTGTAAATGTAAAATCATCGAAGGTGCAGTAACAATGAAAGTCAATTATGCTTTAGAAGAATATGAGGTTACGAAAAATTTTGTTTTAAGCTGTCAAGCAGTACCAACAACCAAAAAAGTGGTAGTCGATTTTGATGTTTAATTCCTGCGAAGGCAGGAATCTCATCATTTGAACTAGAAATTCATAATAACTAAATGCTCATACTATGAGTGAAGAACAAATAAAAGAATTGGAAATACAATTTGAGGCACGAATTGCACGTGACGAAAAAATTGAACCTAAAGATTGGATGCCGGAAAAATACAGGCAAACACATATTAGGCAAATGTCTCAGCATGCACATTCCGAAATTATTGGGATGCTTCCAGAAGGCAATTGGATAACAAGAGCACCTACCTTGCGTCGTAAGGTAGCCCTTTTGGCAAAAGTGCAAGATGAAGCAGGACATGGATTATACCTGTATAGCGCTACCGAAACACTTGGTATTACAAGAGACGAATTGCTAGAACAATTACATACAGGAAAAGCAAAATATTCAAGTATCTTTAATTATCCTGCTATTTCTTGGGCAGATATGGGAACAATTGGATGGTTGGTTGATGGAGCAGCAATAATAAATCAGGTCGCATTATGTGGAGCTTCCTATGGACCTTATGCACGTGCCATGGTTAGAATATGTAAAGAAGAGAGTTTTCATCAACGTCAAGGCTATGAAATTTTAGTCACTCTTATGAAAGGAACCCAAGAACAAAAAGATATGGCACAAGACGCTTTAAACCGTTTTTGGTGGCCATCACTTATGATGTTTGGTCCAACTGATGCAGAGTCTCCTCATACTGCTCAATCCATGAAATGGAAACTTAAACGTAAAACCAATGATGATTTACGTCAGCAGTTTATAGATCAAACCGTTCCTCAAGCCGAATTAATAGGACTTACCATTCCAGATTCAGATTTAAAATGGAATAAAGAAATGGGTCATTACGATTTTGGAGAGATAGATTGGGATGAGTTTTGGCAAGTGGTAAAAGGTCATGGACCTTGTAATAAAGAGCGGATGAAGGTAAGAATAGCAGCACATGAAAACGGACAATGGGTAAGAGATGCAGCTATGGCTTATGCTGAAAAGCAACAAATTCCAGCGTAGGCAGGAATCTCATGAATATCCTGCAAGGTTTCAAAAACCTTATAGGTATAAAATATAAAGTTTAATTAATAAAATTCCCTTTCCAAAGGAAAGGGTTAGGGATAGGATGAAAAAAAACTGGCCACTTTGGGAAGTCTTCGTGAGAAGTAAAAACGGATTAGAACATCGCCATTTTGGAAGCCTACATGCTGCAGATGCTGAAATGGCACTCGAAAATGCTCGGGATGTCTATACGCGACGTAATGAAGGTATAAGTATTTGGGTTGTAGAATCAAAACATATTACAGCTACTAATCCAGATAATAATGGGGAATTGTTCGAACCTGCTAAAGATAAAGTATATCGTCATCCAACATTTTACGATTTACCAGACGAGATTAAGCATATGTAATTGAGAATTTGAATTTGAAGCTGAAAATGAAATTGAATACATGAGTGATAAAAAGTTTGATTTAACAGAACGATTAGAAGATTTTGCAGCGTCAATTATTTTGTTGTATGACAAAAAACCAATGTCCTATGCTGCAGATTATTTAGCAAAACAACTTATTCGTTCTTCGTGTTCTTCAGCTTTAAATTATGGGGAGGCTTTAGGAGCAGGAACTGACAGAGATAAGATAAATAAGTTGAGAATATGTCTTAAAGAATTAAGAGAGAGTATGAGGAATTTGAATATTCAGTCTAAAGCTAATTTGTTTTCAGAAGAAACTCTTTCAAAATTAAAAGATGAAAATGACCAACTAATAAGAATTATAGTAACCAGAATAAAAAATATTAATTGAAAGGATTCGACTTCAATTTCGATTTCGACTTCAATTTCATTCTAATATGAAAAACAACAACTTATACAAATACATCCTCAGTATTACAGACAACACACTTATTCTCGGACAGCGTCTTGGAGAGCTCTGTGGTCATGGTCCAAGTTTAGAAACAGATATTGCTTGTACAAATATTTCGTTAGATATGTTAGGACAAGCACGAAATTATTATCAATATGCCGCTAAAGTAAAAGGAGGAAATACTACTGAAGACGATATTGCTTTTTTAAGAAAAGAACACGAATACTTAAATGTATTATTGGTAGAGCAACCAAATACAGATTTTGGATATATTATGGCGAGACAGTTTTTATTCGATGTATATCATTTATTTTTTTTACAAGAATTACAGAAAAGTAAAGATCAAACACTTTCTGCAATAGCAAATAAAGCAATAAAAGAGGTGAGTTATCATTATCGATTTTCTTCAGATTGGATAAAACGTCTTGGTGATGGCACAAAAGAAAGTCATCAAAGAACTCAAAATGCTGTTGATGATTTATGGACATATACAGACGAGTTGTTTCATCAAACAGAAACTGACAAGGCTATGATTAATGATGGGATTGGAGTTGACACATTAAAATTTAAATCCGAATATTATGAGAGAGCAAATAAAGTTTTAGAAGAGGCCACTTTAGAAATCCCAGAATCAAGATATTTTCAAAAGGGAGGAAAACAAGGCATGCATACCGAACATTTAGGTCATTTATTAAGTGATTTGCAATATATGCAACGTGCTTATCCAAACATGAAATGGTAATCTCACCTCAATCCTCCCAAAGGGAGGAAGAGATTAAATTATGAGTGAATTAAAAAACATATCAAGCTTAGATTCTCTCCCTTTGGGAGAGATGTCCGATAGGACAGAGTGGGTTATAGGCAAAAATCTAATCCCAATTCTGAACCAAGTTTTAGACCCTGAAATTCCTGTATTAACAATTCTGGATATGGGAGTTGTACGTTCTGCTATAATTAAAGATGATGAAGTAATTGTAAAAATTACACCTACATATAGTGGTTGTCCTGCTATGGATGTGATTGGAGAGGATATAATAATTGCTTTCAAAAATGAAGGATATAATGCAAAAGTTGAATTGGTACTGTCTCCTGCCTGGACAACCGATTGGATTACAGAAAAAGGAAGGCGATCTTTAGAAGGCTATGGAATTGCACCCCCTTTGGATGCAATAGCTGATAAAGAAGTTTTATTAGGAGGTAAAAAATTAGTGAAGTGTACTAATTGTGGATCAACTAATACAAAATTAGTGAGTCAATTTGGTTCAACAGCATGTAAGGCATTGTTTAAATGCAGCGATTGCCAAGAACCATTTGATTATTTTAAATGTCTTTAATTCCCACGAAGGTGGGAATCTTATGAAACAAAACAGAAAGTATAATTATAATGCAAGGATTAAGAACAACAATATACAAAGTGAGTAATTTATCTGAAGCAAAATCTTGGTATTTAAAAGCTTTTAGAAAAGAACCCTATTTTGATGAATCTTTTTATGTAGGTTTTAATATCAAAGGATACGAACTTGGTTTACTACCTGAAGAAAAAGAAACTAGTAAAAAGACAGATAATGTTTTATCATATTGGGGTGTTGAAGACATTCAAAAGGTTTATAATCATTTAATTGAATTGGGAGCTTTAGAGCATGAAAAACCAACAAATGTTGGAGGTAAATTAATGATTGCAAGTGTGTTGGATCCTTGGCAAAATGTGATTGGAATTATATTTAACCCAGATTTTAATCTACCAAAATAAAACATGAATTCAATTGAGTTAAAAATAGAAAACAAAATAGCGTATATAACGCTCAACAGACCAGAGGTATTCAACAGTTTCAATCGTGAAATGGCTTTGCGTTTGCAAGACACCTTGGACGCTTGTGAAGTTAATGATGAGGTTAGAGTCATTGTACTAACAGGAAACGGAAAAGCATTTTGTGCTGGACAAGATCTAAAAGAAGTGACCTCTCCGGAATTAAATCCAGGTTTCAAAAAAATTCTTGAAGAACATTATAATCCGATCATTTTACGAATCCGAAATATTGAAAAACCAATTATTGCTGCGGTCAACGGAGTAGCTGCGGGAGCAGGAGCAAATATAGCATTAGCTTGTGATGTAGTTGTAGCTAGCGAAAAAGCAAGTTTTATTCAAGCTTTTAGCTTAATAGGTTTAATTCCAGATAGTGCAGGAACTTTCTTTTTACCTCGTTTAATCGGATTTCAAAAAGCATCAGCTTTAATGATGTTAGGCGACAAGGTTTCATCAGAAGAAGCAGAGCGATTAGGAATGATTTATAAATACGTGCCCTCTGAAGAATTTCAAGAAACTATTCAAAAATTAGCTTTAAAAATGGCACAAATGTCAACAAAAGCATTAGGGTTAATTAAGAAAACATTAAATCAATCCTTTACAAATAATTTAGAACAGCAACTATCTGTTGAATCAAAATATCAAATAGAAGCAGCAAGTAGTGAAGATTATCAAGAAGGCGTTGCTGCATTTATAGAAAAGCGTAAACCAAATTTCAGAGGTAAATGATAACTTGTTGTCATCCTGAACTTTTACACTGGACTTGTCGAAGTGTGTATCAGGATCTCATTAAATAATAATATTTATCTCCCTCTGGGAGAAATCGAAGATTCGACGAAATAAAATAAACTTATTGAGTCAAATGTCTGAAAGACAGAGTGGGGTATGAACAAACAAACTTTGATACAAGTACATAATAGAGTGAAACCATACATTCATAAAACACCTGTGCTTACTTCGGAGTTAATAAATGAAATATGTGAAACCAAGGTTTATTTTAAATGCGAGAACTTTCAAAAAATGGGAGCTTTTAAAATGCGAGGTGCAACAAACGCAATTTTAAGTCTAACGGAAGAGCAACGTAATAAAGGCGTTGTAACACATTCTTCGGGTAATTTTGCACAAGCATTATCATTGGCTGCAAAAAAATTAGGAGTAAAAGCATTTATTGTAATGCCTAAAAATGCACCACAAGTAAAAAAGAATGCGGTAAAAACCTATAAAGGCGAGATTATTGAATGTGATTCTAATCCCATTGCTCGGGAAGAAATGGCAGAGAAAGTAAGAATTGAAAAAGGAGCAACATTTATTCATCCATCTAATGATGATGAGGTCATTTTAGGACAAGCTACAGTGGCAATAGAATTATTAGAGGAATATCCGCAATTAGATTATATCTTTACGCCAATTGGTGGTGGAGGATTAATTGCAGGAACAATTTTAGCTGTGAAGTATTTTTCTGAAAAATGTAAAGTTATTGGTGGAGAACCCATAAATGTAGATGACGCTTATCGTTCTTTATTAAGCGGAAAAATTGAATACAACGATAGTAATAGTATTACAATAGCTGATGGATTAAGAACGTTTCTCGGAGACCGTAATTTTCCGATTATTAAAAAAGGAGTCGAAAAAATAATTAGAGTGGAAGAAACAGAAATTATAAATGCTATGAAACTGATTTGGGAACGTATGAAAATAATCATTGAACCTTCAAGCGCAGTTGCTTTTGCAGCATTATTAAAAGACAAAGAAAATTATAAAAATAAAGAAGTCGGAATTATTATTTCCGGAGGAAATGTAGATGTAACAAATCTACCGTTTTAAGTATTAACGATTGTGGATTGATGATTGTAGATTTTTGAACTAAATAAAGAATAAATATGAAACCTAATCAGCTTGAAGATTGATTGATTCAATTTGCAATTAATGTCATTTTACTTTGTAAAAAAATTGATAAATCTTTTGCTTCAGAGCATCTAGCTAAACAATTGATAAGGTCGGTTACTTCATCTGCATTGAATTATGGAGAAGCAAGAAGTGGAGAATCAATAAGAGATTTTTTACACAAGATGAAAATTTGCTTGAAAGAATTAAGAGAGAGTTTAATTAATATGAGAATACAAAAAGGAGCTAAACTCATTACAGATGTTGTTTCTTTAGATAATTTAATAAAGGAAAACGATGAGCTTATTTCAATATTTGTTGCAAGTATTAAAACGGCAAGTTCAAAATTAAAATAGTAAAGTAATCATGATAATAGTATACTTCAAAAATCAAAAATCGTTAATCAACAATCTGAAATGAATATAGGAATTATCGGTTCTGGAACAATGGGAAGTGGCATCGCGCAGGTTGCTGCAACTTCAGGTTGTAAAGTTAAAGTTTTCGATACTAATCAAGATGCTTTAGATAAAAGTAAAGCAGCTCTTGAAAAAGTATTGTTACGACTCATTGAAAAAGAACGCATTGATGAAACAGAAAAAAATCGAATTCAAAATAATATTTCTTATGTGAATTCATTGCAGGATTTGGCAGATTCCGATTTAGCTATCGAAGCCATTGTTGAAAATTTAGAAATTAAACAAAGCCTGTTTTCAGAGTTAGAAAGTTATGTGTCTGATGAAACAATCATTGCATCAAATACATCTTCATTATCAATTACATCAATTGCATCAGCGCTACAAAACCCTGAACGTTGTGTAGGTATTCACTTTTTTAATCCAGCACCATTAATGGCATTGGTTGAGGTAATTCCTGCTATTCAAACTTCAGAGATTGTATCTGAAAAAGCAGTTTCAACTATTAAAAGCTGGAACAAAACAGTTGTTATAGCAAAAGACACACCTGGATTTATTGTAAATCGCGTCGCAAGACCATATTATGGTGAAGCACTTCGTATTTATGAAGAAGGCATTGCTGATTTTGCTACTATAGATAATGCGATGAAGACCATTGTAAATTTCAGAATGGGACCTTTTGAATTGATGGATTTTATTGGTAACGATATTAACTATACAGTAACCAAAACTGTTTTTAAGACTTTTTATTATGATTCTAAATTCAGACCTTCATTCACACAACAACGATTGGCAGAAGCAGGTTATTTGGGAAGAAAAACAGGAAAAGGTTATTATGATTATGATGAAAATGGAAAAGTCACTTCGAGCGAAGTCAAGAGGTCATATAACACAGATTTAGCACAAACCATTTTTGATCGTGTACTTGTCATGTTAATTAACGAAGCGGCGGATGCTTTGTTTTGGAATATTGCTTCAGCAGAAGATATAGATAAAGCGATGACAAAAGGAGTAAATTATCCTAAAGGGCTTTTAGTCTGGGCGGATGAAAAAGGAATCGATTGGTGTGTTGAAAGAATGGATGGATTATATAAGGAATATCACGAAGAAAGATACCGTTGTAGTCCGTTATTGCGTAGAATGAAAAGAGAGAACCAAACATTCTTTTAATGAAAGGAGAAGCAATTCCATACAAAATGTTAAGTCTTGATGCGTTTAGTACTTGGCTCGGTATTGAAATTTTAGAATGCAGTATTGGATATTGCAAAATTGCATTGACTGTGAGAAAAGAAATGCTAAACAGTATGAATAAAGCACATGGAGGAATCAGTTACTCGTTAGCAGACACAGCTTTTGGTTTCGCTGCTAACACACATGGGAAATATGCTGTATCAATTGAGTCATCAATAAATCATATCGAAGCATTAAACGAAGGTGATTATTTAGTAGCAGAATCTGTTATTGAAAAAGTAAATAGCAAATTAGGTTTTAATATTATTGAAGTAAAACGAGGTAAAGAATTGGTAGCACTTTTTAAAGGAGTTGTTTATCGTACGAATAAAGATTGGGAATAAAAATTAAATAATTCCTTCCCTTTAAAGGAAGGTGTCCAAAGGACAGAAGGGTTAAACATGAAACAAGCATATATAATAGACGGAATAAGAACACCAATAGGAAGTTACAAAGGTACATTGTCAACTATCCGAACAGACGATTTAGCGGCTTTAGTTATTAAAGAATTGGTGGCTCGAAATCCAAATATTCCAAAAGAAGATTATGACGATGTTATTTTGGGATGTGCAAATCAGGCAGGAGAAGATAATCGCAATGTAGCACGAATGGCTTTATTGTTGGCAGGATTACCATTTACGGTTCCTGGAGAAACGGTAAACCGATTATGCAGTTCAGGATTATCAGCTATTATTCACGCGAATAGAGCTATAAAAGCTGGAGATGGCAATGTGTTTATTTCTGGAGGAGTTGAAAACATGACACGTGGACCTTATGTTATTTCTAAAACAGCAAGTGCTTTTGGGAACGATTCTAAAATGTACGATTCCAGTTTTGGGTGGCGTTTTATCAATCCGAGAATGCAGGAGTTATATGGAACAGATACTATGGGAAATACTGCTAAAAATTTAGTAGAAAAGTATAACATTTCTCGCGAAGATCAAGACTCATTTGCATATTGGAGCCAAATGAAAGCAACAAAAGCTCAAGAAAACGGTCGTCTATCAAAAGAGATTATTACTGTTGAAATTCCTCAACGTAAAAAAGACCCTATTCAATTTTCAAAAGATGAGTTTATAAAACCGACCACCACAAAAGAAATATTGTCAAAATTAAGAGGAGCATTTAAAACTGAAGGAGGAAACGTAACAGCAGGAAACTCATCAGGATTGAATGATGGAGCTGCAGTAACAATAATCGCATCTGAAGATGCAGTTAAAAAATATAATTTAAAGCCTTTAGCACGAATTGTAAGTTCGGCAGTTGTTGGTGTAGAACCACGAATCATGGGGATTGGTCCTGTTGAAGCTTCTAATAAAGCATTAGCAAAAGCAGGATTAACAATGAATGATATGGATATTATTGAGCTAAACGAAGCCTTTGCAGCACAAGTTTTGGCATGTACAAGGGCTTGGGGATTGGCTGATGACGACCCGAGATTAAACCCAAACGGAGGAGCAATAGCTATTGGTCACCCTCTTGGTGTTACAGGCACAAGACTGTGTTATTCGGCAGCAATAGAATTGCAAGAGCAACAAAAAAAGTATGCTTTAGTAACCATGTGTATTGGAGTTGGTCAAGGTTATGCTGCAATAATTGAAAATACAAATTAATAGTAGATTGTATGTTCGAGCCAAGTTAAGGTCTATTTTTATGTACAAATAACAATATAGTTTATAAATATTATTTATATTTACAAAAAATAAATATCAAATGACAACATATACTTCATCATTACCAGATAGTTTATTTAAAAAATTGGCAGATGTTGCTATGCACTATGGCCTTGCCAAAAATAAAATTATAGAAAAAGCACTTACTATTTATTTAGATCAGCTTAATCGTGCCGAATATGTAAAATCGTACAAATTGGCTGGAAAGGATGAAGAAATAATGGCTGTAGCAGAAGAAGGGATGGAATATTACCTTGCTAATTTAGACGAAAAATTAAAATGAAACAAGGAGAAATTTGGGAGATGCATCTCGATCCTGTTTCAGGTAGGGAACAAGGAGGAAGGCGACCGGCAGTTATAGTAAGCGGTAATTTATTAAATACTTATTTAGAAGTGGTTATTGTTTGTCCACTTACTTCAATTATTAAAAAATATAAAGGAAATTTAATTTTAGAGCCTACAAAAGAAAATGGATTAAAGAAAAAATCTGAAGTGTTAACATTTCATATACGATCAGTTTCAAAAAACAGATTGCGTAAACGTTTGGGAGAAATTTCAGAAGAAAAAATAAATAAAATAAAAGCAACTTTAAGCGATATTTTAAGGTATTAAATTGGAGAGAATTGATACAACATCGTAAATGAGTTTACAACTAATTGTACCAGATATTGATTAAGAATTATTTTCTATTGTAAAATATGTTTTGAAAAACTGAAAAGGGTTATGAAAAAATACAACATTATGTTTCCGCGAAAACAAAAATCTTTAAATAAAGAATTTTATGAGTAAGATTCAACATTATGTTACAGGACAATGGTTAGAAGGCAAAGACGAAGGCTATCCAATCTATGATGCAATTACTGGCGAAGTCATTTCAAATATAGCTATTGAAGGCTTAAATATTCCTGAAATTCTTCAATATGGAAGAACAAAAGGAGGCGAAGTACTTCGTAAAATGACCTTTCAAGAACGCGGAAATATGCTTAAAAAACTGGCGTTCTATTTGATTAAAAAGAAAGATCCTTTTTACGAATTAAGCTATAGAACTGGAGCAACCAAAGTAGATAGCTGGATAGATATTGAAGGCGGTATCGGAAACCTTTTCGCATATGCATCATTACGAAAATTGTTTCCAAACCAAACCTATCATGTTGAAGGCGAACCAATCGATTTATCTCGTGGAGGGCGCTTTATGGCACATCATATTATGGTGTCTAAAAAAGGAGTAGCAATACATATTAATGCATTTAATTTCCCGGTTTGGGGAATGTTAGAAAAATGTGCTGTCAATTGGATGGCTGGCGTTCCAGCAGTAGTTTTACCAGCACCTTCTTCATCGTATTTAGCTGAAACTGTAGCGCGAGAAATTGTCAATTCTGGAATCTTACCTGAAGGTGCTTTGCAAATCATTAATGGAACTGTAAAAACTATTTTAGATTCAGTTGAATCTCAAGATGTCGTTACTTTTACAGGTTCGGCTACAACAGGACGTTTACTTAAAGCACATCCACGAATTATTCAGGAAGCAGTACCATTTACTATGGAAGCCGATTCGTTAAATGCTTCAATATTAGGAGAAGATGCAGTTCCAGGAACACTAGAATTTGACATTTTTATTAAAGAAGTCCGAAAAGAAATGACTGTTAAATGCGGACAAAAATGTACTGCAATCCGTCGTATTATTGTTCCAGAAAAATCCATTGAAGATGTTCAAATTGCTCTCGGAAAAGCCTTAGATAAAGTCACTATTGGAGATCCAAGATTGAAAGAAGTTAGAATGGGATCGCTCATTAGTAAAGAGCAAGTTGAAGAGGTTCGTAACAGCGTTACTGAAATTGCTAAAAAAGCACAAATCGTTTATGGCAGTTTAGATAAGATTGACCTTGTTGGTGCCGATTCAAAAAAAGGTGCGTTTATTAGTCCAATTCTGTTAAGAGAAGATTATCCTTTCGAAAATGTTGCTGTTCACGAACGTGAAGCATTTGGCCCTGTAAGTACCATTATGCCGTATAAAAATTTAGACGAAGCTATCGAGTTGGCAAAAATGGGAAAAGGCTCGTTAGTGTCTTCAATTATAACAAATGATGACACTATTGCAAAAGAATACGTAATTAATGCGGCATCACACCATGGACGTATTTTAGTGCTCAATAGAGAAAGTGCTAAAGAAAGTACAGGACATGGTTCGCCGTTGCCAAGTTTAGTTCATGGAGGTCCAGGACGTGCAGGTGGAGGAGAAGAAATGGGAGGAATGCGAGGCGTAAAACACTATTTACAACGTACTGCCATTCAAGGGTCGCCTACAACATTGACCGAAATTACAGGAATCTATCAACCTGGAGGAGCTTACAAAGACACAGAACAACATCCTTTTAAATATCATTGGGAAGATATTCAACCAGGAATGTCACTCAAAACACATAAACGTACAATTACCAATAGTGACATTATAAATTTCTCAAACCTTACTTGGGATCATTTTTATGCACATACCGATATCACTTCACTTGATGGAAGTATTTTTGAAAAACGAACAGCTCATGGCTATTTTATCCTTGCAGCAGCAGCAGGATTATTTGTATATCCAAACAAAGGGCCAGTAGCAGCAAATTACGGGTTGGAAGATTGTCGTTTTATTCGTCCGATTTATCACAACGACACCATTTATGTTAGGTTGACATGTAAACAAAAAATTGATAGAGATTCCCGTGGACCTCAATTACCAAGCGGAATTGTAAAATGGTACGCTGAAGTTTTTGATGCTGAAGATGAGATTGTGGCCATAGCAACTGTGTTAACATTGGTTCAAAAGAAAAGCCCCTTTGCAGAAATAAATAGAAACACTATTGAAAATTATTTAGATAAATTAACTAAAGACACAAAACCAGTTTGGGGTACAATGACACCTCAACATATGGTTGAGCATTTAGAGTTTACCTTTAAAATTGCTTCTGGAGAAAATCAGGATTTTGAGGTTTCGACACCAGAAAATATATTAGAAAAAGTACATGATTCTTTATACAATCATAAGCAAATGCCAAGAAATTTTGACGCACCATCATTTCTCGAAAAGGATATTGAAAAATTACAACACAATAATTTATCAGAAGCCAAGCAAAAGTTATTCGAGTCTTATGATAAATTTGTTGCATATTTTCATGAAAACCCAGAGTCAACTATAAAAAATGTTGTTTTTGGACATTTAAATAAATTTGAATGGGATTTGTTTCAAACCAAACACATTAACCATCACTTTGAACAATTCGGATTATTATAATATGGAAGCATACGTAAAACTAAATATTGAAAACCAAGTAGGTTATATTGAGTTTTTTCATCCTGAACATAATTCACTACCTGCGAATTTGTTAGCTAAATTAACACGAACAATCACTGATGCTGGTAAGAATGAAGATATAAAAGTTATTGTTTTAAAAAGTGAAGGAGACAGAACCTTTTGTGCTGGAGCAAGTTTCAATGAGCTTGTAAAAATAAATGATGAAGAATCTGGAAAAGTTTTCTTTTCAGGATTTGCCAATGTCATTAATGCCATGCGTAAATGTCCAAAATTTATCATTGGTCGCATACAAGGAAAAACTGTTGGTGGTGGCGTTGGTATTGCATCAGCAACCGATTATTGTATGGCGACAAAATTTGCAGCCATTAAGTTGAGTGAGCTCAATCTTGGTATTGGACCTTTTGTAGTTGGCCCAGCAATTGAGCGTAAAATAGGATTAAGTGCCATGTCGCAAATTGCTATTAATGCCAATAATTTTTACACAGCAGAATGGGCAAAACAAAAAGGATTGTTTACTCAAGTCTATGATAGTACAGATGAATTAGACGAAGCAGTAAAAACCTTTGCTAAAAATTTATGTAATTATAATCTTGAGGCAATGCGAGAAATGAAAACTGTTTTCTGGAAAGGTACTGAAGATTGGGATGATTTATTATTACAAAGAGCAAAAATTTCAGGAAAATTAGTGCTTTCAGAATTTACAAAAGGAACACTTAAGAGATTTAAATAATTAACGAATTACGATTAACGATTTAAGAAGTACAACAATCAAAAATCGTTTACGCAAAAGTGATGTTATGCAGTACATAAAAGAAGGACGACCATATAAGTTTTCACAACCAACTACAATTCAAGACCCAACAGCCTATAGAATTCCACAATTAAAATTCGATTTAGGCAAAGGCAAGATTATAAAAATGGATAGAATGCGTCAAATGATTGCTGACCACATGGTGTACTCTAAACATACATCACCTCATGTAACTTCTTATGTTGAAGCCGATTTAACAGAGTTGGTAAACTGGAGAAATGAAAATAAAATTTCTTTTCAAGAGAAATATGGAGAAAAACTAAAATTCACGCCTTTGTTTGTTGAGGCCGTTGCTAAAGCGATTAAAGATTTTCCAAATATTAATGCTTCTGTCGATAGATCAAATATTATTGTAAAAGAAGATATCAATATTGGCATCGCAACCGCATTACCAAATGGGAATTTAATTGTTCCAGTAGTTAGAAATGCAGATAAAAAGAATCTGATGGAAACAGCTAAAAAAGTAAATGAGCTTGTAGAAAAAGCGCGAAATAACAAGTTAAAATCCGACGATATTAAAGGTGGTACATTTACCATTTCTAATGTTGGAACCTTTGGAAGTGTTATGGGAACACCAATTATTAATCAGCCAGAAGTTGCTATTTTAGCTATGGGAATTATTAAAAAACGAGCCGAAGTTATTGAAACAAAAAAAGGCGATAAAATAGCAATTAGAAGTATGATGTACCTATCCTTATCCTTCGATCATCGCGCAGTTGATGGCTTTTTAGGAGGAAGTTTTTTACGTCGTATAACCGATTATTTAGAATAATTTAATACTAAAAGAAAAATATAAACATTTGTCATTCCTGCGAATCCCGTCCTAATAATTATCGGGAGTTATCGGGAAGGAATCCATAAAACAAAAGTATGTCTTATAATATAAAAATAACAAAAGTTGAACATTCAAAAGTCGAAGAACTCGATTTTAATAATATTCCGTTAGGAAAAACATTCACAGATCATATGTTTATTTGCGATTATGATAATGGAAAATGGATAAACCCACGAATTGAACCATTACATCATATTCCAACACATCCAGCAGCAATGGCATTACATTACGGACAAGCTATTTTTGAAGGCATGAAAACTACTATAGATGCTGAAGGAACACCAATGTTATTCAGACCAGAAAAAAATGCAATACGACTTAATTTTAGCGCAAATAGAATGGGAATGCCAGATTTTCCTGAAGATTTATTTGTGGAAGGACTTAAACAATTGGTCGCATTAGACAAAAATTGGATCCCACCACAGGAAGGAAGCGCCTTGTATTTAAGACCATTTATGTACGCCGATGAGCATTTTATTGGTATGCGTGCGGCATCACATTACAAATTTATTATCATAGCATCGCCATCAGGACCATATTTTAATAAACGTATTAAGCTGTTTGCCGAAACAAAATATATACGAGCTGCTCGAGGTGGCACAGGAGAGGCAAAAGCAGCTGGAAACTATGCAGCAGCAATTAAGCCTACTGAAATTGCTAAAGCTAAAGGGTGCGATCAGGTATTGTGGCTGGATGCACATGATTTTAGTTTCATTCAAGAAGCAGGAACGATGAATCTTTTTTTTAAGATTAATGGCGAGTTTATTACACCAAATTTAGAAGGAACTATTTTAGACGGAATTACCCGAATGAGTGTAATAGAATTACTAAAAAGTAAAGTTTGTAAAGTTACAGAACGTCCGATTACCATTGAAGAAGTTATTGAAGCTTCTAATAATGGAACATTGGAAGAAGCCTTCGGAACAGGAACTGCAGTAGGAATTGCTATGATTGAAGAAATTCGATTTAAGGAAATTACAATTAATTTACCAGACGAAAACCCTGCAGGACAAATGGTTTTAGATACATTAAATGGTATCCGTTCAGGTAAACTGGAGGATAAACTGAACTGGATGGTTAAGATAGAAAAAGAATTGGTCTAATTGAACAAAGACATACTACATAAAGCTTTTTCAAATCTTTGCACAGCCAAAGCAATGACAGAATTGTATGAAACTAATTTTAAGGTAACTTCAAAATATGTGCATGCCACATCAAGAGGTCACGAAGCCATACAAATTGCTTTGGGCATGCAATTGTTACCTCAAGATTATGCCTTTCCGTATTATAGAGATGATGCTATGTTATTGTCTTTTGGTTTAGAGCCTTATGATTTAATGTTGCAATTATTAGCAAAACGTGAAGATCCTTTTTCTGGAGGAAGAACCTATTATTGTCATCCGAGTTTAAAAGATGATGATAAACCAAAAATACCGCATCAATCATCTGCAACAGGAATGCAAGCTATTCCTGCAACAGGAGTTGCTATGGGGATGCAATACAAAGAAAAAAATTCAGAATTCAGTCCCGATAGCTATCGGGATCAGAATTCAGAATTACCTCTTGTTGTTTGCAGCCTTGGAGATGCCTCAGTAACAGAAGGCGAAATAGCCGAAGCATTCCAGATGGCAGCATTAAAACAAATGCCTATTTTATATATAGTACAAGATAACGGTTGGGATATTTCGGCAACTGAAGAAGAAACTAGAGCACAAAATGCCTTTGAATATGCCCAAGGATTTAAAGGTCTGGAAGCTATTTCTATTGATGGCGCCAACTTTATAGAAAGTTATAATGCCATTGAAAAAGTGATTGAAACCATTCGCACAGAACGTCGACCGTTTTTAATACACGCTAAAGTGCCTTTGCTCAATCATCACACTTCAGGTGTGCGAATGGAATGGTATCGAGACGATTTAGAAGAAGCACGTTCACGAGATCCTTATCCGGTTTTAAAACAACAGTTAGTATATAACGGATTTACTTCCGAAGAAATTGAAGATATAGAAAATTCAGCGGAAGCAAAAGTTAAATCTGATTTTGAAAAGGCGTTACAAGCCGAAGATCCAAACCCTGAAGATTTATTTACACACGATCTTATTCCAACACCAATCACCGAAGAAGTAGGAGAACGTTCTCCAGAAGGGAATGACAGAGTATTGATGGTAGATTGTGCCTTATATGCTGTTGAAGAGCTTATGAAAAAGCATAAAGAATGTTTGCTATATGGGCAAGATGTTGGTGGACGACTTGGAGGCGTGTTTCGTGAAGCTGCGACTTTAGCACAAAAGTTTGGAGACGATCGCGTATTTAATACACCAATACAAGAAGCATTTATTGTGGGATCAACCGTCGGGATGAGTGCTGTGGGACTAAAGCCAATTGTTGAGGTACAGTTTGCCGATTATATTTGGCCTGGACTTAATCAATTATTTACTGAAGTTAGTAGAAGTTGTTATCTTTCTAATGGTAAGTGGCCAGTTAGTATGATTCTTCGTATACCAATTGGTGCTTATGGTAGCGGAGGCCCTTATCATTCATCGTCTGTAGAAAGTGTATTAACTAATATTAGAGGTATAAAAATTGCCTATCCAAGTAATGGAGCTGATTTAAAAGGCTTAATGAAAGCAGCATATTACGACCCAAATCCAGTTGTTATTCTGGAACATAAGGGCTTGTATTGGAGTAAAGTAAAAGGAACACAAGGAGCAACATCAATTGAGCCAGCCGAAGATTATATTTTACCATTTGGAAAAGCATGGGTATTACAGGAAATCTGGCCTCAAGATGATATGGAAACATTATCAATCATCACTTACGGAATGGGAGTGCATTGGGCATTTAATGCTACCAAAGGGATGCGAGACCAGGTTGAAATCATAGATTTACGAACCCTTTTTCCTTTAGATGAAACTACAATTATGAAGTCTGTTAAAAAAACAGGAAAGTGTTTGGTAGTAACTGAAGAGCCATCAAATAATAGTTTTGCTTTAGCTTTAGCAGGAAAAATTCAAGAAACTTGTTTTAAATTTTTAGACGCACCGGTAATGACCATTGGTAGTGAGAATATGCCGGCAATACCATTAAATTCTACTTTAGAAGAAACGATGATTCCTTCAACTGAAAAAGTGAAAGCAAAGATTCATCAATTAATGTCATATTAAAAAGCTCGAACGGCACGCACAACCTTTGCGTTGTACTTAATGATGTCGTACTGCTGACCAAAGCTGAAAAACTGTTGCCACCCGTAATGGGTATCGTACTCCGTAGAACTCCAATAGGGATTATTAGAAAATGCTACTCCTGAATTGGCTGTAGCTGTGGAATCTATTCCTGCTTTATTAACGTACATTTGGTTTAACTCAAATTTGCTTGGTAAATACCAATCTCCATTGGTGCATACTTAAACCAAAAAACCACCTAATTTCTTAGGTTGTTTTTCATGTAAAAACGCAAACTAATTTTTAATAAAATAACTCAATAGACCACATACTATAATTCCATAATAGCATTATCCAACCAACTTAACCTTGAATTTATCCAGTCTTTTAAATATTCGATTTCTTCAGTATAGGAATCGCCTACAAAATTATTCGGCCATACATATTGGCCAATAACTGGCCATTTTTCAAAATTCTCCTGAATAGCATCAGATAAGCTAAGAATTTCAATATAGGCATCTATTTTTGCCATAATTGCTCCATTTGAAAATACGCTGCCACGTAACTCTTGCCAACGAGCCTTCAACTTTTCAACAAATGCAGGGTCCTGTAATAACCGATCCCACCAAAAGGGAATTTGCCAAAAATCACTCGGGCAACGACTATTGAATTTATAGGTCCAAACATTAGTGTCTCTTCCGCCGCAATAATTTGCATTGCCGAATGCCAAATTGAAATCCCAAATTGGTCCCATGTTAAGCTTTTCGTTTTTATCTTTTGTTAGCCATGTGCTCAACCTAAACCCATCAACATTATTTGACAACTCATTAAGCAGGAAGAAATCAATAAAACTCTCACTGTCTATATATTTGGCATATCCAATTTCAGGATCTGTAAAATCATCTCCTTTAAGAGCATCTTCAAATATGTTCATGTAATTTGTAATATAATCTCTTTGTTCTATTACAATATCTTCTGCTTTTGGTGTGTCGTATAAAAAATAAATGTTCTGACCTGAAGTAGCATTATTTGGTCCATAAGCCGAAGTTATCGCCGTAGCCTCCGAATAAAACGTATCGTTTGGTCCATCGCCTTTATCTATTTTAAGGATATAACCTCCTGTAAGATCTTCACCGCTAATTTCCTCTGGTTTTAATTTATTAATGTCAATTCGATTGCTATCCCTTTTAAGTTTTTCCATAAACACATATACACCATTGTATTCGCCGTTAATAGAAACATCAACAAATTTTACTCTACTTGCATAACGTCCTATATCTCTAGATAAATCATAGATGAGCACGTTCCGTATTAAGGATTTATCGCTATATGGTGCATAAAGAATCCAGTCTTCTTCTTCAGGAAATCCAAGAAGTGAAACATTAATCCCTTCATTGGCCTCGTCCCAAATTTCCAGCCCGAACTGTTTTTTTGGAAAAGCTTGTGAAGACCTTCCACGAATTTCAATGCCAATCTTACCATCAAAAACCGAGGCTTCATCCTCGGTAATAGTCATTTGGGCTTCTATTTTTGGCTCATCAACAATTTCATCTCCAAAGGTGTCGATATTGACTTGAGGAAGCCTAATTTCAGGGAGATCTTCTATAATTTTGTTATCTATAAAAACCTTTTCATCCTCACAGGATAAAAACCCTACTAAAAAAAATGTTACAAATATTATTTTAATTACGTTCTTCATTAATTAATCTTAAATTTTTAGTTAGTCGATCTTGTTGGCATATTTTACACAAGAATCTAATCATAGAAAGTTAGTTAGCTGCTAAAGACAAATATATGCTAAATCTTGATTTAAAATCATAAAAAACCACCTAATTTCTTAAGTGGTTTTTCCTTTTTTGCTCTCCCTCTTTAACTCAAATTACATAAATTACATAGTGTAGTGCATTAATCTGTTTAAAATCAAAATATGTAACTTTAAAGGTCTAATGTATTGATAATAAATGATATATCTGTACACCATTTAGAAAAAGGGATCGTAAAAAACAATTATTGAGAGCTACAATGAAAGATATTGAGGCCAATTTAAAAGCACAGTTTATTATTCGCTGCTATCGGTCGTTTATTGTTAATATCAATACGGTGGAAAAGGTAACTCGTGATGGACACCAAATGAAATTGTACTTACCACATATTAGCAAACCTATTCTTGTTTCTCGGTCTTATATTCCTGTTTTAGACGCGCTTTGGGACATTCGCCAGAAATAGCCATATTTCACCACAAACACTGTAACTCGAGCACATTCGAGTCGTCATGATGATATAAATTTAAATGTTTAACAAAATTATATCATGATGAAACATTCATGACTAAAATTTAATCACACATAAAAATGATTATATGAATGTTACATACGACCTCTAAAAAACAATAAATACAAACTTATAAAACACTAATTGCAGTACGCGCTAACAATGCCCTTTTTAATAGTCTTATGATATTTTCCGGCCTGACATTTATGTTGGTTTGGTTGCCACTTTTACGTTGCCTATTCGACGGAGAAACTTATAGTTGGGGACAGAATTATTTTGTAATAACCTTTAGTAGTATAGGTATCGAATCTGGATATTTTATATTAATTCCGTTTCTTATGCTGTATCTGCTATTCTTTTATTCGTTTTAATGGATTAAGAACATAACCATTTTCTATGTCATGTTAATCTGGTTCTGGATACACAATTTTGGCAATCTTTTATTCGATATTATTAAAAATGGAGATACTGAGTTTCATGGCGATACATTAAATGTTCACATTTCTATTTCTATGATTGTTATTCCATTATCTATAATAGCATTAATTTGGATCATTGCTGTAATTAGAAAAGATAAAAAAGTAGCAGAAGTTAATATTCCTTGGAATAAATCTAATACCAGAAAAGCCTTGATTATTTTAGCACCATTACCTATTCAGGCTATTTTGTATACTACAGGCGAAGCTCATGGTTTGACGGATGAAATAAGCGTAATTATTACTATTATCCAATCCTTTTTAATAGCGATTGTATTTTTTCCAAAGAAACATAAAGCAGTTAATTCATAAAGGTTGACTTTATAAATAAAAGCTTTTAAATGCTTATTTTAGTTGTTTACAAGAACGAACTAAATGAGAGCTGCAGTTTTTGAAGCCTTTCAAGGTAACATTACAATACAAAATATAAAAGACCCAGTACCTAAGTGCGATGGAGCGGTTGTAAAAGTGAATGCTACCGGATTGTGTAGAAGCGATTGGCATGGCTGGATGGGACATGATACAGCTATTAAATTACCTCATGTTCCAGGCCATGAATTAGCCGGAACCATTGAAGCTATTGGAAAAGACGTTAACAATTTCAACATTGGAGATCGTATAACAGTACCTTTTGTTTCTGGTTGTGTCTTATGTGGAGAATGCAAATCTGGTAATCATCAGGTTTGCGACTATCATTCGCAACCCGGATTTACGCATCACGGTTCTTTTGCCGAGTATGTTGCTCTTGATTATGCTGATACCAATTTGGTATTACTTCCTGAAGAAATAGATGATGTTACAGCGGCAACCCTTGGCTGTCGATTTATAACCTCTTTTAGAGCAATTGTAGAACAAGGAAAAGTTGGCCAAGGGCAACATGTTGTTATACATGGTTGTGGTGGTGTTGGTTTGTCCGCTATAATGATTGCTAATGCTATAGGAGCGCAGGTTACAGCTATTGATATTAATGAAGAAACCTTATCATTTGCCAAACAATTAGGTACTACTTCGATTATAAATGCTACAAATAATTCAAGTATTGTTGAGGATATTAAAGACATAACTCATGGAGGAGCTCATGTCTCAATAGATGCTTTAGGAAGTGCTGAAACTTGTTTTAATTCTATTTCTGGATTGCGCAAAAGAGGCAAACATATTCAAGTGGGTTTGATGACAGGAGACCATAAACATCCAAAAGTTCCAATGTATATGGTTTTGGCTAATGAATTAGAAATTATTGGAAGCCATGGTATGCAAGCTTATAAATATCCCGAAATGTTGAAAATGATTTCCGACGGAAAACTGCATCCTGAAAAACTTATAGCGCGAACTATAAGTTTGGAAGAAGCAACTATTGCTCTGTCAAATTTGAATGAATTTAAAAATAAAGGTGTTTTAGTAATTAATTCATTTTAAACTTTTAAAAGAACTTCTTTCTAATATTCTTCCAACGTAGTTTTCTAATAAATTTACCCTCATCTTCTGTAATTATAAAATCAACCTTTTCTTTAGATGCTTTTAGATATCCCGAAATATAATCTTTAAAAAGCGCAAAACTTTTCTTTTTATAAGCGAGTTTTAATGCCGAGAGAAAGGACAATAAAAACCCATATCGCATTTTGTATAAAGCTTCGCCTTGCAAATATTTGGTGTTTTCAGCATAGTTTTTTCCGGTTGGTTTTAAATGTTTTACTAGAAGATTTTTATCTGTTTTAATTTCCCAACCATTATATTGTGCAAGCAAAACATCTATAGTGTCCCAGCCAATTGATTTTTTTAGACCACCAATTTTTTCAAAACAGGTTTTTCGATATGCTTTTATTGGTCCTCTAACATGGTTCCTTGAAGCAATAGTTTCATACACCCATTTGTTATTTGTTTTTACATTAAGTAAACCTCCAACAATTCCAGCTTTTATGTCTTTATTGAAAATAGAAACAATTGACTCTAAATAATTATTAGGGAAAATAATATCTGCATCATATTTACAAATCATATCGTAGTTATCATCTAGTGTTTCAAATCCTTTATAAAAAGCATTTATGATTTTTGTTCCAGGTAAATGCTCGTTTGAAGAATTAGAATTCACTAAAGTAATCCAAGAATATTTTGCTGTAAAGGATTCCACTATATGTTGTGTGTTATCTGTAGAATTGTCATTTACAACAACAATTTTTTTGGGTAAAAGTGTTTGATTTACTAACGATTCTAAAGTTAAAGCGATTGAATCTTCCTCATTATGTGCTGGTATGACAATATAAATGTTCAAAATCGAAAAATTAGGTATTCAAAGTTAAACTCTTTCGGCATAAACAATATAGTATCTTGGTGTAAACCATCTTAAAATTGGACGAAATCCAATTTTTTTAGTAGGATTTGTCCATTTTTTCCTTGCCTTTATCTGTCAGCCTGTTTTTTCTAGTAGCCAATCAAACTGCCAATCTTCAAATTCATGATAGTGTCTGTCACGCTTATCAGTTTTACTTCTATAAGCAGAAGCAAACCATAATTTTAATGGAACACTAGCAACTAATTTATCTGCTTTAATATTTTGAAGCACTGTAAAAGGGGAAAGAAGGTGTTCGAAAATTTCGAAAGCTGTAACCACATCAGCTTTGGAGTTTTTAATTGTTGAAGTGTCAATATCTAAATCTTCACCTTTGGTATTTTCGAGAGTATAACCGTTTTCTTTCATCACTTTAGTAAACGGATTTTCTACACCTAAATCTAAAATTTTAGAAGTACTTGGAATGTGTTCTTGTAAAAATTGAAATGTAATTCTATATCTTTTGTGAGGAAATTTGCCTTCGTACATAACATTTTCCGCGAAAGCGAAAATCTTTTTAAATGAATCTTAAGTTTAATTCTTATAAACAATGGCATTAATATTCATTCCAGCTCCAACACTTGCAAAAAGAATAATATCGCCTTTATTTATACTATGACCATTCATCTTTCCTTTTAAAATCATATCGTATAAAGTAGGTACAGTAGCGACACTAGAATTGCCAAGTTTATTAATAGTCATAGGCATAATACCGTCGGGCATTTCCATGCCGTATAATTTATAAAAACGTTTTACAATGGCTTCGTCCATTTTTTCATTGGCTTGATGTATGAGTATTTTTTTTACATCTTTGATGTCGATACCACTTTTATCAAGGCAGGACTTCATAGCAGCTGGAACGTGGTTTAAGGCAAACTCATAAATTTTTCTGCCATACATTTTTATATATCTTCGTTTGTCACTTATATCACGATTATTTGTTTCACCAAAATAAATAAAATGTGCTTCATCTAAAGCATAAGTTGCACTTTCGTGTGTTAGAATACCACTGCCATTATTACTGGCTTCTAAAACAACAGCTCCAGCGCCATCGCTATATATCATGGAGTCTCTATCGTGTTTATCGATAACACGAGATAAGGTTTCAGAACCAATAACTAAACATTTTTTTGCTATTCCAGATTTTATAAAAGCATTAGCTTGTATGGTTGCTTCAATCCATCCTGGACAACCAAAAAGCATATCGTAACCAACACATTTAGGGTTTTTAATTTTTAAAAGATGTTTCACTCTAGATGCAATACTAGGTACAGTATCACTTTGTTCAACATTGTGTTTTATGTCTCCATAATTATGAGCGACAATTATATAATCGAGTTCTTCCTGATTAATATTTGCGTCTTTAATAGCTTTTTGTGCAGCATAAAAAGCAATATCGGAATTGTTTAAAGATGTATCGATATAGCGTCTTTCCCCAATACCAGTTATGGCTTTAAATTTTTCAATAATAACTTCGTTTGTTGAGTTAATTATAGAGCCATCTGCATTTAAAAATTTGTGTTGGTGAAAGTTCTCGTTTTTTTCAATGACATCAGGAATATAGCTACCTGTACCAGTAATATTAACATTCATAAGAAAGAATATTTATTTTTACCCCAAATTTATATATTAGAAAATCTATTACATCTTAAAACCATCTGCAACATATGTCGTTACAATACTTTTTTAAGTTTAACCAAAGCGATACTATGCTGAAACTCATAAAAAGGCATATTTTATTATGGTTTTAACCTTCATAACGAAGTTCTAATTCAGAATTAGGATTCTATAATCCACAAAGTAACGAATATAGTTGCTAATAATTAAAGGCAAGTTTGATTTTGTTCTATTTTACGACGTTCAAAGATGTATTAGGCCTCCATAAAATCCTCTATTGGAGCACAAGAACAGATTAAATTTCGGTCTCCAAAAGCATCATCTACTCGTCTAACACTAGGCCAGAATTTATTATCCTTAATATAAGGTAACGGAAACGCTGCTTCTTCTCTTGTATAAGGAAAATCCCAAAGGTTTGCTGTTAGCATAGCCAAAGTGTGAGGTGCATTTTTAAGAACATTATTTGGTTCTTCTTTTGTAATGTTTTCAATTTCTTTCCTGATAGAAATCATAGCATTACAAAAACGGTCTAATTCTGCTTTGTTTTCACTTTCGGTAGGTTCAATCATTAATGTTCCTGCTACTGGGAAAGATACTGTTGGAGCATGAAAGCCATAATCCATCAGTCGTTTTGCAATATCGCTTACTTCAATACCATTTTCTTTAAATGGTCTGCAATCTACAATCATTTCATGTGCAGCGCGACCCTTTTCACCAGAATATAAAGTATCAAAATGACCTTGTAAACGTTCTTTTATATAATTTGTGTTTAATATGGCAATTTTTGTCGATTCTGATAATCCTTCAGCACCAAGCATACATATATAACCATACGAAATCAAGCAAACTAAAGCCGAACCATAAGGTGCAGCTGAGATTGCCGTAATAGCGTTTTTACCACCAACTTTAACTAAAGGGTTTCCCGGAAGAAAAGGAACCAACTGTTTTGCAACACAAATTGGACCAACACCAGGACCACCTCCGCCATGAGGAATGGCAAATGTTTTGTGTAAGTTAAGATGACAAACATCTGCACCAATATTGCCAGGATTTGTGAGTCCTACTTGTGCATTCATATTTGCACCATCCATATATACCTGTCCACCATTATCATGAATAATTTGAGTAATTTCTTTAATTGCAGACTCAAATACACCATGAGTTGATGGATAGGTTACCATTAGTGCTGCAAGATGGTCTCTATGTAAAATGGCTTTTTCTCGTAAATCATCAACATCAATGTTTCCTTCTTCGGTCGATTTAGTGACTACTACTTTCATTCCAGCCATAACAGCACTTGCAGGATTTGTACCATGCGCTGACGATGGAATTAAGCAAATATTTCTATGTCCTTCGTTACGAGATTCATGAAAGGCTTTAATAACCATAAGTCCGGTAAATTCGCCTTGAGCTCCAGAATTTGGTTGTAATGTTGTTGCAGCAAAGCCAGTAATTTCAGTAAGTTGATCTTCTAATTTTTTCATTACATACAAATAACCTTCAACTTGATTGCTTGGTGCAAATGGATGGATGTTTCCCCAATTTGCCCAACTTAACGGAAGCATTTCGGCAGCAGCATTTAGCTTCATAGTACAAGAACCTAAAGAAATCATGGAATGAGTTAGCGATAAATCTTTGCGTTCCAGAGATTTTATATAACGCATTAATTCAGTTTCAGAATGATAAGTATTAAAAATATCGTTTTCTAAAAATGGACTTGTACGTCTAACCGAATCATCAATATTGTTGGCTTCTGAAATTGAAGAAATAGAAACAGATTCTTTTCCGATAGCTTCAGAAAAAATTGAAATAATAGTGTTTACATCTTGAAGAGACGTTGTTTCGTTGATTGAAATCGAAACCGTTTCAGCATCTGGATAATAAAAATTTACTTCGTTGGTTTCAGCAATAGCTTTTATTTTTGAAGCATCTGTTTTAATTTGAATCGTATCAAAATAAGACGTATTAGTTTGGTAAAGTCCTAATTGTTCTAAAGTTTCAGATAAAGTTGAAGTTAGATTATGGACTTTATTTGCAATGTATTGTAAACCTTTTGGTCCATGATAAACGGCGTACATTCCAGCCATAACTGCAAGAAGTACTTGAGATGTACAAATATTAGATGTTGCCTTATCGCGTTTAATATGTTGTTCGCGAGTTTGTAATGCCATACGAAGTGCACGATTTCCGTTTACATCTTTTGTTACGCCAATTATACGTCCGGGAATATTTCTTTTATAGGCTTCTTTTGTGGCAAAATAGGCAGCATGAGGACCTCCAAAACCCATCGGAATTCCGAAGCGTTGGGTTGTTCCTACAACAACATCGGCGCCAAATTTACCTGGTGATTCTAATTTTATTAGACTCAAAATATCTGCTGCTACTGCAACTTTTATTCCGGCGTTATTAGCTTTCGAAATAAAACTTGAAATATCATGAATTTGTCCAGATGTTCCGGGATATTGTAATAAAGCACCATAAAAATCGGAAGAAAAATCGAAGGTTTCGTAATTTCCAATAATAAGCTTAATGCCTAATGGATTTGACCTTGTTTGTAATAATGATAATGTTTGTGGTAAAACTTCTTCAGAAACAAAAAACTTTACAACATTATTTTTCTTTTGTTGTCTTTCACGAACAGCAAACAGTAACGCCATCGCTTCGGCAGCAGCTGTACTTTCGTCTAAAAGTGAAGCATTGGCGAGTTCCATTCCTGTGAGGTCAACAATCGTAGTTTGGAAATTTAATAGTGCTTCCAAACGACCTTGAGCAATTTCAGCTTGATAAGGTGTATAAGCGGTGTACCAACCTGGATTTTCAAGAATGTTTCGTTGTATAACAGCAGGAAGATTAGTTGGATGATAACCTAAACCAATATACGATTTAAAAACCTTGTTTTTTGAAGCTAAATCTTGCATATGAGTTAAATAATCCTGTTCGCTCATAGCTTGATCCAAATTTAAACCGTTTTCTAACTTAATGCTATTAGGAATTGTTTCGTAAATAAGCTGTTCTAAAGTATCTACACCAATAGTTTTAAGCATCTCTTTATAATCCCTTTCTCGAGGACCAATATGACGTATTTTGAAAGAATCTGTATTCATTCTATTTTATATTTTCAAGCCCAAAATTACATAAATAATAATGCTTTTATTCTAATATGAAAATTTTTTAACCAAATAAGTCCATTGTTAGCAGATTGGCTATTTTTGTAATATGGGTTTCTTTAAACGCCTTTTCGAGTTTTATATAAACAGCAGTATTCATGTAGCTTTAGCCGTATCTAGCTTGACTTGGATAACCTTATTAAACTATGAGTTACCGTTGGATGAAAACATACTGTTTTTTATATTTTTTGCATCTGTGACAGGATACAATTTTGTGAAGTATTTTGGCTTGGCTAAATTTCATCATCGACAATTGGATAATTGGCTAAAACTAATACAGATATTTTCTTTTAGTTGTTTTATTGGCTTATGTTATTTTGCTTTTCTGCTTAATCCAAAAACATTAATTTATATTTTTAGTACTGCAATTATTACTTTTTTGTATGCAATTCCGTTTTTAACAAAACGACTCTTTATTAATAATAAATATAGTTTAAGAGGGATTAAAGGATTGAAAATATATATTATTGCTTTGGTTTGGGTTGGAGTTACAGTATTTATTCCTTTGATAAACAATAATTTTCGGATTAATTTTGATGTTATCATTACAGCATTTCAACGCTTTTTGTTTATAATGGTATTAATGTTCCCTTTTGAAATTAGAGATATGCGGTTTGACAATTTGAAACTTTCTACAATACCTCAAAAATTTGGAATTAAAAGGACAAAAGTAATAGGTCTGTTATTATTAGTTGGATTTTTATTTTTAGAATCTTTTAAAGATGAAATCAATTCTAAAAGTGTTACTGTTTTAATTTTAATATCAGTTATAACACTTTTATTTTTAGTTTTTTCAGAAGAAAACAGAGCAAAATATTATAGTTCTTTTTGGGTAGAAGGTTTGCCAATTTTATGGCTGTTGCTGACGCTTTTTTAATTCTTTTTCAAAACAATCTTTCATTTCTTGTTTGTCTTTTAAATCTAAACAAACGACATCAGAGTCATTAATAATTTTTGACAGTTTAGAATTATTTATGGAATACTTTCTGCAGACTCTACAATACAATAAATGGATATTTAACTTCAGTTTCTCCCAGAAATCAGCTTCATTATATTGGGATTTGTCACAACTATGGTTTGCTTCATCACAAGAAATAAACGCTTTGTTTTTTTTATTCATCATTAATATTTAAAACCAGTTTTTTTCGAGACATGCAGCAATAGTTGTTCTGGCTCTATGTATAATTACCCAAAGATTAGACGCTGTTATATCTAATTCATTACAAACAGCTTCGGTTTCATAGTCTAAAATTGTTTTCATTTTAAAAACCTGTGCTTGTTTTTCGGGTAATTTGCCAATACAGTTATGAATTGCTAATCCTAATTCGGTGTTTTCTAAATTATCTTCTGCTGTTTTATCAAAAGGATCTGCAACATGTTCTTCCAACCAATTACCTTCATCTTCAGAGTCGCTCTTGTAATTTATTCGTATTTCGGCTTTACCCTTTTTAGAATTAATTTTTCTATAATAATCGATAATCTTACGCTTTAAAATAGAAATAAGCCAAGTACGTTCACTTGCTTTACCTTTAAAGTTTTTCATAGATTTCAAACCGGCAAAAAAAGTGTCTTGCACCAAATCTTGAGCAGTATCTCTGTCTCTAACTCTAGTTATCGTGTAATTGAATAGATAGTCGGAATACAAGTCTATCCATTTATTAGGATCTATTTGGTGATTTGGCATTTATAATCTTTAGTTTTTCAAAAATAAGGTAAATATTTCTAATAATGCCATCATTTAATTAGTCCAGCTCTTTTAAGGAGGGCTTCAGGTTTTGGTTTTTGTCCTCTAAAGCGTTTGTAGAGTGTCATAGGGTTTTCGGTTCCACCTTTAGAGAGTATGTTATCTTTAAATTTTGTTGCAATCTCTTTATTAAAAATACCATTTTCTGAAAAATAATCAAAAGCATCAGCATCTAAAACTTCTGCCCATTTATAGCTATAATAACCGGAAGAATAACCACCTTGAAAAATGTGAGAAAACGACGTACTCGTACAGTTTTTAGCTATATCAGGATATAATTTTGTGTTTTTAAAAGCAGTTAATTCGTGTTTTTTTACATCTATTATATGTGCAGGATCTAGGGTGTGCCAACTCATATCTAAAAGTCCTAAACTTATTTGACGTAAGGTTTGCATACCTTCATTAAAGGTTGATGAATCCTTAATTTTTTTAACTAATTCTATTGGAATGACTTCTCCAGTTTCATAATGTTTAGCAAACAATTTTAATACTGCTTCTTCATAACACCAATTTTCTAAAACTTGACTTGGCAATTCTACAAAATCCCAGGACACACTTGTTCCTGATAAACTCGGATAGGTTGTGTTTGCCAACATGCCATGCAGTGCATGACCAAACTCATGAAATAATGTAGTAACTTCATTAAAGGTTAACAATGAAGGTTTACTTTTTGTGGGTTTTGTAAAGTTACAAACTATAGAAATATGAGGTCTTTCGTTGTAATCATTTCTTGTATATTGAGGTTTAAAACTTGTCATCCAGGCACCATTTCGTTTTCCTTCTCTCGGAAAGAAATCTGTGTAGAATATTGAAATGAAATCACCATTTTTGTCGGTAACCTTATAAGTTAATACATCTTTATGATATTTATCGATGGTATCAATTTTTTCAAAATTCAAATCATATAATTTATTGGCAACTAAAAAAACCCCTCGAATAACATTTTCTAATTTAAAATAGGGTTTAAGTTGTTCGTCATCAAAATCATATAATTTTTGTTTTAATTTTTCTGAATAATAGACTGAATCCCATTTTTCAAGTCTACCTATGTCATCTAATTTTTTAGCAAAATTTTCAAGGTTTTTAAATTCCTTTTCAGCAGCTGGTTTTACTTTTTCAAGAAGTTCATTTAGGAATTCTAAAACTTTTTCTGGAGTTTCTGCCATACGTTCTTCTAACACAAAATGTGCATGTGATTTATAACCTAAAAGTTTTGCTCGTTTATAACGAAGGGTTACAATTTTTAATACGATGTTTTTGTTATCAAACGCATCATTATTAAAAGACCTGTTGCCAAATGCAAAAGATAGTTTTTTGCGTAACTCTCGATTATCTGCATAGGTCATAAACGGAATATAACTCGGATAATCTAAAGTAAACAGCCACCCTTTTTTGTTTTTAGATTCTGCAAGTTGCTTCGCAGCTTCTTTTGCACCTTCAGGCAATCCAGACAAATCTTTTTCATTTATAATAAGCATTTCAAATTTGTTAGTTTCAGCCAATACATTTTCTCCAAATTTGAGTTTAAGTTTGCTTAACTTTTTATCTATCTCTCGTAGATTCAGTTTTTTATCTTTTGATAAATTAGCACCATTTCTTGAAAAACCCTTGTATTTTTTGTCGAGTAAGGTATTTTCTTCTTCTGTTAGTTTTAAGCGTTCTTTAGAATTATAAACCTCTTTCACTCTTATAAACAATTTTTCGTTTAAGGTAATATCGTTGTTAAACTCTGATAATAAAGGCGATACATCTTGAGCAATTTTTTGAATTTTATCGTTAGTTTCAGCAGAATTCAAGTTGAAGAAAATACTCGATATTCTTTCCAATTGTTCCCCTGAAAAATCTAAAGCTTCAAGCGTATTTTTGAAATTTGGTATATCAGAATTATTTATAATAACATCAATTTCAGCTTTTGTATTTTCAATAGCTTTTATAAAAGCAGGAAGAAATTGTTCGATTTCTATTTTAGAAAATGGAGCAGTATTGTAAGGTGTGGAGAAAGGGTAATTTAATATATTCATGTTAATTGTAAGGAATTATTTGAAGAAATCTTAATATTTAGATTACATTTTTTACTTATGTAAGCCTTTTCTTTCTGACTAATTGATTTTATTATTATTTTTAATTATTAGTTAGTCAATCATTAAATATTTATTAGATTCGCCAATAATATTTCATAGAGTTTACTCTAAAGAAAATTAATTAATAGCAATTTTAAAACCTCGATTCTTTCAAGGTTTTATTTTTTCATCCCTTTTGAACTTTCTATTACTTTAGCTTTCAATCCTTCTTTGTAAATTAAGACTTTATCTTGAATCCCAGAGTCGAAAGTGCCTATAATTTGAGCTGCTAAAATTCCAGCATTTTTTGCGCCGTTTAGGGCAACGGTTGCTACAGGAACTCCTCCAGGCATTTGTAAAATAGATAGAATAGAATCCCAGCCATCGATAGAATTACTTGATTTTACTGGCACTCCAATAACTGGAAGAGGAGACAATGAGGCAATCATTCCTGGTAAGTGAGCTGCTCCACCAGCACCAGCAATAATCACTTTAATGCCTCTTTTATGTGCGTTTTTACCATATTCAAACATTTTTTCTGGAGTTCTATGAGCTGAAACTATATCTACTTCAGTTTCTATATCGAAGCCTTTTAAAATATCTATTGCATCTTGCATAACAGGAAGGTCACTATTGCTTCCCATAATTATTGCTACTGTTTTCATTAATTTTCAAATTTAAAATCCCAAATCCCAATTGTATAAGTTAAAATTTGTGATTAGATTTTTGTGAATTATTCACTTATTACTTTAATTGTATTCTTAACTTTCTCTGCTATTTTACGAGCTTTTTTTAAATCGGTGTGTACAACAGTTACATGTCCCATTTTACGAAATGGTTGTGTTTGTTTTTTACCATAAATGTGTGGTGTTACACCTTCCATTTTCATGATTTTCTCAATGTTTTTATAAACCACGTTTCCGTTATAGCCATCTTCACCAACCAAATTTACCATAATTCCTGCAATTTTACTATCGGTTTTTCCGAGAGGTAAATCTAATATAGCACGAAGATGCTGTTCAAATTGAGATGTATAACTTGTTTCGATGGTATGATGTCCAGAATTATGAGGTCGTGGAGCAACTTCGTTTATTAAAATGTTATCGTCTTGGGTTTGAAACATTTCAACAGCAATTAGTCCAACATGATTAAATGTTGCAGAAACTTTTAAAGCAATAATTTTCGCTTTTTTAGCAACTTCCTCACTAATTCTGGCAGGACAAATTACATATTCTACTTGATTGGCTTCTTGATGAAATTCCATTTCAACAACTGGATATATTTTAGTTTCACCAGATACATTGCGAGCCACAATAACAGCGAGTTCTTTTTTAAAATGAATTAATTCTTCTGTAATACATTCTACATTTGGTAAATATTCGAAATCTGAAATTTTTCTAATGACTTTTACACCAGTACCATCATAACCGAATTTAGCACATTTCCATACAAATGGGAATTTTAATCCTCCATTTGAAACAGCATCTTCGATTTCGGAAGTGTAAGCAAATCGAGAGAAAATTGCTGTTGGTAAATTATGATCTATATAAAATAATTTCTGTGTTGCTTTATTTTGAATAATTCTTAAAGTTTTTGAAGAAGGATACACTTTAATGCCTTCATTTTCGAGTTTTTCTAAAGCATCAACATTTACATTTTCTATTTCAATGGTTAACACATTTACTTTTTTTCCGAAGTTGTAAACGGTTTCAAAATCCATTAAATCGCCTTGATAAAACTCATTTGATGCAATTTTGCAAGGTGCTTCGTCACTGGAATCTAAAACGCAGGTATAAATATCAAATTTTCTTGTGTCATAAAGTAACATTTTGCCTAATTGTCCACCACCAAGAATTCCTAATTTGAAATCTGAAGAAAAATAATTCATATTTATTTCCCACGAAATCGGGAATCTGTTTAATTAAAATACAATTTTTTGTTATTGAGCTACAAAAATACACTTAAAACCTGGGTTCGTCCTAATATTTGTTTACAGTTTAGATGAATTTTTATTCAATTTGAAGTCAGATTTTTGAAAGACTAACAGGTTAGTTTGAGAAAATTACGCAAGAATTGGAAAAAATTTATTAAAACCGAAGGAAATACAAAGAAAAAGCAATCTTTTTTATGCGAAATTTTTGAAATATCTAGATATTCCTTCAAATTTTACATTTCAAATCTTACCTTTTCTTTGTATTCTGTAAATTAAATCTTAGGTCGAACTCAGGTTTAAAAATGAAACCAAAATAAAATCATAAATCAAAAATCGTAAATCCCTAATCAATTCATTATCTTTGCATATTTCTAAAAAAGAACAACATGATTAAGCTTCATGACAAATATTTTAAACTATTTATTTCTGCAAAGGAAATTGATGCAGCTATTTCGAAATTAGCAAACGAAATTTCAAACGATCTTGGCGATGAAATACCAGTATTTATAGGTATTTTGAATGGCTCTTTTATGGTTGTAAGCGATTTTGTAAAAAAATATCCAAAACCTTGCGAAGTAACTTTTATAAAATTGGCGTCTTATGAAGGTATTAAATCAACAGAAGATATACAACGATTAATTGGTCTTACCCAAGATTTATCTGGAAGAACTGTGGTAATTATTGAAGATATTATCGACACAGGAAACACGCTTCACGAAATTTACAGAATATTTAAGAATGAAGGCGTAAAAGAACTTAAAATTGCAACGCTTTTTTACAAACCAGAAGCTTATAAAAAAGATTTTAAAATCCATTATATAGGCATTGAAATTCCAAATAAATTTATAGTTGGTTTTGGCTTGGATTACAACGGATTAGGTAGAGATATTCCTGAAGTTTATCAAATTAGCACAAAACAACACACAACGAATTTAGTGTTGTTTGGGCCTCCAGGAGCAGGAAAAGGCACACAAGCAGAGCTTTTAAAAGAGAAATATAATTTGGTGCATATTTCAACTGGAGACGTATTTCGTTATAATATAAAAAATGAAACTGCGCTTGGCATTCTGGCTAAATCGTATATGGATAAAGGTGAGTTGGTGCCAGATGAAGTTACTATAAAAATGCTGAATACCGAAGTCGAAAAAAATGCAGATGCTAAAGGTTTTATTTTTGATGGATTTCCACGTACTAATGCACAAGCAGAAGCTTTGGAAAAACTGATGGAAAGTAAAGATTCTCATATCAATGCTATGGTTGCTTTAGAAGTCGATGACGAAGTGTTGGTGCAACGTTTACTTAAAAGAGGAGAAACTAGCGGAAGACCAGACGATGCAAACGAATCGGTAATTAGAAACCGAATAAAAGAATACTACAAGAAAACAGCAATACTTAAAGATTACTATACAGCACAAAATAGATATTTTGGAGTTGATGGTGTAGGCAGTATCGAAGAAATTGCTCAACGTTTAAGTGTAGTTATAGATAAATTATAAATTATATTATTCTCTCCCTTTGGGAGAGATGTCCGAAGGACAGAGAGGGA
>Ga0208879_1000530_pt1 | contig 39237 bp, 28 predicted proteins | sample Knorr_S15_td_Bot_FD_185605 | JGI IMG/M metagenome (GOLD analysis project Ga0208879, IMG submission 185605) | Marine microbial communities from Southern Atlantic Ocean transect - Knorr_S15_td_Bottom_ad_5009_LV_A (SPAdes) (version 2) | ecosystem: Environmental > Aquatic > Marine > Oceanic | place... | reverse complement strand
TTGCGGTTTTGACACGAGAATCAGCGGAGAAACAGACTTTCCCTGTATTTATGGTGAGCGCGTAGGGCTAGGTCGGTCGTACGTGAAATTGCCTGCTAAGAGGAAGATAAAATTTGATGATTGGGTGCAGGGCATTAAGGACGGCCGGAGTTATGTTGGTGACGGCAGGAGCCACTTGTACGACTTTAAGGTGAACGGTCTGGGCGTTGGAGAGAAGGGTCGCGATCGTCGCGCCAGCTACTTATCGCTGGCGGCGAGCGTACCAATTGTAGCGACGGTTTCCGCTGCCGCCTTGCTGCCGGAAAACCCAACGGGCGACTTGCAAAATCGACCCCTGCGAGCCAAACCCTACTGGCACGTCGAACGCGCGAGAATTGGTACGAGCCGTCAGGTTCCAGTTGAGCTGATAGTAAATGGCGTTGTAGTAGAAACACAAATGATCACTGCCGACGGTGATGTGAATGAACTCATTTTTGACTACTCGTTGACAAAATCTTCTTGGGTTGCTATCCGTATTTTTGCTACGTCGCATACGAATCCAATTTTCGTTGAGGTGGGTGGCGAGCCTATTCGCGCGAGCAAAAAAAGTGCCCAGTGGTGTTTGGAGGCAGTTGATGTCTGTTGGCAATCCAAGGTAGGACGGATGCGAGCGGATGATCAAGCGGCGGCGAAGTTGGCCTACGATCATGCTCGGCAACGTTACAAGACAATCATCGATGAGTCGTTTGATGACTAAGTGAAGCGTTAGTTCAGTCGGTGTTTGTAGATCGGGAGGTGTCGGTAATAGACCTCCAGCATGTAGATGCAAAGACAGGTCGTATACAATCGGCCACCGAGATGCCCGTGCCTATCGCGGCTTGGTTCCCAACTGCCGCGTTCGTTTCCGGTCTTTATTTGTTCCTCCGGAATTGATTGCCGCATTACTGAATTCCATTGAGTCCAATGCGCGCCCCCCATATGATGCATTGCCTGCGTACAGTAGTACCAGTAATAGACGTCCATGTCGGCAAAGCGGATGGGATTATTGACTAAATAGTCTAATCCCTGCACCAGTCTGGGGTCGGATTGCTTCCAGCCAAGGTACTGTCGACAAAGTAGGCCTTCAGCTGTCATCGACAATGTATCACTTTGACCTGGTATATATGCGTAGCGGATGCCGGCGTCGGTCGTGGCAGTATCCAGATAGGCAGATATGCGATCCAGATTTACAACCGGAACGGTTAGACCCGCCATGCGACCACTTTGTAGGGCCATCACAAACCATCCCGTTACGGAGGTATCAGACGCGCCTCCGGGTGAGTACCGCCACCCGCCTTGCGGTGACTGGGAAGCAAAGCAATAGGACAGCGCCTTTTGGGCGGGTGCTTTTAGTGTTTCGTCTTTGGTCATACCGTAGAGCTCACACAACGCTATAGTGGCTTGCGCGTGTGTGTACAGTCGATGGTGATGCCCGCCAGTAAAGAAAAAATTACCTTCTGCGTCTTGTTTTTTGAGTAGTGCATTCCATCCTCGAGCGACAACGGATTGATAGGGACCGGATTTATGGGTGCTTCCATTCCCCTGAAATGCTAGCAAGGCCATGGCGGTAGCGGCCGCCCGGTTTTCAGTTGGAGCGCCCAGACTGTAATTTCCAGAAAGGCTCCACATACCGTCACGATTTTGATTGCGCTTGAGCCATTCGAGACCCCTGATTACAGCACTTTCGGTTGTTTCCGTGCCGCCGTAGGTGGCCAGCAGCGCTTTTTTCATGCCTTTCTCGCGACCGCTTAATGCCATGCCAATGGACGGCGCTTCGATTTTACTGCTTTGGTTGGTTGAGATATCAACAGGTGTAATGTCTGGTGGTGCCGCTAGAGGATCTTCCACAGGCATATCATCCTCAGACAATATGGGTTCAACAATATCGGGGACTTGATCTACGGGCGATTGCAAGACCGCATCATCGAGTTGTTCTCCCAGCTTTTCGGCGTAAACGACCTCAAGCATTAGGGGCGAATCGAGGAGATTGGGTAGCATCAGCAGACCTAAAACAATGAGAATGACTAAGTGTACTAGGAGGCTGACTAACCAAGGCGGAGCGTTCCGTATGGCGACTTCGCTTAATTCCGCTTCAAGTTCGTCGTCTTCGTCATGAGTCTGTACTAGTTTCGCCCGTCGAGTACCTGCGAGAATGGGTGCCGCAGTATGAGGGCGAGTAGTTGCGACTGGAGCGGAAGTAGCTGCATTTGCGCTTCGTGCTTGGATGTTCGGCTCAGCGTCCACAGGGGACTCTATTTCTTCCTGTTTGCGGACCAGAATTGGTCTAGCGACGGGTCGTGGTTTTTTTGGTGATTGGGAAGAGTCAGACATAGTGAACGCTGTTAGTTGTTGAGTATGACACTATAAGTGTATTCATCGTCGCATAATATGACAATTAGTTCTACAACAATGGAGATACTTGGCTTAATGCCTACAAAATTGATAATCCTGTACGACAATATCGGTTGGTCAGATCACTCCTATTTATATATTTTCGCGTCCATTATGTGCACTATCCAATCAAGCAGAGGTGTGTATAATATTTGGAAATGACGCGCGGTGGAGCAGCCCGGTAGCTCGCGAGGCTCATAACCTCGAGGTCGTCAGTTCGAATCTGGCCCGCGCTACTTGTTTTCCCGTATAACAATTGGGTAAACGCAAATCTATTAAAAGGCCAATGCCAGTGCGTATTGGCCTTTTTTGCGCTATATCGTTCAAGCCTTTCTCTCAAACTCGGTTCAGAATGAAATATCAAGACTACATATTCGCGCACTTTCCGCTGTTCCACTTGGAACGGTGTGACTTGATTATATAGCGCGGGACCACTTATCAAACCCCTATTTGCGGTGTCGTATTGCCTCAGGGAGATTGAATATCGACAATAGCTGATCGCCGGCCTCGAATTGTACTCGCACGTCATGCATAACTCCCGCTTCTGCGGTATGATGGGACAAATGAAACTAGTATTATCACAGTCGCAACAAAACGATCCAAAACGACGGGACATTGAGCAGGAACTCGTCGCTTCGCTCTTAATGCAGGATCGAATTGAAGTAATTTTAGTGGAAGACGTGGCTCAACTCGAAAATGATAGTACGGATGCATTGTGTATTCAGGGTATACGGGGAGATATGCTTGTCGGCGCCTGGCATCAACCTGTGGACTGCATCAAACACCTGCGGCGGCTCGGGATCGTCGGAAAATTTGACGGCGACGATGTAGCTACGTCGGAACTGCCGATCGTTCTACCCGCCGGCCATTACGATGCTATGCAACGTCGCATTGTCTGTTTAGATCTAACTGGCGTCGCTGATGCATCCAATTCCCGGCAACAAATTTTAACGATACTTCGCGATGGGAAACAGATCAGGCAAGCGCTACCCACGGAAACGACTTGCGCCCCAGTAAAGCAAACCGATTCCCGCCTGAACAAACCGATTAAGGCGATGCCTAGGCGTAGCGGGCAGGAGGCATCATTAGATGACCTGGATCTATTGCTCGACGAAATTGACGGAGCTAATCTTTGACCAGCGACCGTGGAGCGGGCCATTCGCCCTTTCCGCCGAGCCATGTAGGAACTCGTTTGATGCGTCTATCCTTACTTAGGCAACCGATACGAGTGAATCCTCGGACGATCTCGGTTTCCCCTCGCGTAATGACGTACGTGTGTTCGATCGCGGCGCCCTTGATCCGCGCAACGGTTACACTCACCAGCAATAGGTCGTCGAACAACGCCGGTTGAAAATATTCCACTCGTGCTTCCGCGACGACCAACATTAAGCCACTTTCTTCGATGTCACGATAACTAATCCCGTGATGCCGTAGCAATTCAATACGTGCTTTTTCAAAGTAGGTGAGGTAGTTGCCATGATGGACAATACCCTGCCCGTCCGTTTCCTGATAACGAACTCGCAACTCGTAACTAAAACCGTCGCCAATATCCATGATCCCGCTTCCTACTGTATCGAAAAAAACCGGTGATGTTAGATATTTTAGCAGTCCAGATTTGACTGCAGAAGGCGATTTCTCTATAAGTAACATTGTTTCACAACACTTATTATGCGGCGGTCTTATATGAGTTATGGCGAAGACGGAATTACTCCGCTAGAAACCATGCGGGGGCACAGCTACCCAGCACTTACTCAATTCACGATATTTCTCGAAAATCGCGTCGGACAACTAATGGAAGTTCTCCGCAAATTCGATGGAACGGATATTCGTATTCTAGCGCTTTCAATCCATGACTCTACCGAGTGCGCATTTGCGCGACTGCTGTTAAGTAATCCAGAAGCGGGCAGAGAGATCCTTGAACGGTCGGGGTTTCCCTTGGTCGAGAGTCAATTAGTAGCACTCGAACTCCCCGATACTCGACAACCAATGCTATCCGTATGTACAGCGCTTTTACGAGCCGAGTTGAATATTACGCAAGCCTATCCGCTATTCTCTCGGCCTCATGGGAGACCTGTCGTTGCGCTAATGGTCGACAATATCGAATATGCTGTAGAAACTCTAGCTAGCAGCGGTTTCCAATTAATTACCGAAGATGACTTGATTTTCGATAACTAGCCGCTATTTATTGCTTAGGCCAACAGTTTTCGCCTCATTTTCCCTCGTTAAATACCCGAAAATAACTATAGAAAAGCTCCAAATTACCGCAACGGAAAATAATTATGTCGACTGATATAGAGACAACGGATCCAAACGACTCTGAAACGGACGAGGCGGCCCTAGGCACGTTAGAAGAATCAGACGCTGCGATTGATCTCAATGATTCCTCAGCAAACGATTCGGTCGATAACGATCTCAGTGATTCTTCAGAAAACGACGCGGACGTCATCCAACTGGATGAATCAAACGACGCGGACGTCATCCAACTGGATGAAACAAACGAGGCGGACGTCATCCAACTGGATGAAACAGATGATGATGACGAAGCCGACGCTTCTATGGGAGAATGGTCCCTTTGCGCATCAATGATCTTTTTAACGGGGTATCTAGTCGTTGTAATGTTTTGGGTTCTCGGGCATCCAGTATGGGATACTCTGGTTTCTTTCGATAGGGAAGAATACCGTTCTGAATTCCCTGTCGGCGTCGCTACCATTCTATTATTGATTTCGGTGCTTTCCGCATTTTGTTCGTTCATAAGTCTGGTCGCAGATAAAAACAATCGCCAGACGCTTTTAATTCGGCTGTTGACGCTCGGACCTCTGCTACCCACGGCTACTGCGGGAATCATGATTTGGATTATCATCCAACGTGGTGCCGGTAATTCAATCCTAGAAACAATACTCGGTTAGCCCAGCGTAAACTTCTTAACCCCTAGATGGCTTTCAGGCTGCCGTTGCCCGACGAAATTTGGTAGACTTCGATATTGGTATTGGCACTTTGTAGTGCCGGCAAATGCCTCTAGAAATCCATCCTCTACATGGTTCACGTAATGGCGATTGATGTAATATGTTCTGGTTGCTTAAAGAGGTTTCAGGTTAGCGACCAATTTGCGGGGCGTTCAGGTCCCTGCCCTGGTTGCAAGACGGTCATTGCTATTCCGACACTGGAAGATCAACTTATCATTGAAGAACCTGAGCACAAGCCAGGCGTTCCAGGTGCCCACACTAAGATTGACGGTATAGCGAGGCGAGTTGGTTTTTTTCAGCGTTTCGAGGTCATTACGCTATGTTCACTTTTCGCTTCCGCTGCATTCGTTGCTGTTTTGACACGGATACTGCAAAGCGATCCCGTTGGCGACTTTACCGTCACAACGGGTTTCTTATTTGGCCTTGGTTTAGTTCTCTTGTCACTGGCATCAAGTGTACTAGGATACGGCGTATTGAAAGATTCTGAGGTCGAGGCGTTTGATCGACGCACGACAATTATCCGTTCTGCTATCACCGCGACCATTTACTGTCTTCTCGCCTCGGTCTTTGTCACAGCAGCTTTACTGCTCGAGGATCCCGCTGATCCGCGCACGTTGATCCTAACTATAGTCGGAGTCGCTTGCCTGGTGATTGCTAGCTTCGCGCCAACGGTGCTCTACGAAATGGAATTGATGCAGGGGGCGTTGCACGTTGCCGTCATGATTTGCATGAGCAGTTTGTTTTGCCTCTTGGCGAACAATCTTCAGCAATGGTTACTCACGTGATGAACTCCTCTTTATTGGAACTTGATGCATTGAGAAATCCTCAACGTGTCATTCGCATTGCGTACCAACAAGATATTCCGTTGACAGACCGCATTTGTGCGCTAATTGACACCCCAGCGTTTCATCGACTAACGCATTTATCGCAACTAGGGCTGGTGTCTCGAGTATACCCGTCCGCAAATCATACTCGATTTGAACATTCCCTAGGCGTCTATCACTTAGCGCTACGGTATCTGGAACATTTCATGGGGTTTGCGGATTTCGCTAAGTCCGTGACTACAATCGAACTAGAGACATTTGTGTTAGCCGCTCTGCTACACGATATTGGTCACTGGGCGTATTGTCATCCAATCGAAGATATGCGGTTGCCAGGATTAGCAGGCCATGAGGAGCGGGCAGCAAAGATTATTTGTGAGTCTGAAATTGCCGAGAAGATCGACGCGCAATGGACTTGCGCCCCGCAAGATGTGGCCCGTTTTCTGTCAGGCGAAGTTGGATCCGCCAGCGAACAGCTACTTTTTTCAATGCTCTCGAGTCCTGTCGATATCGACAAAATGGACTACCTCCAACGTGACAGTCTCCACGCCGGTGTTCCATACGGTCGAAACTACGATCAACAGCGACTAATATTGGGACTTATTGCGGATCCAACAGTCAACCAATTAGCGCTGAGTGGCAAATCCCTAACCGCAGCGGAGATGATGGTGTTTGCGCGATACGTGATGTTCAGTGAAGTATATTGGCATAAAACTGTCCGCAGCGCTACGGCGATGCTTCAATGTTGTGTGCAACAAATGCCAACCGTCGATAACATCGAGGCTATTTGTTCACTAAGTGATACCGAAGCAGAACGCTACATTCTTGACACGACTGAAGCGGGGACACTTGCGTCGGAACTTTTCGGTCCAATACGTAAACTGCACAAGTCCGTGTTCCAATGTAACGCATCTAACAACCCCGATATTTATCATCGGGTAGCTGGTCTATCATATGTTGAGCTGAATACGGCCAGTCGGCGTTTGCAAGAGTTGTTGAACTGCGGAACAACTCCCAACGCAGTACTAATTGACGCACCGCCGACGGAACTTGAAGTGCAATTCGATCTAAACGTTTACGATAAAATAACAGATACTTTTACGCCATTGAGCGACCGTTCGCCTGTAGTACGAGTTTTAGCCGAAGAACAATTTGATTATCACGTGAAACGAGTTCGTATTTTTGTGCGCAGTGAATTTGCGGAAGCTTGTCGGTCCCGTAGGGATCTGGACGAGATACTGCTGCAGTCCTTGTCGAATTAGGTCAGCAGATGGTTAAGCAGCGTCAGCGGCGGATAGCAAACAGATGCTGCTAATCGCATTGACTAAATCGTGGCCAAGGAATGGTTTTCGCAGAAGTGTCACAGAACGGTCGCCCTCAAAGAATTTCTGGTCTAGACCATTGAAGTGATTTGTGATAATTACCGCTGGCGAAGAAATTGTTTCTCTGAATAACGTTTCTAATTCACGTCTGTCGGTAATGCAATAAACAACAGGCCGGTGCCGATTATCCGGTGAAATCGCATGGCAGTTGGGATAAAAATGAGCATTAAATTCTTCTTGATGGAGAAGCGTCCGTAATGCTTGCTGCTCGGAACAGTCTGAAGCGATAACATTAATACTTTTGGAGTGCGTCGCGAGGTGGTTCCGATTCCAGAATAAGGACAATTCCGCAAAACTGGCGAGTGGATTTAACGCAGCTCGCACTTGCAGGAAATGTTTCCGAGAAGCTAACAACGACTGCAGACGCCGGCAGGCAATCGTAGTGTCGAAACGGCACGCAATCGGTAGCGGATTGCCGCTGCGGGTGTCACCGATGCACCACTCCCCTGTAATTTCCAATAGTAGCGAGAGTGGATACTTGCCAACAACACGTTGTAGCATTTTCCGAGAAAACTCGCCCCGACGACTGGAATTAATCAAAATGAGGTCAGGATGTTCTCCAATGGATGTTATTCGGGACAGCGCCTCATCGCAGGAGTACAACTGGAAAGCGATGTTACTTTTCGAGAAACACCAGTCGGACAACTCCTCAGTGAACGAACTACGATTATGACGGTCACCAGCGGAAATTGACCAAACTGTAAGAGCGGTATTCATGTGGAATTGGATGGGAGCCAAAAAAGCGACATGCAATTGTTGAGTTCGTACCGCAAGATTGTAGACGATACTTCCTAACGATTGAATACCAGCTTTCGCTGAGAGGGAAAACGTATTTTTCGAGCTTGACACACACCTCGCATAAATGGCAGATTACCACTACTTCAAACCAGCACGGATTGCTGGTCTTGCACTACTCACATATTTAGCACCTATGGATGGAACGCCTAAATGCTGCGGAGAAACCAACTCCTCGACTTAGACATGCTCGATTGTCTTGCCGATTTCTTACCTGTCGACACACAGGGGTGCAGCTATACGGGGTTTACAAGTGATGCCGCGGCCTGCGAAGAGGGTAATCTTTTCTTCGCAATAGATTCAGATGCTGGCGACGGGCATGACGATATTGCGGTGGTCGCTGCGAAGGGCGCAGCTGGCATCGTGGCTGAGAGGATTTTACCTACGTCAATCCCCACGTTCATCGTGCCTGACACCCGCATTGCCTACGCAAGCACCGCACACCATGCTGCTGGATCCCCGACTAAGAATCTGCGGACTATTGGAATTAGTGGTACCTGTGGAAAGACGGCTGCTACTTTTCTTATACAACAAGTATTCCAACATCTGGGCAAGACAACTGGTGCGTTAAGCGACCTATGTTTCGACAACGGCAAAGACGTCGCTGATTTCCCTGAAATTAAACCGGACTCGAAGGTCTACGCAAATTGGCTCGCCGCCATGGTAGCGAACGACTGCCAAATTGCCTGCATCGAACTAAATCAAAGGGATCTCGCAGATCAAACTTCAGCCTACATAGACTTAGATTATGCAGTCATCACGCGACTTATCGATTTTCAGTCCAGCACTTGTGGTACGGTTCACCAAACGCGAAGGGCTGCCTCGAATATCATCGACTCGTTGAAACCAACCGGGGTTGTTATTGTAAACGCAGATGATGCGTCGTCGCGATTTGACCTACCGCGGATCGAAAATCCTATCTTAACAATTGGCTCGAACGACGATTGCGACATATGGGTAGAACACCTCAATCATAGCGCGGACGGGCAGCGTTTGCGAATACATGCCGGTACCACAGAAGCCGTCGTATTTACACCAATTATTGGCCATCACCATGTTTATCATTGCCTGCAAGTTACCGCACTCGCGTTGCTGGAAGGCTATTCACTGCCGGAAATCGCCGAAGCCATTGGGCGGGTTGATACCATCCAGGGGCATCTCGAACGGATTACGCGTGGCCAGGATTTTGAGGTCTATATTGATGCTGCGAACTCTCCCATTACACTCCGCAACGCACTGCACAGTATGCGTCAAATAACCACTGGTCGCCTGATTGTTGTCTACGGTCCCGGCGCAAATACAGATGCTCCCTTCCGGGCCGACATGGGGAGGATCGCCGAAAAAGCTGCCGACATTACGATTATCACCGAGAATGATCCGGCTAATGAGGAGACACTTTCGATTGCGCACGACGTCCTCGACGGATACCGGCGCCCCGGTAATGCGGAGGTTATTGTCAGTCGGGAACGAGCTATCGTCTGGGCCTTAGCTCACGCCAATACTGATGATACCGTTCTGATCGCCGGAAAGGGGTTTCGCACCCAGCATCTACTGGGCAATCAGATACTGTATTTTGACGACCGTCAAATTACCGATATATGTCTAGACCAACTACTTTACCCCGAACCTGTATACGGCGTCGACATACTCCCCTTCCCCGATGTCGGCGGATCCTCATCTGAAAGGACCTCATAATGCCTCCCGCTGGAACCAAACTTACGGCATCGATTTTGACGAAATTTCTAAAGGCAAATCTTCTCCTGGCAGACATAGAGCCGATCTTCGGCACCCACACGGAAATAACCCGGTTCGCCTTAAACTCCGATACGGTGCGACTCGGCGACACATATATTCATTGCAGCGAGAACTACTCGCTATTAAAGGATGTAATGCGCGCATACGAAAACGGGGCAAATGGTATCATCTGTGCGAGTCACATTCCCCCGTTAGCGGGATCTTTTGTCATTCAAGTACAGTCGGTCGAGGCTATGATTAACTTGCTGTATCCCTATATCCAACGCTGTCTGATTGACGACCGCGTGGAATCACCAAATCTCTTGTTACGCTCGCCGCGAGTAGCTTAGCATCCACTTTTCGAGTGACAGCGTAATATTTGAACCGTCTGTTGACAGAGAACAGTTGCGAATTTAGCTTTAAGTGTTGCGGAATGTTTTCCAGTCATCGCGACTGGTCTCTACTCTTGTCGTTTTTCACCTTACTTATGAACAATCCTCATCCAGAGTTCGTGTTCCTTGGATTCTCTGCCGATTGTGTAGAGATACTAAATCGTGGGGTTGCTACAGGCTCACGTTGCTCCGCAATTTATGTTGACGATGACCAGTTCGTACCTCCAAACCAGCGCTCCGCGACTAGTGTGTTAAGCGATTGGGCGGAAATATTGGCTGTATCCGCGGACACAAAAATATTTGTCGCTCTAAGATTGGACGTGGATTCGCATCAGGATATTGTGCGCAGTTTGGTTTCAAACGGGTTTTCGCTAATTATCGTGGACCCGGATGCGGATTCTCTCTTTGCCTATGAGCTTGAGATGATTCGCATAGAATCCGACGCGGTTCTGCTGGCGCTGTGCTTTGCTGGACTTACCACTGAGGATATTGGTACGGTTTCCCAGCAGATCACTATTCGCGCGAGTGCGCTGACTCGGCAATTGAAAGTGATCACAGCGGATTTGACTCGCGACTTAATTCAACTGGGGGCGATTGTTGGTGAATCAAAATATCTGTATGCCCTTGCACCCGGGACATCTTTCCCAGTTTCGCCCAATGCTGAACTGGATATATCCATAACACTAGAGATGCGTAATGGAATAGTCCTCCAATGGTCCAATAGCGACAAAACTCACACTACCACGGAGTACACATTTTCAGATGAGCAACGAGTCAATCCTCCGCGCTCCTTTTCCCACGAATCCACGGACAAGCAACTCGCTGCGATTTTCACATCTAGTAATAGCGAATTGTCATCCAGTTGGCTCGAGTACGCGAAAGCCCGCGAAACCGCTGAGATGATACCGTTGTCATTAAAAAAGGGACGGCAGATTGAACTCTTTGACACGCACCCAACGGAAACGGACGCATTTAAGGGGGTGATGTCAGGGGCGGGATGTTTTTTGCTGTTATTGACACTTGGTGTGATCGGTCTCTTTGCAACGTTCGATACGATGCGACTTTCGGATTTGCGAGATCTTCATCAAACGGCACGATCCGCACCCACGGCAGAACTTAACGAACGGTCCCCGATTCTACTTCGACTGTGGCCAGTATACCCCTTTCTGCTTTTTCTCGTCTTTCAGTTTCTGCGCGGTATCATTAAGAAGGCGAAACGCTCCAAAACTGCTTAATAGGTGCTGTTAAATTGGTCCGATTCTACCGATGCTCCGGCATCAGGTCGGCTGAGTCAACACTTACAATCCCGACAACCGATAAACGAAGTATCGGTGTTACATGTGACATGTATATTTTTTTTATGTGTTTAGGGATGGCAATTCTTTGTTCTTACGATCGCTACAACTCGCGAAATTTTCCGCTGTCATTCCAGCGCTGTTGATCGTTGCATCCACAATGGCGCAGGAGCCTGCGAGTCGATATTCCCCGATTGTATTGGCTGTGCAGAAGGCAGCTCCGTCTGTCGTCAATATTAGCGGTAAAAAGAGCTCGGCGGTAAAATCCTTTCCCGGACACCGCGCGGCTTCGCAGGTTAATGGGATGGGCACTGGTTTGATTATCGATCCCAGCGGATATATCTTAACGAACTATCATGTGATTGCTGGTATTAACAATATTCAGGTTAAGCTGAACGCGCTGGCGGATCATCCCAAAACCAAGCACTCCGCAAAGCTGCTGGGTTTCAACGAAGATATCGACTTGGCGATTATCAAGATAACCTCGGACACAGATTTTCAAGTAATGACGTTGGCAACATCCTCAGATTTGATGCTCGGGGAAACGGTCATTGCTATTGGTAATGCTTATGGTTATGAAGACACAATTACCCGTGGAATCATCAGTGCTCTGCATCGACGTGTCGAGGTGAATACGAATCAGTTCTATGAAAATTTGATTCAAACCGATGCAAGTATTAACCCCGGCAATTCAGGCGGACCGTTGATCAATATTCAGGGCGATGCGATTGGCGTAAACGTAGCCGTTCGAGTCGGGGCGCAGTCGATTGGGTTTGCAATTCCCATGGATCGCGCGATGGCCGTTGCCAAGGAAATTCTTATGAATCGTAGCCAACAACGCATCGATGTTGGACTAAACTTGGCCGTAACTTTTCAAGAGCGTTCACCACGGGTCACTGTCGCTGACGTCAGTCGAAACAGTCTCGCCAGCAACGCGGGATTGAAAAAAGATGACGTCATTACACACGTTAATGGTGATGCTATTGGATGGCCAGCGTTTGTATATCAGCAATTGCTGCAGTCACAACGAGGCGACAAGATCGAGGTCACCGTTGAACGAACCGGAACATCGCGTGTGCTCTATCTATCGATGCAGGATATCTTGCCGAAAGACGATGTTCTATCAACTCGCGCTTGGGAGGAAATTGGAATTCGTGTCGAACCGATTAAATTCAAGGCGGCAAGTAAACAAAATAACTATCGCGGTGGCCTGAAGATCACGGCAGTAAAAGCTGCCAGCCCCGCCACAGAAGAGGGTCTGAGACCCGGCGATATTCTATTGGGCCTCCATAAATGGGAAACCGTTACGTTTGAAAATCTGAACTACGTCCTCAACACGGAAATGTTTCAAACTAGGAAACCGATGTCCTTCTATATTTATCGTAATGAGGATTTTCTTTACGGCGAACTATTTCAGCAGTAGCGTTCTCAAACCTACTGCAGCGGGGGGCGAACCCACCGGTTTTGCTTGAGGCCTTTTCATGGTGCCCGCAAAAGTGTTAAATGGCCACATGGAAAACGAATTCATAGACTGGCTTAAAACGACTCTTGATGAGCAAACTTGTACCAATCCTGGCATTGGGGATGATGCTGCGGTTTTTGCTACTCCGTCCGGCATGAAACAGCTAGTAACGAGCGACTGCCTCGTAGATCGGGTTCACTTTGACATAGCGTCAACCCCCATGAATTTGATAGGTCGCAAATGTGTCGGCGCGAGTATCAGCGATATTGCGGCCATGTGTGGGTTACCAACGTACGTTATTATTTCAATCGTCGCCCCTAAGTCATTCCAGCTCAGCGATCTCAAAAAACTGTACGATGGAATGCTATCAATCTCCAACTCCTATAATTGCTCAATTGTCGGCGGCGATTTTATTTCACATGATGGCCCGCTGGCCATTAACGTGACAGTTCTGGGACAAGCCAAACAGGAACAATTACGATTTCGATTTGGAACCGACGCGAACGATCATATTTTTGTTTCAGGTGCCCTCGGTGGTAGTCGTCGTGGGCACCACTTGACATTTGAACCTCGCGTCGCACTCGGTCAGATCCTAGGAGACAATGCGGATGTACATAGCGTTACTGATATTACCGATGGTCTAGTGATAGACTTGCACAGTATCCTAACCGCCGGTAATTATGGGGCGACACTTATTGAGTCCGATATCCCCACGTCTAAACATCTGGCAAATGGCCAAACGGCTGTCGAGGCGGCGCTTTACGATGGTGAAGATTTTGAGTTACTATTTACTGCGTCTTCACAGTACGCGGGGCATCTAGAAAACAACCCAGGCGTTATTCACATCACGAAGATTGGCTACGTTACCCAAAATCCGGAGTTTCTGTTGTTGACGGAATCCGGAGAAACAAAGCCATTGGATGTTCGGGGTTATTCCCATTAAGAGCACCAAGAGAAGATAATATGGAACATACCTATTTAAGTCAAAGTTTAGCGGACACGTATAAATTAGGCGAGCGGTTCGTAAAATGCATCCCTGAGGGAACGACAATCGCTCTGCTGGGAACACTCGGTGCGGGAAAGACTGCATTCGTTCAGGGCGTTGGGCTAGCTAGCGGAATAACAGCGAACTCAATTACTAGTCCCACGTTCGTGTTGTGTAATGAATACGTTGGCACGCAATCGATTTATCACCTAGACGCCTATCGTCTGGCGGATTCCGACGAGTTCTCCCAACTGGGTCCGGAAGAAATGTACCAATCGAAACACTATGTGTTTATTGAATGGGCGGATCGGGTGGTTGACTGTTTACCTCGTGAATATATTACAATACAGATCAATATTAAATCTCACGACTCTCGATTGTTTGTGGTAAGCTCCACTGACACCTTGGAACAAAAGGTACAAAGGTGGATGGACTCAATTTCTAATGAGTAACATAGCGGATAATGGCGCACCCCGGCTTGAATAATCAAAAACATGTATATCTAGGTTGGGATACTCCACCGATCAAGTCGCTTACCGGTTGGCTGACATCGCAATATACAAACGACGCCAGTCTTGATTTGAGTGGCACGATTATTGTATTGCCGGCAGCAACGGCGGTGAAATCACTTTTAGTGCGACTGGTCGACCATTGCCAGACAAACAAGCTGATGTTTTTTCCGCCCACGGCTGTAACTCTCGGCCACCTTCCGGAGTACTTATATACCGCCCGACCAACGGCTTCGTCATCGTTGCAATCGCTCCTCTGGACTGACGTCGCTCGCAAGGCTGCTATCAACAAGACGTTGGATCGTGTTTTTCCGGCACCACCGCACTCGGAGAACTTTGCTCCGTGGCATGCAATCGGCGAAACACTGGCAACATTGCATACTGAATTGGCAGGCGATCTACAGGATTTTCAATCTGTTGTTGAGTATTGTGAGCGATCTGGACACGCGGCCGAGGTTAAGCGTTGGCAGCAGCTCGCCGATCTACAGCGGTCCTATCACGATGAAGTCGATCGGTTAGGATTTTGGGACATTCAGACCGCGCGAATGATCGCTGTAAAACGATCTGAATGCTCCACGGATATGCAGGTCATCGTTGCCGGTTGTGTCGACATAAATCAAACCATCCAAGGAATGCTAAACGCCGTTTCGGACAACTTGACAGTCCTTACATTTGCCCCAGAAAGTGAATCGAACAGATTCCATGGCAATGGTGCGTTAAATACAAACGCATGGTATGAGCAGCCGGTTGAGATATCAGCGCAGCAGATCACCATGGTGGAATCTCCAAATGCACAAGCGTTGGCCTGCGCGAATGTCGTTGCTGAGTATTCGGCTATGGGAAACAGCCAACATGACTTCGTGATAGCCTGTCCGGACACCAACGACGAGCCTTACATTCTACGCCTCTTTGACAGGCAGTCTACTCCTGTGAGTCCACAAAAAGGGCGTCCGCTTCATGACAATATTGTCGTCTCCACATTGCGACTTCTCGGCAACTTTGTTCAAACAACTAGTTATCAGTCGTTTTCGTCATTGATTCGTTTGCCGGACATACAACAATATCTCATCGATTCTGGTATCGTCGGCGATCTAATATCTATGAGCGACGATTTTCACGAAAAGCACCTACCAAGTCAAACTGGACGGCTACGAGGGTTAGAGGGTAAATTCGCAAAGCTCGGGGCCGCTCTACAGACATTGAATGAATTGGTAATGCCTTTGTCGTCTGGATCATCACGGCTATCACATTGGTGCACAGCCATTTTGGAGATGCTCAATGCCGTTTATGGGCAGCAGTTAGTAGAAAGAAATAACCCGCAATACACAGCCGTACTTTGCGGTACTCGAGCAATTTCACAATCGCTTTCCCAACTCGCAGATGCCGACCACTCCTTTCATACGGAGTGCGACGTCAACGAATTTATTGATCTAACGCTGGAACTCGCCAGCAAGCAATTCGACACAATCCAGCCTACAACGGGCGTTGTCATAACAGGTTGGCTTGATGTGGTTTGGGGAGAACAATCCAATGTTCTAGTTACTGGATTCAATGAGGGGACGATACCATCTTCGATCACATCAGATCTTTTCCTGCCAAACTCACTGCGGACGTCACTGGGGCTCGTGGACAATGCTAGGCGGTTTGCCCGCGACGCATATACGACGGCTCTTTTGGTCAATAGTCGTGTGACGGTGACGTTTTTCTGTAAAAGAACAGACGCTGTTGGAATGCCGTTGTGGCCTAGTCGAATCGCGCTCACTGGAGAGGCACAGCAAATAGCAGAAAGGCTAAGTGATTTTTCAGATATTAACTGCGAGTGGACGTCCCTTTCGCCTATATACGCCGTTACTTCAAACCCTGCAACTGTGCTAGATATAGAGTTTGCCAAGGCAGATAGGACAGAATTTACCGTCACGGAATTCAAGGATTACCTTAGTTGTCCGACACGATATTACCTTAAACATATTTTGGGGATTGGCGCTGTGACTGATGATTCCCGTGAACTGTCCGAATTAGCATTTGGTAATTTACTGCATCATACGCTGCACGACTTTGGCCAGTCTGATTTGAGCCGTTGTACCGATGGTGACGCGATTTACGAATATTTAGGATCGCGGTTACAGTCACGAGCCGACAGACTTTATGGTGAATATTCTTATGGAGTTATCCAGATTCAGATTTCGCAGTTAAGCAATCGGCTCCGCGCTTTTTCGCGTTGGCAAGCGGCGTGGATAACCGCCGGTTGGGAAATCATCGAAACTGAGTTCAACTGTAACCCCGGAGTACCAATTTCCGTGGATCACCCGAATCTGCTTGTCCGTGGGCGGATCGATCGCATCGACTATCACGCCGAGACTTCGTGTTGGTCAATTTTTGACTATAAGTCCTCCGAGATCTGCGATCGCCCAGAGGAGATTCACAACTGTCGGGACGTTCCATATTGGAAAGACCTACAACTTCCGCTTTACCGCCATCTTGCTAGATCCGTAACGGACTCCGCGAACGTTCGATTGGGTTACATTAATATCGGCAACGATTTGAAAGCGATTGGCGAGTATTTTGCGGAGTGGGACTTAGATCAATTAGAAGCCGCCGATCTTCTTGCCTTAGACGTGATGAAATCCATCAATGGAAACCAATTCGAACTGCGTAACGACATGAAACCAACCTTGTTTAGCGATTTCTCTTACCTGCTAGGGGACACCGCCTTGGACAAACCAGGCGACATCCTTGAGCGGGAGCCAAGCCAATGACATTCAACAATGTTTTGTTACGTGCGTCAGCGGGAACTGGCAAAACCTTTCAATTATCAAATCGATATATTCTATTGATTTTAAGAGGCACGGCGCCGGAGGAGCTTTTAGCAACTACGTTTACTCGGAAAGCCGCCGGTGAAATCCTAAAACGGATATTTCAACGGTTAGCCGCCGCGACCACCTCTGAGCCACAAGCAAGCAAGCTAAGTAGCGAACTTGAAATTGACGCAACCAGTGCGGAACGGTTTGGTGAGGCTCTATCATTTTTATCCAGCAACTTGCACCGCATCAATGTCAGCACTCTGGACGCCTATTTTGCGAAACTTCTGACTAATCACGCCTATGAGTTTGAAATTGGAGCTGATTGGTCCATCGCAACTCATGGAGAGCAGGCGGAACAGAAACAACAAGCCATTATAGAATTACTGGAACAATTAAGCGCTACTGAGTCAACTAGGCTAATGCGATTCATCAATAAGGGCAAATACAATCGTAGTATTTTGCGTTCCCTAGAACAAACTATCAATAGTTTGATTTCACCGTTCTACCAGTCTACAGCAACGGCGTGGAGTAGCGACTTACGAGGAGAATCTGCCACGCAACTGTTAAGTTCCCAGCAAATATCTTCTGCAGTGTCGGCGATTACTGATCAACTGGACAATGACGACTGTGCCCCATTTCTTAAAACAATGGCTACTGACCTCGTAGCGTTTCGCGCCAATGACTGGGATCTTGCGCTCAAGGGAGGTCTCTTTAAAAGAATCCTCGCTGGCCACCGAACGTTCTCTCGAAAACCAATACCGGACAGACTCGTCGACGCGTATCGTTCCTTGACAAACCATGTAGTTGCTTTGAAAATTCTCGAACTTGAAAACCAGACACAAGCGACCTTTTCGGTATTGTCGAAATACGCTGCCATATTAGACCGGATAAAACGGAAAACCAATCGACTAGAATTCAGCGACGTTCCGAGGTTGTTAGCACGTGGTGGACGCAACTTTGAATCGGCGTTTCGAATGGATGGGACTATCGCGCACTTGCTACTAGACGAATTTCAGGACACTTCCCTTCCACAGTGGAATATTGTCGAACCCCTAGCGCTTTCAATTTCTCAACAATCGTCCTGTTCGGTTTTTTGTGTAGGTGACGTGAAGCAAGCTATCTATGGTTGGAGAGGCGGGCGGCGAGAGCTATTCGATAGGTTAGAATCAAACCTACATGAAATTTCCTCTGATACGCTTGAGGAAAGTTATCGATCCTCGAAGGTCGTTGTTGAGTTTGTAAACAATATATTCGAAAACCTTGACGCACACCCGAATCCCAGCGTGCATGCAGATACATTAACGCGTTGGCAGCAAGATTTTATACCCTTGACGCCCGTTTTAGAGCACGATGGATATGTTGAATATATTAACTCAGAAGTCGGAAAGGACAAAATGGAACGTGCGGATTTGTGTTTGTCACTTGCCGTAGACAAAACAGAAATGTTGCTTGCGGCCAATCGGGAAATGGAAATTGGTATACTAGTTCGCACCAATGACTCAATCGCTGTGCTAATTCATTTGTTGGCCGCCCGTGGCATTGCTTCCAGCGAGGATGGGGGTAACCCACTTAGTAACTATAGCGCCGTTCAACTCATTCTCTCCGCGCTGACGCTGATCGAACATCCAGCAAACAGTGTTGCTCAATTTCACGTGTCTCACTCGCCATTGGCTGAGCTGTTTGGATACGGGACTGAGTCCTCGGACGGTAACATCGCGGTCGCCTCATCGCTACATTTCCGGCGTAGGATCGCGGCCAGCGGTTTTCACTCGGTTTTGACCGAACTTGTACTAGCCTTGGAACCCCACGTCAACAGAGTTCAATTTACACGACTTGAACACTTACTATCATTTACAGATGCATTTACATTTTCACTCGGTTTTAGATTCGACGAGTTTATTGCAGCCGTGGAAAATGAGCGCTTTAATGATCCGGAGGCTTCTCGAGTTAGGGTTATGACTATTCATAAATCCAAAGGGTTGGAGTTTGACGCGGTGATTTTGCCAACGCTGGAATCGGCATTGGCTCCGCGGGCACCAACCTACGCGGTGACCCGAAACTCACAAACCCAAGAGATCACCGATATTTTCATGTACCGCAGTACCCAAATTCAAAAATTACTGCCCAGTCGCTATCGCGACGCCTGCATGAGCACAATAGCGGAGCATGTTAACGAGAGTCTATGTGTCCTATATGTCGCATTGACACGAGCCGCCCGCGCTCTTTACCTCATCGGACCTTGTCAACCTAAAGAACCAAAATCGCCGCCGTTAACTGGCGCCGGTATTATTCAAATGGCGATTGGCGACGAATACTCCCAAACGCCAAATAGCGTCGTTTATGCAAATGGCAATCCAACTTGGTTTGATAAATTACCCGTCTACGATCCTAAACCACTTAAAGCTGAAGCCATCCTACCGGTTCCGTTAGCACCCGCATCGGCAACGGAACCGACTCCATTAGCGAGTGCCTCACCGTCGTCGCTCGAGGGCGGCGAGAACTTCTTGTTGTCAGGTGTCCTTCGATCCTCTTCAACACCTGCACTCTTATTTGGCACTCAGCTTCACTACTTCATGGAACAAATAGACTGGGCGAAAGGGTCATATTGGGATGCGGCCATGGAAACGTTTACTTCAAAATACGGTGACGTTTCCCGCGAGTTGCAATCTCATCTTGCAATGTTTGTCGAAAACGCTCCGCTGGCAAATATTCTGACAACCGATTTCTATTTTGATGAGCCCACAAGTCCTTTGCGGGGTTCAAATGGACCGACCCCAGAATCCACGAAGTTTACGGTACACAATGAATACCCAATTTGTGCCTCGGTTGACGGGAATTTATTGCGTGGATTTATAGACCGTTTAGTGGTCATGCGCGTGAACCACCAAATCATCGCTGTGGATATATGTGACTATAAAACTGACCGCGTCGACGATGGTACGGAGGAATTGACAGCCAGCGTATCTCACTATCGACCGCAGGTCACCGCCTATAGAAAAGCTATTGCGCAGATGTTTGCCCTCGAGTCGGCACAAATTGGAGCTCGACTCATCTTTACCCACGCCGGCGTACAGGTTTCAGTCTAATCCCCCGCGTCCGGTCCGAGACAACAGTCCAATTCACAGTGATCTGCCCATTCACCACGCACGCCTAACGTTACGACTTGCTGCATCGTCCCGCAGCGTTGTTCGATTAAGTCAGTAATTCCCGAAACGAAAATCGGGTTAGTGCCAACAGCCGCGACACGGCCAAATTTGATACCGCGAACTTCACAGGCATTTTTTGCATCCAGATCTAGGTCAAACAGAACTTCCATATGGTCCGATACAAATCCAATTGGACAGGCGACTATATTCGATTGGTCCGATCCTTCGATGGCGTGGCAGATGTCAGGCTCGAGCCATGGTTGCGTGGTTGGTCCGCTACGGCTCTGGAATACCAACTTCCATGGATTATCATCAAACTGGTCCATAACCAGTAAACATGCCTCCCTCAATTGTTCCTCGTATTCACAGTTGTTCGCCATCGACAGCGGAATGCTGTGCGCGGTAAAAAGAATCAGCACGTCTTCATCGAACGCTTCCAGTGTCTCACGCAGATTATCTTGGATCGCGCCGATAAATCCGGAAGAGTTATAAAACGGTCTAATTTTGTCGACCGCTAGAGTCGTCTCTGGATCGATGGAAGCAACTGCACCTTCAATATCTTCTAGGTATTGTCGGCATCCGGAATACGAACTAAAGGCAGATGTGACAAGAGCAAGGATACGTGAATATCCACATTCCACAGCAGTAGCAAGCGTATCCACTAAATAAGGGTGCCAATTTCTGTTGCCAAACAAAACCGGTAGGTCTAAGCCACGGCGTTCAAGCTCTGCTGACAGATGACGAACAAATTCCCTATTTTGACCATTAATCGGACTAATTCCGCCAAACGCTTGATAATGCTCGGCTACCTCCACTAAGCGACTTTCCGGTATTTCCCGCCCTCGAGTCACATTATGTAAGAATGGTAGGACGTCCTCAGGTCCCTCAGGTCCACCAAACGACAAGACGACCACCGCATCGTAATTGAGGGTTTTTCCGTTCTTGTGCGCCATTGGTTTCTCACTCGTGTACTATTCGTCGTGCAATCGTCTATAATAGCGTCTACGGACACTTCGCGTCTACGGTTGACCCATTCACACCCCACAATCTCCTAGTCCTATCCTGCCTTGAAAACAGCTCTTACCTTCAAATGATCTATAATTCGACACCAACCGTGATTCGCAACGGTACAATTTTCACGTCAAACGGTAATAATCCTCGCCGCGACGGTGAATTGCATATCGTCGACGGTACAATTACCTACGTTGGTTCAACTCACGACGCCCCCGCCGTGCAGGGCAGCAATTCCTTGGTCATTGATGCTAAGGGAGGCACTATTCTGCCTGGATTAGTCGAGGCGCACTTTCACGCGACGTACTTCAACGTCGAAACACTCGAAGATTTGGATATAAAATATCCTGTCGAGTATGTCACTCTACTAGCATCCCAAAACGCAGCGTGTGCACTGGAACACGGTTATACATCCGCACGGAGTGGTGGTTCGTTGTTTAATATTGATGTTTGGCTTAAGAAAGCTATCTCAGAAGAGGTTGTTAGAGGTCCGCGATTGACAGCAAGCGGTCGAGAAATCTGTGGCGTAGGAGGTTTAATGGACTGGAATCCCGACTATCGGCAAATCGGGATGGATGGACTAGTGCTACTAGTAAACGGACCCTCAGAGGCCACCGCTGCTGTTCGCAAACTAGTTAAGGACGGAGTCGAGTGGATAAAGACATACCCAACCGGGGACGCGGCTTCACCAGACATGAATGACCACCACACGCTCTGCATGACGTTTGATGAAATGCAAGCAGTAGTCACGACTGCACACAACCACAACCTGAAAGTCACGGGACATTGCCGTGCCACCAAGGGAATTCGGAATGCCTTGCTAGCAGGCTTTGACTCGATCGAACACGGGACGTTTATGGATGACGAAACAATGGACTTGTTATTGGAACGTGACGTGCCGGTAGTTCCTGCCTTGTATTTTGAAAAGGCGTCTATCCTGCACGGGCGGAAATTCGGGATGTCGCAACAAGTTATTGACGGTCATCAGGAAACGCTTGACGCGGGTACGCTGAGCGCCCAACGTATTATCCGAGAAGGAGGGCGTTTAGGCCTTGGGGGAGATTATGGCTTCGCCTGGAATCCTCACGGGGACTATGCGAAGGAACTAACATTTTTCGTTGAACACGTCGGTCTCACCGTTAAGGAAACGCTAATATGTGCGACTCGGACAGGAGCGGAGATAATCGGCGTCCAAGACAACCTTGGCACCCTTGAGACGGGAAAAATAGCTGACATTCTCGTAGTCGCTGGTGACGTCTTAAATGATATTAGTCTAATCGAAGACAAGCAGAACTTACTCGCGGTAATTCAGAACGGTATAATCAAGGCCGGCACGTTACTTAATTCTAATTAATTCACGGAAATAACTTACTATGATTCGCAACTTCTTATGTACGCTACTAATTGCTCTAGCTATTGCGAGTGTTGGATGTCCAATATTGTCCGCGGCTGATGCTAGTTTATCCTGGAAAGTCATACCGTTGGCTGTGGATGCAAACGAGGGAATAGACGTCGCCGATTTTGACGGTGATGGGAAATTGGACATTTGCGCCGGTAGATTTTGGTATCGAAATCCGGAATTTCGTGCGCAGCCAGTTCGCTCCATAGACGATTTCAATGGTTATGTAGAGAGCAACGGTGATTTTGCATATGACGTAAACAAGGACGGCAAAATGGATATAATTGCCGGATCATTTATCCCTAGTACCGTGCATTGGTACGAAAATCCAGGTAAAGAGAAACTCCGCTTAGGGCAGTTATGGAAAGAACACTTGCTCGTTGATACTAAAGCCTCGCAAAACGAAGGGCAACTAATGGCTGATATCAACGGCGACGGCATTCCTGAATGGTTGGTTAATAGTTGGGGTAAGGACACGCCCTTCTATGTTTGGAGCCTCAGTTCAACGGGTCCCGACGGCGCACCGAGTTTATCAAAACACGTAATCGGAGAGCGTGGAAACGGGCACGGGATGGGCGTGGGCGACATCACTGGTGATGGACACGTTGATCTTCTGACGGGAAATGGTTGGTATGAGAATCCTGGACCGCCGTATTTTGGCAAACCGTGGCGCTATCATAAAGATTGGACCGTACACGGTGCCGTCCCGATGTTAGTCTTCGACGTTAACAACGATGGCAAAAACGATATCATTTACGCCGCTGGGCATGAATATGGGTTGTCGTGGTGGGAAAACAAAGGAAACAAGGACGGGACGGTGGAATTTGAGCGTCATGAGATCGACAAATCTATCTCGCAACAACATGCACTTCATCTTGCTGACCTCACTGGAGATGGTAAACCGGAGTTGATCACCGGAAAACGGTACTTTGCTCATAACGGCAGAGACGCTGGGGCCAAGGATCCAATTGAAATCTGCTATTTCGTGATAGATACGCAACGAGCAAGTTTTGAAAAACACACAATCAGTAAAGGTCGAATTGGGATCGGACTACAGATTCGCACTGCTGATATCAATGCCGATGGGAAGTTGGATATTGCCGTTGCCGGGAAATCAGGAACCTACATCTTGCTCAACCAGGGGCCCGCCGCAAAATAGGCAAACAACGGCGTTACTTGCGCTTCCCCTCAATAAACTATCAGTTTGTCGTTCCGACCAGATGACAAGACCTCCTCAGGATGCCCTTGTATCAGCGTGCGTTGTTGTGGGTGGTCTAGCGATATTGATTACCCCAAATGTTTGCAGCCCCAAGCAATTAATCCTGAGAGAGTATCAATCCCCAGCTTTTCCTTGATCCGCTGTTTATAGGTATTGATCGTTGTACTCTTGACGCCCATCTTTTGCGCAATCGCCGAGGTGTGTTTCCCACTAATCAACTCTCGCAAGCATTCAATTTCTCGGTTTGAAAGCGAATTGTGGGACTCCTCAATGGGGACAGATGTTGCCATTACCGTAATATCATCGGTGTCGACTGGGACCGCATTACACTCGTAAAGCATCGGTTCCCCACCAAAATAGAAAGTTGCTCGAAGGGTAATTGATTCACGATCAAACAGAACCTTTTGAAAAGCCATACGAATTTCGTTTCTCTCAATATCCGTGCGCACCCAGTCCCAAGGCTGACTATAAATGACTTCAGCCGCGGAAAGCTTAATAAGAGGCTGCGCAAACACTATACGACCACGCGAATCGTGTAGTGTTACTAGCGGATTATGCAACGAGTGGGGCATTTCGTGTTTACCTGTGTATATTTCGGACTTCAATTATCAATGTATCAATACCGAACACTGTACCATTCTTGGTCAGACTTTGCGTCATTACTGGAGGCATTCTTGGCCGGACAACCATTGCCAACGCCGAATTCCCGTGAAACAGGCGCGGTCACAAAATAACTACGTTTTGGCACGCCAATTGCAGATACTCCTGATAGTTTCGTCAATGACCTTAATACCCAACCTCGCACCATACGGAGAAACCAATGGTAAAACTCACGAGCACGCCAAGTCCACGCGAAATTGAAAAGATGTGTGAAGACATCCGCATGGGATGGACTGAAACCGAGTACCGCAAGCGTTCTGCCCCAAGGTCGTTACCGATCTACAGTGCGACAACCGGTAATTGGAGTTACCTGTCTCACGAGGAATATTCAACACTCGGAACAAGTTGTAAAAATTGAGTCGTTGGACGCATCCGGTAACGTCTTTATGTGAACTATCGGAAGATTTCTAAACGGCTTACTTAGTTACGATACACCGAATTCTCAACCATTCACCCGTCAATAACCGTCTCTTTAGCATCTTCTGACATCGAAGACTCTTTGTCTCTTTTTTATGATTCAAAAAGAATACGCGATAGCGTATAATGGGATTTTCGCCTGCCGCAAGCTTCGTGCATACCTGCATCCTCCCAAGGGTTGTAACGCACTCACTGGCTTCTACTCGATCCCACGACAAAGAAACATCCGATGCCTAAAACTTCGACCGGAATTTCGCCGCAGCCTAGCTCAATAACTCGTTGGATACACGCTCTTCGCGAAGGGGATGAGGTCGCGGCCCATTCAATCTGGTCGCAATATTTTGAACAGTTATCAGTCGTTGCACGACGTTACCTACGCACCGCGCCCCAGCGCATGGCCGATGACGAAGACGTCGTCGTTAAAGCGTTCAATAGCTTCTTTGAGGGCGTAAAGGATAACCGGTTTGGACGATTAGATAGTCGCGAAGACCTTTGGCAAATTTTGATCATGCTAACGAGTCGCCATGCAATCAGCCAATCGATCGCCGAGAATTGTCAAAAACGGGGGGGCGGAAGCGTACGCACGGAATCTGCCATTACCGGCGCTGGGATGAAAAATGTGCCAACCGCGATCACGGCAATCAGTGGAGAAAGTCCTACTCCCGAATTTATCGTAATGATGCTTCAGCAATGCGAATACCTTTTGGACAGTCTCCCCAATAAACTACTTAGAGACGTAGCGCTACTACGCTTTGAGGGATTTGAGTGTGCCGAGATTGCTGAACGAACCAATCGAAGCGTACGCACCGTACAACGTAAATTAGGGATGATTCGTTCTCAATGGACGTCGCTTCTGGAAAAGGAGCTTGACATTGATTAACGCCCTGCCACCAGTCATACCCAGCAAATGGGATCCAGAAGACATATTGTTCGATTCGTTGTGTGATCAATTCGAAGACAAACTAGTTGAACTGAGCAGTCCGACAATATCCACATTCGTGGACCAGGTACCTGCCAGAATTCGCCCAAAGCTATTTCGCGAGTTGTTATTTTTGCTTCTCCAATTTGAGGAAACGCGACAAAACTATATCCCCCTGCGGGACATTATCAAGGATTTCCCACAGTTTGAGAGTGTCGTATTTGACGTATATAAGCAGCGCCGTCCCAACAACGTGACAATCATCAACAAGCTCCTCGCTTCTGATACTGATATCCCGAGTGACGCAACGATTGAAATCGAACAGCCAACGTCGATTAACGTCGGAGAAGTGGTACAAATCGGCAAATATTCGGTTCTGCATCACATTGACAGTGGGGGTCAGGGTGACGTGTTCTTAGCGCGTCACCCAACGTTGCGAAAGAACGTCGTAATTAAACTCTCTCGTAGACCAATTGCCCCGGATAGCACTAGTAGAGATCGACTTGTCGAAGAAGGACAATTGCTGGCGCAGTTGAACCATCGTAATTTGGTACGGGTCATAGACTTGGATTTTCACGAACAACGCCCGTTTTTAGTCATGGATCATTTAGAAGGACCGACCCTACGTGAGTTTTCCAGAATTAGCCCGCTGGAATCCTCAAAAGCGGTCCAATGGGTAATTGACCTTTGCCACGCCGTCACCGAGGCCCATAGAAATTCCATTATTCATCGCGATATTAAACCCGCGAACATCGTTCTTGTTGACGGAATACCGACGTTAATTGACTTTGGTTTAGCTATTTCTACTAATGAAGACCTGAATAATCAGGATTCTGGTGTTGCGGGGACCATATCGTACATGTCTCCGGAACAAACATATTCGAACCAGTCCAAGATAGGTCCTGCAACGGACGTTTTCGGTCTGGGGGCGGTTTTGTTCTTTCTTCTCGAAAATCGGTCTCCTTTGCGCGCTGCTAATCCGGGAAAAACCATCACCGTTCAGGACGCACGACGGTTTGACGGCGAGGCGATTTCACCGCTAGTTGCGCATCATCCCTGCGGGGATATTCTTGTGCGAGCACTGTCGAACAACCCAGCGCATCGATATGACAGTCCGACACAATTTGCGGAAGCACTGGCGACCACTCAACCTAAACTTATTTCTAGCCCAACAATCACCAAACGGACGGCAATACTACTGTTTAGCTGTGTGCTCGCGTTTGGCTTCGCGGGTTTTCTCACTTCCGATCCCGCAGATTCCAACCCTGCCCCCACCACTTCGCTTGAAAATGTGGATTATGAGGTTGAGTTTAACTTACGTCAGGACACCGCTATTTATTTATATGAATGGGACGGCGTTCGACTAATTAACGAGGAAGAACTAGGAGAAGCCAAATATTGGATGCCCAGCATCGTTGGCGAATGGGGATTTGTGACATACAGATTTCCTGTACCGTTTGAAATAGGCCAAGCGAAGGTTCGGGCGGCTATTTCAATCTTTCCGGAATGGCGAAACGATGAACGGTTCGATGACGACGCGGTTGCCAGACTCGACGTGTCCAGCGACGGTGAGACATGGCACCAGATTGCTGAAGTATCCAAACAAACAATGCAGGTCGGACTAGAAACCAAATTGATTGACATCTCTCGATACGTCGCCGGTGGCACGACAATTTTTGTTAGGGGTCGGGTAATGGCAACCAAAGAATGGCTAAATGTTGGTCCAATATTCGCTCAATTCCTGCGGTCCCCACCAGATCCGCATCATGATGGACACCGGAACTGGGACGCATTCCATCTCCAAGTAACTCAATGTGGCGAGTAGCTCGCCCCCAGTCGCTTATTTGTCCCTCGCGTAATGGCGGATTGCGAATTCGATAAACTGCCGCCAGTCGTACTCAAGCAAATTATGCTTTCCTTCGCGCAAATGGTACGCCACGTGGTTACCCACAGGTTGATTGGGTTCAGGTTTCATCTTCACGCCTAGTCCCGCCAAACCGTACAGATCGTAAACCGGTTGGGCCATTCGCCCCGACAAGAACTCACCGACCGGATCAGCCCATAAATCCTCCGATGCGCTGGCTATGTATACCGGCCGAGGCGCTATCAATGCAATCAACATGTGTTGGTCAATTGGCAAAGCATTTTCGTTTGCGTTATAGTCTTGAAACTTATCACAAAACCAATGTGGAAATGACGTGTTGATCACGTGCACAGTTTCGCCAAACTGACGGCGACTAAGCGCAGCTCCACCGCACCCCGATTCGTTCGAAATAACAAGCGCGAACCGTGGATCCGTTGCCCCTGCCCACAGTGATGTCTTTCCAAGTCGAGAGTGCCCAATGACTCCAATCTGTTTGGAATTTACACTTTTCAATGTCTGCAAATAATCCAAAATGCGACTTAAGCCCCAGGACCAAGTTGCGATAGAACCCCACTGTTGACCAGTGGGATCGTCCACCTTGGGATAGATTGAATGAACGCCATTCTTAAATCCATCGTCAAAATCGGGATCAATGTCACCGTAATAGGCTGTTGCGACACCAAATCCGGAGTCAATCAATAGTCGGATGGGCCACCTATGGGCCGAAGTACCTCTGGCGGCGGCGGAAGCTTGGTTGTTTTCATAACCGATTTCAACTCTATTTCGAACCCACGACTTAGTAACGGGCACTTGGGGATCATTTGTGATTGTGTGGTTTCCCATGAAATTGAGACCTAAAAACATGGGGCAGGCGTCACGGCTATTCGCAGCGACCGGTAAGTAAATTAACAAATCAACTGCGGGGGTGTCTTTTTTCGCGTTGAAAAACAGACGTACTTGCAAACGTCTTGCGCTATCTTGCAATACTAACCCATGTTCGACCACCTCAAATCGCAACTCATTGTCGACATGGTTTGGTACGCGACCAAACATGTGCGTAGTAAACAGATCAAGTACCTCTGGACGTCGTTTCCGTTCCCATTCGCGCCTATTTGCAACCGTTGTGCCGTCGTTGGTAATCAGCAGATCCGGCAAGCTGTAAGAGGGAACCCGACTCTCGTCATAATTCAACGGCGAGTTTTGCCCCGTTACACGACTATTGACGAACATCAGGACTAAAATACACCAAATCGTTAGTTTCTTATCAATCATGAGAAGCTTGCCACCTTTGAATAAATATCGAACTAATATTTCCCTGTTTTACTCATTTTAATATCATCCACATATGTTTTACACCAACTAGCCTCCTTACTTCAAGCAATGCCGACAGGTTCCCACGCAAATAGCCTGATAAATCTGATCACCGCTAGTTTAGCGAGTGATAGAGGAATATTGGATGTTTTAAAAATCGTCGATCGGTTTGTAACACATCCTTTTGACAAGACCCGGTCGATCAGCAGGGAATCCGTTGAGAACTTCTTGGCTCAGCTCACGCCGCTCCTGCCAAGTGACCTACACGACCGCATACTCCGGTTAGCAGAAGTTGACGTCGACCTGCCTGCACAACGGCTCGTCAAAGTAACTGAGCTCACACCGTCGTCCGATGACCCACATAACATCACACGGTTTCTCGCGGACGGTGGGATCGGTCGAGTGTGGATCGCCGACGATGAACACTTGGGTCGCGAAGTTGTTTTAAAACAACTCCTACCTGAATCTGCCGACAACTCTGAAACTCGCGCCCGTTTTGTGCATGAAGCACAGATCACCGGGCAACTACAACATCCCAATATTGTTCCCGTGTATTCGATGGATCGGGATGAGGATGACGCGCCGTTCTATACAATGCGTTACATCCGTGGGAACTCGTTTAATAACCGCATCGAAACTTTGCATGCACAATATCAAGGGAACGTTCGATCTCAGGAGTTCCATCATCTGTTTGAAGAATTTATTTGTATCTGCAATGCGGTGTCGTATGCACACAACCAAGGGATCGCGCATTGTGACCTCAAACCCGAAAATATTGCGGTCGGTCAATTTGGCGAAATCACTGTTCTAGACTGGGGACTGGCCCACCGCTTTGATTTATGCGAACTTCAGTCCGGATTGCTTGAGGAATCCATTTCCGGTACACCCAATTATTTATCCCCTGAACAGGCTCAAGGAGTTCGCGAAGGATTAACTCCCGCTACGGATATATATAGCCTCGGTGCTATTCTTTTCGAAATACTATTTAATCGTCCACCCAGAACAATCGCCGACCAACCGCCCTCGTTGCAATCGTTGCTCAACTCCGTCATCAAGGGTGATATTCCGCATGCCGTTGACATCGCGCCCAGAAACGCGCGCATCATTGCCAGTATCTGTGACAAATGTCTGGCGACCATGCCGGCCGATCGATATTCGTCGGTTCAACATCTGATTGATGATCTTTACCGCTGGCGAGACGATGAACGAGTACACGCAGCGGCCAATCCAATCAGCATGCAAGTCGCGCGTATTGTTCGACGCCATCAGCGAACCACGGTCGCCTCTATATTTCTGTTGATCGTTGCCACGATCGTTACGACGGGGTTCTACTCTTCCGTAAGTTCGTCCCAAAACAATTTACGGATAGCCCGAGATAGCGAAAGAAAACAACAAACGGATATTGATCAACAACAGATCGCGCTCAGTAGCGCAATTGACGATGCGATCGTCGCACGCCGCCAGGCCGAAACGGGTGAACGTGCGGCTCAATTCCAAACCGCTGCTTCCACCAGCGCGATCCTCGAGCATCAATCGGCACGGCAACTTGCAGTTGATGCCGCCCAACGAGCCACGACTCAAAAGCGCAAAGCGGCGCTAGCTACGGCAGAGGCTGATCGTCAATCAAAACGAGCTAATGCGAGCCGAGTCGCGCTTGATGTTCTTCGAGTACGGACGGAACAACTTTCCTATCAACGACAATTAGATATTGAAGCTGGGTATACAAATACGGCGATGCAACTCGCCCACTCTGGCGACTATCAGACCGCGCTGGCCTGGGCCAGCGTGTCCCGCGACCACGCTCAATCGATCGGCCGAAGTCCGATTATACTTGCTGAACATCAAGTCCGCATTATGGCTATCCGTAGTCGCCTGCCTACGTTGATGGGATATGTCCAATTCTCCAATTCTCCTTTGCTCACATCCTATTCTCCAACCGCAAACGCGTTAGCAACGGTGTCCCTGCGTGGTTCTCCGCAGAATACCACGGCACAATTTTTTCGACGTAATACTCTGCAACAATTAAACCCAACTTTAAAACTCGGTCTTTCTGTATCGGCGATCGTATTTTCACCGGATGGCCAATACTTGATAATCGCGGGAACAGCCGACGGGGCACCTATTGTCAACGAACTTATACGCATTTCGCTAACTGATTTTTCCCTGAAACGCTTCTCGCTATCGATTCCTGACCAAGTAATTACGTTGGCGGCTACGAACGACAGGATTATAGTGGGCACCAGCAAAGGTCTCCTCAACACCTATGCACTGCCTGATCTTGTACTGCAGCATAGTGTCGTAGCTCACCGCGATGCGATCACCACAATATCGCTTTCTCCTGACGCCTCGATGGCAGCTACTGGCAGTACCGACACAACAGCAAGGCTCTGGGAACTAGATACACTCGCCCCTTTATCCATTGTCCTGCAGCATAAATCCGCTGTGATTGACGTGCGGTTTTCCAAAATAGGTAACACGGTGGTAACGACCGCTAAGAACGGGTTTTCCCTCTCTTGGGACTCATCGCTATTTCTAACCAAACCTCGCTTAGCCCGTGGCCCTGGTCCTGCTTCCGAGCAACTCGTTAGCGCTACGGCGCATCATCCCGCTGAATTGCTATTTGCAATTGGCACCGACAACGGCGACGTACGGGTTTTTAATGCTCCGGGTAGCGACTTCATTGCACCTCTGTCGTTCGCTTCTGGAATAAGCACTCTAGCGTTTTCAAAAGACGCGCGTCTTTTGATAATTGGAACGGCGGCAGGAAAATTGTCAATCTACGATTTTTCGCAACGACAAATGATCTATGAGATGGTATCTCACCTCGGCTCTATAGCTTCCGTGAACCTATCGTCAAATAACCAATTTGTGACCGTATCCACGACCACCGGTCAAATTCTATTATGGGATCTTGCTCAAGCAAATCTCGCGCCCGCGCAGCTAGCGGTCGGAAACGACTCATCATTGCTACGCCTTAACGCATCCCAATCATCTGTTCTTTTTGTAACCAACAATTCCACGTTGCAGGAGGTAACGTCGGAAGATCATTTCGGGCGACTTGGTGCCGAACTACATTTTGGGTCTCCCATCGATCAAGTGGCTTTATCCCCATACAGTGCGGATGGTTTTGTCGTAACGCAGCGAATGGCACACCCCATCACCACATCAAAGTTGAAGTTGGCTGGGCCGCCAATCGAGTTTGCTGGTGAAATCGTAGATGTTACGATAGCACCAGATGGCCATTACGCTCTGAGTAGTCTCGACCGTACCATCACAGTAGGAAAATTCAGCGACGAGAGTCCAAAAATCCGAATTACGGCACATAAGCTTCCGGCTAGATTTGTCCGTTTCAATATGGACTCGTCAGTCCTCCTTATTTTTGGTAGTCAGGGGGATGAGACCGGTAATCGGGTAATTCAAACTGTGTCAATTTCCGACAATTTAGTTCTCAAACGTATCGTAGTTCCTTTTGATATTAATTCGGTGGCAAATGCTCTGCTCCCTAACTCAAACGATCTCGTGGTCACAACGACCAGCGGTGAGGTGTGGAGGATCGACGTAAATTCCTTGTTTTTCAGACCGTTTAAAAATCTGTCACTTGGTGCTCGGGGGATGGTGAGGCACGGTCAACTGGATTTGGTATTAGCACGCGATGACACGATCGTAGAGCTCTCCTCGACCGGTCCCGTGCGGAGCTACCCCTCTAATTTTCAGACAATTTACACGTCCTACAACGCAGATTTTAGGTGGATTCTACGCGCCAATCACCTGCAATTCTCGATACAGTCTGCCGAAACGGGACATCAGATCTGTCCACCAATAACTGTTCCCGCCGCAATTCGTGATGTACTTTTAGTGTCACACGCGAAACGACCACAAGTTCTCGTCGCCACTGATGATGGTGTGTATCAATATACGGTCGAAACCACAAGTGATCCGGCTAACACTTCAACCGTAAACCTGACCCTGCTGAGCGGTTCCCGCGTGAACGCGGATAAACAACTCGTTCAATTATCCCATAATGATGTTACCAATTTATTGCCTCTCACCAACACGGCGTTGCCCGCATCGGAGCAAACGCTGACGTGGTTACGTCGGTATTCCACATCAATAACGGAAAATCAGTGGAGTCCTCACATTGACCATCTTCGAAAAGAGCTGTCTAAACTATCCGCCGCTGGGGACACAACAGTCCGCAGGACGCTGGTTGCCGATCTTAATTACGCGCTGCTATCGGCGGGAAGTTACGTTGCCGCGATCAACGAGTTGCTTTCCCTCGGTGATGAGGCTGTAAAGTCAACGTACCAAGCCGTCGTTTTGGCTGCCTGGATTGACGACTTACCGCTCTACAATCAGTCGCTGCGATATCTACTAAAACGGGCCGATCCTCGCATCCCGCAGCATTTTGTATATTTACTCAACGGATTATCCTTGGCTCCCCACAATCTCCCAACTGAGTCGCTCATAAACTCATTGGATCGTCTACCCGCGCGACTGGCAAGCAACGCATTAGTGCAACGCGGGCAACTCTCCCTCGCTATATTTCGTGGCGACAAACTGATGGCAACGGACGTTCTTGCGAAACTCGCTAAATCCGGATCGCCTTTACCAATACGTATTTATTCCAAAATGGCGAGGTTTTGGATCAATCCGCAATCACTTACAGACGACACTTTGCGCCAACTCCGACACCAACTCGAGGTGCTGCCAGCATTAGAGGCAGGTAATCCCGGCAGAAGTTGGGAGGAACGTTGCCTGCTAGATATGTTGTTGCGTCGCCTCCACTTATCCAACAATGCGTCCCAAAACGGAGGAGTCGATGAATAGTGTTAGCTCCCCGCTGATGTGTGCTCTACTACAGGCACGTGACAATCATCCAAACAAATCGACATTGTTGCAGTCGTTGCTTGCGCAACTCCCTGACCACAGAGTCGATATGCAGGCAACCATAGATATTGACGAGACGCTACAGGTAATTCTAAATATCGTCTCGCAAGATCCGGATATTGACATTCAGATAACGAGCGACTTGTTAGAACAATATGGACTTGCGGCGCCGTTTGATCCGGCAGCCACGAACGCTTGGCAATCGCAACCGGACACTCACTCTACAGTCGACTATCCCACACTATCGCACCCGACGAGACCAATCGCTCAACAACACTCGACCACTGGCACTCCGAGTCTTACCCACATTATCAACAATTCACGCAGTGCTAGTGTTTGGGTCGCCAACGATCCTGTACTTGATCGTCAAATCGTACTCAAAGAATATGAAGGCGTCAGCGGCAATCTTAAATCACGCACGCATGACGAAATTCAATTTCTTCGGGAAGCTCAAATTACTGGGCAACTCGAACACCCCAATATTATTCCAGTTTATGCGGTCTCTTGGAATAAAGATGGGAGGCCCTATTACACGATGAAGCACATCGATGGCGACACCCTTGCTGAGTGCATCGAATTGTACCATCGCGATAACACTCAACACACAATTCGTTCGATGCGACCGCTACTCGACATTTTTGCAAATGTCTGTCGAGCGATCTCGTATGCCCACAACAGAGGGGTAATCCATCGCGATCTAAAACCAGCAAATATTGCAATCGGCAGCTACGGCGAAGTGATGGTCATTGACTGGGGACTCGGAGCGACGCCCACGACGCTGTCTGAGGCTACGTCCCCTAAAACAGGTTCCACCTCAACTAACCATCAAGACCCCGGTCAGACATTGCACGGTGACTATCAAGGCACCCCTAATTACATGTCTCCCGAGCAAGCGACCGGAGATACTATTACCCGCCTCACAGACGTCTATTCTCTCGGAGGTGTCTTATTTTCCATATTGACGGGTCATCCTCCTCGTGCCGACGCGTCCCAAACCGCACCCTTATCCGAACTGTTGGAAGCTGTCGTCACGGGAGATATACCCACCGCGGATAGCGTTGAACCATCGATACCAATTCAACTGGTTTCAATGGTCAACAAGGCGATGCAGTGCGAACCAGAGCAGCGTTACCAGAATGTAACATTATTGCTAAACGATCTTCAAGCGGTTTTGGTTGACGAGTCCATCGCTGTGTGCCCCGATACTGTTCTCAGGGCTTCAGCGCGTTGGATTCGAAAACACCCAATATTGGTATCCATCGGTTCCACCGTTTTGACGCTCGGTTTGATATCTTTGATTATTTCGAACTTAGTCATCGACAAATCCAATGAACAATCTCGCGTCCTGCTGAAAAATTCACGAATTCTAACGCGTGAGGCAATCGTCCTCAGAAATGAACTCACTACTGAGCACAGCGAAGAGGCGGCAGCGAGGGAATCCGCGCTAAATAGTCAAACAATTGCATTTCAACAGCGGCGTATAGCGTCTCAGCAAGCGGCGCTTGCCAATTCCGCTCGAACTGATGCCGCTCGGCAATTGGAGTTGGCTACAACATCGGCGATGGACGCTCAGCAAGCATCCACCCGCGCGACGAAGGCGAAAGGAGAAGCGTACGACGATCTCGAAAAAACGGAGATTCTCAAAGAGAAATCTCAACAATTAGCAACGATCATCCGACGTGAACACATACACCAACTTGCCACGCACGCGCAGCACTTAATCGACCTTGACCGACCCCGCGAGGCAATCTTACCACTCGTGACAGCGATCTCCATGCCTGAATTTGACGGAATTGACATCGATGACATGCTCAGTTTGACTAACTCACTTATGAGTCAGGGGGTCGCGTTGTCCAATATCGAACTGACAAAGGTATTTTCAGTTAATCTATTGACAAGCAAGCAGGCCGTAGGCGCCACCACGTTGGCATGTGTCAGCCTAAATCGCGCTGACACAACTTACCACCTACTGTGCCTACCACCGGACCATCCGGAACAGGGTTTTACGCCAGTTGTGCTCGAACTTTCTAGAATGCCAATCGCCGTCCTTCGTAATGACAATGATGACACTCTTGTCGTCGTAATACCTGAAGGAAACTCGACTTCTATTTCAATTCATCCAACGGATTTTTCCAAGCCCCCCAGTTCATTTACGGTTGGACTACAGGTCACTACCGCAATTTTATCAAACATCCGCGATCAAATCATCGTGGGGACACAAACGGGCGGAGGTTATTCATTCAACTTACAAAATGGAGCAACTAAAACTATATTGTCCGATGTTGGGTCGCCAATCACAGCATTATCATTGCAGGCAAAGTCGTCGATAGCCGCATTCGCCACGGATTCTACGGTACATGTCGTCATGGATCCACTGGGCGCTGAAACACCGGCCAAAGCCTTCCAGTTACCAGATCCTATAGCAGCATTGCATTTCAACTCGACCAAGTCATTAGTTGTCGTCACGTCCCGCGGATACGTTATTGAATACCCCGAGTTGCCCAAAGCAGTAAGATTAACTCGCTTCCGCCCGCCGACGAGTGGAAGTAAATTACGTAATATTAGTGTGCATCCTAGTGGAGCTATACTATTAGACCATTCAAGCAACCACCTGACATTAATTAACAAAGACTTGGTTCCAACGACGGTGCAGTCACCACTCACCATCTCTGTGAGATCAATGAAATTCACCTCCAACGCCCAATCGGTTTTGACAACGACCGATCGTCGAATTAGTACGATTTGGGATTGCTCGTCCATGCAACCGCGGGTCCTACCGATGCAATCAGACCATCTCGTCATAGCCATGGAGTTCAATGTCATCAACGAATGTCTTTACACACTCCACTCCGACGCGTCCCTACGAACGTGGAAAATGCCGTCTCAAATAACCAGTGCACCCAACAACAGTCCATCCCCCAAACATACGGTCACATCCACTCTTGAGCGTTTTCAACTCATGTTGTCCGTCCGACCTAGTGACACCGGATTGGGTATAACTGCCGCTGAAGCGAAAGTGGTATTAGCCACCAAGCTCACACAGGACAAGTGAATGATACGTTTGGGTTTGCGCACAAGTGTGTCCCAGACCTTGGTGCAGAGTTGCAACCGGCGAACACAGAATCCACAATCAGCAGGCAATAAAAGTCGCTAAATGTGCCGTCCGCCTACTTCTTTGAGACGACGTTTCGTATTTTTAAATTTCGGAATTGAATCACCATCGGCTTGCCCTTATGAATCTGTAGAGCCAACAGTCCTTTAAATTCTTGGTTTTTGGTGTCCTGATCCGTTATATCTACGGTTACCTTTCCATTGATGGAGTGAACGAGTCGGTTTCCGACGGCTCGAATTTCGATGGAAGTCCATTTAGCAAGGTCCTCTTGAACAATAGGGTCTGTCTTAGCAACCACCTTTATTTCACCCTTGTCAGTAACAACAACTCGCTGCCCGCGTTGTGCCACGATGCCCCGCCCCCCTTCGTCATACAACATACCCGTGTAAGAAGACTTAGCATGAATGTCGGCCTGGTACCCCTTTATCCGAAAATCGCCAGAACCTTCAATTGCTTGGCTCCGATATTGAACACCGGAATTGTTTTCGCCAATTAGGCGAAATTCCGCTTTGAATTCGAAATCCGATACGATGCCATCCCAGATAAGAAACTGATTGTACGGTAATGGGCGTTCCTTCGTAGTCGTTCCGGTGATAGCACCATCTTTCACTGACCATCGCGTCATGTCACCTCTCCAGCCCGTCAGGTCTTTGCCGTTGAAGATACTGCGGAATTCCTGAGCATCCACCGGTGGTGCAAAAACCGCGAATGAGCACATGACAACAAGGGTACACAGTGTACTGACAACCAACTGTTTCGACGAGCAATTCAACATGGCTTTAAACATAACTTGCTTACTTCACTTTCTGTTTTTCATGAATGACAATAATATCTAAGGTACGAGCACCATGCGCTCCGATCACTAACGACTGTTCGATATCAGCCGTTTTGGAGGGACCAGAGATCCAACAACCGAAACGCGAAAAATCCATGATTCCCGCGGAATACGCCTCAGCTAAATTATTCAATATTTTACCACTTTCTATGACCAATACGAGGTGTTGGGTGAGAAAGAGTGCCACGCGTTGAGAAATCTTCTCATCGTCAACCCAAATTGCGCCATTCTCTGCAACGCCAATTGTTCCTTCCGCTATGAAAACATCGAGCGAATCCAACTCGTGCGGGTCAGTCACGGAACTGAGAACCAGAGAACCAACTTCAACTTCAGTAACGCAACAGCACACCTCTTCGGCGGTTTTCATGCAATCCAACTGTTTTACCAATTGAGTACATGCTGCCCACCCTTCAGCGAAATATACCTGAGCGCTTACCTTAATCGCCGTATCACGAAACTGAGCAACTGGATCCGCATACTGAATCCAATTCCCCGTCAGTGCGGGCAATTCCGCCGAACCTTCGGTTTGTCGTTCTAACCGTCCTAGAATTTCCGCTTTCGCTTTACCCATGCCCACCTCCCTCCGAAGGGCGATTCCTATTATACCACCTTCTAAACGTTTGCCGCGGGGCTAACGGCAAATCTCGCTGACGACCCCAGATTGTTAGCCACTTGAACGCTGTTAGCTTTCCAAAGCACCGCACCGACCAGCGAGCAGCCCAGCCGGCTAAGCGATAGAGAACAGGGCGGCGAAACAACAGTCCGGCGAACCACATTTGCATTGACTTAAGCGTTTTGATATTTCCCTGGAGTTTCAGTTCACTGCGAAGTTGATAAAGTTGGTGATGCAGCGGAATTTTGACCGGACACACGTCGGTACACGAGCCGCACAATGAACAGGCAAAGGGC
>Ga0208879_1000528_pt1 | contig 39317 bp, 41 predicted proteins | sample Knorr_S15_td_Bot_FD_185605 | JGI IMG/M metagenome (GOLD analysis project Ga0208879, IMG submission 185605) | Marine microbial communities from Southern Atlantic Ocean transect - Knorr_S15_td_Bottom_ad_5009_LV_A (SPAdes) (version 2) | ecosystem: Environmental > Aquatic > Marine > Oceanic | place... | reverse complement strand
CACTGGAACCCAAACTCGATTCTTTGACTATAGTTTACCGGAAGGCGTAGCTCTTAGAATAGATCCAGCTTTTGGGTTTGATCTCAATTCCCATTATACCAACTATTCCAATGATACCATCCAGGGTGAGATCTATAACAATTATCATTTTGTTGATTCAACTGAAGTGGACCATATTGCAGAAATTCTTCAATTGAATGGTACGAATCTTATTTTGCCACCTGGCGAAGAAACAACATTGAATGATTTATTTTGGTACAGTAGCACCATATCCATTTTCCAATTGTGGTCACACGCTCATAAACATAATACGGAATTCAGGGTGTACCTTGTGAATCAAATTGATCCAGATTATCGGGAATTGATCTATCTTTCTTTGGATTGGGAACACCCGCCAATCATTGAATATGATCCGCCCTTGGTCCTTCATGATGGGGATGGCATTGAATTGGAAGCAACCTATGTTAATAATACGGATGAAGAGATTCATTTTGGCTTATTAAGCACGGACGAAATGATGATCCTTTTTGGATTGTATTATGAGGGTGATGAATTGGCTACAGATGACACTGACGAACCAATACCTGCAGAATTTGCGATCATGAAAATTTATCCCAACCCCTTCAACCCAAGCACCACGATCCGGTTTAATATTGGTGTAGAGACACGGCATGCCGTGTCTCTACTGCAAATATTCGATATCACCGGTCGTGTTGTGGAAACGTTGTTGAATGAAAAATTGATAACCGGTGAGCACGAGGTGGTTTGGAATGCGTCAGGATTTTCCAGTGGAATTTATTTTGTGCGCTTGCAATCTGGGACTGTTGTCCAAACGCAGAAAATAGTGCTGGTGAAATGATTAACCTCAGAAAGATCTCTCAAATTTTTAACCATATATTATTTTTATATAACGGGGAAACAAATCTGGATAGATTTATATCCCCAAAAGAAACGGGTCCTAGACCCTGGAGAAACCGATGAGAATCAAATACATCTTTCTGGCAGGATGCATGATATCCAGCATTTCAGCCCAAAATAACCCCTGTTTCGATGAACTCTATCTGGATCTGAAACGAAAGGGACTCGCCAACATGGATGATCGGGAATACGATTATTTCACTCGAAAGGATATAGAATGTGGTTTCAGGAATGAAATAAGCCCGAAAGTTTTGAATGATTTGAAAAACCTCCAGGCTTCATTTGATGCGATTCAATCCCAAGTAGATGCCATGGGGGAATCCAAAGTGGACATGGAAGCCATTTACGGGCTGGGCCGGATGAAATCTTCTGATCCGGAATTAGATATCATTACACTTAGTCGTTATCATGATACCATCTTAAAACAGGATATTGATCATGTGTTAGACAGGGTTTTGGCTATCCGTGGAGAATTTGACGAATTAACCAAAGATAAAAAATCTTTCTCAGATGATCTCATTGTTAATTCCATAACGGTTAAGGATAACAATAATGGCGGCTATATTAAAACAGTAGACCGGGAGGGTCATACCACTGCTTTCCTAGGAACCGTTCCAGAAAAAGGCGGTCGATTAGTGATCTATAATAATGATGGGCAAGGCGTTCTTTCCGCAAGTGCACCCAAAGGAGATGGTATTTTAATGACCTTGGATGGTAATGGAAAAAAATCTGTTCGTTTGGGGACAAATAGTAAAGGGAAAAGTGAATTGCAGGTCTTTGGAAACTTGGGAAAAAAGAATTCTCCAGCTATTGCAATGAATCTTGATGAAAATGGGAATGGCAGAGTTCTGACAGCCTCGGTTTCCGGTCGCCCAACTTCCTTTATTGGGTCTGATAAAGGCGGGAAAGGCGTTATAGCTACCTACCATTCTTCCGGTTCAAGGTCTTCCATTATTACATCCACGGAAAAGGGAGAAGGAGCCATCGGATTATTTGATCGAGAAAAAACGATGAGTTGGAGAGAAGTGGCTAAAAAACCAGATAAAAAGAAACGGAAACCCAAAAAGAAATGACATTTCCCAGATTCCATCTCGCATTTCCCGTCCATGACCTTGAATTAGCCCGGAAATTTTATACGAATGTTCTGGGATGCTCTTTGGGCCGGGAATCAGATAAATGGATCGATTTCAACATGCATGGCCACCAAATTGTGGCTCATTTATCTCCAAAAGATTGTTCGCCTGTTCAAACAAATCCCGTGGATGGAGACAAGGTTCCCGCCAGGCATTTCGGGGTGATTCTGCCTTGGAACGAATGGGAAACAATGTGCGAAAGGATTTCCCTGTCTCCCGTTAATTTTTTGATCGAACCCAAAAAAAGGTTCAAAAAGAGCAAAGGCGAGCAGGGTACATTTTTCATCCTAGATCCTAGTGGAAATGCCCTGGAATTCAAATCCTTTAAGGATGATAAAATGGTGTTTGAAAAAAAATAAATAGGAGTTCTTTAATGAATCAAAATCAATACAATTTAATATCTGCTTGTATTTTCACCCTGGTCGGGCTGCTTCACATGCTGCGCGTTTTCAACGATTGGAACCTAATCATTGGTGACTGGGGTATGCCCAGAGAGGTGAGCCTATTTGCGGTTCTTTTACTTGGAACCATGAGTGTGAACGGCTTCAGGATTTTACGGAGGAAATAATCCAAATCCATATTCTGTTTCTTCCCTAAATTTCTACAAATATGAAATCGGAAGTTCACTATGATACTGTACAATTTTTTTCCACGTCCCGAGTGGAAATTCATAAGAATTAATTAAACGGACACAACATGAAACATATAATTAGTTTATTCCTATTCTCTTCAATCACCATTCTTTTTGGACAAGGCATTCCAAATGGCGATATACTAAATGAAACACCCCTTTATCCAATACCGGCAGAAATGACCTTCGAGGAATACCAGGATATGAATCGGCGGCTCACCATTGGCCTTGCGCTCACATCCATTCCGATTCCCGGAATAGTTCATCGATATGCAGGCGAAAAAAAGAAGGCTCGCCGACTATTCATGATCGGTGCGGGTGGATTAGGCCTGATGGTTGCAGGTGCTACCATGATGGATGAAGGAGAATTTCCGGAATCTGATTATGATGTCACGATCCTGAATGCCGGTGAAAAAAACGAAAAACGGTTCGAGAAAATTCCCATAAACCAAGTTGGAGATGAAATTGGATACAAATTGGTTCCAATGCATAAAGAGATGGACGGTTCCGGCGGTGGATTAATTGTTTTAGGTGCCATTGTTTTGGTAGGAGATATTTTTTATGATTGGTTCCATGGTTGGAAAATGATTATTAATAAACGGGATGCAGTCCGGTATAAATATGGTCAGCAAATGCAATTCTCAATTCACCCCCATATTAATCCATTGGCACTAAAGGCAGGATTAAATTTCAATTTGTATTTTTAATTACCAATATCTCACCTTTTGTTTAATAAAACATGAAATGGTTTTTTCTGACTCTTATTCTCAATTTGGGCTGTTCTCAAAACGCGGATAGTTATGAGATCAAACGAAAAATCATGGTAGAAGACCAGATCAAAAGACGGGGTGTTGAGGACAAACTTGTTTTAAAAGCCATCCAAAAAGTTGAAAGAGAAAAGTTTGTTCCAGAAAAATACCATGCTTTAGCTTATACTGATGGACCGTTACCCATCGGTTATAAACAAACCATCAGTCAGCCCTATATCGTGGCTTACATGACGGAACATCTCCAGGTTGATAAACAACATAAAGTGTTGGAGATAGGAACCGGCTCCGGGTACCAGGCAGCCGTCTTGGCGGAAATGGCTAAGCATGTTTTCACCATTGAAATTATTCCCGAATTGGCTGAAAGCGCAGAAAAGGTGCTTGATGAAATTGGGTATAAAAATATCACGGTGAGGGCTGGTGACGGCTATAAAGGCTGGCCCGAGGAAGCGCCCTTTGACCGAATTATGGTTACAGCAGCACCAACCAAAATTCCCAAAAAACTGGTGGAACAATTAGCGCCAAACGGGCGCATGATCCTTCCTGTTGGCGAAGATGTTTTATCCCAGTATTTATGGGTGATCAAAAAGAATAAGAAAGGTGTTGTCACCAAGGAAAAAATCTTGCCTGTCCGATTTGTGCCCATGGTGAAAGAATGATTTTAACTTTAGTTTCAAACTCACATCGAAATAAGTATGAATAGATTATTGATTGAAAGTTAGGGTCAATTTCCATTACACAACATCCTACCATCTTTTTATATGTAGATTTTTTCGGATCAAAGTTTCAGACACAAAAACTGGTTTTATTGAAATAAATTCAGCCCGATATGAGATGGACTATATTTTCAATTCTGATTTTCAATCTAAGTTTCTCCCAGGGGAAATGGTATAACGGAAACCTGAAAGGGATCGATGAGATCAACCTGGAAGTGAATCTCCAAGGCAGTGATGAAACAGCCTGGCAAGGTCGAATTACCCAATTTATCCAATTAGCCTTGCTCGATCAAAAACTGAAGACGACTTTTGCCAATCCCATGCCGAAACTGGTTGTTGATATTCATATTATCGATTCCAGTGTTGAACCTGTATCCTCATTCCTGATTAACTATTCCGTTTATAATTACGCCATTTCTGAATCCATTTAATCCGACTACCACGATCCGATTTAATATACCGGATGTAGAAACACGAATTATTACATCTCTACATATTTTTGATATTACGGGTAGAATGGTTGAAACATTAGTGGACGGAATATTAGAACCGGGCACACAAGAGATTAAATGGAATGCCGGCAAATTTGGATCAGGCATGTATTTCGCACGATTAAACTTTGGAAATGAGAACAGAATACAAAAAATTCTTCTACTTAAGTAAAAATCTGACTCATTGCATTACATGAGTTTCTGAGGGTACATTTCGTGCCTTATGAGAAATCTACCAACGACAAAGGGCCTTCGTAAAAAGGTCAAACCAGATGAGATCCTGGATTCCATTGATCAATCCTATCAGAAGAATCTCGATAAATTACGATCCAGTCTGGGCCAACCCAATAGCCCTCTCTTAAAATATGAGCGGGATCTCCAAATTTCACTTTTAGAGACATCTCCTCAGCGAGATGATGAATTGATTGATAATATGGCCTCTAAATTAAAGGATACGGTTTATTATTTATCGCTCCCTAAAAAAGAAAGAACACTTGTGACCCAAAGAATGCGGTCTTATCATTCTGAATTGGTTCAAAACCAATTGGTCCGAATAAACCTATTATTGGAAGATGCAGAAATAGGATCTCCAAAGCACGGACGTGATCCAACGCCAAAACATAAGGGAATGAATCTCGTTCGTGAAATACTTACAAGAATCAAGAAAGACCTTGAAATTGAAAAAGGTCACTGGGATAATTTGTCCCGGGCCGGATATCTCACAGGCCTTCAAAATTCAATGGGAGAATTTTTTGTAGCTTTAAAAAATCTTAGTATGACTCAAAAAGATCAGATTACCTTGGTGCAGCAATTATTTGATGATTTTAATGTGGATTGGGAAGAGGGTGATCGGGAAAATATTAGGGTATCTCTCCAGCAATCAGCATTGGCAAATTACGAAAAGACCCAGCGTGACATAAGGCAGATCCCCAGTACATTCTTTTCTAAATCCCTTTCAGAAGAATTAGTAACGGATTTGGTTGATCATGCCCGGATCATGAAAAAAAGATTAAGACGATTTTGACAAGCAAATTGAATTGAATATGTCCAAGAAAGCATGAGACAAACATTTCATTACACAAGGGGCGAGATGGTCAAGACCGGGGTTACCTTCGGGTCAGCATTGGCAATGGCTATTTCATTTAATATGAATCAATCCGTATTCTGGGCTTTGATCCATGGACTCTTATCCTGGATCTATGTGGTCTGGTACATATTGATCTACTAGGAGATAATCATGAAAAAACTTTACAGAAATCCATCCGAAGGTAAAATTGCTGGAGTCTGTGCAGGTATAGGCAATTATTTTGACATTGATCCTGTCATTGTTCGCCTGTGTTTTTTATTCACACTTTTTTTAGGGTGCGGACTTTTAGTTTATATCATCGCCTGGATCATTGTGCCCAAGGATACAATGAAAGCCATGTATCCGGGTTCAGCAAAAACTGCATAAATACAAAAATAAAAGTAATTTTTTAAGGGCAAACATGCACAATTTAAATTTTTAATATTCAAATATGATTATTGATTCATCGTTAACAAGTGGATTTAGTTTAGGTATCTCAAAATATCGCTTCTCATTTTTTAGTCCAAAGCCGAATTTTCGAAATGAAATTATTGAATTGCATGGTATTAAGGAGGTGGGTAATGGAAATTAGCATAGCGGTTCAAAGCCTTAGGTACAGAATTGGGTAATTTAGAATGAGAATATTTTTGTCAATTTGAACATGAAAAAAGGAGCTAAGATGCAACATTACACAACCAGAATGGGTTTGATTTAATTAATTATGTTAAAATATTCATTGGCACCACTCGTTTTAATTATTTTGATCATATGTGACTGGATGGGTCCACAGTTTGCTTGGATCTTTTTTATTGGGTTTTCCTTGTTTATCGTCATTGGAGACACGCTTGCAGGGAATGATACACAACAGTATCAAGAGGATGGGAATCGGTTTAATCCGTTCTTATATCTTGTATTGCCCCTGCTGTTTTTGAAGATTTTTAATATAACGCTGTTGGGCATGGGGAATCCTGATTCTTGGATCCATTCACTTTTATCTGGGGCATCATTTTTTAATATCTGGATCAGGCCAACCACTCATTTTGATCTTATAGGCATGATCCTGTCCTCGGGCTTGCTCATCGGCGGAATTGGAACAGTGGTGGGTCATGAACTGGTTCACCGAAAAAGAAGATCAACAGGATTCAAGATTAGTAATTGGCTCTTGGCTTTAACCTGGGACCCCGCATTTGGGATCGAACATGTCCATGGACATCATAAATATGTGGCAACTTACCAGGATCCTGAATCGGCTCGCCGGGGTGAAAGTGTTTATCATTTTATTGCAAGGTCAACATGGGGTACTCTGCGGAATGCCTGGAAATGGGAAAAGGAAAGATTAGCTGGGAAAGGATTAAGCCCTTTTTCCATCCATAATCAAATGTTCCAGGTCTACGCCCGGTCAGCACTCATAACAGGCGTCGTGGCACTCGGAGGTTCAATTAGTCTTATCGTTTATTTTGGTTCAGTGATCTGGGCCAAGATCCTATTAGAAACAGTGAATTATCTGGAACATTATGGGCTGGTCCGTTTGCCGGGCACAGCCATTGAACCGCGGCATTCCTGGAATTCAAATCACCGGATCAGCAGTTATTTGTTATTTAATCTCACCCGTCATTCCGCCCATCATGAAAAAAGCAACCTTCCCTTTTGGAAAATGAACCCTTATAGTGATGCGCCCATGTTGCCTTATGGATATTTGACCATGGTGTACTTTATATTATTAATACCCTGGGTTTACAGACGAATCATGATCAGGGAATTAAAAGACTGGGATAATCGTTTTGCTTCAAGGGAAGAACTGGAACTTCTCAGCCAATATCAATGAATAAAACAATGGGAGACATGTTTCTTCTGGATCCCGAGATTACTTTCCTGAACCATGGTTCATTTGGTGCCTGTCCAAAACCGGTTTTTAAAGTGTATCAGGATTGGCAGAGGAAATTGGAAAAACAGCCCGTTCAATTCATGACGGAAATACTCTATGATGGCTTGAAACATTCTCGGGAATCGTTAAGCGAATTTGTTGGCTGTCATGAAGATGAAATAATTTATTTCCCCAATCCAACCACAGCGGTGACCAATGTTATTTATAATTTGAATTTGAATCCAGGAGATGAAATCCTCATGTCCAACCATGAATATGGCGCATTGGTTCGGGGTTGGAAAGAATGGGGAAAAAAGACTGGGGCTAATATAATTCAACAAGATATTTCTACGCCTGCAACGACGGAAGATAAATTCATTGAAGAATTTTGGAAAGGGTTAACACCCAAGACAAAAGTCATTTTTCTCTCCCATATCACCAGCGCTACTGCTCTAATATTCCCTATTGAAAAAATCGTGAATATGGCTAGGGAAAAAGGCATCCTAACCATTATTGATGGGGCACATGTCCCTGCACATATTCCCTTAAATATTCATGAATTGGGATGTGACTTTTATACAGGAGCCTGTCACAAATGGCTCTGCGGACCGAAAGGCTCATCTTTTCTTTTTGTAAAAAAAGAACACCAGGATTGGATCAAACCACTGGTGGTCAGTTGGGGGTCAGATGGAGATGATCCGACACCATCAACATTTTTACAAGATTTTCAATGGCAAGGGACCAGGGACATGTCTGCTTTTTTAACTATGCCCACTGCCATTGATTTTTATAAAAAAGAGATCAGGCCCTACCAGGCTGCTTGCCAAAAGATCATCCAGTATGCGTATTCAGAGCTTCAATCCACTCTCAATTCCTTACCGATTTCTCCAGGTGGGTCCTGGTTGGGACAAATGGTGGCACATCCGCTACCAAGTCAAAAAAATCCTGATTTAAAGGAGAAACTCTGGAAAGATCATCAAATTGAGATTCCTATTTTTGAATGGAATAATCAGCACTATATCAGAATTTCAATTCAAGTCTATAATTCTAAAAATGATGTTGATCTTTTAATGAGTGCATTGCGTTCTCTGCTTTAAATTTCTGTGACGCTATCAAGCCATGCAGAAACTTTTTACAATACTAATTATTTTAATATTTATATCTATTGGCTTAGGTCAAAAGGTTATTCTATTCACGGATACGGGAGATGTAATTTCATCATTAAACGATTTCACAGTTGAGGGTGAAGATATTGTTTTCTGGGACAATGGTGTAATTCTTTTTACCCAGTCCATACATTCAATAACTGATATAAGGTATGCGCAAAAAACATATAAACTTGCAGGAATGCCCTGTGTTATTATGGGAAAACTTGCCATGGCCTCATCCGTGGGTGTAGCTACAATAGGTCAATTTGATTATCTATTTATAGGTGTGGGAGGAGGATTAGTCATCTACCTTTTAGGGAAAATAATGAATTTATTTGGTGCAAAAATTGGAAGAGACAAAATTTATTACAATTTGAATTACATTGGATTTAATACACAAAAACTAATCCTTGAGTCCATCAGTTTGGATATAAAAAAACAAAAGAATCCTAAGAATAAAAGTGAATTTCAATATAGTCCCAATGGTAAAAAGAAGCATTTATTTGGGCTATCTTGGGAGGGGAGAAATCCTTTGAAACCCAATAAAAAGAATAAACGTAAAAATAAATTTTTACGATTTTCTTTCTGGTAGGTTCATCCTATGCAATGTTTACTCACAGCTTTAAAGGCAGAATCACAACCCCTAATTGATCATTTTGGTTTAACAAAAGACTCATCTTTTCTTTTCCCCGTATTTAAGAGAGATAATCTTTATTTAATTGGTATTGGTGTTGGGAAAAAAAGAATAAAAGATAGGATTGAAACTTTTTGCAAACATTTTATTCATGAGAAAATTCAATTTATAAATATTGGAATTGCCGGCGGGAACCATTCGTCAACCAAAATTGGTGCATGTTATCTGCTCCATAAAATAAAAGATGAAACAACCGGGAAAACATATTATCCGGATATATTAATTAAACATAATTTTGAAGAAAAATCACTTGTGACAGTGGATAGTGTAATATCTGATGGAGAGGGCGCTTATAAGGGGTTAGTTGATATGGAAGCATCAGAAATTTTCAATGTATGTTCTTCACTTGTACCTGTACACCGATTGGCATTTCTAAAAATTGTATCAGATTATATGAATCTTGAGTTTGAAGAAATTATAGCCCAACCCATTTCAAATTTGATCGCACTCTATCTAGATTCAATTGAATTATTTTTATCTCAATTAGAAGGAATGCTCCTTGAAGAATATCAAATTTTATCGGAAGATGATTTGATATGGATCAATGAAACGGTTCAGAAAATATCGCTCACTAAGACTCAATCCCTGCAACTTCTTCAACGCGCAAAAGGATTTAGACTTCGGACAATTGAAAGCCCTTTTCCTGAATTGCAAAACAAATCTTCTTTGAATAAAACATCTCAAAAAATATATTTTAAACAAATCTGTGACCAACTTTCAGCCTAATTTTTCCCACATTTACCTTGAAAATGGCACAGAAGGTTACCCACTAACCCAAATTGCTTTATCAAAATTTCCAAAAGCGAAAGTGATAAAAATTGAACATTACAAGGATGTATTCAATCGCACAGGACAGGATTTTCAGATCCAGAAATCATCCATGAAATTAATCTTGGCAAAAAAAAGAGAACCCTATTTATATCCAGCATCGGATATGGTTCAAGAATATGGGACACCCAATACTTTTTATAATACACCTATACTAAATTGTTTATACAACTGTGACTATTGTTTTTTACAAGGTATGTATCCATCGGGGAATCTGGTTGTTTTTGTGAATGAAGATGATTTATTTTATTCAATAACAAATAAGTTGAAAAAGCTTAACAATCCTTCTGAACCAATGATCGTGTCTATTTCCTATAATACAGACCTTATGGCCATGGAAAATATAATTCCCATGACCTCCCGCTGGATTAAGTTTGCCCGTAAACAAGAAAATCTGAAAATTGAGATTCGAACCAAAAGTGCCCTTTTCTCTTCATTGAAAAACATCCAGCCAACCGAAAAAGTAATTCTAAGTTGGACACTTTCACCAGATATGATTTGTGAAAAATATGAATCAACTGCACCACCACTTCACCTGCGATTAAAATCATTGAAACACGCTTTGGAATCTGGATGGACCGTAAGACTTTGTTTTGATCCGGTTTTATTTGTCAATGGGTGGGAAGAGATATATGGTCGTTTTATAGATACGGTTTTTCAAGAGATCAATGGTGAACAATTATTGGATCTGACACTAGGTGTTTTTCGAATGAATAAGGATTATTTCAAGCGTATTAAAAAACGTGAAATTAAATCAGACCTATTTTATTCTGACTATGCTATTGAATCCAACACAGTTACAGTACCGATTAACCAAAGAGAATCGGGTTTATCACAATTGAAAAATCAAATTGCGAACCATGTCCCCCTTCGTAAAATACTCGTTTGGGGATAACAAATAAAAACTTCTTAAATTTTAAGTGAGATTCATGAGAAATTTTTTCCTTATTCTGATTATTTACACCACTTCTTTACTGAAAGCGGATGCAATCACCTCTTATTTTTTTAGCGAAGCGTTGGGATATGATATGTATTATGAGATCGTCCTTCCACCCAGCTATGAATCCAATCCAGATTCCTCTTATCCTTCCATCTATTTTCTCCATGGATTTGGTACTGATTATTCCTGGTATGTTGCCCTGGTTGAAGTGTTTGAAACTATGATGGCATCAGGTGAAATTCGTGAATCTATCCTGATTAAACCCGATGGATTCGTATTGCCCTATTTGGGGAGTATGTATACCAATTCCGATTATAATGGGCAATTCGAGGATTATATTGTTCAAGATTTGATTTCCCATATAGATGGATCTTATAATACCATTGATGAAGCATCGTACCGTGCAATTATGGGGCATTCCATGGGCGGGTATGGCGCAGTAAAACTTTCCGTCAAATTCCCGGAATTATTTAAGATAGCTGCATCTCACTCGGGCCCCATTGCTTTTGAAAATATTATACCTGATCTATTACCCTTATTACTAGCAGAAACAGGTATTCTTGGCTATCAACCTTGGAATGGGATAGTCAGTCTTTTCATGTTTAATGCATCTGCTGCTTTTAGTCCTGATGTGGATGATTGGCCATACTACGTAGATCTTCCGGTTGATTATTACGGCGAAGTGATTGAAGAAGTTTTTGATTTATGGCTTGGACATGATCCAATGGCGTTGGCTCAGGAAAATGTAGATTATATTCAAGCTCATAAGTTTTACATGGATTGCGGAGATGATGATGAGTATCTCTTTTTTAATCATTCCGACTCTTTCAGTGAGTTTTTAGAAGAAGAGAATATTTTTCATGAATATTTGATATATCCTGGAGATCATTTTACAGAAGTGTTAAACGGTAACCGGTTTCCACATTCCTTAGCATTTATCGAAAATTCATTTCAAGTTGCGGAATTATTTGATTCGCTGGGGGATTTGAATGGCGATGGCAATGTAACCATGGCTGATTTTAACTTATTACTTGATTTTATTCTTCAAACGGGAGAATTGAGTGAATCACAGCAATTGTTGAGTGACCTTGATTTAGATAGCACAATTGATATAATTGATTTATTAATGTTATCTGACCTACTTTAATAATAATAATCGAGGTGTTATACAAATTTAAAAAAGGAAATATTTTTATGAAGAATTATTTGAAAAAGAGAAACTATCATGGATAAAATGATCATATTTATTATTTCAGTTGTATTTATTGTAGGTGCATTTATTTTAGCAACTTATTATAGAATGAAAGAGGACAAAAAAGATTCATGATTGAACCAGGGTCTACGAATAAATTTCTTATCCTGATAGTCCTTTCTGGAGCAATGGCGCAAAGTGATTTCAATTTGGAAGACCTGAATCCTAATTCATTTACCTATAGTCAGATTATTGGCCCCAACGATTATCTTGATGATATTTGTATCGTTTTTTTTGGACATGAATATTGATCCACCTGCAGAAGCCGGTTCGGTTTATTAAATACGATTTATCTCGATCTTCAATCTATGGGTATTAATGATGTTGGCATCATCGGTGTCGGAAAAGACACATACAACGAGCATCTCCCTGGAATGGTGGATGGTCGCATTCTCCCCTGGGTGGAAGATGTCCAGGATGATGGATTTCCAGTATGGACAGATTATGATGCCGATCAGCGCAGCACGTATTTTATAGATCGGGATGGCGAACTCATTTATCAATTCGATATTACAACTTTAGATCCTACCGAGCCGGAAGATTATGAATATTTAATCAATCTCATTGTGGATTTCCGAGCTGAAAATGGTCCTTCGGTTTTTAGAATCCCGGAAGATACAAGTTCAATCCAAGGGGCCATAGAATGGACAGAAAACGGTGATATTATTTTGATCAGTCCTGGAACGTATCAGGAACGAATCGATTTTTTAGATAAGAATATTACGATTGCTTCGCTTCTATATTCAGGATTTGACCCATCACTCTTATCTGCAACAATTCTTGATGGAAATTTGGAGGGAACTGTTGTCACTATTGCTGGGGGACAGGATCAAACCACCATATTGTTGGGGCTCACTCTAGAAAATGGTTATGGGATTCAAAGCGGTGGTGGACTCCTGATTGAAAATGCCAGTCCCACCATTGATCGCAATATTATTCGTAATAATAATGCCGGGAATTGCGGGGGCGAAGGGGCCGGTATGGCGATTTTGGGTGAATCGTTTCCGTTCATCCTGGGAAATGAGATCCATAACAATATTGTCTCCGGTGTTTGTGACTGTATCTGTTATTTCGGGGGCGGGATCTTTGTGGATTCCACAGCATTCCCGGTTATTGGCGGTTCCGAAACATTAGGTAACGTATTTTATGAAAATTATGGGGATTACGGATTTGACCTTTATCGGCAACCACCTGCAGATACTACTGAATGGACTCCAATTTTTGCACAACATAATATTTTCAATGAATGTCCGACCGATTTTGTTGCTCATGTTTATCCGCAGAATGGTTGGGATCTTGAAAATTGCCACACGATTTTGGATATTGATCATGAGGAAGAATTAATCGTAAATAAATTTGAATTATTGTCTAACTTCCCTAATCCATTTAATCTAAGTACGATAATTCAATTTACAATTAAGGCTGAATCACAGGAAAGGGTCACACTTCAACTATTCGATATGATGGGTCGTGAGATAGAAATATTAATGAATGAAACCATCAAATCGGGACAGTATGAAATCCCGTGGAATGCATCCAATTACCCCAGTGGTATTTATTTTATTCATTTGCGATCTGGCGAATTTTCAAGAACTCAAAAGGCACTCCTTGTTAAATAGAATTTCTATATCAATGGTTTTTCTCACAATTCTTATTGGCTCCGAAATAGAAAAAAGGTCATCTTCTACATCTATTTTTTTTGCAGGGACTCAATTTAATCTTGTGGAAAACGGTAATGCACCCATCCATTATATTTGGCTTCACGGGGACGAAAAAACTGCAAAATTGGCCTTGAATCATCATATAAGTCATTTTCCGGGAAAAGCATTTTTTATCCAGAATGATGATCGCGAAATTCCATACTTATCCACCATTATTGACCCAAATCGCATTTTTTCTAGACGAGGTTCTTATCTAACCTTAAAAAAATTCAAACCTTATTGGCCGCCGGGAACCTTAAAAAAAGCATTAGACGAAATTGATACAGATCGAATCCAGTTTCTGGAAAAAATTATGCCAACTCAAAATGGTGTCTTGATTTCTGTACATAATAATTCTCGTGGCTATAATGTTAAATATGAAATAAAAAACAGTCGTAAAACATCCATTAAAAAAAAGCAAAATCCACGAGATTTTATTTTATGTACAAATGAGGCTGACTATGAAAAATTAGCCGTCGGGCCCTATAATGTTGTATTCCAGGATACGGTAAAGGACAGGGATGATGGCAGTTTGTCCTGGGAATCTCTTCGGCGAAATGTGCGTTATGTAAATATTGAAACGCGCCTTGGATATTTGGCCAAACAGAAAAAAATGTTAGAATTTGTTGGCAGAATGTTGAATTAATATGGGACTGATTATCCAAAAATTGATTCGCTGGATCCCATTGATTCTCTTAATCCTGTTATTCATGGTGGACCGAGAAAATTCGTTTCATGTAGTTGGGTATATCAGTTTTCTTTTTTTTTATACTGCCATTTTGATCATGAGAATCCTTTATGCAAAAGAAAAATGGCATGAAGAATTTGGTAAGGGCAATCTAGGGCAAAATAATTCTATTCAAAAAATGAGCGACCTGAAAGAAAAATTGGAAGAGCAGAATGAATTTGATTCAAAAAGCTAAAGGCTTTTTGTTTGATCTAGACGGTGTATTTTACCAATCCGGACGGGCGCTTCCCGGAGCAATTGACGCTTTAGATTGCTTGAGACAAAAAAATATTCCATTTCGTTTTTTAACAAACACGACAACTAAAAATCGCAAAACACTGCAAATTAAATTAACCGAAATTGGACTCAAATGTTTTGAAGAAGAGATTATTTCAGCAGGGTATGTTGGAATCGATTTTATTCGAAAAATGGGTTCACCATCCTGCCAGTTTTATATAACTGAAAACCTGAAACAGGATTATTCGGAATTTGAAGAAACTATTGATAAACCAGAAGCTATCGTAATTGGCGATTTTGATGATTGGACTTTTGATCTGTTGAATCAAGCTTTTCAGCAGGTGATGAATGGGGCAGAGATTATAGCACTTCACAAGGGGAAATATTATAAAGTAGATACGGGGCTACGATTGGATGCGGGCGGTTTTGTAAAAGCCTTGGAATATGCCACAGGTCAAAAGGCACATGTAGTGGGAAAACCGAATAAATCGTTTTTCCAATGTGCCTTGAATGATTTAAGATTAACCCCTGAAGAAGTGGTCATGTTAGGTGATGATCTCATAAATGATGTGCAGGGTGCACAAAAATTTGGGATACCTGGCATCCTAGTAAAAACCGGTAAATATCATGAAGGGATGATTGAATCTAGCGGAATTAATCCGGACGGTTTGATTGATTCTATCGCAGACTTTCCAATAATTTTGAATTCATAAGGAGTTAAAATGAAGCAAATCGATTTTAAGAGTTTTTTAATTGGTGTATTAAGCACCGCCCTCTTATTTATACTGACGGGTTTCGAAGCAAATGGTAATCTTGGCGATATTGTCGTGAATTCAATTACAGTAAAGGATGATGGACATGGTGGTTTTATTACAGCCTACAATCAAGATCAAAAGCGAACATTATATCTCGGGACGGGGAAAGAAGATAATGGGTATGTCCAAACCTATAATAAGTATGAGCAGCCTACTGCCTATATTGGCTCCAATCGAGAAATGGATGGAGTCATGGTATTAAATGACCGATATGGTGCATTTGGTTTTTCACAATCAGGCAAAAAATGAAAATTTGGATTTTAGTGGTCATTCTTTTGTTATTTGCTTTTATAAAAGCTCGTAATCGTTTCCAAGATTATGATGAATAAATGCGCCCCTTATCTTTTGAATAAGGGGCGCATTTATTTTAAGGCGCAATCCTAATTGAAGCAGATAATGTTGATTCTTTTGAAATCGTATCTAGAATCATTTCTATTGAACGAGTATGTAGAATCAAAATATCATCTGCTCTATTTGTAGAATATTTATTCCCGTTCCATTCAAAATAATGGCTGGGTCCATAAATTTGACGAGCGTTTCGAAATTTCTCACTAAATGAAATTGTTAAGTTCTCTTCTATTTTTGAATCATTGTCTTGAGTATGAGCAACTATTTGTTCAATTTCGCCAACCAATACAGGTGAGTCAATCGATTTTGAAATAGTCAAATGTTCGGGAGTAATAGGTGTAGGAAGTAAAGTATCAGTTGGCCAATGTTGCAGGGCAACGGATAATATAAATACTGCACCTGCGAGCAATGTCGCAGCTACCCATGTTGATTTAGATTTATCTTTTTGTTTCATTGTACTGTCCTCTTTTTATTCCTTTCTAACACGTCACACCCTATACGAGTTCCTTTTGGGAATAAATAAATTAATAAACTATACTTTTTCTCTGAATAATTCGATAGGTACAATTTAATTTCTCGAGATGAAAAAGATTTTATTCATAGTTTTTATATCCCACGCAATTTTATTTAGTCGCACCATAATTAAAGGTGAGGTGTCACAATTGGGAACTAACAGTCCTATTCAGGGTGCTAATATCCAAATTAAAGGGACAGAAACAGGTACAGCCACAACTGCGAGTGGAAGTTTTGTTATTGAAACTGAAATTGAATTCCCAATCGAACTTTTAATTTCTCACATAGGTTTTAAATCAAAAAAATATATTGTATTGGATGATAAGGCGATAAAAATCGAAATGGAAGATCGTATCTTGGCTGTAGATGCTATAGATGTTTCAGGAGTACGACAGAAATATGAAGCAGATGTATCAACATCTGTCATCACATTAGATAAAAGTTTTATTGATGAATTAGGCATTCGAGACCTAGGATCTGCACTAACAAGGATAAGTGGAGTTTCAACTAAACTAAGCTCTTCTGGAAAGCAGACAATTTCTATCCGAGGGAGCAATGCTGAAGATGTTCCAGTTTATTTAGATGGAATTCCAATAAATGATGTGATGACTGGTGTTGCAGATTTATCATCAATTGATTTGAATTCAATCGAAAATATACAAGTTATCAAAAGTGGAAATTCTATGTTGTACGGAGAAGGTGCCATTGGTGGCGTTGTTGATATGACATCTGTTTTTCCGGAAAAAAAATCTCTCAAATTAAAAATAGGATCAGGAATACCTTCAGGAGATGATTTTGATTATTCTGGGAATTCTGGTTATAAGAAAAATAATTTTGGGGGGTTTGGTAGTCTTGCATTAAAATCACGTTCTTATGGTTTTAGAACAGTTACTTATAATGAATTTGGTCATTTAACTCTGGGATATATTAAAGGAGACCAATCCATTAGACTTAATTATCATCAAATGGAAAAATCATTGGAGTTTCCAGGTGGTAGTTTAACCAACGCAGACTTAATGAATCTTTATGGCTTGAAATTTTCGGGTAATATTTTTGGATCACCAGGTTGGACTATTTCTTTTGGGCGAAGGTTTTGGAATTTATCACAGGATTATTTCTCAAGTTTGAATGAAGAAGTTCAGGATTTAATGGATTTTAGTCAAATTATGAAACGAGGACGGATAGGGATTGTTGATTTAACAGGATTTTTGGAATATCAAGAAAAGGGATTCTCGGGTAAAAAGACATATTTTGATTTTAATTCGCAACCCGTCGTTGTTCAGAATACTGATTTATCGAGGAACAGTTTAACAGGAGCAGGGGTGGCTCAGGTTATAGTATTTGGCGATACGCCCGCATTAAAAGTTGCAAAATTTGAAATGGGTATTAGAGCTAGCAGACTTCAAACGTATCGTACTGAAAGTTTTGAATTCAAAAATTTGACCTCTGACGGAACTGTTATCCAGTATATCAAACCTGATTTTTTATTGAATAATTTTCCAACTAATAAACGATTAGGAATACGGATTGAAGGGTTAATGCCTTTATTTAATTATGTATTCTTTATTAACCAGGGAAATAATACGAGGTTACCAACTTTAAGTGATTATTTTCGATTTTCAAATGCTTTACATCAAGGTGATAATGATTCAACCTTAACAAAAGAATCACTTTCTACGACTGACTTTGGGCTAAAATTAGATTTAGATACATTTGACAATAATAGCTTAATTAATTCTATAAAGGTTGAATTCAATTATTTTCAAAATTTATACAATAATAAAATCGCGTATCGTTTTATTGAAAATTCTCCTCCAACTCCTTTTAACACTGAAACAGCCGATGTTTCGGGATTTGAAACTTTTATTGTGATGAGTTTAATAGAAGATAAGGTAGAAATTTCCGTTTCTGGATTAGAGTTGAGAATTTCTGATTTCACTGCATTCCCAAATAAACCCGAAAGGAAATGGGTCACCGCTGTTCGTGCAAAAAACGATAAAATGAGTGCTAGCTTGGACATGATTTTTGAAGGCAAAAAAGTATTTTTATTGCCTGGGCTTGGATTTGGTAGTCAGGAAAAACGCATGGATGGAAATATTTCATTTTCATATCATAACACATTTTTTAATTGGAATATGAGATTGACTTATTCTATTCAAAATTTCCTATCTAAATCTAATCAAAATTTATCGGCAAAAGAATCTCTCGAAAAAGGTTTGAACTATTTTAACCAATATAGAGAAATGGTGTCTTTATCTGTTGAATTATGAGGATTAATCTTTTCCTAATTATTTTAATTTTCGCATCTTGTGACCTCCCATTCAAGCCCAAGAATGATAATAATAAAACCGATATATTTGCTGTCTCTCATGATTATATGGGTGAATATATTGTTCATTCCCATCCTGTCACTCTAACTTGGAGTGATATAGAAATTACCCGATTTAAGCATTTTAAAGTTGAAAGAGGGATGGGTAATAGTGAAGAGGATTTTGTCTGGACTCATATTATTACAATTACAGATTCACTGGAGACAACTTTTATAGATTCAATTGAAGATGATCAAATGTTTCAATATCGGGTGAGATTAGTTGATAAGAGTAATCAATTCATGATTGCATATTCAGAAACATTTACTGTCCCTGATGTAAAATCGTTAAACGTTAGAAATGATTATTTTTACTTTGAAGATGCATATGAGAGCGCTTTTTTAGATGATGGTGACACTCTTTATGTGTCTCCAGGAACCTATACAGTTAATCTTCGTTTTTTAACGAAAGATATCTACTTTATATCAACGAATGGTGCAGACCAGACCGCACTAGTAGGCGTATCTGATACAAGTTCTGTGGTAGAAATTCATAAAGGTGTTATGAGTGGATTCACTGTGAAAAATGGCGTCGGAAATGAAGGGGGTGGTGTTCAAGTTTGGGGAAATGCAATTTTAGAAAATTGTATTATTACTGAGAATAAGACAGTCGAAGCAGATGTGAACATACAGATCTATCCATTTGGGTTTGGTGGTGGAGTATATCTAACAGAAAATGCTTTGATGAGAAATTGCCTCGTTGTGGACAATTGGGGAAAATTTGGAGCTGGTGGAGTTTTAATGGATGGCTCATCTCGCATTGAAGATAGCGAGATTTTCAGTAATGATACAAAAGGGAAAGGAGGAGGGGTTCTTCTTTTTAGTGACGAATGTACTATTTCTCGATCAATCGTTAGGGCCAATCGATCTTTTGGAAGTACTATGGGAGGATTGGATGATAGTTTTGGAGGGGGGATCGCAACCTATTCAGGAAACCATTTTATTAACAATACCCTAATCAAAGGTAATTATAGTTCAAGAGGAGGAGGGGGTGTATTTGTTTCACAAAATGCATCAATATCCTTTATTAATTCGATTTTTCATAGAAATCGATCTGGATTATTTCGAGGAGATAATGGTTCGGGTTTGTCCTATGGTGATTTAACAATTCGGAATACAATTGTTTGGGATAATACAGGAAGAAATCCCAGGTTTCTTTGGAACGAAAGTTATTTTTCGAATATTGACGAGGTGAGTTATATCCAAACGAATCATGGAAATATTAGGGACGAGCCACTTTTTGAAGATATTACCCAAAATAACTTTATTCTAATGTCTGGATCTCCATGTATTAATACGGGAGATTCATTAAATATTTATAATGATACAGATAATTCTAGGAATGATATGGGAATTTTCGGTGGCCCCGATCCCATTCAATTTTGATCGATAATTCCTCGAGCTTCTAATATTTTCCATGACCGAAGCGTCTTTGCATTTGTTTCCAGAAAAACAGGGAAAAGTGTTTCAGCATTTTGCCTGAAAAGAATCATATTTTCAAATAATCTGGAAGAGTCTGGGGAAATATCAATTTCATGTTGAAAATATAAGGCTGAGGGGATTGTATCATTTATTTCCAGTACAGTTCCATCATCATTTACATAATATGTGTCAGGGAAAACAACCTCTACTTCAATTTCCCATCCCGTGATCGTATACTCAGATATATTGACAATTTCCCAATCCGTTGTCATAAGTGAATCATACCCGCCAATATTATGTCCACGTACAATTCCATTAATATCAACAAAAATGGGTTGTTCAATTTCTATTGTTTTACAGCCAACTAGAAAAAGTCCCAGTGTAATTAATTGAATGGTTTTTTTAAACATACTTCGTAAATCAAATTTATTGAGTTAAATATCATCCTTATTTTACAAAGAGACCATTAATAACTTGGGTATTTTTTACATCATTTACGGTTAATATTTTGAACTGATAATAGGAATTGAGATTAGTAACTTATAAGATAGTTACTAATTGATTATTTTTGGATTAATTATCTTTGATAATAAAAAGGAATAATAAACTAATATATGGATAAACCCGTAAATATTGCCTTGTTTGGGTTTGGCCGAATCGGCAGGAACATCTTTCGATTAGGCTACAATAACCCCAATTATAATTTTGTGGCAGTCAGTGATTTTGGATCTGCAGAAGCCCTTCATTATTTGCTTTCACGAGATTCAATCCATGGTGCCATGAAAGATGATGTAACTTTAGATGGAAACCATTTACGAGTTAAAGACCAACGAGTCAGAGTCATCAATGGCGGAGAGCCTGGAACGATTCCTTGGGATGCGTATGATGTGGATGTGGTTATTGATGCAACGGGACGTTTTTTAAAACGGTCTGAGCTTGTTCTACATATAGAGGCAGGCGCTAAGCGTGTTTTTGTTAGCAGGAATCCCCATGAGACCATTGACCGCTATGTGATTCCGGGAATCAATGAATCTACGATTGAAGCCTCTGATCAAATAATTTCGACAACTTCTTCCACAACTCAAGTCCTAGCTTTGATGTTAAAAATGTTGGATGAATCTTTTGGAGTTCAGCGGGCTATGATGACTACAATTCATGCGTACACATCCGATCAACCTTTGGCAGACGCCGTTGGAATTGATCTTCGTCGAAGTCGGTCAGCTGTGGAAAATATTATTCCAAATACAACATTCGCTCCTAAAATTATTGAGCAAATTATGCCACAATTTAAAGGGAAATTAGAGGGGATTGCATTTAATGTACCTGTCCCCAATGGATCCTGTGTTGATTTGACAACTGAATTAAGAAACATGCCATCCGTGGAAGAAGTGAATGCAATTGTTAAAAAATATTCAGAGACCACCCTAAAAGGGATAGTGGGATTTACGGATGACCCCATTGTTTCCAGTGATGTGATTGGCCGAGAAGAAACAATGATTTATGATGCCCAAGCAACCATGATTACACAAAATGCATTGTTGAAAAATATATGCTGGTATGATAATGGATGGGGATTTTCAAAACGTATTTTAGAGATGGTTGATGCTTACGCCGCCTTAGGAGATGAATAATGAGAATCGCAATAAATGGATTTGGGCGGATCGGACGATCTGTCTTCCGAATCTTAAATTCAAAACCTGACGTGGAAGTCGTAGCCATTAATGATATTTTTGATAAGGGTGCTTTGGCGTATCTTCTGAAATATGATACGGTCATGGGACGATTCCCTGAATCTGTTACATTAGAAGGTGACATGATGAAAACAGAAAGTCAGTCTGTAAAACTGTTGGCAGAACGTGATCCTGCAAATTTACCTTGGGAAGAAATGGGTGTGGATATTGTGATTGAGTCCACAGGGGTTTTCTGTAAGAAAGCGCAACTCCAAAATCATATTTCCGCTGGTGCAAAACGAGTTATTTTGACTGTGCCTGCAAAAGATGAAATTGATTACACCGTCGTGTTGGGTGTAAATGATCAGGGATTAAAACCAGAACATAAGATCGTATCGAATGCTTCCTGCACCACCAATTGTTTGGCGCCCATGGCAAAAGTATTGAATGATTCTTTTGGTATTGAATTGGGCGTGATCAATACAATTCATGCTTATACCAATGATCAACGTTTGGCCGATGTGCCTCATTCAGATTGGCGACGTAGCCGCGCAGCAGCCGAAAATGTAATTCCAACAACAACCGGTGCTGCTAAAGCGGTGGGGAAAGTCCTGCCCGAACTCGAAGGTAAACTGGACGGGATTGCCATGCGTGTTCCTGTTCCGGATGGTTCTGTGGTCGATTTTAATGTCTGTTTAGAAAAAGATGTAACGGTTGATGATGTGAATGAAGCTGTTCGAGAAGCAGCTACAAATGGTCCTTTAAAAAATGTGTTAGAATATTCTACACTTCCAATTGTTTCAACGGATATTATTGGCAATCCTCATTCATCCATTTTTGATGCACCCTTTACACGAGTCGTTGACGGCAATTTTGTTAAAACTTTGAATTGGTATGACAACGAGTGGGGTTATTCAAATCGGGTTGTTGATTTGTTGGGCGTCTTGGATCGCTTGGACTGATTCGGATTTTTCGGGTATAAAAAAGCACACTTTCTATTTTATATCCCACTAACTCCCTTTGTAAAGGGAGATTAATTGGAGTGCTTTTATTAGATCATTTGGTTATTATTCGTATTAAAATTGTAATTCTGGAATATCTTTATAATAGTCCAATACTTCCGGATTGGCTAATGCATCATGATTGGTTACGTTTTCACCATGGATAATCTTTTTTACGGCAATCTCTACTTTTTTCCCATTGATTGTATAAGGAATCCCATTTGTCCTTATTATTTTTGCCGGTACATGCCTAGGAGAACAATTTGAACGAATCAATTTTTTAATTTCTGTGATTCTATCATCAGTCAATTCTATATCATTATTCAGTTTTAAAAATAGAATTACCCGTTCATCTCCTTCCCATTCTTGTCCAATCACAAGACTATCTTCAACAAAATCCAACCCTTCTACAACACGATAAATTTCTGCTGTTCCTATCCGGACACCACCGGGATTTAAGGTTGCATCACTTCGGCCAAAAATGGTGATGCTGCCATAGTCAGAGACGCAAATAAAATCACCATGGTGCCAAATGTTTGGAAAATTACTGAAATATGCATTATGGTATTTAAGACCATCGGGATCATTCCAAAAGTAGATGGGCATGGATGGGAAGGCAGAAGTGCATACTAATTCACCTTTCTCATTAATCCTGGAATTCCCTTTTGAATCATATGCATGAACATCCATTCCTAATCCTCTACATTGTAGTTCACCACGCGTTACAGGTAACATAGGGTTTGCCAAAGCAAAACACGAAATAATATCCGTTCCACCGGAAATGGACCCGAGAAGAACATCGCTTTTGACGTGCTTGTACACATAATCAAAACTTTCATCGACCAAGGGAGAACCGGTAGAAAGAACCGCTCGAAGTTTGGTTAAATCGGCAACTTTCTTGGGCCGGATATTTGCATCTTTACATGCATCAATAAATTTGGCACTGGTTCCGAAAACAGTAATTCCTAATTCTTCTGCCATTTTCCACATGGCATTGCCATTAGGATGAAAGGGTGAGCCATCGAAGAGAACTATGGTTGAGCCTACTGCCAAAGATGAAACGAGCCAATTCCACATCATCCAGCCACAGGTTGTAAAATAAAAAATGGTATCGTCCCGAGTTAAATCACAATGGAATTTTAATTCCTTCAAATGTTGGATCAGGGTTCCACCTGCAGAGTGGACGATTGATTTTGGCAATCCGGTTGTTCCAGATGAATACATAATATAAAGTGGATGGTCAAAAGGAACTTGCTCAAATTCCATTGGACAGGGTGTTTTGGAAATAAAATCAGTGTATAAAATCCCATTTTCAAATTGAGACAAATCAGGATTATTATCCGTGTATCCCACAATAACTACTTTTTCTACACTGGGCAGTTTGGACAAAATCCCTTTTAGTTTATCCAATGAATCAAATGTTTTTCCATTATAGAAATAGCCATTCGCAGCGAAGATAATTTTAGGCTTAATCTGGATAAATCGATCCAAGACGCCCTTAATTCCAAAATCAGGGGAGGATGAACTCCAGATGGCGCCTATGGATGTGGTAGCTAACATAGCAATAATTGCTTCCGGCATATTGGGAATAAATCCACAAATCCGATCCCCTTTTTGCACGCCGGATTCCTTGAGTGACTGGGCTAACTTTTCTACTTCATTGAATAGATCCTTATAAGTTAAAGATCGTAATGTTTGGCCTTCACCTTTAAAATGGATCGCAATTTTATCATCCCGATAGCGGAGCAAATTTTCCGCATAATTCAGTTTAGCGCCATCAAACCATTTTGCACCGGGCATTTTTTTATCATCATCAACAACTTCAGAGTAAGGGATGGAATGTTTTATCTCGGTATAATGCCAAATCTGTTCCCAAAATTCTGAAATATGATTTATAGACCAATTGAATAATTCATCATAGGATTTTATTTCAAATCCGTAGATCTCATTGACTCGACGAATGAGTTGAGCCATTTGGGATTTTTCAGGGTGGGCCGGTGTCCAGAGAATTTTTTCCATTTTTTAACCAGTAATTTGTTTAAATACTGGTTACAATTTTACTGAAAAGTTTGGGAAAAAAAGTCAATAATTAAAATACAACCCATAGGTGTTTTAAGAATTCTATTTTAATTTTTAGCATTAATTATTTACGAATGATTTCCTTTTAATGAAAATAGCATTTTTAACTGCCGGTGGAATTGCACCCTGTCTCTCATCATCCATTGGCGCATTGATTGAAAAATACAATGATATTGCGCCCAACGCTGAAATGATTGGATATCTAAACGGATATCGTGGTTTGCTTTTGGGGAATTCGATTGAATTTCCTGATTCACTTAAAACCCAATTCACAACACTTTATGATTTTGGTGGGAGTCCCATTGGAAACAGTCGGGTGAAACTCACCAATGTTGATGATTGTATTAAGCGTGGTTATGTACGAGATGGGCAAGATCCGCTGAAAGTTGCAGCCGATCAATTGGTGAAAGATAAAATTGATATTTTACACACTATTGGTGGCGATGATACCAATACCATGGCGGCCCAACTGTCTTTTTATCTCAAAGAGAACGGATATGATTTGACGGTGGTTGGTCTCCCAAAAACCGTGGATAATGACGTTTTCCCAATCACCCAAACTTTAGGTGCCTGGACTGCCGCTGAACAAGGTGCCATCTTTTTTGAAAATATTGTGAATGAAAATACAACGAGTACACGGCAACTTATTATTCATGAAGTGATGGGGCGGAATTGTGGATGGCTTACAGCTCGAACTGCTTACGAATATAGAATGCGATTAGGCAATCGATCTTTTTTCCCAGAAATGCTTCTCTCTAAAGAAAAATGGGATATAGATGCGGTTTATATTCCGGAATCAGATTTTGATTTTCACTCTGAATGTGAGCGCTTGAAAAAACGAATGGATGAAAAAGATGGGGTAAATATTTTCTTAAGTGAAGGTGCGGGATTGGAGACCATCGTTCGGGAAATGGAAGCTAGTGGTGAAGAAGTTCCCCGGGATGCCTTCGGTCATGTTCGTTTGGATGAAATAAATCCGGGACAGTGGTTTGCCAAACAATTTGCATCAGCGTTGAATGCAGAAAAAATGTTGGTTCAAAAAAGTGGGTATTTTGCTCGCTCGGCAAAACCAAATCAAAAAGATTTAGACTTGATAAAACAATCTGCATTTTTCGGGGTGGAAAAAGCCATCATTGGGGAAAGTGGAGTGGCTGGATTGGATGATGATCATGGACAAGAATTGAGATTGATTGAATTTGAACGAATCAAAGGTGGAAAACCTTTTGATGTCAAAACAAATTGGTATCAAACCATGTTAAAAGAAATTGGACAATAATTAATAAATAAATGGAGTTAATATGAGTTGGAATAGTTTACCTGAAATAGCAAATGCCATGGTGGAAAAAGGCCGTGGAGTTTTAGCCGCAGACGAAAGTACGCCTACCTGTACAAAACGGTTTGATTCAATTGGTGTTGATAGCACGGAAGCCAATCGGAATGCATACAGAGATATGCTTTTTACAACGCCAGGTATGGCAGAATTTATCAGCGGCGTGATTCTATTTGATGAAACGCTTCGTCAATCCACTGTGAAAGATGGAATACTTTTTCCCGAATATTTAAGCAATCTAAATGTCATCCCCGGAATCAAAGTTGATAAAGGGGCTCATTCGTTGCCCGGTACTGATGGTGAAAAAGTTACGGAAGGATTGGATGGTTTGGGAGCACGATTGAAGGAATATTATGAATTGGGCGCACGGTTTGCAAAATGGCGAGCCGTTATTACGATTGATGAATCAGAACCCAGTGGGACTTGCGTGGCAGCGAATGCTCATGCTTTGGCACGCTATGCTGCATTGTGCCAAGAGAATGGAATTGTTCCAATTGTTGAACCGGAAATTCTCATGGATGGAACCCATTCCATTGAAGATAGTTTTATTGTGACCGAAGAAGTGCTTCATTCCGTTTTCTATGAACTCTATGGGCAAAATGTCCTATTGGAAGGAATGATTTTAAAACCAAATATGGTTCTGTCCGGATATAAATGTTCGGAGCAGGCATCCGTTGATGAAGTGGCAGAAATGACAGTTACTGTATTGAAACGGTGTGTTCCATCAGCTGTTCCTGGAATCGCATTTTTATCCGGTGGACAAAGTAATGAAAATGCCACAGCCCATCTGAATGCCATGAATCAAATACTTGGGAACAATAGTCCCTGGAATTTGACGTATTCTTATGGTCGAGCTTTGCAATCGCCTGCTTTGGATGCGTGGCGCGGAAAGGAAGAAAATGTTTCAGTTGCCCAAGATGCGTTTTACAAGCGAGCCAAATTGAATAGCATGGCAAGTAAAGGCGATTATTCATCAGACATGGAATAAAGCCCTGTTAATCTTTCATAATAAAAGGTTCTGATTTGGAGCCTTTTTTATTTTAGATAGATCATTTTGATGACTTGATTTATTCCAGCACTTGAAAGTTGTGCGAAATAGACTCCGGTTGGAAGATGACTGGCATCCCACCTAATATTATGTGTCTCTGCATTTAGAGATCCGTTAAACAGTTCTTCAATGACCTGACCTGTTATATCAAATACGCGTAGGGAGGTTTCTTCATTTGGTTCACCAGAAAACCGAATCGTTGTCGTTGGATTAAACGGATTGGGAAAATTTGGGTGAAGCGTGAAAGCAGTTGGGAAATCTTGATCTGGTTCAATGGCCACATTTGGTTCTTCGTTTGCACCTTCATCGATCCACAAGGAAATCAAGTCAATCGTATCATCACTCAATGAGCCAGAAGGCGGCATGAGGCCTCCAAACCCTGCGGTGCCCCGTAATTTTTGCACCAGAATCGATTCTTCGCCGTCCCCGGGAATAACCACGGGACCATGATTACTGTTCCCCGCCATCAACTGGGCATAGGAGCTTAAATATAAACCGCCGGATCCAGTCCCATGACAATATACGGTGCCACATCTTTCATCAAAAACGGGCTGGATCGAATTATTGTAATCCACCTGTGGGAAAACAAGAATAGGAAAAATAAGGAGGAAGTAGGCAATTTTCATTTTAAAAGTCTCAATTTGTTTTAAAACCTAATATCAATTTATTTTGATTCCCAATCCTTAAATGGATGTGTCGCCAGATTCATTTATTATCTCTAATTTTTTCCATTAAAAATTTCAATAATACCGAGTAAATTCAAATAGAAGGTATGAAAATACTCGGTATTATTTCTACAGTATTAATTTTATTTTCTTCACGCAAGGGGGTTTTTCAATGGATTCTATAAATATTACAAAATATTTTAGGTCAAATGATATTCCCAATTTTGTTTAATTTTCATTAAGGGCAGTACAGTAATTTTTTCATGGATTTTGTAAACATTGTTACCAGGATAAATAACCCAAATGTGACTCAACTTTAAATCTGTTAGAGCATTTTTCATTGAGGGTGTTAATCGGGGAGCATCTGAATATTTTATTTCAACACCCCAATTATGACCATTATTTTGCCAGAATAAATCCAATTCTGCACCATGCTGTGTCCTCCAAAAATAAAAGGCAGATTCGGGTAAATTAATAGACCGTGTGATAATCTCCATCACAAACCCTTCCCAGGAGGCACCAAGTTTGGGATGAGATTGTATTTCCGGTTTTGTCTCTAACGATAATAAAGCATGAAGCAATCCTGAATCTCTAAAATAAATTTTTGGACGTTTTACCAATCGCTTTCCCACATTTTCATACCAGGGTTGATAGATACGTATCATAAAGGTAGCTTGTAAAATATCTAAATATTTTCTGACAGTCATATCTGAAATGCCAAAGTTTCGTCCCAATTCAGAATAATTAATGAGTTGACCATGATTGTGTGCAAGCATAGTCCAAAATCTCCGCAATGTTCCTGAGGGAATTTGTATTCCTAGGGCAGGAATATCTCTTTCCAAAAAAGTAGAAATATAATTTTCACGCCAAACTCTGCTTGATTTATCTGAACGAGCCAATACTGATTTTGGAAAATTGCCACGCACCCATAGTGCATCTAAATAATCTTGTCCTAATTCAAATATATTCAAGCCATGAAGGTGAAGGAATGCAATACGTCCGGCAAGAGATTCAGAACTTTGTTTTAGTAACTTCGGGGATGCACTCCCTAAAATCAAATAAGTTTGGTGTGGATGATTGTCTACAAGATAACGTAGGACTGGGAATAGGTCCGGTCGTCTCTGAATTTCATCAATAACAATCAATCCATTGAGATTTTCCAATGTTAATTGTGGATTGTCGAATTGAGCTAAATCTCGCGGATTTTCCAAATCAAAATAATGGGAAAAATCTATTTGCTTTGCTAATGTTGTTTTCCCACTTTGCCTTGGACCTAAAATTGCCACAACCGGAAAGTCAATAATTCGATCCGCAATTTGATTGATCTCATTTGTTTTTCTGAAAATATTCATATTGAAAATTACATAAATACCGAGTAAAATCAAATAGATGATATGAGATTACTCGGTATTAACTCTCCCAATCCTTAAAAGGATGTGTCGCCAAATTCATATTATAATAGCGTTCATCCGGGGTGACTTCTGCGCCCACCCAATCAGGAATCTCGAATTTTTCATCTTCCGAGTCTAACTCAATTTCCGCTACAACTAAACCATTGTTATCACCATGGAATTCATCCACTTCCCAGGTGTGCCCTTTAAATTCTACATAATGGCGGGTTTTATCAATTAGGGTCTTTTTACAAAAATGTTTTAGGAGTTCTTCAGCATCTTCTTTCGGTATGGGATACTCAAATTCCAGCCGAGAAATACCAATAGTATTGCCCTTGATCGTGAGAAAATAGTCATCCCCTTTTTCCCGGACGCGAATCACCTGTTTTTGGTCATTCACAATATAGCCCTGCCGAATTCGGAAAGACTTTTTTGCTAAGTGAAATGGTTTTTCATTCACCAAGAATTTTCGTTCAATTTCTATAGCCATTGTTTATCCTAAAAATTTTGAGTTTAAATATTTTTAGCCACCCACCAAAAAACTGGATGCTAAGCAAAAAGCACAAAAACATTTTTAAAAACAATTTCATATTCAACTTTGAGTTTTATTCACGTGAATTCTCAACACTATTGGCAGGAATAAAATAGACGTTACCATCCCGGGATAAAAGGGTTCAATGCCCATAAAAGGTTGCCCACTCATTTGTGAGATGCTAAGCCATCCCAGGGAGACACCAACCGGAAAAACAATCCATTGATTCGCCAATCGTTCGGAAATTTGACTTTTGTCATTCCATAATGTAAAGACAAAAGGAAGAATTAATCCTGGAATGAGGACAGAACCAATAACATAAAATAGCCCAACCACCGATGGAACTGCAAAAGCAAGAAAAAGTGAAAGAAATGAAATAATGACCAATCCTTTTCGTACCAATGGAACAGGATTTGAATCTATCTTAGGACGTTGAATTCGCCATAGAATATCCCGCCCGAATGTAATTGCACTAATCAAACTCAGGGAATCTATGGTGGACATAATGGTTGCCAAAAGTCCTGTAATAAATAATCCAAAAATTCCCATGGGTAAAATATGTTGCCCCAATAAGGGAAAGGATAATAACGCTTGATCGGTTTGGATCATGGCCACAGCATAAAGTCCGCTCAATACGGTGAGGCAATCAAACATGGCCCAGAATCCGATGGAAATCAGGAGTCCTTTTTTGGCAATCTCCGGTGATTTTGCCGCAGCGCATCTTTGATAGAATCCCGGATCAATAAAGGTCCAGGCCGCGATAAAAAACCAAACTAAAACATATTGAACCGTATTTCCACCTAACGGATCTAAATGGGATTTCGGGATGGATTTCACTAATTCTAGAGGAGAACCAAATTCGTACCATGAAAAACCAATCAATAGAAAAAAACCGAGAAACATTAAAATAAATTGAAGAATATCTGTTTTTACGACAGCGGAAAAACCACCATTCCAAACATAAATAACGCTTAAAATAGTCGAAATAAATAATGCAAGACCAAAGGGTATTCCAAATAGAAATTGCAGGAGAATTCCCATACTTAATATGTAAGGAGCGGGGCTTGCCAAAAAGGTGATGAGCAAAGCAGAAATAATACCGGCGGTTTCGCCGTAATGTGACCGGAAATGATCCGGAATAGACAAAAAATTCTTTTCCCTAATTTTGGGTGCGATCCAAAATGCATATCCTAAAGCAAAACCATAATAGGGGAGAGCAAAAATAAACCAGGTTTGGATGCCATATAGAAATGTGTTCTCACCCACGCCCAAAATGGCGCCATACCATGTTGTGACCAAAGTTGCCACAAATCCACCGAGACTTAATCGCCGACCACTTAAAATAAAATCTTCCTGTGAGGCCGATTGATCTTTCAACCGGAATATGCCGATCCAAATTAGTCCGGCAATGTAGGCAGCGAGGATTGCCCAATCAAGAAAGTGGAAATGACTCATTTTATTAATTTTATTTTTTCACTTTTTTTGACCCCTCTTTTGTTCTCCCCTATTACAGGGGAGATAAAAAGGACTAGGTGAAAAAAATCCAATGTATTTTCCAATTCACTTTTTATAATTTAAAAAGACCCAAACGGGTCCAGTTGTTTGAATGGAGAATTCGTTACCATCCGCCGAGTTCCGGGTTCCGAATGAGGGTGGTTCTAATACTGAATTATTTATAGGATATTTTAATCCAGTCGTTCTTATTCCAATATTTTCTCTTGTGGGAATTATGGATATTATCTGCCCCGGAAAGGAGTCAAATTTGGTTTTACTTTTTACACATTTAATTTCTGAAAAATTGGAGTAAAAAGTAAGGCTCATTTTGTCATGATAAGTAATGAGCGTCCAAAGGGCTGCCATATTGTGGTCGTCTTGTTCTCCGGAAAATCCAACTAAATCTAATTTCGTGATTCCATTTTTTTTACACCAATCCAGACTTTTTTCAAGGTCGGTCTTGGATTGATCCACTAATTTGATAATCTCACAGCCAAAACTATTATCTGAAATTGAATCGAAATCGCCCAAAATGAGATCTGGCTGAAGTCCAATGTTTTTGAGTTTGTTTGCGCCGCCATCGGTACACAGGATCGTTCTGGCGTTTTTTAGAATTTCGGTGGGAATCTTATGAGTGGGACTTTCCCCATTCCCAAATAAAACAAAAGGTCCTTTGACTTGTGAAATGTCGAATAGCATGATGAAAATTACATCACAAAGAAATTCAATTTATTCAATTATTTGAATAAACAAATTGGAACTGGTACATTTTGATTTTACTCACCCCTTAGATTCCTCTCTCTTAAAAAGAGAGGGGCCGGGGGTGAGTTTTTCAAATAAATATTTTAATTCACCCCATCACCCTAACTGTCCATCCATCCAATCAACCCTGCCAGCTCTCCGACGAATGGATGATCCTAGAAACCATTCCCGGTCACAATGTATTAAGTTGAAAGAAGCATGTAAATTAGTTATATTTAGTTGTGTATAAATTGCGTCAAACGAAGCGATTCAAAAAGGATTTTGATAAACTTGACAAAAGGAGACAAAAACTGATTCTGGAAAAATTAGCATTACTCACGAAAAAGAATTGGAATCCATTAGATGTGAAAAAACTGAAAGGCGCAAAAGATTCTTACCGGCTCAGGAGCGGAGATTACAGAATATTATTCGATAAACGAAAAACTGAACTTGTTTTGGTCCTGGTTGCAGTCAAACATAGAAAAGAGAGTTATAAATGAGTATTCAAGTCATTAAGAAAAAACAAAAAGCAGATTATGTGATCATTCCTTATGATGAATTTATTGCTTATGCCAATGAAGATTTAATTGACGCAGCATACATCCAGGATATTTTAAGCGATCCTGTGGAAGGAGAAATTATGGACTTTGACTTTGGGGATTATGTGGATAATCCGGTTCATTTACGCCGGTTGAAAGCTGGGCTGACCCAAAAGGAATTAGCAGAAAAAATGGGTGTGACCCAGGCCTATGTTTCAAAATTAGAAAAATCTGATTCTGTTTCTGCAAAAGCATTAAAAAAGGTAAGTGATTTAATGTAATTCGTTGGCTAGCCTTCATGAATCTTATTTCCTACCTGGAATTGTCATTAACATTTATCAGGTATCGCTGACCCAAACACTTAAACACATCAACACTTTTATACTTTAACACTTTAACACTTTAAATCCTTAATCTAAAAAATGATTTGTTGAAAAACCGTGATAGTACGGATACCTTTCTTGTAATTATTCCTGTAAATTTTACTCTTTAATGTTATGAATCTAAGAGATTTCTCAAGACGACTATTTGACTTCGATGCTCATTACCCGCGGACAATTATTGCGGGAGTGATTTTTATTACAGTCATTCTCGGGTGGAAGGTATTTAACCTGGAGCTGGATCCGGGATTAAAATCCATGCTTCCACGGGATCATGAAATTGTTCATTCAATGGAAAAAGTGGATGAATTATTCTCCGGGAGTGATATCATTATTATTGCGGTTGAATCAGACAGCATATTTTCGGATGCCACGCTTCGAAAATTATCGACCTTTCAAGATTCTCTAGAATCCATCGAATTAATAAGTAAGGTCACTTCTATTTTTACACAAAAACACATTCTCACAGAAGATGGTGGTTTTAAGATTGAACCAATTTTATTGAGTTTCCCCAGTGATTCTTCTGAAATTGAAGGACTCAAGGAAAAACTGGTTTCGTCCGGAATGGTAAATAATTTGGTTTCATCCGATTTCAAAAAAATCTGTTTTATCGGACAGATCAACTCATCTTTCGAATATGACGAATTCAAATTCCGGACAGATGTTTTTGAATTGGTTGATCGGTTTAATTCACCTGAAAAATTTTATGTTTCCAGTTTACCTATTACCCGTGCCATTGTTGTAGAAAATATGCAACGGGATCTACGGGTTTTCACGCCCATCGCTCTGGGGCTTGGAATTTTGCTCCTCATGATATCATTTAGAAGTTGGACCGGTGTTTTTCTGCCATTTTTCGTGGTGGCATTTTCAATTCTTTGGACGTTTGGAATTATGGGATGGTTAGATATGCCAGTGGCTTTTATTGGCACACTCGTTCCTGTCATGCTTATTGCAATTGCGAATAACTATGGCATTCACATTATTTCACATTATTATGAATACACTATCCTGGATCCTGAAGCATCCCGGGGGAGGATTTTACGTAAAACCCTTCGCAAGTTGGGCGTGCCCATTTTTCTGGCAGGTTTAACTACGATGATTAGTTTTATGAGTCTCTTGTTTCATGTTCTTCCTCGAGTCCGGGAGATGGGACTTTTGATCTCGTTTGGTATTCTGGTTGCATTCATGTTAAGTATTTTCCTCATCCCATCAGTGTTGGTATTAGTTCCTCGTCCAACTTATTTAAGTAAAAAAGGGAGTTTTTCGGGAATCAATTCTTTTTTAGTCTGGACTGGTGGAATATTTACGAAATTCAGAATTCCTGTTTTAATAACTTTATTGGGTGTTGGAACTTGGCTATCCTTGGGGCTATTCCAATTAAAAGTGGATACAAATCCAGATCACTATTTCCCTGAAAAATCCAAGATTCGTATTGCGAATGCAGAGATTAGTGAAGCATTTGGTGGCTCAACACAGATGAATATTTTGGTTGAAGGAGACATTTTTGACCCCAAAATATTATCAAATATTGAATTGTTAACGGATCATATCAAAGAAACGCATGAAATTGTAACAAAGTCCTATTCTATAGTGGATGTGATAAAGAAAATGCATTCTGGATTCAATGATGGTGATCCCAAATTCGACATTATTCCAGATGATCCAGAGTTAATTGCACAATATATGTTCCTGTACAGCATTACCGGAGATGGTGATGATTTTGATCTTATCCTGGATGATATAGAAAATCCGTCTTATACGCAAATATTTATTCGACTAAAGGAAGTTCAAACGTTCACAATATCAGAAATTGTTGATGATACAAAACAATTTATTCAAGCAAATTTTTACGATGAATCTCCTATGGAATTAACAGGGGGCGCCACTCTTCTAGGTGTATTAACCAAAATGGTTTTGCGTGGACAATTATTAAGCCTTATTTATTCTATTTTGATTATTTTTATTATTATGACAATTGTTTTTCGATCAATCACAGGTGGATTGTTAGCAACCTTACCCATGGTGGCATCTGTCATTATGATGTTCGGAATGATGGGCTATCTCGATATTCCGCTGAATATGACCACATCACTACTTACAGGAATATTGGTCGGTGTCGGTGTGGATTATACGGTCCATTTTTTATGGCATTTGAGAGATCATATCCGGGAAGGTGATTCAATGGATGATGCCATCGCCAATACATTACGTATTTCAGGTAAAGGAATCCTATTTAATGGATTATCGGTTGTGGTTGGATTTTCTGCATTGCTATTTTCCGTTTTTGTTCCGGTTCAAATATTTGGAATATTGGTCATGGGATCCATTTCATTTTGCTTGTTTGGTGCTTTAGCGACTCTACCTGCATTAACCAGCTTAATCAATCCTAAATTTCTTTATAGATGAAAACTGAATCAAAAGATAAAACTTTAAGTCGAATTATTCTCGTTCTATCAGGAATAATAATCTTGTATGGAATAGGGATATCCGGTTGGGGGAATCCTCTTGCCGAGGCAACTTTAACCGAATATTACAATTATATTGTTGATGGATATCTGGATTTTATATTAATTGGATACCTATTCATTTGCCTGCAAATCGCCGGATATGTTGAATTGAAATATAAACAGGATTATATAACTATTTCAATTGTGTGCATTTTTCTAAGCCCCATATCACTTTTTTTTATAAAAATTGATGATTAGCAAGATTAATAAATTTATTATTATATGTTCAATATCCATTTCTCTTTTGCTGGGGCAAGAATTGTCTGCATTGGAGATTATGGAAAAGGTTATGACGAACCCAAAACCATCATCATCTATCACGGAGATTAATCTTGAAATTATTCGATATAAACGCGGTAAGGAGAAAGTGAAAATTCGGGAGTTCACACGATTTCAGAAAAACTATAAATCTGGAAAATTTAAATCTAAATCTCTTGTTCGGTTTAAAAAGCCGATAACAATAAAAGGGACAGGCTTATTAAGTTGGGTTCATCAAACGGGTAAGACAGAGCAATGGTTTTTTCTTCCTAAATTAAATACAGCCAAGCGAGTAAAAGCTAAACAAAAATCAAAATCTTTTATGGGGACCGATTTTATATATGAAGATTTTGAAAGTAGAAAAATAGGAAATGATAGCCTTGTATTAATTGGAATTGAGTATGTGAATGGACAACATACTTATGTGGTTATGGCTTCACCAAAAATGTCAAGTGCGTACCATATGAGAAAGATTTGGGTGAATAGCCAAAATTGGCAAATCATTAAAATTGAATTTTATTCTAGTAAATCACAAAAAGAAAAAACGCTATTAATTTCAGATTTCAAAATGAAAAATGGATTTATCACACCTGGGAAAATGGTCATGGAAAAAGAGAATGGAAATAAAACCATCATGAAATTCAAGAATTATCAAACGAATATTGGACTAAAAGACGATATTTTTTCTGAATCTTTCCTTATAAAATTTTAACTAAATCATTTTTGATTTGTTTAACCTTTGAAATGAAATATTATTTGAATTTATTTAAATTATTTTTGTCTATTTTGTTAATAAGTCCATTAATCTTAAATGCTGGGCTCATAACACCAGAGAATAACTCCACACTCCAACATCTTCATGTTTTATTTGAATGGGAGCAGGAGCCCGAAACAGATCACTATGAAATCCAAATCTCTGAGAATTCAGATTTTTCAAACTTAATGATTAATGTCGATGCCAATACCTTAGTTTATATTGAAAAAGATGTTCTTGATTGGAATTCGACTTTTCATTGGCGAATTCGTTCAATTTATAATAATGGGGAATTCGGATCTTGGATAGACACGTACACTTTTTCCACGGGATCGCCCTTATCGGAAACGACCACGACCCTTTCGAGCCCAAATCAAATTCAAGATGGTGTTACGGTTTTTGGCGCTTTCTTTAATTATTTTTCTGCAGCAGTTGATAAAACAGGGAAAGAGATATGGAATAGCGGGAGCGAAAATGTAGTCTACTACAGCACCAGTCAATTCGGAGATGTTTTTGGATGCACGCTTGTTTCTGGTGCAGAAAATAATTTACCCGGAATGGAATTCACTTTCGACGGTGAAACCATTTGGGAAGAACCCAATGATGAATTTCTTCACCATGATTTGATTCAATTGCCCAATGGGAATTATTTGGGGATTGTTGAGGCGAATTCAATCGGTCCTATTCCTATAGGTGATTGGACACCTTTATTTCAAGGATTGGGTTTCCAAGCTGACGGTGTGACAATCGAATTTCCATGGATAGGAGACAAATTAGTTGAATGGGATAAGAACACGAAAGAAGTCGTTTGGTCATGGAGTGTATTTGATCATTATAATATGATGGATTTTGATCAATATGGCGGCACATGGAATCAGGCATACATTGATCTTCACTATGATTGGACTCATGTAAATGCTGTAATCTTCGATGAAGAAGAAAGCGCTCTCTATATTTCAACTCGTCATTTATCCCGGATTACCAAAATCAATTATCCATCAGGAAATGTGGTTTGGAATTTGGGGCACACAATGGCTTCCAGTGATGTTTCCATGGGGAATGAGATTGGGTTCAGTTTTCAGCATAGTTTACAAAAATTAGATAATGGCAATATTTTAACTTTCGATAATGGGAATTTAGCGCCTGAATTTCGTGGGACAAATAATCCTGTTTCTCGTGCGATCGAAATCTCAATTGATGGTAACAATGCAGATTTAGTTTGGTCCTATGAACTCTCTGCAGATTTATTTGGATTTGCTTCAGGTAATACCCAAAAATTAGAAAATGACAATGTCTTAATCACAACCGTAGGAGGGGGTGGGCGAAGCCTGGAAGTCAATTCAAATGGCGACATTGTTTGGGAAGCTAATTATAATTTGAGTTTACCGAGTGGTGCAGTCTATCGAGCCCACAGGATTCCTGGATTATTCCCCGCTGCATTCAGTGTACTCGTCCATGATTTGTATGAGATGGTGGAAGGTAATGGTGTTTACCTGATTCCGGGATCATCTTCCGTTTCCTTTGAAGTGGTGAACAACGGGGATTATGAATTGGCATTGAATTATACATTTACAGATCTGGCAGGATGGTTCGAGCCAACTGAAGGGAATTTGGTTTTACCTCCAGGCTCTTCTGAAACACTCTCATTTACAGGTGATATTCCAGGCTCAACCGAAACCACGGTTATCGAATTGCTTATGTCGCCAGACCATCATCCGGAAAAACAAAAAATTATTCAACTTATTGGTGTCCCGAATTATTTGGGGAATGACCCTGAAATAGTGCCGACCACATTTCAATTGTATGAGCCATTTCCGAACCCCTTTAATCCCACAACCACGATCCGGTTTTATATGGGTGTAGAGACACGGCATGCCGTGTCTCACCTACAAATATTTGATATAACCGGCCGTTTGGTGGAAACCTTGATCGATGGCCGTATTGAATCGGGACAACATGTAATAATATGGAATGCAAAACTACATCCTTCTGGTTTCTATTTTATAAAATTGAGTTCGGGTGCTAAATCACAAACTCATAAAATTATCTATCTGAAATAAATGAAAAAAATATTACTCATTATTCTTATTATATCATTTGATGGAACCCTTTTTGGGCAATGTGACAGCGCATACACATATTACCCAGACTTACCGTATAATGTAACGATTCTGGTTGGGGATTCTTGCCTGTATGATGCTGATATTGACGTTCTGGATAGTCTGATTTCCGTCAATAATTTGGATTTTAATTCACCTTTGGAATTGGGAACCCAAACCTGGTTCAACGGACGATTAAAGATCCTTGTTGCAGGATACTATTTTGGGGGTGTTGAAGAAAAATTAAATTA
>Ga0208879_1000526_pt1 | contig 39379 bp, 30 predicted proteins | sample Knorr_S15_td_Bot_FD_185605 | JGI IMG/M metagenome (GOLD analysis project Ga0208879, IMG submission 185605) | Marine microbial communities from Southern Atlantic Ocean transect - Knorr_S15_td_Bottom_ad_5009_LV_A (SPAdes) (version 2) | ecosystem: Environmental > Aquatic > Marine > Oceanic | place... | reverse complement strand
TAGAAGCAATGTGGGGATTCTATACTGGATTGGTTTTAATTGTTTGCGGTGTTGGAATGTTAAAACCTAACATTTCTACTATGGTTGGAGGATTATACACAAAAGGAGATATTAGAAGAGACAAAGGTTTTACCATATTCTATATAGGAATTAACCTAGGCGCATTTTTATCAAGTTTAATTGTTGGATATGTAGGAGAAGTTTATGGATGGCATTATGGCTTTGGATTAGCAGGGATTGGTATGTTTTTAGGGATAGTTCAATATTTGTTTGGTCAGAAATATTTAAAAGATGTTGGGAACTTTTTAGGAGCTTCTAAAAATGTTGAAGAAAAAGCTTTGATGAAGAAACCATTAACCAAAATTGAAAAAGATAGAGTTAGCGTATTATTGATTTCATTTTTATTAGTGATCGTTTTTTGGGGAGCTTTTGAACAAGCAGGAGGTTTGATGAATATTTATACAATGGAAAAAACCGACAGAATGCTAATGGGTTGGTTAATACCTGCATCTTGGTTTCAATCTTTAAATGCGATGTTTATTATATTTTTAGGAACTACTGTAGCCTTATATTGGGCAAATAGAAAATTAAAAGGAAAGGTATCAACTTCTCTTTTTAAAATGATAGTTGGATTAATTATTATGGGGACAGGATTCTTTTTTATGACTGGAGCAACGGCCCAATTTGAATCTACAGGATCTTCTGCTATGTATTGGTTGGTATTAGCTTATTTGTTCCATACTATTGGTGAATTATGTTTGTCTCCTGTGGCGTTATCTTATGTAACAAAATTAGCACCTGTAAAATATGCATCCTTAATGATGGGAGTTTATTTTGCAATGACAGGATTTGGAAGTAAACTAGCAGGATTGTTAGGCGAATGGTCTGAAAGTCTTGGCGAATACACTATTTTCACAGGAATAGCTGTTTTTTGTGTTGTTTTAGGTCTTTTAGTAATGTTGGTCAGAAAAAAATTAGAAGTTCTTACTCATGGCGTTGAAGACGACGAGCATGTAATTCATGATGAAGCCGAAGGTTTTGAATTAGCGGATAACTAAAAACATATCATGGCAGAAAACTCAACAGATCAATTTTTTAAAAGCACAGTATTAGGTCATCCATCAGGATTATTTGTTTTATTCTTTACCGAAATGTGGGAGCGTTTTTCGTATTACGGAATGCGTGCACTTTTAGTAATGTTCTTTACAGCATCATTAATGGATGGTGGTTGGGGCTGGCCAAGAGAACATGCATTTGCTATATTTGGGACTTATACATCTTTAGTTTATTTATCTACTTTATTAGGAGGTTATTTTGCAGATAAAAAAATAGGATTTAGATATGCTGTTGTTGTTGGTGCATTACTTATGACTCTCGGTCATGCGAGCATGGCTTTAGAATCCACATTCTTTATTTATTTAGGATTAACACTTTTGGTTTTTGGTAGTGGTTTCTTTAAGCCTAATATGACATCCATTATTTCGGAAATGTATAAAGATAGACCTGAAAAGAAAGATGGTGCTTATACCATTTTTTATATGGGTGTTAATGCTGGTGCATTTTTAGGAATATTATTGTGTGGCTATATTGGAGAAACCGTTGGTTGGCGTTGGGGATTTGGCTTAGCAGGAATATTTATGTTTTTTGGCTTACTTCAATTTTGGTATGCACAAGATATTTTTGGGAAAATTGGATTGAAACCAGAAAAAGAAAATGAAAGTATAAACGAATTAAAAGAGGGAGAACCAAAGTTAAATCCTTTTACAAAAGTACAGCTATCACTTATTGTAATTGCAGCAGCTTTAGGATTGGCATGGATTTTAAACGATCCTGTTGCTAAAATCTCGGAAGGAGCATATAATCTGTTTGATTTTACATTATTTGGATTAGATGGCTCTACATTTATAATATTATCTGCACTTATACTTTTTATTGTATTGTTGGTTATCCGTCTTCCAAAGTATGATAAAATCACAAGAGATAGAATGTTGGCAGTAATGTTCTTTGCTTTTATTACTATCTTTTTCTGGGCAATTTTTGAACAAGCACCAAGTTCATTGACTATTTTTGCAAGAGACTACACGCAAAGAGTTTTAGAGGGCAATTCAGCGTTAACTTTTAAAATAGTCAATTCGTTGATGACTTTAATTCCTTTAGCAATAATTACTAGAGTGCTTTTGTTGTTATTTAAGCAAACATTTTCAAAATATGCAAAATCAAATATATTTTTAGCAACGAGTTTTGTTATTATTTGGGCGATTGCCATTTGGATGCTTTACACCGAGTTCATGAAAGATATTGCTGAAGTTCCTGCATCTTGGTTTGGTATATTAAATTCATTATTTATTATAGCATTTGCACCTTTGTTTTCTAAATGGTGGGAAAGTAAGTATAATCCTAATGCAAATATGAAATACGCTATTGGTATGGTTTTATTAGGTATTGGAATGGCTTGTGTTGCAATTGGATCTTCATCAATTCCTATAGGAGCAAAAACTGCTTCAGTGAGTATGATATGGCTAATTTTAGTCTATTTTTTCCATACAATGGGAGAATTATGTGTGTCGCCAGTTGCACTTTCTTATGTAAGTAAATTGGTTCCTGGACGTATGATTGCAATGATGTTTGGGGTTTGGTATTTAGCAGTTGCAATAGGTATGAAACTGGCTGGAGTGTTCGGAGAAGCCTCTGAAAGTATTGCAAAAACAGAAGGATTAAGCCATTTCTTTTGGTTGTTAACTGTCGTTGCTGTTGGTTTAGGTGTGTTTTCGGCACTTATGTATCCTGTTATTAAAAAGCTTATGCATGGTGTCCGTTAATCGATTAAATTGTTAAATTATACGCAAAATGCTCTTACTAAGGAGCATTTTTTGTAAGTTCGGAATAATAATTGCGATAAATGTTATTATGAGAAAAATAGGATACATATTCTTATTAACTGTGTTAGTTTCGGTTAATAGTATGGCGCAAGAAATTAATTGGGTAACACTTGGGGAGGCTGTAGAGCTTCAGAAGAAAAACCCAAAAAAGATTATGATGGATGCATATACAAGTTGGTGTGGACCTTGTAAAATGCTTGACAGAAACACCTTTAGTAATAGCGATGTAGCAAACTATATAAACCAGTATTATTATGCAGTAAAATTTAATGCCGAAGGGAACGATGAAATTATCTTTAATGATAAAACATACACAAATCCAAATTACGATCCGGCAAAGGCAAACAAGCGTAATGCTCAGCATCAATTAGCAGGATATTTTGGTGTTAGATCGTATCCTACCATAATATTCTTATCTGAAGAAGGCGAATTAATCTTCCCTCTTATAGGATATAAAACACCACAACAGTTAGAGTTGTATTTAAAAATGTTTAAGAATGATGAACATTTAGATTTGAAAACTCAGGAAGCATTTAACGAATATTATACTGCTTTTAAACCAGAGTTTCAACAATAAAATAATTAACAGCATTGTTGTTCGAGTAAAAAATCAAATTAAACCATTAGAGAATTGTGTTTGTTATACTAAACAAAGATTTACGATTTACGATTGTAGATTTTTGATTTACGAATTAAAAAAGATTAGTTTAGAATCTTATGAATTTTAACTATTTTGTTATCAATTAGTTACAATTTAGTCTTGATTCTCCGCCCGTGCCGGTACGGACGGGTTTGCTCTTACAGCGAAGCGGTCTTATGTCTTTAGTCGGACAATACTGATAAATAGTTATATACAAAAGCTCCCTTTATACTGGTTTGGTGGAATAGGGTTTTTTGTACTTCACAAGTTTTAGACCATCGTTCTTGATAAGTTTTATAATTGCTGCCATCACTAATAATTAGTTCAGGTTGTAAACTATCTATCAATCGTTTGAGATTAATCTTTGGTGAGTTTCGTAATAAGACGATATCAACTTTAAAAGATTTAACATTATATATTCCCAAACTATCAACTATTAAAAGATTTTTAGTGTTTAGCTTATAGATCGATTGTAAACTATCAAAATCAGTTTTAACAATATGCTCACCAATTTTATAATTTGTAACAATTCTATTTTTATCTATAGAGGTGTTATCCAGATTATGATGTATTAGAAGCCGATTTTTTTGTTTAATTCCAATCATACTATTTCTGCTTTTGTGAAATACAATAAACTCATTTGTTGAAGTCTTATGTTTATTATAAATAAATGCACCTTGTATCATTAGTATTGATACTAAAAAAAGCACGACAGTTCTATAACTTCTTTTTTTATAAATATTTACAAGAGCGATAAAGAACATATAAGACACAATGACTTCAATAATTCCGAAAGAAATATTTTTGAATAGAAATTGTTCCTGATGAGAAATCCAGGCTACAAAATCATTCATCATGCCTATAATGCTTCCGTAAAGATTCGCAATAAATGATGGAAGAGTATTTAATAAGGCTAAAATAATGACAAGTATTCCGAAGCCTAAAATAAAGCCTAAAAAAGGAATTATTACCACATTTGAAATAAAAAACAAACCAGGAAACTGATGAAAATAATATAAACTCACAGGAATTACACCAAATTGAGCCGAGAGAGTTACAGTAAAAATTTGCCACAAATAGTCAATAATTTTAAGTTTTGGTTTCCATAGTTTGTAAAGTATTGGTTGGATGCTAACGATTGCAAAAACAGCAAGATAACTTAACTGAAATCCAACATCGAAAAGAAAAGTAGGTTTAATTAGCAATAGTAAAAACATCGAAATAGCCAAGGTGTTATAAATATTTGTTGGTCGTTTTAAGTTTATACCAACAGCAACAATGCTAAACATTGTTACAGCACGAGTGACTGAAGCCGATAATCCTGCAATTATGGCAAAACTCCAGAGAAGAATTACAATGAGTAAAATTTTGATGATTTTTCCATGTTTAAAACGTTCAAGAGATTTAAAAAGAAAATTTAATAATAGTAAAATAATCCCAACATGCAATCCGGAAACAGCAAGAATATGAATCACTCCAGCTTGTGTATAACTGTCGTAAATATCTTTAGAAATGTCCTGGCGTTGTCCGAGCAGCAAGGCATTAATAATTGAAAGTTCGTCATCTTTAAAATTGTACAGCTTCAGATTTTTGTTAATGCGCTCTCTTAATTGTGCTGCAAATCCAAAAAGAGTATTTTTTTTAGAACTTGTTTTTAATAATTCAGGATTTGTAGTTGTTAGTCGGTGGTATATGTATTTTTTCTGTAGATAGTTTTTATAGTTAAATTGATGTGGATTAAGAGGAGCATTTAACTCTTTAAAATTAGAATTAGTTATTAAAATATCATCTACTTTTAAATTGGCTTTAGTTGAATCTTTTTGTACATTTAGTAAAGATTTTCCTGAAACTTTTTTAGTGTTTAGTTCAAGAATATCTATGATATATTTGTTATGATAAAGGCTGGGCTTTAAAACTTCTCTAATCCTAAAATTAATAACATAATTTGTATCAATTGTTATGATTTCTTGTTTAGAATAATGATTCTTAAAATTCCGTTGCGTTTTTATATTTACCGTTAAAGCTCCAATACAAACAGTTGTTATAAAAATTAAAACGCCAAACCAAGCAGATGGTCTGGACTGCGATTTTACAGTAAACAAGCCAATACCTAAAGTTGATAAAAGAACTATATTTATGTAAATAAGTGAAGTTAAATTTACAGAGATGAAGTAGCCAATAACAATACCTATAATAAGGCAAAAGGTAAGTTTAATAATTGTAAAGTTCAGTAACTTCATAACTGTAAGATAGTAAATATCTTACAGTTTATCTAAAAGCCAAAATGCGTAGAAAATTATGGAGATTATACTTAATTAATCGAATTATATATTAATCCAGCCACCTTTTCACTTGCACCTTTACCACCAAGTTTTTTCTCTAAATCGTAATAATTAATAAAGAACTTTGTGCGTTCGTAATCGTCAAGAATTATAGTAAGCTCTTGTTTGAGGTTTTTAGTATTAAATTCATTTTGAATGAGTTCAGTAACAACATCCTTATCCATAATTAAATTCACCAAAGAAATGTATTTAATATGTTTAACCAAACGTTTTCCTATTTGATAAGAAAACCAGCTTGATTTATAACAAACAACTTCTGGGACTTTAAAAAGTGCAGTTTCAAGCGTTGCAGTTCCTGATGTTACTAATGCAGCTGTAGAAACACTCAACAAATCGTAAGTTTTGTTGCTTACAAAATGTACGTTTGGATTATTTATAAACGACTCATAAAAACTATACTCCTGACTTGGAGCACCTGCAATTACAAATTGATAATCTTGAAAATCATCAACAATGCTCAACATTACCGAAAGCATTTTTCGGATTTCTTGTTTTCGGCTTCCGGGCAGCAATGCAATTATAGGTTTTTCGTTTAACTCGTGCAGTGCTCTAAATTCATATTCGTCAACTTGTGTTCTATCGGCAATGGCATCTATTAATGGATGACCTACAAATTCTACGGGATAATTATGTTTATCTTCATAAAATTCTTTTTCAAAAGGAAGTATCACATACATCTTATCTACGTCGCGTTTAATAGCTTTTATTCTATTTTCTTTCCAAGCCCAAATTTGTGGAGAAATATAGTAATGTGTTTTAATCCCTTTTAGTTTAGCCCATTTAGCTATACGAAGATTAAACCCAGGATAATCGATAAAAACAATCACATCTGGCTTAAATGTTGCAATATCTTGTTTACAGAATTTCAGATTTTTAGCAATGGTTCTTAAATTCATAATTACTTCAAGAAAACCCATAAAAGCTAACTCCTTATAGTGTTTTACTAGTGAGCCACTAACATTTTGCATCAAATCGCCTCCCCAAAATCTAAATTCAGCATTAAGATCTTGTCTTAACAATGCTTTCATTAGATTCGAACCATGTAAGTCTCCAGATGCTTCTCCAGCAATAATGTAGTATTTCATGTGTCTATATTAATTTATTAAATCGGTCATCCCGATAATTATCGGGACTGTTTGCTATTAGTCATTCCCTTGGGTGATAAACTTTTTAGCATGCTCGTTTCATTTAGATAATTATCTATATCAAAACTTTATAATAAATGTAACAACGGCAATACAAACGGTTGCCAATAATACACCTCTTGCTCTGTAATCTTGCTTCTTTTTTATAAATATAAAAAATGCGGCTAAATTTAAAATGGCACCTAAACTAATAAGTTTTCCTAAAAACCCTTCAGCGGAAGCTGTATTTAAAACTGTAATAAAACTATCACTTTTTCCTAAAAGAGTAGCTGCAAAAAATAACCCTATAGCATTAGCAATTAAACCCACCGCCAAACCAATTAATACTTCTTTTTTAACCATTAAAATTCCATGTGTTTAAGTTTTGAATAAAATGATGCGCTGTAAAATCGAATTGTACGGGAACAACAGAAACATAACCGTTACTTAAAGCCCATTCGTCGGTGTCTTCTCCTTTGTCTAAATTAACAAATTTACCTGTAAGCCAATAATAATCTTTGCCTTGAGGGTTTTTGCGTTTATCAAATTCTTCAATCCAATTGGCTTTAGCTTGCCTGCAAATTTTTATGCCTTTTATATCCTTTTTTTCTAATTTAGGAAAATTTACATTTAGTACTATACCTTCAGGCAATCCCTTTTTTAAAACATTAATGGTTATGGTTTTAATATAATCTTCAAGTGGTTTAAAATTTGCATCCCAATTATAATCTAAAAGAGAAAACCCAATTGCAGGAATGCCTTCTATTCCAGCTTCAATAGCTGCACTCATTGTCCCAGAATAAATGACGTTTATAGACGAATTTGAGCCATGATTAATGCCGGAAACACATAAGTCGGGTGTTCTGTCAAGTATTTCATGAATAGCAAGTTTAATACAATCGGCAGGTGTACCAGAAGTGCTGTATTCCTTTTGAGGACCATTATCAATATGTTCTTGTTTGCAAGAAAGTGTAGAATCTAAGGTTATGGCATGACCCATTCCGCTTTGAGGGTTGTCTGGAGAAACTACCACCACATCTCCAATGGTATTCATGACTTTTATTAAAGTACGAATTCCAGGAGCGGTAATGCCATCATCGTTTGTGACTAAAATCAAAGGTTTTTTAAGCATGTACTAAAAATAATTTAGTGTATAACAAAAGTAAGTAAATTCATGCTTTAATAGACGTTTTATCTGTTTTAACAAAAAAATAATTAGATAATTTAACTTTGGCATAATATTTTCTTTATTTTAGGAGCAGATTTTGCTTAATTGAAATTAAATAGATGAAAAGGAATTATAATATTTTAATGCTAACCTTATTATTAGCATTCGCCTCTTGTAGTTTTACTACAACTACTTTTGAAGACCCAGATAAAGATAAACTTCTTTTACAGCTTATAACTTATGTTTTAGAGCAAGGGCATTTTAACCCTAAAGAAATAAATGACGAATTTTCTGAAGGCGTTTTTAATCATTATTTAAACCAAATCGACCCTTTTAAAAGATATTTATATCTATCAGATATTAAGGAATTTGAAGTCTATAAAACCGAAATTGACGATCAAATTCTGGTTTATGATGTTACCTTCTTTAACCTGACATACAAACGTTTATTACAGCGTATTGATGAATCTAAAGAAATTTATAAAGAAATCTTTTCACAAGCTTTTGATTATACAATAGATGAAGATTTTAATACAGATTATAAGAATGCCAAGTATGTAAAATCAAAAAAAGAAATGAAAGAGCGTTGGAGAAAGCAACTTAAATTCTCTGCCATTGCAAATTACCATGATTTGATTTTAGAAGAAGAACAAAATCTTAAAAATGACACTTCTTATAGTACTAAGACTGACGAGGTTTTGGAACAAGAAGCACGTGATGTTGCGCTTCGTTCTCTTGACGAGTTATACGCTTTTATGGATGACAGACAGCGTAAAGACTGGTTTACCGTATATATAAACGCTATTGTGGAGGAGTTTGATCCGCATACTTTTTATTTTGCTCCTGAAGAAAAAGATCGTTTTGACGTTGCAATGTCTGGAAATTATGAAGGCATTGGGGCAAGGCTTCAAAAACGAATGGATAACATTATTATTAATGAAGTAATTTCCGGAGGTCCAGCCTGGAGGCAAAACAAATTAGAAGTAGGCGACATTATTCTAAAAGTCAGGCAAGAGGATGAAGAAGAAGCTGTAAATGTTGTTGGTATGCGTTTGGCTGATGCTATAAAATTTATTAAAGGACCTAAAGGAACCAATGTTATATTAACACTTAAGAAAGTAGATGGTACTATTGAAGATTTATCTATTACTCGCGATGTTGTAGAACTTGAGGAAACCTATGCAAAATCATCGACTGTAATTAAGGATGGTAAAACTTTTGGTGTGATTAATCTTCCTAAGTTTTATGTCAATTTTCAAGATTATAAAAAACGAAATGCCGCAAGCGATATTAAAAAGGAAATAGAACGCCTGAAAGCCGAAAGCATACAAGGACTTGTACTCGATTTAAGAAATAATGGAGGAGGTTCATTACCAGTAGTTGTAGAATTGGCAGGATTATTTATTAAAGACGGTCCAATTGTACAAGTTAAATCTGTAGAAGAACCAAAGGAAGTATTAAGAGATAGAGACAAATCTATTATTTGGGATGGTCCATTTGTTATATTAGTTAATGAACTTTCCGCATCAGCTTCCGAAATTCTCGCAGCTGCAATGCAAGACTATAAAAGAGCTATTGTTATAGGAAGTAAACAAACCTTTGGAAAAGGAACAGTTCAGAATGTATTAGACCTTAATCGTATGGTAAGAAAGAATACCATCGGAGATATGGGAGCACTTAAGTTTACGACTCAAAAATACTATAGAATTAATGGAGGTTCTACGCAACTAAAAGGAGTTAAAAGTGATGTTGTGGTGCCAGACCGTTACAGTTATATAGATATTGGCGAAAGAGATCAAGATAATCCTTTGCCTTGGGATATGATTGATGCTACAAATTTTACACTGTGGAGTAGTTATTTTGATTTTGATTCAACAATTAAGAAAAGTAAAAAACGAATGGCTGATAGCGAGCAGCTTAAGTTAATTGATGAAAATGCACGTTGGATTAAGAAAATTAGAGATAAAAATATATATTCACTTAATTATAAAACATATAAAGCAAAACTGGAACTTAATGAAGAAGAAGCTAAACGTTTTGAAAAAATATCAGACTACAAAACGAATTTAACCTTTAAGTCTTTACCTTATGAATTAGTACTTACAGAAAAAGATTCGGTTTTAAAGCTGAAACGAGAACGTTGGCATACTAATTTAAGTAAGGATGTTTATGTAGAAGAAGCTCTAAATGTATTAAACGACCTTAAAATGACTTATGGTAAAACTAAAGTTGCAGATTCAAATACTATCAAGGATTAAATTATATAAATTTAAAACTAATAAAAATAAAAAAACAGCTTGGGTTTATATAAACCCAAGCTGTTTTTTAAACTTACACAGTTTGTGAGATAGTCCTTTTTAATTTTATTGTTGCAAACCAGGAGGATACTTTTCCATAATTTTTGCAACAAATTCTTTAATTCGCTCTATTTTTTTATCCATATTTTTTGTTAAGTAGCCAGTACCCATTCCTTGCCAAACCAATTCTTTTTTGTTGGCATCTATTAAATCTATATATAATGTACCTTCAGTTGAAACAGAAACGCTATTGTAATTCGAATACCCCCAATAATAAGGACTCCAGTGCCAGCCATATCCATATCCATAACCATAATAACCGTTGTTATAAATATTAACTTTTTGGCGAGATTTAGTAAAGATACTTACTAATAAATCTGGGTTTTCAGATTTTGTAAATCCTTTAACTAACAATTCGGCTTCAATAGCACGAAGAATTCTACGTTTGTCTAAATCACTAATTTCAGCCTTATCTATTCCCTTTTTAAAAAACGCAAAGGTCTTATAATCGTTAAAATTTGCATTTTTATCATAATCGGCAGCAACTCTAACCGAACTGCAAGATGACACTGCTATTACCAACAGTACAAGAGCTAATGTTTTAAATAATCTTTTCATAGTTTTCATTTTTTTTTGTTAATCGTTATAACGAATTTAATAATTTTTCTTCAACTATGTTTGGTAACGTAATTTTTAAATTTGGCTCAACTTCCATAGCACGTTTTATAGCAAATTGTGCTTCTGTATTCCTTGCCCAACTTCGTCTGGCAATTCCGTTGTTTACGTCCCAATACAACATAGATTTTATACGTCTTTCAGTATCCTTACTACCATCAAGAACCATACCAAATCCACCATTTATAACTTCTCCCCAACCAACTCCACCACCATTATGGATGCTTACCCAAGTTGCTCCTCTAAAGCTGTCTCCAATTACATTTTGTATTGCCATATCTGCTGTAAATTGAGAGCCATCGTAAATATTTGAGGTTTCGCGATATGGTGAATCGGTTCCGGAAACGTCATGATGATCACGACCTAAAACGATATAACCAATATCGTTTTTGGCGATAGCATTATTAAAAGCGGTTGCAATTTTCATACGTCCTTCGGCATCTGCATATAATATTCGTGCTTGTGAACCAACAACTAATTTGTTCTCTTGAGCACTTTTTATCCATTTAATGTTATCAGCCATTTGCTGTTTAATTTCCTCTGGAGAATTCCTCATAATGTCTTCAAGAACGTTACAAGCAATAGCATCGGTTTTTTCTAAATCTTCAGGTTTTCCCGAAGTACACACCCAACGAAACGGTCCAAAACCATAATCGAAACACATTGGTCCCATAATATCTTGTACATAGCTTGGATATTTAAAATCTATGCCATTTTCGGTCATAATATCTGCTCCAGCACGAGAAGCTTCTAATAAAAAAGCATTTCCATAATCGAAAAAATAAGTGCCTTTTTTGGCGTGTTTGTTTATTGCTTTGGTATGACGACGTAAGGTTTCTTGAACCTTTTGTTTAAACAAATCAGGATTTTCTGCCATCATAATGTTGGCTTCTACAAAAGATAAACCAACAGGATAATAGCCTCCAGACCAAGGATTATGTAATGAGGTTTGATCGCTTCCTAATTCTATAAAAATATTAGCTTCATCAAATTTTTCCCATACATCAACCACATTTCCAAGATATGCAATGGATAAGGTTTCTTTGTTAGATTTTGCTTTTTCAATTCGTGTAACCAATTTATTCAAATCGGAAATAACTTCATCTACCCAACCTTGAGAATGACGTGTATATACTGCTTTTTCGTTTACTTCGGCACAAACAGTAATGCAGCCAGCAATAGTTCCTGCTTTGGGTTGCGCTCCAGACATTCCGCCTAATCCAGAAGTTACAAAAAGATGTCCTTGAGGCATTTTATTTATTTTTCTAAAAGCGTTCAATAAAGTAATAGTTGTACCATGCACAATACCTTGTGGACCAATGTACATATAACTTCCTGCTGTCATTTGTCCGTATTGTGTTACGCCAAGTGCATTATACTTTTCCCAATCATCTGGTTTGGAATAATTTGGAATCATCATACCGTTAGTAATTACAACTCTTGGGGCTTCTTTATGTGAAGGAAATAAACCCATTGGATGCCCAGAATATATGACAAGTGTTTGTTCGTTATTCATTTGGGCAAGATATTTCATAGTCAATAAGTACTGCGCCCAATTTTGAAAAACAGCACCATTTCCTCCATAAGTAATCAATTCATGAGGATGTTGTGCGACTGCGTAATCTAAATTATTTTGAATCATAAGCATGATTGCAGCAGCCTGTTTTGATTGTGAAGGATATTCATCAATTGGTCGTGCATACATCTTGTAATCCGGACGAAAACGATACATATATATTCTTCCGTAGGCATCTAATTCATTTTTAAATTCTGGAAGCAATTTAGCATGAAGTTTAGCGTCAAAATATCGTAAAGCATTTTTTAACGCGAGTTTTTTTTCTTCAGAAGACAAGATATTTTTTCGCTTTGGAGCATGATTAATAGACAAATCATAAGACCTTAAATTTGGTAATTTATTTGGAATACCCTCTAAAATTTGCATTTTAAAATTCATGTAGTTTTCGAATTATTTTTAATTACTGTATTTGTGTTCTTATCATATCCATAAGGGCAATGTCTGCAATTACTTTCACAACAATAGCCACGTTTTATGTGGTATTGTTTGGTAAAGCAACGATAACCTTCAGGTGTCAGGTAAAAATCACCTTCTTCTATTGGGACAAACTCCTTCATATGTCACAAAGATAATGTAAATTCGAATGATTTTTCGAACCTTGTAAATATGATTTTTAATCTTGCTGAAAGTATTATCCAACGCATAAATTTGCCAACAGAGTTTGGTATTGAACTTTATATAAAACGAGAAGATAAAATTCATTCGTATGTTTCTGGAAATAAATACAGAAAACTGAAATACAACCTTATTGAAGCTGAAAACTTAGAGCTGAAAACACTTTTAACTTTTGGTGGTGCTTTTTCCAATCATATTTCGGCAGTAGCTTCCGTTGGAAAATTATTTGGATTTAAAACTATAGGAATCATTAGAGGCGAAGAATTAGTTGCAAAAATTCAAGACAATCCAACGTTGAGATTTGCTCAATCTTGTGGAATGCAATTTAAGTTTGTAACGCGTAGTGATTTCAGAGAAAAGAATTCAGAAGAGTTTATTCAAAAATTAAAAGAAGAATTTAACGAGTTTTATTTAATTCCGGAAGGTGGAACCAATACGGTAGCAATTAAAGGCTGTGAAGAAATACTAACTGAAACTGATAGGAATTTTGATTATGTGTGTTGTGCCGTTGGTACAGGAGGTACTATTTCTGGGCTTATAAATAGTTCAAATTCCAATCAAAAAATTTTAGGTTTTCCAGCATTAAAAGGATTATTTTTAACTAAAGATATTAGTAAATTTGTAAATCGAAAAAACTGGGAACTAATTTCAGAATATCACTTTGGAGGATATGCTAAAATAAACAACGAATTGATTGCGTTTATAAATCAATTCAATAAAAAATATCAAATTCCTTTAGATCCAGTTTACACAGGAAAAATGATGTTTGGAATTATGGATATGATATCAAAAAAAAAGTTTCCGAAAGGTTCAAAAATTTTAGCGATACATACAGGAGGATTACAAGGTATTGAAGGCATGAATATGAGATTAAAAGAAAAGAATTTACCATTAATTGATATGTAAATATGAAACGATCAGTACTAATATTTGCAATTGTGTTTATGATTTTTAGCTGTGGTACAAGAAAAAAAGTTGTCTCAAAAAAAGTTGAAACTAAAACAGAGATAATTGTTGACCCTGTTGAAACAGAAGCCGTAGATAGAATCGATTTACCTGAAACTTCACCAATAATTAATACTACTACCCAATATATTTCAGTTTATAAAGATATTGCGATGCAGGAAATGCGAATATATAATATTCCGGCAAGCATTACTTTAGCACAAGCTATTTTAGAGTCTGGCTCTGGAAAAGGAACTTTAGCAGTAAAGGCCAACAATCATTTTGGAATAAAGTGCCACGATTGGAAAGGTAAGAAAGTGTACCACGACGATGATAGACGGCAAGAATGCTTCAGAAAATATAAAAATTCAAACAATTCCTTTAGAGACCATTCGGAGTTTTTAGCAAATCGGAAACGCTATGCGAGTTTATTCAAATTAAGAACAAACGATTATAAAGCTTGGGCAAAGGGATTAAGACGTGCAGGTTATGCAACCGACAAAAAGTATCCACAAAAATTGATTGGTTTAATTGAACGTTATGAGCTATATCAATACGATAAAGAAGTTTTAGAAAAAAAATATAAAGAAGTTAAAATAGTAGCAATTACTCATACAGTAGTAAAAGGCGATACTTTATATTCGCTATCACGAAAATATAATACTACAGTTGATGTGATAAAAAGCAATAATAATCTAGCATCAAACGATTTAAAAATCGACCAAATTCTTATTATAAAATCTAATTAAATTATGTTGTATCAACGAAGTAGCGCATTATTTGCTGAAGCAGAAAAAGTAATTCCTGGCGGAGTTAATTCTCCTGTTAGAGCTTTTAAGGCAGTAGGAGGAACGCCAATTTTTGTAAAAGAAGCAAAAGGTGCTTACTTATATGATGAGGATGGAAATCGGCTTATCGACTACATTAATTCTTGGGGACCAATGCTGTTGGGTCATGCTTATGAGCCAGTTGTAAAAGCTGTGATAGAAAAAGCAAAAAAAGGAACTTCGTTTGGTATGCCAACTGAAATAGAAACACAAATTGCAGCATTGGCAGTATCGATGGTTCCGAATATTGATAAAATAAGATTTGTAAATTCAGGAACTGAAGCTTGTATGAGTGCGGTGCGCTTGGCAAGAGGTTATACTGGAAAAAACAAAATTATAAAATTCGCCGGTTGTTATCATGGACATAGCGATTCTTTTTTAATACAAGCAGGAAGTGGGGCAGTAACTTTTGGAACACCAAACAGTCCCGGAGTAACAGCAGGAACAGCCAAAGACACTTTGCTCGCTAGATATAACGATATTGAAAATGTAAAAGAATTAATTAAAGCCAACACCAATGAAATTGCCTGTATTATTCTGGAACCTGTAGCCGGAAATATGGGTTGTATTCCGCCAAAGGACGGTTTTTTACAAGCTTTAAGAATGTTGTGCGACACCAATAAAATACTGTTGATTTTTGATGAAGTAATGACAGGATTTCGTTTGGCAAAAGGCGGTGTTCAGGAACTATTTAATGTAAATGCCGATATTGTTTGCTTCGGAAAAGTTATTGGAGGCGGTTTGCCAGTTGGTGCATTTGCTGCACGAAACGAGATTATGAATCATTTATCGCCTCTTGGTCCTGTATATCAAGCTGGGACTTTAAGTGGAAATCCTTTAGCGATGGCAGCAGGATTAGCTATGTTGACTGAAATTAATAATGATACTGAAATTTTTAATCGCCTGTCTGAAAAAACAGCATATTTGCATAAAGGATTTACCAAAGTTTTAAACGAAAATAATATTACACATACTATAAATAGAATAGGTTCTATGATTTCTGTTCATTTTGCAAAAGATGAAGTTATAGATTTTGAATCTTCAGCAAAAGGTAATAATGAGACGTTTAAAAAGTTCTTTCATGGATTATTAAATGAAGGTATTTACATTGCACCAAGTGCATTTGAAACCTGGTTTATAACAGACGCTTTAAGCTATCAGGATTTAGATGACACTATTGAAGCAGTAGCAACTGTTGCCAAAACACTTAAATATTAAAAGGCATTGTTGTAACAACAATGCCTTAAAAAACTAACCAAACTAACCAACCACTAAAACCTTTTATGTCCTTGTTTTTTATGCCCGCTATTTTTTTGTCTTTGGGCTTGTCCTTTTCTTTGTTTATGATTCATAACTCTTTCAAATTTTTCAAATTGTTCTTTTGATAAGATACGCTTCATATCTTTTTTATTAGCAATTTGCCTGTCAAGTCTTTCATTCATCATCTTGAAGCGATCTTCTTTTGAAGGTTTCTCCTCATTATTGCCCTCTCTCATTTTTTTATGAGCTTCCATTTTAGCTTTTCGTTCTTTGGCATTAGTAAGGTTTATCTTGTGTATTTCACGTTGCTGAGCTTCAGTAAGATCAAGCCTTAGTACCATCTTTTTTGTTTGTAGAGTAGCTATTTCTTCAGGTGTAAAATTCATTTGCTTGTGAATTCTCTCTTTTTTGGCTTCTTTTTCATGCTCTTTTCTATGTTCCTGAGCGGTTACTTGCATCGCTACTAATGCCATAATAATTATTACTAATTTTTTCATTTTATGTTCTTTTGTCATTCCCTAGAATCCCGATAGCTCCCGATAGCTATCGGGACGGGAGGGAATCTATTTAGTTATTGTTTATGCCCTTTTGACACAATTAAAAACGAAAAGTTTAATGGGGTTAGTTTTTTAACTATGATTTAACATTTTGTGATAAAAAAAAGGCTTCAATTTAAATTGAAGCCTTTTTGAATTGGATTAACACTCTTTATTTTGGGTCAAGAATATTATTTATCCTTTCTAATACATCTTGTAAATGAATTCGTTTCATTCCTGATGAGTTTACGGTAGCTGATCTAACTGTACGTTGTAACGTTTTCAATTCTGCTCTGGCAATTGCTCTAATATCAGAATGGTTTACATTAACGTTTGTTCGTGTAGAAAAACGCACAAAACGACCTGTAATTTTAGATTGCTCTTCAGTCATTAAATACTCCATTCTGTCAATATAAGCACGTTGTAAATTTCGTCTATAAGTGTCAATAGATTTTCCGGTTCTTAATTCACTCCAAATTCCTTTCCGTAAATCTTGCATCATATTAAGTAAAGCGTATGAATCTTTCCCATTAATGGTTTCGTTTTCAATCATTCGAGCCATTCTACCAAAATTAAGAATGTTGTTAAGTGTTCTTGTTTGGAAACTTCTAATGCGTTCAACATTACCAGCACTTTCAATTTTATTAAAAATGGTATTGTCAATTAACCAATCTGGAGTTTCAAACAATTGCTTATGCAAAAAAGATAAAGACTCTTTTTGCCTTGTTTTATCAACATGAGAATACACTGCACCTTCTTGGTCGTAGGTTTTATAATTTTCATAAACACCTCCAATATTTGATGCTACATGTCCCATATAACGGTTAAATTGACTGAGCACTTGACCATACATAGTTTCTAAATCGTCGTAATTTTTTCCGTCTTCAGCTGTCCATTTAATTAAATTAGGGACGATACGTTTAAGGTTTAAAATTCCATAATGACTTGCTAAAATAGCATCGTCTCCTAAATCTTCGGTTTGAGAACTTGGATCGATAACACCAAATTGCTGTCTTCCAAAACGATACATTGGATCATCAGCGTGTTCTAAAATCCAACTGTCGAGAGTTTTCTTTTCGTCTTCAGCGGTTTCAGCATCCAAAATAGGTCTGTAACCCCATTTTATAGCATACTTGTCGTAAATACCAATATCTGGCATTAATGCTACGCCTTCATCTCCAGGTTGGGCAATGTAGTTAAATCGGGCATAATCCATAATTGAAGGTGCAGTTCCATATTTTTGAGTAAATTCTGAACTACGCAAATCTTCAACTTTATAAGCGGAACTGCTTCCCATATTATGAGGCAATCCAAGAGTATGACCTACTTCGTGAGATGATACAAAACGAATTAATCGCCCCATAACTTCATATTTAAATTCAGTGGTTTGAGCATCTGGATTAATTGCAGCAGTTTGTACAAAAAACCAATTTTTTAATAAGGTCATCACATTGTGATACCAATTAATATCGCTTTCTAAAATCTCTCCACTTCTAGGATCACTTACATGAGGTCCATTGGCATTTGGAATTGGAGAGGCCAAATAACGTACAACGGAGTATCTAACATCTTCAGGACTCCATTCCGGATCTTCTTCAGGAGTTGGAGGGTCTTTTGCAATAATTGCATTTTTAAATCCAGCAGCTTCAAAAGCCACTTGCCAATCTTCAATACCTTGTTTTATGTACTTACGCCATTTTACAGGTGTAGCTCTATCAATATAATAAACAATTTGTTTTTTTGGTTCTACCAATTCACCTCGTTTAAACTTCTCTATATCTTCATCTTTAACTTCTAATCGCCACCTATCTAAATATCTAACCGTTTTACTTTTATGATCTTCTAAACCATAATCTACTTGTCCGCGAGCAAACCATCCTACACGTTGATCGAAATTCCGACGTTTCATTATTTTCTTCGGAAGCAATATCATAGAATTGTTTATTTCTACAGAAATAGTTCCGGTACTTGAATTTGATGGAGGTTCTCCAGCAGCATAGGTTTTTACGTGTCTCGTTTCAATATTAATAGGATAACTTTTAATGCTTTCAATGAATGACTTATCAGTTTCTAATTTAGATATTTTATATTGTTTTCGTCGGCTTTGAGGAAATCCTATGGCTTTAACATCTTTAGAGAATAAATCAGTGACATTAATAACTGTATTTAAAGAATCTTTACTGAATGCTTTAATAGGAAACGTGTAGAGTATTGGCTCAAAATTAGAATTTACAACTGCTTCATGAATAGGTAATGAATCTGCCGCAACAACGGAATGTGATACGACACGAAGCAACACTTTTTTATCCTTTTTTTGCCAACGAATCACTTGTGTATTTTGTTTACCTCCACCAAAACCAATTCCGTTGGCAGTTTTGGCAATACGAGTAACCATTAGTATCTCTCTTTCAAAAAGTGAGTCCGGAATTTCATAAAAGAATTGGTCGTCAATTTTATGAACCGTAAAAAGACCTGCATCACTTATAGCTTCTTTAGTAATTACTTTATCATAGGGTTTTATAGCTCCCTTTTTATCCTTTTTAGATTTTGATTTCTCTGTTTCTTTTTTGGCTGCTTCAGCTTCAGCAGCTTTTTTTGCGGTGTTACAAGATGTTACAATTAGCATCGATGCTAACAGTAATACTTTAATAGAAGAATGTTTCAATATAAATGTTTTTTGGTTTAGCGAGTGAAAATAGTGAATCCTATTTAGAGAGCGCATTTTAAACAAAAATTTTAGTATTTCTTTAACTATTTTTTTGAGCAATAAAAGCTGTCAAATAGATTTCGCTTAATTTTTGTAAATTGAACCCGAGTTATGTATTAGAGCTTCGTAATGAGGATTGAAAGTGCAATAAAACAGGAAGTTTTCTGGGTTTTAGCATAGCAACGATATGGTTAAACCCAAAAACTTAGAATGGTAATCTGTTTTGCAGCAATTTCAAGTCGTAATAGATTTTCTTATGCATAATTCGGGTTGAACTTCTAATTTTTTATGATGCCTTATTGGTTATATGTATTACTAATTATTTTAGCTATATATGTTATAGTAAGTATAGCCTTGTATTTTTTACAAGATTATTTTTTGTTTCAAGCAGAAAAGCTGCCAAAAGATTTTCAGTTTTTTTATGAAAATCAGGCAACCGAAGAATATAATTTAGAGACTCGTGATGGTGCTGTAATTAATGGATTGCTTTTTAAACCAAAAAATAAATCGAAAGGTGTTGTTTTATATCTTAAAGGGAATTCTAAAAGTATAAAAGGTTGGGGAAAGTTTGCTGTAGATTTTACCAGACACGATTATAGTGTACTTATGATAGATTACAGAGGTTTCGGAAAAAGCACAGGAAAGCGTTCGCAAAAAGCGATAAAAAGAGATCTTCAGGAAATATATAATTTAGTTAAAGAAAAAGCTACAGAAGAGCGAATGATTGTGTATGGTCGTTCTTTGGGTTCTGGTTTTGCCGCAAAATTGGCTTCGATGAATAATCCAAAAATGCTGATTCTCGATGCGCCTTACTACAGTTTAACAAAAGTAACAGGACGTTATATGCCATTTATGCCTTTATCTATTATAATGAAATATCCTTTGCCAACGTACAAATGGTTGAAATATGTAAAATGCCCAATACATATTATTCATGGTACAAACGATAAATTAATTCCTTTTAAAACAAGTGTAAAGCTATCGCAAATACAGCCAAAAATCACCAGACTTTATACAGTAATTGGTGGTGGGCATAAAAATTTGAATAACTTTGAGTCTTATCATAAAATGTTAGGAGAAATAATTAATTCTGAGCCAAAAGAAGTAAACCTTGAAGGATCTAGTATTAATGTAAACCATTCAGGAAAAACTAAAAATGCGAAGGTTTAAAAAGGGTATTTATACTTTAATAATTTTATACATAATGATTGCAGCCTCATTGTATTTCTTTCAAGAAAAATTAATATTCAGACCTACTACTTTACCTCAAGATTTTACTTTTAGTTTTTCAAATCCATTTGAAGAATTGTTTTTAAAAACCAAGGATGGTGCAGTAATTAATGCCATACATTTTAAAACCGAAAATCCAAAAGGAGTCATACTCTATTTTCATGGTAATGCAGGAAATTTATCGCGTTGGGGGAAAATCACAGAATTTTTTGTTGAGAAAAATTACGATGTGTTCGTAATGGACTACAGAACTTATGGAAAAAGTACAGGTAAATTAAGCGAGCAAGCACTTTATAAGGATGCCCAAATGTGCTACGATTATATTTTAAAAAACTATTTGGAATCTGAAATCGTAATATATGGTCGCTCTTTGGGAACAGGAATGGCAACCTATTTAGCATCCAATAACAATAACAATCCGAAACAGCTTATTTTAGAAACACCTTTTTATAGCCTTGCTGACGTGGCTAAAGGTAGGTTTTCCTTATTTCCAACTAGAAAATTACTCAAATACGATTTTCCTTCTTATAAATACATTCAAGATGTAATTTGCCCAATTTCAATTTTTCATGGCACTGATGATGGGGTTATTCCTTATGCGTCAGGAATAAAATTATTTAATAGTATGGAACAAAAAGATAAAGTGTTTTTTACTATTGAAAATGGAGAGCATAACAATTTAATTGAGTTTAATACTTACCGATTACAAATTCAAAAAATATTGCAATAAGTTTATTAAAATTTTAACATTACAGGCAATCTTTCTTAATAAATTTTTAAAATAATTGTAGTTGTGTTAAATATTTCTAAACACCTGTAACATTTTGAATTAAGAGACGTCTATAGTGTAAACAAATCAATAAAAAAACAATATTATGTATAAATTAGCTTTATTATTTACTGTATTTTTTGCATTAAATGCAACCGCTAAAATTAACAATGACTCTAACAATTTAAATATAGATATAAATGGCGAAGAGTATGAATTAGAAAAATTACTTTTTGTAAAAATGGAAGATTCAACTTTAGAGAATTTTGATATAAATTCTATTGAAGTAATTGAAACAGAAGACGAAGTAGAATTAAATTTCAATCCAAAAGATTATTTACCTGAAGACTTTAATGCATTAAAAGGAATGCATGATTTAGATTGGAGTACTATTGAGTTAGTTGAATTAGAAGAAGAGGTAGAATTTGACTTTAACCCAAAGGATTATTTACCTAATAATTTTGACCCAAATAATGGAATGTATTCTAATAATGTATTAGTTTGTCTTTAATTAATATGGCTAAGATTTAATAAGGACAATAAAAGGCCAGTAATTTAATAATTACTGCCTTTTCTTATTAATGCTTTATTGTTTAAATATTTTCATTTTTATAATAAATTACTCAAAACAATTTGTCAATTTTATTTTTCTGTATGGCTTGCCAGGCTATCGTAAACAACAATTGTGTGTGCTTATTTAGATGTTCAAACCGCTTATCTGTTGTATATCCTTTACGGTATCTGTAATAAATTTGTTGTACTATAACAGAGAGTTTAAATAAGCCATATACGTAGTAAAACACTAAATTGTTAATAGTTCTGCCGCTTTTTTTGCTATATAATTCTACAATTTCGGTTCGGTTTGGATTTCCCTTAAAAACGGTTGGACTTGGCAATCCTTTTTTTAAGGCATCCGTATCATCTTCGGTAATCCAATACGAAAGCGATGTGCCTAAATCCATTAAAGGGTCCCCAAGAGTACACATTTCCCAGTCTAAAACAGTATTAATTTTTGTCCAGGAATCATCTTTAAACATCACATTATCATATTTAAAATCGTTGTGAATTAAACAATTATCATGCGTTTTAGGTTGGTTGTTTTGTAACCATTTAATAACGAGTTCGGATTCTGGTATGGCATCGGTTTTTGCTTTTTCGTATTGCTTTGCCCAATTGGTAATTTGGCGTTCTGCATAACCTTCAGGTTTTCCCAAATCTTCAAGTCCTGCAGTTTTATAATCAACTTGATGTAAGGCAACAAAAGTATCCAACCATGTATTAGAAATGATTTTAAAATCACTTGAATTAATAACTCTTTTATTTGCTTCGGAATAATCTAAAATAATACCATTAGCATTTTCCATAATATAAAACGGAGTGCCTAAAATAGATTCGTCATCAGTAAAAGCATATACCTTCGGAATCTTTGAAAAACTTGCATATAAATTAGAAAGCACTTTGTACTCACGACTCATATCGTGTCCTCTTTTTACAGCTCCAAAAGGCGGACGGCGCAACACGTATTCTTTATTTTCCACCAATAATAAATAGGTAAGATTTGAGAAGCCACCAGAAAATCGTCGGGTTTCAATGCCGCTTTTAATATCATTAATTAAATGATGCTCGTATAAAAAACGTTTTAAATTATCAAGATGAAGCGCTTCTTCTTTACTTACCTTTCTCGTATTATCACTTGACATATTATTTTTTGTTTAAACAAAGGTGATTAATTCTTTTGATAGGTGAGGTGTTTCATTTAAACTCAAAATATTGAGTTTGTTTTCTGAAAATAGAAGTTGAGAAAATGAAGCATTTCTGATGACTAAATTTAATTCTGATATTTTCTCTTCAGTAATGCCTAATATATCTCCTAGAATAGAACTTTTAGTTCCGCCAGAAGTAAACACTCCAATAGTTTCTCCTTTATCAGTATTTTCTAATATAGTTTTTATTCCTTTTTTAGTTTGAGTTCTAAAATCTGCCCATGATTGGATTGATTCGTGCTCAAAATAATACCTTCCAGAAGTGTATTCTCTCATAAATAATTCAAATATTTTTATTGAGTTCTTTCGTTTTAGATTAGAGTCTTTTTCAATTTCATTAAATAATTTTCTTGCTTCATTATATTGGTTAATAAAATCATTGTAAGCTAAACTTAAGGCTTCTGGTACTTGATGTTCGTTTAATTCTTCTAAATAAATGGGTTTTGGTAATTCTATACCTTCAGTTATAAATGCTTTGTTAAAACCATCAAAGGTTTGCTGATGCCGTTTTAATTTTCCAATAAATATCTTATCAAAATGAATATTCTTATCAACAAAATAGAGTCCTAAAATTTCCGATTGTAAAACACCTTTTTCCGTTAAATTATCGTAGTCGTCAGCTAAAAATGAAGCTTGTGCATGACGTATTAAATAAATTTTACTCATCTATTTTTTAGTACTCCAAGTACTTAAAGTTTATTCGGTTTTGATAGATATTCAAAAACTTTAAAACACTTAAATACTTTAGGCACTTATAACTTTTCAACTTTAGGCACTAATTTATATTAACTAAACGCTTTTATGGTTCGCTTTCCTAATTGGTACATATGTACTTCGTCCGGACCATCGGCATATTTTAGCATTCTTCCATATAAGTAAAATTGGGACAATGGTACATCTTGTGAAACGCCTTTTGCACCATGAATTTGCATCGCTCTGTCAACTACATTTAACAGCATATTTGGAGCAACAATTTTTATCATCGCAATGATATCTGTGGCAGCTTTATTACCAACAGTATCCATCATATAAGCTGCTTTAAGTGTTAACAATCGTGCTTGTTCAATTTCACATTTAGATTTGGCAATATCTTGACGAATGCTACTATACTCGGCTAATTTTTTACCAAAAGTTGTTCTTTCAGTACTGCGTTTACACATCATTTCCATAGCACGTTGAGCCATGCCAATCATTCGCATACAATGATGAATACGTCCTGGACCGAGACGTCCTTGAGCAATTTCGAATCCTCTACCTTCACCCAATAACATATTCTCTACAGGAACTCTTACATTTTCTAAAAGTATTTCGGCATGACCTTCCGGTGAATCAAAATTTCCTAAAACCGTTAAAGCTCTAACTACTGTTAATCCTGACGAATCCATTGGCACAATAATCATACTTTGCTGAATATGTCGTGCAGCGTTTGGGTCTGTTTTTCCCATTACAATTGAGACTTTACAATTGGGATTCATACCGCCAGAAGCCCACCATTTTCTACCATTTATCACGTATTCATTTCCATCACGAACTATTGAGGTTTCAATATTAGTGGCATCCGAAGAGGCTACTTGTGGTTCTGTCATTAAAAAAGCGGAACGTATTTCGCCTTTCATTAAAGGCTTTAGCCATTTTTCTTGTTGTTGTGCTGTGCCATATTTTGCAAAAACCTCCATATTACCAGTATCTGGCGCGGAACAATTAAAAACCTCTGAACACCAAGGAATTCGACCCATTAACTCTGCCAATGCAGCGTATTCTAAATTGCTTAATCCTGGACTAAATTCTCCGTAATTCTTCGGCAGGAATAAATTCCATAAACCAACTTCTTTGGCTTTGTTTTTTAGGGCTTCAATAGATGGATGCGATGTCCATAAATGTTTCGGATCAGCATTATAAGCATTTACTTCTTGTTCTATTGGATAGATATTGGTATCCATAAAATCTTGAAGCTTTTGTAATAATGCTTTTACTTTATCAGTATGTTCAAAATTCATTATTAAATCGTTTTATCCAGAAATTAAATAACCTCCATCAGCAACTTGTAAACTACCAGTAATATAACTGCCAGCTTCAGATGCTAAAAGCAATGCAACACTTGCAATTTCTTCAGACTGTCCCATTCTGCCAAGAGGTAATTTTTTATTTATATGTCCCATAACTTTATCGTCAGTCCATAGTGCAGCACTGAATTTTGTTTGTATCAATCCTGGGCAAATTGCATTTACACGAATGTTATGTCTTCCCCATTCTTTAGCTTGATTTTTTGAAAGCATAGAAATAGCTGCTTTACTACACGAATATAATCCCAAACCAAAACCAGGGTGTTCGCCTTCAATAGAACTGATATTAATTACGCTTCCACCACCACGAGATTTCATACTTTCTAAACATTTGTTGGCTAAATCCCAAGGTGCTTTTACATTAATATTCATAATTTTATCGAAAGCATCGAAAGAGGCGTCTTCAATAGGTCCATAAACAGGATTTGTAGCTGCATTATTGACCAAAATATCAATTCCGCCACATTCACTAATCGTTTTTTCTGCAAGATTTTTTCTGCTATCTGCGTCACCAACATGACAGGCAATAGCGACAGCTTTTAATCCTAATGCTTTAAATTCGGTAACTACCTTATCACAAGCATATTGTTTTCTACTACTGATAATTACAGTAGCACCACATTCGGCAAACGCTTTTGCAATGGCTTTACCAATTCCTTTTGAAGAGCCAGTTATGATAGCGACTTTTCCTTCTAAATTAAATTTGTCTTTTATTGTACTCATTTATAGTTTTCTTGTGTGTTAAGATAAAAAATCTGTGTCTTTGTATTTAGGATTTGGATAGGTGTAAAAACCTTCTTTGGTTTTCATTCCTAATTTTCCTTTATCAATAAAGTTTTTTTTATAATACGCAACGCGAGCTATTCTATCTTCATCTCCTGTTTTTTCACTCCAGAGTTTTTCAATATTGTAGATGGTTTCCAATCCTACCATATCCATAATTGCACAAGGACCCATTTTTGTTCCTGAGGTAATCATCCATGTTTTATCAATGGTCTCATAATCTGCGACTTCGTTAACCAATAAATTTCCTGCTGCCGAAAGCAATGGTCCTAACAGTGAGTTTATAACATAGCCATGTTGTTCTTTATAAATTGGAATAGGAACCATACCAATTTCTTTTGCAAATTCTATAATTCTGTCAAAATATTTTGAATCAGTTTTAGGATGTCCCATAACTTCACCAATATTGGCATCCCAAATCCAATTGGCAAAATGTAATGCCAGAAATTTTTCCGGACGTCCTGTTTCTTCAGCATATTGGCTTGGCAGTAAGGTTGAAGAATTTGTAGTAAATATAGTTTTTTCGGGAGCTAAAGTTGATAACTCAACATAGAAGGCTTTTTTAATTTCAAGATCTTCAGGAATAGATTCGCTAATGAGGTCAGCATCTTTTACAGCTTCTGCTAAATTTGTTGTATAGTTTAAGCGAGCAAAAGTATTATCAATTTCTTCTTGAGAAGCACCTCTTAAATTAAGAAATACATTTGCATACTGTTTATGGAACAGTTTGCAACGTGCCAGACCTTTTTCGAAGGCATCATATACGGTTACATTAAATCCTTTAGAGGCAGTTTGCCACGCAATTTGTGAGCCTAATGTACCAGCACCAGCAATAGTTACATTTTTTATAATCATATTATATTTTTGTTAATTTGAAATTAGCGGAGTAAATATACTCAAATTCTGTAGCTTTTTTCATGATAAACCTTTAGTCGCTTCTTTTCAGAATTAAAAATTTATCATCCATGACATTTCCTGTAAAAATTAAATTTCCAAAAGGCGCAGCAACTGTTGAAGCCGACATTTCAGTACCGTCGTTAACATATATTTTTTCAACGGTATAATCGTTTTTACCTTTGTATTCTATTTTAATTATTTCAGAAGGAGAAAACGCTTCTTTTCCTTTAGCATAAGCAGTAAATTTTAACAGGTTGGGATGTGCGCCAATCCAAAGATTTCCTTCTGTATCAAACTCAATATTATCGACTCCCGTTCCGCATGGAATATCTTCAATAAAATCTAAAGAGCCATCGGTATTTTTTGAATATACTTTTACTAAAAATTTCCGTGGAGATGCAACAAAAAGTAGATTGCGTTTTGAATCGAAATTTATTCCGTTAGCATAAGTAATTCCGCTTGCAACCTCAATATAATTTTCGCCATCAAAATACACTACATTAGAGGCTGATAGTCCTGCATATTCTTCCATAAACCTGCCAATTCCTTTTGTGTTGCCATGATCGTTGGTAAAATAAAAACGATTTTCGTCAATAACAACGATGTCGTTTGGACTAAGCATAGAATCATCGGTTAGCGATTTTTCAAAAGTTAAGGTTTTGTTTTGAAGAGAAAAAACTTCAATCGAATGTCCAGAAAGAGTATGATTAATAGCCATTATTTTATAAGTGCTGTCTTTTTTAAACATTGAAATGCCATGTGGTGCGAAGGGTTTTTTAAAAGAAGAAGTAAGTGGTTTAATATTAAAATTACCACTTTTTAATTCCATTAAATATAGTCCGCCAACTTCTTCTTCAACTTGAGGAAAAAATCCTCTGTTTGTAGAAGAAATTAAAGCAAAACTATCTATAGCACTCACTGTAATATCTTCGGCTCCCGGAAGTGCTATTTTTTTGACAATCTCACCGTCGAACTTATTTTCAACCGTTCTGAAAAAACCAGTGGAAATTAAAATATTAGCGATGAAGACAATTATTAAAACGAGTACGATAAGAATGATCTTTTTTAAAAGACGCATAAATTGTTTTAGTTAGTTTTTCTAAAAATACACAAAAAAATCATCAAATAAAAAAGGAATCATAGTATTGTAATTCCTTGTTATTACAAGTATATTGGAGCTCATAAATTTAGAGAAAATGGATTTCATAAAAACGGAAGTTATAGACCACGTATTACTTATTGAATTGAATAGAAATAAAAAAATGAATGCATTTACATTTCAAATGTTACAAGAATTGGCTGAAGCTTATACCATGTTAGAAGATGATAAAACGTTGCGATGTGGATTTTTACATTCTAAAGGAGACCATTTTACATCAGGTTTAGATCTGGCTGATGTTGCAGAACACATTGCAAAAGGCGCGGCTTTATTTGGAGATAATGCTGTAGATCCTGTACAATTAACAGGCAGAAAAAGAACCAAACCAGTTGTAGTGGCCGTACAAGGTTATTCACTAACAATTGCGATAGAACTCATATTAGCAAACGATATTTGTATCGCAGCAAAAGGCACCACTTTTGGGCAAATAGAAATCAAAAGAGGTATTTTTCCATTTGGAGGTGCTACCATTAGATTTGCACAACGCTGTGGTTGGGGAAATGCGATGCGCTATTTGTTAACCGGAGATGAATTTGATGAAAATGAAGCATTACGAATCGGACTTATTCAAGAAATATCTGACACTCCTTTTGAAACAGGTTTAGCAATAGCGAGAACCATAGCGAAACAAGCTCCTCTTGGTGTACGAGCTACTATTGTAAATGCCACAAAAACTTTTGAGGAAGGTTTTGAAGCTGCCAAAGCCGATTTAATGCCAACACTTCACAAACTAATGCAATCTCAAGACGCACAAAAAGGCATTCAATCTTTTGTTGAGCGACGAGTAGCGAAGTTTACAGGAGAATAATCTAATATAAGAATAAAGGAAGCTACAGATGTTTATAATCTATAACTTCCTAAATTTAGACCTTTAGTTTTTGATTAGGCCTTGTCCTTCTATCCAAGGAGCTCCAGCATTTTTTAAATCTTGTTCAAGCGCAGGAAATACATTATTAGTTACATTTTGTAATTGTAATTTAATCTTCAACAATTGTTTTTTGGCTCTATTAAATGAGGCCTTCTGATTTCCTGTAGGACCATATGTATTAGATAATGCCATTCTACCTATGCGATTTGCGTTATTTGGAGTCGGATTTGAACGCTCTCCAATTTCTCCTTTAATTTTGTTACCACTTAACGCCTTTTCAATACCCAATAATGACATTCTTGCTTCGTTAATATTACTTGTTAATTCATTACTCGGATTATTAGCTTTATCTGCGGCACGCTTCATAGCATCTATAAACTTTAAGCTATTAGACATCATTAAGTTAGTAGCCGTAAGGTCTTGTTGAAAACTAAAAACTTCCTCTCTAAAGGCATTCATTTCATCAAAAGATTTGCGTTTTAGAGTACCGTCATACATTGGTACAACTTTAAATTCTTTTGGACCTTGAAGTGTAGTTGTCTTTCCATCAACACGTTTTACTATTGTTACTGTATAATCTCCAGGAGTTGCCATAATTCCACCGCCTCCAAAGAAATTTCTTCCTTGGCTAGTAGCTTCTAACCTTTCTCCACTTTTATTTGGATAATTAAGTTTCCAATTAACACGATTAAAACCTTTTTTATTTGTTCCCTTAACTCTGTTAACTACATTTCCGCTTGCATCTTTTATAACTAAAAATATGGATGGTCCATCTTGATTGGTTTCTTCTTCAAGAGCTTCCCAACCAGGAAAATTAGTATTTCCTTTTTTCTCTTTCTCTGTTCTTATGTCTTTTAAAGATTTTAATTTTTCCGCCATAAAATAAGTGAAATTTGCTCCAAAAGGCGAATTTTTTGCAATCCATTCTCCATCGCCTTGACTACGGAAGCTACTAGATTGTTTATACCAATATGCTGGCTTAATTGAAAATAATGACACACCTGATTTAAGCATAGAAGCATCAAAATCACGTAATGGTGAGATATCATCAAAAACAAAAATCCCTCTGCCAAAAGACCCTGCAACTAAATCATTTTCTGAACGTTGTATAGTTATATCTCGAAAAGAAATGGTTGGTAATCCGCCTTTTAATTTAATCCAATTGGTTCCTCCATTGTATGTAAAATATATTCCAAATTCGGTAGCTGCAAATAGTAAATCCTTCTTAACATGATCTTGTACTAACCTCCAGATTAATAGCTTATCTGGTAAGTTTCCATTTATTAATTCCCATGTTTTTCCTTTGTCATTACTTTTAATAATGTATGGTTTATAATCGCCATATTTATGATTGTCTAAAGCTGCATATACCACATTAGCATCAAAGAGGTCTGCACGAACATCATTTACAAATGGTATTGATGGGACTCCTTTTATATTTTTAAGTGAAAATTTTCGCCAAGAGGCTCCTCCATTTTCGGTAACCTGAATAATCCCATCATCTGTTCCTGCATAAAGCAACCCTTCCTGTTTTGGAGATTCAGCTAAAGAAGTTATGGTATTATAATTTGACATGGCTCTAATATCCCATGCATTATCCCAACTTTGCTGTTTTCCGTACATAGGAAATGAGATCCTATCTTGATTAAGCGTAAGATCTTCAGAAATTGGCACCCAATCGTCACCTCTATTTTCAGATTTCCAAACACGCTGAGAAGCAAAATATAATCTTTTTGGATTATGAGAGCTTACTAAGATTGGTGCATCCCAATTAAATCGTTCATAAGGATCTCCTTCTAAAGCTTGTGGTTGGATGAAAACAGATTCTCTGGTCGATTTATCTATTCTCCAAAGTACGCCTTGTTGAAATTCACCATAAGAGATATTAGGGTTTCCAGGCTCTGTAGCAGTTTGAGCACCATCGGCTCCCAGAGTTTTTATCCAATCACCACTTGTAATTCCTACCGAGCTTTGTGTTTGAGATGGTCCCATATGTGAACCATTATCTTGTGTACCACCATAAATATTATAGAATGGTTTAGCATCATCAACCGCAATTTTAAAGTATTGTGTAATGGGTAAATTCCTTATATATTTCCAGCTTTTTGTACCGTCAAAACTTTCATATAAACCTCCATCAGTTCCAAATAATAAGTAATTAGGATCAGATTTTTTAAATACTACTGCATGACTATCACTATGTTGATTAGTTCTACTCATTCTACTAAATGTTTTACCATGATCGGTTGAAACCAATGCACTATTATTCATAAAATAAAGAGTGCCTTCATAATGTGGCGAAGCAATCAATTCTTGATAATAATGTGGACCAGTACCTCCTGATACTGCATCAGATTGTTTTGACCAGGATTCTCCACGATTTGTAGACATAAAAACCCCACCTTTTTTTCTGTCTAATTCAATAGCAGCATAAATTACGTCCGAATTAAAAGGAGACATGGCGAGTCCTATTTTCCCCAAATTAGATTTTGAGATGCCTTTAGTAAGTTTTTTCCAGGTGTCTCCACCATCTGTGCTTTTATGTAATCCAGAACCTGGACCTCCTCCTAAATATGCAGCTACAGTTCTTTGTCTTTGCCATGTTGCAGCATATAAAATATTTGGATTATTTGGATCAATAAGGATATCGGTAGCTCCTACCCACTCATTATCTCCTAATGTTTGCTTCCAACTTTTTCCACCATCAGAAGATTTATATACACCACGTTCTCCACCTTTAGTCCAGAGAGGCCCTTGCGACGCCACCCAAATAATGTCTGAATTTTCAGGATGTACAATTATTTTAGATAAGTGTTCGGAGTTTTTCAATCCCATATTCTTCCATGACATTCCATCATCATAACTTACATAAATGCCATCACCAAATGCAACATGACGTCCGCCTACATTTTCGCCTGTACCAACCCAAATTGTATGTGGATTATTAGGGTCGATTGTAATACAACCAATAGAATATGAGGATTGTTTGTCAAATATTGGTTTCCATGTTGTTCCTGAATTCATAGTTTTCCAAACACCACCAGAGCCAACGGCAACATACCAAATATTTTCATTGTCAGGATGAATAGCAATATCTGCAATTCTTCCTGAAGCCACTGCTGGTCCAACAGTTCTAAATTTTAATCCACTAAAGGTGTCTTCATCAATATTTTGCGCTTGTCCGGTGATTATCATACCTACTACGCAAAGCCATAAGCATGATATTTTAAAAATTTTAGTCATAATTAAAGATATTTTTGGTTTGTTGATTTTAATATTTGAGTTTAGTTTGTAACAAAAGGCAAACGTATTTGCGATGGATATGTTGATGAATGATGCACTTTGTTATGAGCAACAATGCCATCTTTTTCATCATAGTTATTTCCACCTGTATTTAAGTTTCGAGCAAAACGAGGGAAATTACTACTTGAGATTTCAATGCGAATTCGATGTCCTTTTTTAAAGTAATTACTGGTTGACATAGGAGTTAATTCGACTTTATAAACTTTACCTTTTTCCATAAATACTTCTTTGTCATAACCTTCGCGATATCGTACTCTTTGTATGGTTTCATCTAAATTATACGCTTTTCCGTCAGGATATACATCGATAAGTTTAATAGTAAAATCGGTGTCTTTTACATTGGAAGACACATATAATGTAGATTCGATAAAACCTGAAATTTCTACACCTTTTTTTAAAACATCGGTAGTGTAAACTAAAATATCGTTTCTGGTTTCCATTTGTTGTTGATCGAAAGCACCTCCTTTTATGGCATTTCCCGTACAGCATACATTGCCTCCATAAGATGGCACAGGTTGCATTGGGTCATAAGTAAAACTATCTGGATTATCTGAATTAGCTTTTACAGTTGTTAATATTCCATCGCCAAAAAGGCTATTAGCTTTGCCATTACTATTTAAATAAAATGTAGTTAGTTTGGCTTGTTCTGGTGGCCAAGTTTCTGATGCTTGCCACTTGTTAATTCCCATTGTATAATATTGTACTCGAGGCGTTTTTTCTTTAAAATCGTTTTGCTCTCCTTTCAGCCATAAATCGAACCAAGCATAAATTTGCTCGTCATAGTTAAGTCTTGCATCTCCAACACTACGTTCGCCAACAATGGTATTTTTGGTTGCTCTTTTATAACCACAATGCAAGGTTGGAGCAATTACCAAATATTGATTATCTCTAATTGCAGCATCTTTCGAATTATTTCTAACATGATTAAACAATGCCAAGTTAGGAGTTATAGACACATCATACCATGAAGCAAACCAAAAACTTGGCACGCCAATTTCCATATCATCATGATAAATGCCTCCATTAAACCAAGCTTCATCATTTGGTTTTCGGCGCACCATTTTGTCAAAAACCTCATGTTTGCCGTTTATGTTTTTTAGTATATCCTGAATAGGCAAATGTTTCAATGCTACAGACATATCTATTGGTGGATTCTCAGGCGCTAAATCGTAAAATCTGGAAATACGAATTAAATCTTCTTGCGTTGCTCCAGCAGGAATTCTTGGTTTAAACTTATCGTGTTCAACACCATACAACCAAGAAAAGAATAACATTTGTTCCACGCCACCACGAAACCAATTGCCTTGTTCATTAATAGTACCAATCCTTCCAACACCTGCGCCATAACCTTGCGGAACCATAGCTGCATGAGATGGATGGTCTAAAGCAGCAACTGCCATTTGCCATTCGGCAGTAGAAGAACAACCAAAAGTACCGATTTTACCGTTAGACCAAGATTGATTTTTCATCCATGTAAAGGCATCATAGCCATCGGTTAAAGGAACTCCTAAAATATCCCATTCTCCTTCCGAAAAGTAACGTCCGCGTTCATTTTGAACCACATACGCATAACCTCTTTTAACTGCTTCATAAGCACGTTGGGCTGTTCGGGTTCTTTGCTTTCCATCTCCCCAAGAATTAAAATTATAAGGAGTTCGGGAAAAGATAATTGGCACTTTTTTATCTGTTTTTGGACGATAAATATCAGTTGCTAAACGAATTCCATCACGCATAGGCATCATTATTTTTTGTTCTAAAATAGCAATAGCATCTAATTTTTCGAGGATGTTTTCTTGCGCATGAAGGTTAAAACCGCTTATTAAGAAAAAAGTAAAAGCGGAACATATTAAAATAGAGCGTTTTTTCATTAGGATTAATTAGTTAGATATTTGATTTTAAAGGTATGAAACTCAAATTAAACAAGGAAGAATGAAATAACATTTAACAAAAAGACTCTTCTAAATAGCTACACTATTTTTAACCTAATTATAATTTTTATAATAATTTAATGCATTGTAGTTTTAAAATTACCAGGCAATGATACTTCCAGTAATTCTAAATCGTTCGAAAAGTTAGAAATACGGTGTTTTAAATGTGGAGGTACAACATAAGCGTCTCCTTTATGTAAGAACTGCAGCTTTTGTCCATCAGCAGCCAATTCCATTTCACCTTGCATCACAAATGTAAACAGTATATCGGTATCGTGGCTTATGAGTTGAGGTTTTGCATTCGTATTTAAGGGTCGAGCAATTTGCACTGAAGCCACAGCTTTTGTAGATGTATTAATTCCAGTATCTCTAAATTCGAAGCCTTTAATACGCCAAGGTTTCCATACAGCTTCCTTAACTTTATGATGACAAAATACTTGTCCTTGAAATTCTCTTTCGGGATGGTATTCTTTTGTTGGCAACTCCATATCATGGTCGATTGTTGTAAGATGTGCAGCAGGAACACCAATTTCGATGACCTCTAAGTTATCTGATGCCTCCAACACGCGATGTCTTATTTCGGGTGGTTGTGTAACGCAATCTCCGGCTTCTAAAATAAATGGAGGACCTTGATCTTCATACACCAACTTGACCCAACCGGAATAACAAAATATCAATTGAAAACCTATGGTATGATAATGCACCATATCGGGTACCGGGCCGCCTTGAGGAATACGAATATGCGAAGCCATAATACTTCCACCCAAACGGTCAGGTATCAAGTCGCGATAGAGCATACCAGCTCTTCCAATAATCCATGGTTCTTTATCTTGCAACTGACGAACTACAAATTTATGCTGAGTCGTAGGATAAACGACTTGATAAGATTTTGGAAGGACTTTAAAAAGTGTTCCGTTAGGAGCTGTAAACTCTGTCTGTTCATTATCGAATTGTTCCGGATTATCTGTTAATAAGTAGATAGTTGAAGGTAAGCATGTAGCATTTTTGTCTAAGCGAATATGTATGCCATGCCCAATAATCACCGCCACCTTTGGATTGTCATCCGGAAATATATTGATAAGTTTAAATCCAAGATTAATTAGGAAGTCGATGTCCTCATTCAGGTCTTTGCATGGTAGTAATACTTGTGCCTGGCTATCCGTTTTATTTTCCATTAGTATTAGTCATTTAAATCTACTGCATAGTCGTCACCATAATATTTACTTGTAATTTTAGTATGAAATTCGATTGCTGAAATTGGTGGATATTTTGGGTTTTCAAGTTCGGGTAACACAGTAAGAATCTCATCTTCCCAAACATAAACAGCCATTGGAAAAGACACTCTGGTTTTACTGTATTTAGATTCTTGTTTTGGTGTACTCACACGATGTGTTGTAGAAGGCAACCTATCGTTTGTGATACGTTGCATATAATCGCCGGTATTTATTACAATGCTTCCTTTAGGTGCATGGATTCTTACCCATTTCATATTTTCCCGGTTAAGTGCTTGTAAGCCATCTAAATCTTCCGATGGTAAAATGGTGAATAAATCAACATCTTCATGTCCCAACATTCTGCCTGCTCCTTTTGATCGGTATTCGTCATCTAAAGCCGGATAATAATTAAGACGGAATCCAAAATTTGTATCTGTTAGTTTCTTGTCAAAACTGTGAGGATCGCATTTTAGATATCGTAATATACTTTGCATGATTGGTAAAATAATGGTTTCTTTTGCTTTGCATAATTCACGAAAAAAAGGTTCGTATCCGGGACGAGGCCAATAGTCTTTTTCATTATAGTCTGGGTCATTATTCATATTAAATGCACGTCTGCAAAAAACCCAACCCTTTACTAAATCCGGATGAATGATGGTTGTTTCGTTAATTGGAAAATAACCTTGATTTACAGAACCTTGACGTTTAGCTTTATAAGGTATGCGTTCTACTTCTGGAATATCTTCAAAGAATTCAATAATTTTTTTTCTGGCTTCGCTGAAAATATTTATATCAATGCCATGACCAGTAAGAATTACAAAACCAATCTTTTCCATGGCCTCACCAAGATCCTGGGAAAATTTTTCAATTTCCTGTAGATTACCGGTTAGAAATCCGGACATGTCTACGGTTTTTATAATGTAGTTTTCATCAAACTCATCTTCACCTTCAATTTCGGATAAATTATAAACTTGCTTTTTTTCGACTTGATCGTATTTGCTAAAATCTTGGTTGACCGCTTTCAAATTATCCTTTTTATCTTTCATAATTCTTTTTATATTTTAGATATAATATAGCCAACAAACACGGTTAATAGCACAGCCGGCAGAAAAAATTTAACCCAGTAATAATACAAAGTGTGCCATGATTTTGTTTCAGCTCCAAAAACAGATTTCAACATTTTTGCTCGTTTTTGTCCCCAAGCTATAGCTAAAATAGCTAATAAACTGCCAAGAACTTGCATGCCTGAACCAAATACTAAATCTAAAATCCCAATAATTGATGGATCTAATGCAATTGGAATTAAAATAATTGCAATCCCAAGCGTAATATATAATGTTAATTTATTTCGATTTAGTTTTTTTACAATTGAATCTCCAATTCCGGCGAGTAATACTTCAATAGCAGCCAAACTGGATATAAAAGTTACTGCCAACAGGGCGAACAAAAATAATGAGCCAATAATTTGACCATAAGGCAGTCGTTGAAATAGTTCCGGCAAAGTGGCAAATAATAATCCAGGTCCCTGGCTCATATCCAGATTAAGTGCTAGGACCGTTGGAACAATAAATAAACCAGCCATGATCGCTGCACTAACATCGCCAAAAGCCACAAAGATGGACGATTTTGAAAGATTCTCATCATCTCTAATATAACTACCAAATACAATTAAAAATGTACCTCCCAGTCCAAGCGAAAAAAAGGATTGTCCTAATGCTGCAAAGATATGTGTTGCTTCTAAATCGGAGAAATTTGGTTTTAAAAAATTAATTAGATTTTCGTAAGTGCCTTCTAAATTAAGTGCAAAAACAATTAAAAATAGCATCACAATAAGAAAAAAGGGCACAAATATTTTGCTTATGGATTCCATCCCTTTTTTTAGTCCTCTTGTAATTACTATATAGGATAAAAATAACAGAAGAATACAAATTGCATATTGAAGGTAAGGATTGTTTAAATAGGTATTATAAACTGTGATATTAGAACTATCGAATCCATTTACAGTGCTGAATACGGTTGTATAACCAATATTAGCAATAACAAAAATATAATAGGATTCAGCTATCAGAACGGTTAAAAGCAAGACACACCCAATAAATAATCCAGTGTTCTTTCCACACATAGCTGTAAAAGCACCAATAGGTCCTTGACGTGTTGCTCTACCCAAAGCCCATTCGGCCATAATAGCAGGAACTGCAAAAAGAATTGTAAATAGCAGATACACAAATAAAAATGCAGAGCCACCATATTCTCCCATCATATACGGAAAACGCCATACGTTTCCCAAACCTACAGATATACCAATCATGGTAATGATAGTTGCTATTCTGGATGAAAAGGTTTGACGGCTTTTTGTCATTTATAATTCTATGGTTTATATTGAATTAGCTTTTGATTAAACATTAAATTAGATTTTTTTCAGGTAAATCTATAGCTGAACGAAAACTGTTTTCGGCTGTTAAAGGATTTATAGTTATCCAACGATCGAGCATTTTCCAAGCTGATTTTTCGGATGCAAAAGCATATTCATTATTCGGATTTATTAGTTTTGAATGTGCAGCGTTACAAACGCTAATACAAAGTCTCGCGGCTATTAAGTAATATAATACCTGAGTTTCTATTTCTTCAATTTGTAATATCTTATGATAAGATTTTAGAATTATTAATGACCATTTTAAAGGATTTTCTTTGTCTTGGCAAGCGTAGGCTATGGCTATTGCAAGTTCATTAATAAGTTGCGAATAGGCTAGATCACCAAAATCAATGATTCCGGAAATTTCTTTTTCTTTAACCAGTACATTCCATTGGTTGGCGTCGTTGTGAATTATTGATTTTCTTAATTTCGGAATTAATGGGACTACCTGTTTCTCATATTGCTGAAAGAAATAATGTACAATATTCTGGTCTTTTACAATAGGAATATCGTGGATGTATTTTTTGTTTAAACTAAAGTTTTCGGTATTCCATTCCGATTGTCTTTCCTTGATAGTAGTGCTATTAAACGATAATAGTTTTATATCCATTTGAGCAAGAAAAGTACCGAAAGATTGAAATACATTTTTAGTATGCTTAATATCATCTAAAAGATTGCCTGTTAGGTAGGAGAGCATTCTACAAATTAATGTCAGGTCATCAATTTTTAGCACTTTAATATATGAACCGTCAAGAAAGGGTATGGGTTTTGGAAATTTATTTGGATTGCAGTCATGCAGAAAAAAAAGAATGTCATTTTCGGCTTCGATTATTGCAAGCAATTCATCAGAATAACCATAGGTTTTAAATACATATTTTTTGCTACTGGTTTCAACAAGATAATTTAGATTTTCGTAGCCATTAAGTTTTTTTATGACAATGTCTTTAAAACCAAATTCTATATTTAAGAGTGTATTCATTTGTAACTGTATTTAATTTTACACATGGCATATTTTAAATATTTTTCCTGTTTTTTTTCATAAGGTCAAAGCGTATTTTTCTAAAGAATGAAATCACTGTACTTTGTTGAGTATAGTTGATTGGTTTCGAATTAAATATAGTATTTATTATTTAGAGTTAAAAAAACACCTTTACTAGAATGGTTGTATTTATATGACTCAAAATTACACAAAGTGACGAACCTGTGACAGGACCGAGGGTTAAAAAAATGTGCGGTTTACATTTTAGCCCTTTTACAAGGCTCAGGATAAACTTGTGGGCCATCCCGATAACTATCGTGAGGAGCGTAGGAGATGGCATCTGCTACAATATTCGAATAAAAAAAGGAGGCTAATATATTAGCCTCCTTTTTTGTTTTGAAAATTAAGTTTATTCTTCT
>Ga0208879_1000525_pt1 | contig 39388 bp, 36 predicted proteins | sample Knorr_S15_td_Bot_FD_185605 | JGI IMG/M metagenome (GOLD analysis project Ga0208879, IMG submission 185605) | Marine microbial communities from Southern Atlantic Ocean transect - Knorr_S15_td_Bottom_ad_5009_LV_A (SPAdes) (version 2) | ecosystem: Environmental > Aquatic > Marine > Oceanic | place... | reverse complement strand
CTATCGGATGCGGCCATGCCCCATTCATTGGTTCCAAAGACATGAATCTCATTTCGCCCTGGATAGAGCCCCGCGACATTCAGGTTCCAATCTCCGTTGACTGCCTTAAACGATCCTCCGGACACAAAGGCTTGGTTATATCGATTTGACCATCCCATTTGATCTGCCATGTGGAGGTTGTTGGTTCCTGTGATCTGTACGATGCCGCTTCCCTCTATGATTGGGTCAGGGGTTGTAATCGACAACACCGGCGTTCCGGTGCCGAATTCCCCGCGCCTTACTGTAATGGTTTGCTGCGCCAGTGATCCGACTGCGTTGGTCCCATAAATCGTAATGGTATATTCCTGTCCGACCGCAAAGTCGCTGATATCCAGCTGCCAGCTGTAGGTCGATGAGGGGACAATCGAAACCCAGTTGGTGGTATTGCCTGAAATAATCAGAGCATTTAAGTCTCCAGCAATATTGGCGTTCATAGTCCCCGAAAGGGTGGTCAGATCGTGTGGGAGTAGGGGGGAGTAGGGGGGAATCCCAATTTCAGGAAGGGTTTGATCCTCGAAATGGGTAAATTCATAGGCGCCGATGTCCACGGTGCCGTTGGCGATGCGCGGGCGACTCGCAAAATCGTAGGGAATCATCGACAGCCCTGTCAGATTGGTCCCGGCATCGATGCACGGGGATGGGGCGGATAAACCATAGTTGTTTGCGGTTGGGTTTAGCACTAGGGGAGGGACGGATTGACTGTGTTGATCCTGCCCGCTCGCCTGCTGCCAGTTTACCACGCCGGAAACCGTTCCTTCATATCCGCTGAACTTGGCAGGCCCATCGCTTCGGTATATACAATTATAATCACTTATGTTATCCCAGATGTATTCGGAAGGAGCTGGAAGGACAAGGTCATAGGTTGAGGTATTTTCATACAGCAGGTTGTTGTAATAGCGATTACCAAAAAAGGCGAATCCATTGCTGATGCGGGAAGAGGAGGCTTTGGAATGAATGGCGGCATAGCCATAGGATCTGGAAATCGTATTGTTGAAGACCCGTACGTGATCCGATTCGGACACGCTAATCCCCGCGACATTGCTGATCAGAACGTTGTTATATACCTCCGCGCCGGACGAGACCTCCACAAAAATCCCGGTACGGTTGTGGTGAACATAGTTGTTCCGGATCGTGATGGGTTGATTTTCGTTGCACCAGTCGAACCAGATACCGTGCCCATTGTTCCATGCGATTTCATTGTACTCCACCGTAGCGGAGACATTTGGGATCAGTTTGATGCCGCCAGCATGCCAATTGGGGTTGAACCAGCGGTAGTTGTTACTGTTGATTGTGCAACCTCTAATGAGCAGGTTGGTGACAGTATTTCCACCAATGCCGCTGTTGCCATTATTGCTGATGTTGCAGTTTATCGCCGATGAATTATCATTCATACTAAGACCGATAAAATCACACCACTGGATGTCGCAATCCTGAATAATGGAATGAGATCCAAGTGATACTGCGGAAACCTGTGAATGTGAACTATGCTGGATATTTAGGCGATTCAAGTGAATATAGGCCGCATTATGCGCGTGTAATGGTCGAATTATTGTGCTGACTTCTAACCCCTTGGGGGAGGGCGTCCGTCCGTCCGGAAGCCATACATAGAGCCGTGCCTTCTTGGCATCGTAAAAGAAAGAGGCAGACATCATGTCTTCAATTGTTAGACCCACTGGATTATACGCCGGATAATTGTTGTCTTTGTAGTGCTGATTTGGATATCCGATCTGCTGCAATGGGACGCCGTCATCAAAGACCTGCTGGCTGTTGATGGTCCAGTTGGTGACCATCCAAATGTTGTCCTGGTAATGCACCCAGTTGGCGACAACCTCGGAGCCTTTGATGGTGGGATATTCATCGCCATACCCTCGGATGGTGATGGGCTGTTCCGCCGTGCCGCTGATGGTTAGGGTCACCTGTTCGCGATAGGTGCCGCCGCGGATGAGTACGGTGTCCCCGGGGACGACCTGCTTCACCGCGTGGCTGATGGTTTGGAAGGGTTGATCAAACGTGCCGGGATTTTCGTTCGATCCATCTGTTGCGACATAGTACAGGTTGGTGCCGGCCGGCAGTTCAAAGTTAAAGAATTCCTTGAGCTGGCCCACGGTGGCAATCGCATAGTCGTTCGCAAGGTCGGGGTCGCCTTCCCATGGATAGCTTCCTGCCAGTCCATATTCAGCCAGTCGATCATGGCACGGTGCCGCCACATGCTTAAGCTGTCCGATATTCACCGGAAGATAGTTGTTCTGATCCGTGAATCCATTAAAGCGCTGCTGAATATTTGAATTGCCCGGCCCGGGCAGTTTTTCTTGGAATTCCTGAAAGGCTTGTTGTGCAAACCATTTCACCTGCCCTTGATTAACCGGTGCGCGGTCGTTGATGAATTGGCTGGCGTTGGTCGTAATCACATTGCGCTCGCCCCACCACGCCGGTTGCCATGGCGATTCCGCCAACACGAAGGGGCCTATGCCAATGAACAAGAACATAAACCTCAAAGTACTCGGCTTCATCATTGCATCGCTCCTGCTGCCGGTTGTCGCTTCGTCGCTTAAAAGGGATTGGGTCAATAACCCTTTATTGCTGGTGTGGTTTTCTTAAAAACCGGGGCGGTTGGTGTATGTGCCCATTTCGAGATCCCCTTGGGGAGGAATGAAATTTAACCGCCTATCAAGATAACTTTTGGTGACCGCATCCTTGTCGTTGGCGGGATCCGGCAGATTGATAAGGCGGTGGGACAGGGCCATGTCAATATGCCCGCCCATCGTTCCTCCTGAAATGGACAGTGCGCCCGCCTGCCGGGCGGTGACCTGGTGGTGATTATTCGTGTTGCTGGTGACTGCGCCGAGGACCGCTACGTTGGACTGGAGGCCGGCAATGTGCGCGGTGTTGGTGCCGATGCTAGTCCATACGCCGTCGGCATCGAGCTTGGCGTCGAGTGCCGACTGGATCTCGGGCCGTTCGGCGAGCGATCCGGTGATGCTGGCGGCGGGCAGGTTGGTGAGTCCGGAACCGTCACCATAAAACACCCTTGCGATGATATTCGATGTGACCTGCAGGCTCAACACATTGACCCGGCCCGTGATGGAAACATTTCCTGTATGATTGGTTGCGATATAGCCGACCGATTGGACCTGGGCTAAGGCGTTGCTGACCAAGGCGGTGGTCTCTGCTTTCGAGTATGCCCCAATCTGTTCCGCGGTCGCCTGATGCGGATTATTCGTGTCGGAAACGGACTGATCGAGTAGCGATACCAGCAATTGTAACATGGTGATCTCCGCCGCACGCGTATTCAGCGTTTCCCAGACCCCGACGCTGTCCAGCTTGCTGTCCAAGGCCGATTGGATCTCCGGCCGTTCGGTCAAGGAGCCGGTAAGGCTGGTGACGGGAATGTTGGAGATTCCCGCCCCGCTGCCATAAAAGGTGCCATACACAAAGGTATCTCCGGAGACATGGATATTCGTGTAGAAATATGCGGAGCCGACAATGTCCAGTTCCTGGGCCACCAGAGGCAACAGGTTGTCTTGGTTAAGGATCACTTGGCCCGTTTCCGGGTTGATCCCGCCCAGCTGACCAATACTCACCGCCATATGACGAATGGTCTTGTTGGTAAAGTCCTGGCCGGCATCGCCCGCGGCAACAAATCCTATGTTTTCGATGAATCTACTCTCTAAATCATAGCTTGGAGGAGGAGGGGGCTTGCCGATCTGCGCTTGAACGGGCAGAAAGAGAGCTGTTTCTGCGAGCAGGCTGAGGTAAAAGATTCCGTACGACATTCTATGGTTAATCGCTGACCGTTTCATGGCTACACCACCTTTCGGATAATGATTTTCGACATTTTGAGGTACTGCTTCAGAAATAGTCCTTTCGGCGGCCAAACCAAGGGAATATCCCTATGGTCTTTTCCGATCCTATTTAGAGGGTCGACACTTCTTGCCGCCGTATCATTCCGGCGTGCGCCAGCCAAGAAACATCCATCCGCTGCTGATAAAGTATTCATATTATCTAATCAAGTATAACGAGATTTTTTTTATACTCATATTCAAGTCGCGTCCGCATAATTCACGTCTATACCTCTGGCATCAGAAGGCAACTATAAAGAACGATATAAATTAGTAAAAAGTACTATCGATAAAAAAGTATACATTATAAAGATATAAAATACTCCATTTATATTGACTACCTTAGTTCCACGTTTCAGTTATTGGGCTTCTGGGTAATGCAACAAAAGCCTTGTCCTCCGGGAGGTGCGACATGAGAGTGAATCATTTGGTGGTTTTGCCGTTATTTATGTACTTCGTGTGTGCTCGAGGTTATGCCGATGCCTGATATGTATCCCCCTGCTCTCCATCGGACGGGCCGGGAACCAACTGGGCCACCGCGTACCATCTGATTCAAGATGCCGTAGATGCTGCAAGCGCTGGGGATGTGGTTCGGGTCGCCGATGGCATCTACAGCGCCGGCGGTGCGAAAAGCGATTCGATGAGTAACCGCGTGGTTTTGGCCAAAGCCATTACCGTGGAAAGTATCAATGGACCGGCGCAAACCTGGCTGGTTGGCGCGGGGCCGAATGGCTCTTCCGCGGTCCGCTGTGCCTATGTTGCCACTGGCGCGGTTCTGGCCGGCTTTACGCTCACGAACGGGCATTCCCGCACGGTGGGGAATTATGTCTATGAACTTAGCGGCGGGGCGTTCTTGGACTATGCCGGGATCCTGAACCACTGCACGCTCCGCGGAAATTCGGCGGGTCTTGCTGGCGGCGGTGCGTATTGCGAGTTCGGTGGGAAACTCAATAATTGCATTGTGTGGAGTAATGCTCCGAGTAACTGGTACGTATCTTCCGGGGAATGGACCAACTGCTGTACGCTGCCCGCCTTCGGGGTAAACAGCATCACGGCCGCCCCGCAGTTTATGGCGGCCGGAAACCATCATCTGCAAGCCGGTTCGGCCTGCATTGATGCCGGGGTCTTTGTTCCCGGTTTGATGGGCGATCGGGAGGGAACCCCGCGGCCGCTGGACGGCAATGTCGACGGCGCGGCTCTCCCGGATATCGGGGCCTACGAATTTGCCAGCGCAGTTGCAGATACGGATGGTGACCAAGCCAGCGATTTTTCCGAGTATGTGGCGGATACCGCTGGCACGGATGGAGCTGATTGGTTTCATATTTCGGCCATATCGAATCAGGCCTTTTTTTTTGAATCTTCGGCAAATCGGCAATACACTTTGCTTTACCGGACCAACCTGGTTGAAGGGGGATGGATCAATGTCGCGAGTCAGACGGATGTGATGGGGAACGGTGTGGTGATCTATCTATCCGGACCGAGTGATTTTCCAGCCTGTTTCTACACCGTGCAGGTCGAAGTGCCCTGAGCTGCAAAGCCGTATTCTTCGCTCATGGCACCGCTTGATGGAGCATGGTTGCTTATTCTTCGAAGCCCGGTTCTGCCGGGCTTTTTTTGTGACTTTACCGCGGCCGGCCGGTACACTTTTTCGTTTAGGAGATTTGTAATGAGTATTTTGATTCGGAACGTAGAGTTGGATGGAAAATCGACGGATGTGCTGATTGAAGGAAATCGGTTCAAGCAGATTGGAGCATCGCTGGCCGTGGATGTGGACGAGGTGCTTGAGGGGGCGGGCATGGCGATTGTTCCTTCCTTTGTGAACGCGCACACGCATGCTTCGATGACGTTGATGCGCAGCTATGCCGATGATCTGGGGCTACAGGACTGGTTGACCAACCATATCTGGCCGCTGGAAGCCCGGTTGGAGGAGGAGGATATCTATCACGGCGCGCGTCTGGCCTGCCTGGAAATGATCAAGTCGGGCACAACGTGTTTCAACGATATGTACTGGCACTATCCCGGCATTGCGCGCGCCGTGGAGGAGATGGGGCTTCGCGCCATGCTCTCCTCGGTTTTTATTGATTTTAGCGATCCGGAAAAGGCTGCGGCGCAGCGGGACCTGACCATCCAGTTGTTCGAGGAATCCCGGCACTATTCGGATCGGATCGGCTTTGCCCTCGGGCCGCATGCGATCTACACCGTATCGGAGGACTCGCTGGAATGGGTGATTCGCTTTGCCAAAGAAAACGATCTTCTGATCCATATCCACATCTCCGAAACGCAGCAGGAGGTCGATGATTGTCTGGCGCAGTATGGCTTGCGGCCCGTTCAGTGGCTGGAAAAGATTGGCTTGCTCGGCCCCAATGTCGTTGCGGCTCATGTGATTCATGTGAACGACGAGGAAATCGACATCCTGTCCCGCCATGGTGTGCAGGTGGTGCATAACCCGGTTGCCAACATGAAACTGGCGGCGGGCAGTTTCCAGTATGAAAAGATGCGGGATAGCGGGGTGAAGATCGCGCTGGGCACGGACGGCTGTTCGTCCAATAACAACCTCGACATGCTGGAGGAGATGAAGGTGGCCGCGCTGCATGCAAAACTGATCTCCGGGGATCCGACGGTGCTCCCGGCGGGAGCGGTTTTTGAAATGGCCACCGCCGGCGGCGCCCGGGCCTTGGGCCTGGAGTGCGGCGAAATAAAAGAGGGGATGTTGGCCGACTGTCTGTTGGTGGATCTCGCGAACCACCGGCTGGCTCCTGGATATCATTTGATCGACGATCTCGTTTATAGTGCCGATGCGTCGTGCATCGATACCGTCATTTGCGATGGAACGATCCTGATGCAGCATGGATACGTGGAGGGGGAAGAGGAAATCGTGGCGGAGGCCCGCAAATATAGAAAAAAGTTCCAACGGCAGGAAATCTAAGGAGAGAGGGCGATTTCCAGCCGCTGGAACCAAGGGAGAGGGGGTTTAGAGAAGCGCCACCACGAACACCCATCCGATCATCGCGCCGCCGGTTAAAGTCATCGAAACTTCCACTGTAACTATAGACCATCGTTTCATAATGGCAGTAGATGTAGCAAAAATGGTGCCACAATCTGATCTGGTTTCGGTTTAAACCGGGTTCATTGGTTTTTTTATCTTTTTTATCCGCGGGCGCGGCTGGGGTTTTATCAGGCCTGCGAAGTGGGCGGGCGTTATCTCAGGAATGAAAACGCATTGAATTGATTTGCAACCTATGGAATTGCCTTTAGGTTTGCCTGCGAAAGGGAGGGTGTCATATGTGTGCGAAGTCGATTTCAAAAGATAAGCGGCCTTATTCGTCGGCCATAGTGGATGGGGTGGAGCGTGCCCCGAGCCGGGCCATGTTGCGGGCGGTGGGGTTTAAGGACGCCGACTTTCACAAACCGCAAATTGGGATCGCCTCGACCTGGAGCATGGTAACGCCGTGCAACATGCACATCGACCAACTCGCTAAAGAATCCGAAAAAGGGGTGGGAGTAGCCGGCGGAGTGGCGGTGCCCTTCAATACCATCACCATTTCCGACGGGATCTCGATGGGGACCGAGGGCATGAAATATTCCTTGGTGTCGCGCGAAGTGATTGCCGATTCCATTGAAACTGTGGTGGCGTGCGAAGGTTTTGATGGCGTCGTGGCCTTCGGCGGATGCGACAAGAACATGCCCGGCTGCCTGATGGCCCTGGCGCGGTTAAACCGCCCATCTATTTTTGTCTACGGCGGAACAATTCTGCCCGGCCGCGATTGCGGCAAGGATATCGATATTGTATCGGTATTTGAGGCCGTCGGCCAATATGCCAAAGGGGAGATCAGTGCCGGCAAGCTGGAGGATATCGAGCGTGCTGCCATACCGGGGGCGGGCTCGTGCGGCGGCATGTATACCGCGAATACGATGGCTTCGGCGGTCGAGGCGATGGGGATGAGCCTCCCGAACAGTTCATCGCGCGTGGCGGTGTCGCAGGATAAGCGGGAGGAGAGTCATGCGGCCGGTCGCGCGGTCATGCACTTGATTGAACGCGGGCTTAAGCCCTCCGACATCATGACCCGCGCCTCGTTCCTGAATGCCATCGCCGTGGTGACGGCGCTGGGAGGGTCGACCAACGCGGTTCTGCACCTGCTTGCGATGGCCCGCGCGGCAAACGTTCGGCTATCGCTCCATGACTTTACGGTCGTTGGCCGGAAAGTGCCCGTGCTGGCCGATCTAAAACCCAGCGGAAAATATAGTATGGCTGATCTGTCGGCCATTGGCGGTGTGGCCCCGCTGATGGCGCGCCTGCTCAAGGAGGGGCTGCTCGATGGAAGCTGCATGACGGTGACCGGCAAGACGCTGAAACAAAATCTGGCCCTTGTGAAACCGTATCCGAGAAAGCAGGAGATCATCCGCTCCTTTGCCCGGCCCATAAAGAAGGAGGGGCACCTAGTGATTCTGAAGGGCAACCTGGCCCCCGAGGGAGCGGTCGCCAAAATATCCGGCAAGGAAGGGTTGGCCTTCGAAGGGCAGGCCATCGTCTTCAATTCCGAAGAGCAGGCCATGAAGAAAATCCTCGACGGAACCGTTAAGAAAGGGCATGTGGTGGTGATCCGCTATGAGGGCCCAAAGGGTGGTCCCGGCATGCGAGAGATGCTGGCGCCAACATCCGCCATTATGGGCAAAGGGCTGGGCAACGATGTTGCCCTCATCACCGATGGCCGTTTTTCCGGCGGGAGCCATGGGTTTGTCATTGGGCACATAACGCCGGAAGCCTATGTGGGCGGTTTGTTGGCCATTGTGAAGAACGGCGACACCATTGCCATCGATGCGAAGAAACGCTCCATGGAGCTCGTACTGTCCAAGGCCGAAATCAAGCGGCGGTTTGAGCGGTGGAAGCCGCCGCGGCCGCGCTATAAAACGGGTGTTCTGGCCAAGTTTTTCAAGCTGGTGGGCCCGGCCTCTGAAGGGGCCGTGACCGGGTAATGTGATCTCCGCCATCTATTGGCTTTCTTCAATGGCGAGCATCGCCTACTTTTATCTGCAAGGAGAGCCCCGTCATGAAGATCGAAATATTTGCCCTGTGCGACGCCGCCACAGATACACACGGAAAATTAAACCTGCTGGGTACGTTCGATCAGGTCTATGCGCCGAAGATGCCCATCGTTCATCCGGCCTGCGCCATTGCCCTGCGCATGCGGTTCGACAAGATGGAGGAGGGGGTGCATCAGGTAAAAATTCAATTGGTCAATCCTGACGGCAAGCTGGTTTTTCAGCCGATGGAGGGGGAGGTGAAGCCCCGCATGGCGGATGATATCGGGTCGGTGGCGGTTAATCTCATCCTCAATTTCCAGAACGTGAAGTTTGAAGAATTTGCCGACTATCAAATCAATCTCGCCATCGACGGCGAGGCGAAGGCTTCGCTCCCGTTGCGCGTCCGTGAAGTTCCGCGCCAGCATATGGTTTAGTTTCCGGTGCAAGAAATGCCAGAAGCAGGAACAACGTCAAGAGCGTGCCAGCCAAACGGGTGATAAAATTCACGATAAATTCGACCGCAACGACGATGGAAAACTGGACCCGGAAGAACGCCAGGCACTGCGGCGCGCAAAGTACCGCCGCCAGAATCGGGGTGGTGATTCCGGATAATCATTAAACGGTCTGAAGACCATTGAAGGCACTCCGTAATGCGGGGTGCCTTTTCTTTTTATACCGCCATTTTTTCAATCCAGTGCAATAATTTGAATGGGCTGCCGTTTTACAGACAACGAGAGGGGCTTGTTAACCAACGGAGGTGTGAGATGAAAATTAGAGTCGTCAGAATGGGAGGACTGGTCATGGCGCTTTTGGGTGCCGTAACGATCGCTGAAGCACATCCCGGTAGGGATGGAGGTGGCCCCGAAGGCCGCGAAAAGCGGCCTAGCCGCGAGGAAATATTAAAACGCTACGATAAAGACGGCGACGGCCAGCTTTCCGAAGCCGAGAGGCAGCAGTTGAGACAGGATCATGCGGATCGTCGCGGGAGTGGCGATGGGAAAGGGGGTCCGGATCGCCAGCGACCCAGTCGTGAGGAGATGCTGAAGCGTTTTGACCAGAATGGCGACGGGGAACTCAACGAAGACGAACGTCAAGCCATGCATGAAGCCAGGCAGGAACGCCGCAGCGGTTCCGGCGGGAACCGACCGGGACGTGAAGAAATGATGAATAAATTCGATACGGATGGCGATGGCGAGTTGAACGAAGAGGAACGTAAATCCCTACGTGAGGCGATGGGGAAGCGCCGGGGTCGCCGAGGCCCCGGCCAGCAGGAATAACAATCTAATCCAGGCATCTTGGGATACCTGGAAACGGCACATGGGAAGCCTCCCCTCCTGTGTGCCGCTTTTTGTGCAAAAAAAAGAACCCGCTCCAACTAGGTTGGAACGGGTTGAAATGGAGCGAGCGATGAGATTCGAACTCACGACAGTCACCTTGGCAAGGTGGGGCTCTACCACTGAGCTACGCTCGCTTTTCTCAAAAACGAAGCGCCATTATTCTGAACCGCTTTTTGTTTTCAAGCATAATAAATGAAAAAGTGAGCGGTTTGGCGTAGTTTAGGGCCTTTTGTGTAAAAATAAGGCGGCTCGTAGAATGAGCGGATGGGCGGGGCGCGAGTCGAAGTGGATCGGAACTTGATATTTCAGCGTAGATGCGGTATACAATACACTTTCCTCGGGAACGACTCTATCAGGATCTCATTATGCTAAAACTTGGTACCGATAATTCATTGATTTGGAGCGACCGCTGGCGTTTGGGGGCGCTGTCGAGGAACGAGCTAATGACGATTGGCTTTGTATCCGTGCTCGTTGGGTTTCTGTTCGTCCTCTTTCACTTGTTTGGCAATACGATTGAAAATGTGAGTAGCCGTTCCGCGTTCACCTGGATGTTTGCCCGCTGGGGCGACAAGCAATCCTTCGGCGCGGACTATTCGCACGGCTATTTGATCCCTTTTGTCAGCCTGGCCGTGATCTGGCATCGCCGGGCGGATTTTTTTGCCGCGCCCAAGCAAGTGTGCCAGCTGGGCCTGTTTGTTATCATTGCGGCGCTGACCATGCATTGGCTGGGGGCCAAGATGCAGCAAACGCGTATTTCGCTGATGAGTCTGATCTTCCTGATCTGGGGCATTCCCCTCTACTTCTTTGGTTGGAAGGTGGCCAAGCTACTGATCTTTCCTTGTGCCTACCTGATTTTCTGCGTTCCGTTGAACTTTCTGGACGGGCTTTCGGGGCCGTTGCAGCGCATTGCGACCTCGATGTCCCATTCGATGCTCAATGGGATGGGGATTGAATGCGAACGCGTGGGTACACAGTTGCTGTCTCCTTATTTCCAGTTGAACGTCGAGGCACCCTGTTCGGGATTGCGGTCGTTGTTGGCGATGACGGCGCTGACGGCGGTGTATGCCTATTCCACCCAAGCGACGTTTACCAAGAAGTGGCTTCTGTTCCTGTCCTCCATTCCGATTGCGGTGGCCGGGAATATTGGCCGAATCATCTCGATTGCTTTGGTCTCCATCACGGCCGGCCAGCAGTTGGGGGCTGGTTTGCACCATGACTGGTCGGGATATGTTCTTTTCACGGTTGCCATCAGTTTGATGGTTGGATTGGGACGCGTACTGAGCATTAACAAACGGAAACTATTTACATCATGGAAAAAAGTCTACTTAAGCCCTTCCTGACCGTAGTCATACTCATGGCGCTCTCGGTCTTTGCACTCGCCTTTACGGTGGGGGTGGAGTTGAACTTTGTTCCCGGCGTAATCATGGAACTGCCGCCCGCCGTGAAGGGGTGGACCGGCAACGAGCTGCGTTTTTGCCATAATCCGGAGGTTTGCGCGAAGGATTACCGCGAGGCTTCGTTCTATATCCGGGATCTTGAACTGCCGGATATTTGCCCTGATTGCGGTGACGGGTTGTTCAATATGGCCCGTGCCGAAAAGGAGCAGCTGCCCGAGGATACCTTGTTTGTTAAGTCGGCCTACACCAATGAGGCGGGCACCCGGCTGTTTACCTCGATTGTTTTGAGTGGAACGGCCCGCGATAGTATTCACCGTCCCCAGCGTTGCTTGAAGGGGCAGGGGAATACCCTCGATGATGAATATACCCTGATTGTTCCGATGGACGGACGAGACCCTCTCAAGATGCGAGTGATCAAGACATCGCGCATCTATAAAACGGCAGAAGGTCCCAAGCCCTATTATTCCTACTATGCCTACTGGTTTGTTGGCCAGGATCGGGAAACTCCGTATCATCTCGGGCGCATGTTCTGGCTGGCTTGGGACCGGATTGTACGCAGCTCGGCAAACCGCTGGGCCTATATCTCGGTTTCCGGTACGCGCGAGGAGGAGGGGGCCGGCTATGAAATGGACCTTGTTGATTTTGTCCAGCAGGTCTATCCAACCATCCTGACGCCGGAGATGAAAGCCGCCGTTTTCAACTAATCTTCCCCGCCTTGGAAGTTGCGTGAGCCCGTAGTTTATTTATACTGCGGGCTTTATTTTTAAGAAACAAAGGGGATGTAAAATGTCCGAAGCAAATGATGGTATGGATGTCGGTTATGTTGCGCGGCTGGCGTGCATCGATCTGACCGAGGAGGAAACGACCCTGTTCCAGGGCCAGCTCGATCAGGTGTTGCACTATGTCGCTCAGCTCGATGAGCTCGACGTCGGCGATGTTGAGCCAACCGCCCACGCGATTCCGGTCTATAACGTACTGCGCAAAGACGAGCTGGGCAAAAGTCTGGACCACGCGGCGGTGATGGCCAATGCCCCTGCTGCGACGGACGGCGAGGTTCGCGTGCCCAAAATCATCGACCAATAGGAGCGCCATGGCTGATTTATCTAAACTGACGATTGCGGAACTTTCCGAAAAGCTGGTTGCCGGGGCGTGTACGTCCGTCGATATTGTGAACGATGTGCTCGCGGCCATCGACGCCAACGACGGCAAGGTCGGCGCCTATTTAACCCTCGATCGTGAAGCGGCCTTGGAGCAGGCCGCGGCGGCCGATGCCGCCCGTGCGGCCGGCAGCAACCACCCCATGCTGGGGGTCCCGGTGGCGATCAAGGACTTGCTCAATGTGAAGGGCCAGCCCTGCACATGCTCTTCAAAGATTCTTGAGGGCTACACGGCGCCGTATGATGCGGCCGTGGTGGCCAAACTCCGCGCTGCCGGCGCCGTCCTGCTGGGCCGTGTCAACATGGATGAGTTCGCCATGGGGTCGAGCACCGAAAATGCCGCGCTGGGCCAGACCGCCAACCCCTGGAACCTGGACCACGTGCCCGGCGGTTCCTCCGGCGGATCGGCGGCCTGCGTGGCCGCCGACGAAGCCATCGCGTCGCTGGGGTCCGATACCGGCGGATCCATTCGCCAGCCCGCGGCCTTTTGCGGGTGCGTTGGCGTCAAGCCAACCTACGGGCGCGTTTCCCGGTATGGGTTGACGGCATTTGCGTCGTCGCTCGATCAGATTGGCCCGTTGACGAAAACGGTCAAGGATTCCGCCATCCTGCTGGATGCGATCTGCGGCCACGATCCGATGGATTCATCCTCCATCGAGCTGGAAGTCCCTGATTTCGCTCGCCAGCTTGGAAGTGAGACCTCGTTGGCCGGCATGAAGCTTGGCCTGCCGAAGGAATATTTTGTGGACGGGATGGATCCCGAGGTCGAGCAGGCGGTCCGCGCGGCGGTCGAGCATTGCAAGAACCTCGGGGCGGAAATCATCGATGTCAGCCTGCCAAATTCCAAGTATGCCATTGCCGTCTACTACATCATTGCCACCGCCGAAGCCTCCGCCAATCTGGCCCGCTTCGACGGCATCCGCTACGGCATGCGCATCGACGGGAAGGATCCGGCCGAGCTGTATCGTAAAACCCGCGCGGCCGGGTTTGGTTCGGAAGTGAAGCGCCGCATTATTCTCGGAACCTATGTGCTCAGCAGTGGATACTACGATGCCTACTATCTCAAGGCGCAAAAGGTCCGTACGTTGATTCGTAACGACTTTACGGACGCGTTCAAGCAGTGCGATGCAATCTTGGCCCCGGTTACCCCGACGCCCGCCTATAAGCTGGGCGAAAAAACCGATGACCCGTTGAAGATGTATCTCGATGATATCCTCACGACGCCCAGCAACCTGGCCGGCAACTGCGCGCTGTCGCTTCCGTGTGGATTTTCCGCCGCCGGGCTGCCCATCGGGCTGCAAGTCATTGGCGATGCCTTCAAGGAGGATGCCATCCTGAAAGTGGGGCATGCCTACGAGCAAACCACCGAGTGGCACAAACAACGCCCCGCCCTGTAGAGCAAAATTACGCATTACGAATTATGGATTACGCATTATGAAATACGAAGCGACCATCGGGCTTGAAACGCATGTCATGCAGAAGACAAACACGAAGATGTTTTGCTCCTGCAAATATGAATATGGCGCACCGCCGAACACGTATGTGTGCCCCGTCTGTCTGGGCTATCCCGGCGCGCTCCCGGTCATGAACGAAAAGGCGATCGAACTGTGCTGCAAGGCCGGCCTGCTGTTGGGGTGCGAAATCAATCCCTACAGCAAGTGGGACCGCAAAAACTATTTCTACCCCGACATGGCGAAGAACTACCAGATCACGCAGGCGGATGAACCGCTCTGCCTGGGGGGGCACGTCGAGGTGGCGGTCGACGGCGAAATGAAAACCTTCACGCTCGAACGCATCCATCAGGAAGAAAACGCCGCCAAGAATACGCACGTGGCGGGCGCCAGCCTGGTGGACTACAACCGGGCCGGCACCGCGCTCATGGAAATTGTTTCCAATCCTTGTATGAGTTCTTCCGCCGATGCGCTGGCCTACATGACGGCCGTTAAACAGATCATGCAATATGGCGGCATTTCCAACTGCGACCAGGAAAAGGGGCAGATGCGCTCCGACGTCAACGTATCCGTTCGTCCGGTCGGCCAGCAGGAGCTGGGGGCAAAGGTTGAGATCAAGAACATGAATTCGTTCGCGTTCATTGAACAGGCGATCGAGTATGAAATCGACCGCCAGGTTACCCTGCTCGAAAGCGGCGGTACCGTGGTTCAGGAAACGCGCGGCTACGACTCCGACCGCGGTGAAACCTTTACGCAGCGCACCAAGGAAAACGCGCACGACTATCGCTACTTCCCCGAGCCCGACCTCATGCCGGTTAAGGTGTCGGCCGAACAGCTCGAGCAGTGGCGCTCCGAGTTGCCGGAGCTTCCGGCGCCGCGCCGCGCGCGCTATGTTGAAAAACTGGGGTTGCCCGAATACGACGCCGGTGTTCTGACGGCCAGCAAGGAAACCTCCGACTGGTTCGAGCTCGCCCTGCAGCACACCCAAAATGCCAAGGCGCTTTCCAACTTTATCATGGGCGAAATGATGCGCCTGCTGTCCGAACAGGATCTGGCGATTTCCGAATCGAAGGTCACCCCCGAAAAACTGGCGCAAATCATTGCGCTGATCGATGCCAAAACCATCAGCACCGGCGCCGGCAAGCAGGTCTTTGAAGTCGTCTTTAACGAAGGTGGCGATCCCAAAGCGATCGTTGAGGAAAAGGGTCTGGCGCAGGTGTCGGACGACTCCGCGCTCGAAGGCTGGGCCGAGGACGCCATCGCGAGCAACCCCAAGCCGGCCGAGGAATACAAAGCCGGTAACGCCGCCTCCATCAACTTCCTGATGGGGCAGGTGATGAAGGCCAGCCGCGGCAAGGCCAACCCCGGCGCCGTCATGCAGATGCTCAAGCAGAAGCTGGATGGCTAGCCGATCCCGGCTCGATTCCCCGCGGGGCCGCGCGCTGGGTTGAATCGGTTGGTGGAATATTACAACCGTTTGGCTTCCAATCGTCAGAAAGCGTGGTATTTTTACCACTGTTTACGGAACAACGGGGACTTCTATGACAACGGTACACAACTTAATCAATCAATTGATCCAACTGCAGGAGCTGGTGGTCGCCAACATGCAGAAAAAAGTGTCGATGCCCAAGGCGCGGCTGGAGGAGCTGGGAAAATCGATTGCCGCGTTGGGTGCGGATCTGCCGCCCCAGGTTAAGTCGCACTTCAACCGCTTGTTAACCAAGCATCCGGAGGCCATTGTGCCGGTCTCCGGCGAGACCTGCGCGGGCTGCGGTATGGCCCTGGGAAAAAGCCTGATCAATAGCGTGGTCAAGGCCGAACAAATGTTCCGCTGCCCCAACTGCACCCGATTCCTCTACTATCCGGAACAGCTGGTTGAACGCGAGCGCCAGAGCCGCAAGTATGGCGAAGTCCGCAAGACCGGCATCGCCCGCTTTACTTCGCCGGAGCTGATGATGCTGCCGCTCAAGGGAACAACCCCCGAAGAGGTGCTGGAGGAAATCTGCACGCGCATGGCCGATGAAGGGTTTGTTCGGGATGGCGGGCAATTGCTCGATCTGGCGCTGCAGCGCGAAGCGATTATCAGCACGGCGGTCGATAATGGTTTGGCCTTCCCCCACGTTCGCGGCGTGGAAGGGGGCGGTTTGGCCATGGTGGTCGGTATTCATAAGAAGGGCATTAAGTTTGGCGGCCCGGGCCGGACGTTGACGCGCGTCTTTTTCTTCATGGTAATTCCAACCGCGACGAGCGCCTTTTATCTGAAGCTACTCTCCGGTCTTTCGCGGATCTTCCGGGAAAAGGAAGCGCGCGAATCCTTGTTGGGTGCGAAAAGCGAGGAAGATCTTTGGGCGGCGCTGATCAAGGCCACGAAGAAGATGATCAAATAGCGCCGGTACGTTTTTACGAAAAAAAAGGTCGGCAGATGCCGGCCTTTTCTTATATAGATCCGCCATGATTTCAATCTACGACACAGAAGGCATCGAGACGTTGCGAAGCCGGAACGCCGTGCAGCCGCACAATATGAAGTTGTTCCGCAATGCATTGTTCAAGAATGCGCAGGGGTGGGGCGATTCGCTGGCGACCCTGCCCGAAGCGGCCCGGACCGACTTTGAAAACAAGATCGGCTTCGAGTTGCTGGAGCAGGTCGAGCGGCACGACTCGAACATCGATGCGGCCAGCAAATTGGTCTTCCAGACCCATGACCGCCATTTGGTCGAGAGCGTCATCCTGCGCCCCAAAAGCGGCCGCACCTCGCTGTGCATCTCTTCGCAGGTCGGGTGCGCATGCTATTGCAGCTTCTGTGCTACGGGAAAAATGGGCTTTACCCGCAACCTCACCACCGATGAGATTCTGGACCAAGTGGCGCAGGCGAACCGCATTGTGAAAGAGGAGGGGCGTTCGATTCGCAACGTGGTCTTCATGGGCATGGGCGAGCCGCTGCTGAATCTTGAACAGGTCTTCGCTGCATTGGATTTTTTGCGGGCGCCGGAGTTTTTTAATCTGACGGGTTCCAAACTGATGGTTTCCACCGTGGGCATTCCGCATGCCATGGCGCGGTTTTCGGAGCGCTGCCCAGATGTGCAGCTGGCGCTCAGCCTGCATAGTGCGCGGCAGGAGGTTCGCGAAAAACTGATGCCGCAAGCGCGGAAATACCCGCTCGAAATGCTGAGGGAGTCGCTGCTTGCCGCGGCCCGCAACGGCAAGGTCATGATCGAATATCTCATGCTGAGCGGGGTCACGGATCAGGAAGAGGATCTCACCGCCCTGATTGGGTATCTGCGGGACCTGCCGGTTCACATCAACCTGATTCCCTTCAACGAATATCCCGGCTCCAATTTACGGGGTACGGAAAAGCCGCAGCGGGAGGCGTTTGCCAAGCGCTTGAAAGCGGAGGGGTTCGATACGACCCTGCGCTATTCGCTGGGGGCGGATATCGCGGCGGCCTGCGGCCAGCTGGTGCAGCATAAGAAGGGCTTGTTCTAGTTTCCGGGTCGCCTTCGACTCGGTGACGATAGGCATGGATCTATGCGCTTCTGCCGTATTAAGGTCTTGAACGATCCTGTGCACCCGGTCCCCGCCTATATTTCGCGATATATTGGTATCTACCGTAATTTTTTGGATTAAATATGCCCAATATTAGTTAAAACATAATCTTTAAGCGGTGTTAATTCAGTGGTTTGACCTGTATTCGCTCGTTATTCGGCCGGTTGATTTAAAAGTCACACATTAGATGGCTTAAATGGGCCGTGTATTTTTGGTTACCCATATATGTTGACAAATATGAGGTATAAAAATAGGTTGTCTGCCTATTTGGAGGCAGATTATGACCGATAATGTGATGGAAGGTGGGCAGGCAATCATTCGTTGCCTGGAAAACGAGGGCGTTGAGTATATCTTTGGCTACTCCGGTGGAGCGGCGATTCCGATCTTTGACGCCTTGGTTACGACCAACACCAAGATCAAATTTATTTTGGTGCGGCATGAGCAGGGCGCGACCCATATGGCGGATGGCTATGCCCGTGCCACCGGCAAGCCGGCGGTGGTCTTAGTGACCAGCGGCCCCGGGGCAACCAACACGCTGACCGGGATCATGACGGCTCAAATGGATTCCGTTCCGATGATTGTTCTTTCGGGGCAGTCGGTCTCCTGGATGCTGGGCAAGGATGCTTTTCAAGAGGCGGATATTTTTGGTATCACGATGCCGGTGGTTAAACATTCCTATTTGGTGAAGACGGCCAATGAAATTCCCCGCGTCGTTCGCGAAGCGTTTCATATTTCCACCAGCGGCCGGCCGGGGGTGGTTTTGATCGATGTGCCGAAGGATATTAGCGCCGGCCCTTTCACGGGCGACCTGCACGCCGAGATGGACCTTCCCGGCTATACGGTTGATTTTAAACCCGACAACGACACGATCCTCGAAATCGCCGCGGCGTTGGCGCAGTCGAAGCGCCCGCTCATTCTCGCGGGGCACGGCGCGATGATTTCCGGGGCGGATGACAGCTTGCGCGCTCTGGCGGAAAAAGCGAAGATTCCGGTGACCTCCACCTTGCTGGGCAAGGGGGTTTTCCCGGAAAGCCATGACCTGGCGCTGGGCATGCTAGGCATGCACGGGACGGCGTATGCCAACAAGGCGATTTGCGAATGCGACCTCTTGTTGAACATTGGGTCGCGCTTCGACGACCGCATTATTGGCCAGCCCGACCAATTCTGCAAAGATGCCACCATCATCCATATTGATATCGACGCGGCGGAGATCGGCAAGATGATCCAGCCGCAGATTGCCTGCGTCGCCGATGCCAAGGCGACGCTGGACGAGCTCATCAAGCATGTGCCCGTATTGGAAACGAAGGAGTGGTGCCGCAGGCTGGATGGATACAAGACCAAGTATCCGCTGAAGTTCAAGCGGCAGGGCGGCTTGAAGATGCAGCACATTATCGATGAATTCTACAAGCTCTCCAAGGGCGAGGCATGTGTCGCCACGGATGTGGGGCAGCACCAGATGTGGGCCGCGCAGTTCTACAAAACCGACCGCCGCCACAACTGGCTCAGCTCCGGCGGGGCCGGCACCATGGGGTTTGGGCTGCCGGCTATTATTGGCGCGGCCTTTGGGCGGCCGAACGACCTGCATATTTGTTTTGTGGGCGATGGCGGCTTCCAGATGACCTTCTTTGAGTTGGCCACGGCGGCGCTGCACAAACTGCCGATCAAGATCGTGGTTTTGAACAACCACTATCTCGGCATGGTGCGCCAGTGGCAGGAAATGTTCTATGACGATCGCAAGAGCGGGGTGGATCTCGAGGGCAATCCGGACTTCGTGAAACTGGCCGAATCGTTCGGCATCAAGGGGTTCAACCTACGCCGGCCGGGCGATGTCAAACGCGTACTCCAGAATGCGCTCGCCTATAATGACGGCCCCTGCCTGATTAACTGCGAAGTGGAGAAAACGGATAACGTGTTCCCGATGATTCCGGCCGGAGCGGCCCTCGAGGATATGCTGATCGAGCCCCCCACCACCAAGCTGGCCAAACCCACCGGGTCCACCTAATTCAACGGAGATGTGCGATGTCTAATGGAGAAAAAAATCTACATACCCTCAGTGTTTATGTGGCCAACAAGCCGGGCGCATTGGCCCGGATTGCCCAGGTCTTTGCGCGGCGGGGGTTCAATATTGAATCGTTGGTGGTGTCGCCGGCGATTGACGGCCATTTTTCACGGATGACCATCGGCAGCAGCGGCGCGCCGGAAGGGCTGGACCAGATCATCAAGCAAGTGTCGAAGCTGATCGATGTGCTTCATTGCATCGACCACACCTACGACAAATCGGTGGTCAAGGAGATGGCGCTGATCAAGATTGCGGTGAGTGCGGAGGAGCGTTCCGAAGCATTGCAGATTGCCGAACACTTCGGTTGTAAAACGGTCGATCTGACGCCGGAATCGATGATCCTGCAGGTGGTGGGGGATTCCTCAAAAATCGATGCGCTCGAAGAGATGATCAACCAGTTCCGGATTATTGAGCTGGTGCGCACCGGCAAGGTGGTGATGAGCCGCGGCCAGAAGAGCACCTAGCCGGTCGTGAAAACCGCAAAGATCGACATGGCGATCAGGGCTTCGAGCAGGGTTGCTCCGGCACGGGTCCTGCTTTTCTTCAAGCCTGGGCGGGCGCTCTTGGGATCGGTTGTGTGTGGTCTTGTCATGATTTTGGGGGTATCTGCACAGTTAATCGGCCATATATACTAAATAGCAACACATGTGCCAATCGGGCGGGATTTGTCCGTTTTCCGGCAAACGACCAAAATGCCGTTGTATATAGCAGGTTGGATACCACAGATTGTAAACCACTCCCTGTCGTGGGCGGCATCATCCTTGCACCGATGAGAAAAAGGCGGGGAATTTGAACCATGGATGAACGCAGATGAACACGGATGGATTGATGATCAAATCGCTAAAAAAGCCGGGTCCATCCGTGTTTATCTGTGGTTCCTTCTCTCGGCGTTACGCTTTCTCCGCCCCCTGCGGCCGGCCGCTTAAACCGATAAATGGGGGGCTCTGGTTCGCGTTTGGGCACAAACACGTTTGATAAGAAGTAAAAAATCCTGTAAGCCATCTGTCTCCAAAACGAAAGAAAAAGGAATTTGATATGGAAAAAGTCGTCATTATCGGAGCGGGTGCGGCCGGACTTACCGCCGCAATCTATTGCGCCCGCGCCAATTTGGAACCCCTTGTCATCGAAGGCATGCAGCCGGGCGGCCAGCTCACCACCACCAACGATGTGGAAAACTATCCCGGCTTTCCGGATGGCATCGACGGCCCGACCCTGATGGATCAGATGCATGCGCAGGCCGAACGTTTTGGCACGAAATACCAGTTTGGCGAAGTGCTTAAGGCCGACCTCTCCGAACGTCCGTTCAAGCTGACGGTGACCGGCGGCGAAGTGATTGAAGCCAAGACCCTCATTATTGCGACCGGCGCCACGGCAAAATACCTCGGCATCGAATCGGAGCAAAAGCTGATCGGTCGCGGGGTATCTGCGTGTGCAACGTGCGACGGCGCTTTTTATCGCGATGTGCCCGTGGTCGTGGTGGGCGGCGGGGATACCGCCTGCGAAGAGGCCATCTTCCTGACCCGCTTTGCCTCCAAGGTGACGTTGATTCATCGCCGCGACGAACTGCGCGCCTCAAAAATCATGGCGGATCGGGCCATCAATCATGAAAAGATTGAAATGGCCTGGAATTCTGTGGTCGAAGAGGTGCTCGGCGATGACAGCGGAGTGGTTGGCGTGAACCTTAAGAATACCAAGACCGGTGAAATCACCAAGATTGATTGCAGCGGCTACTTTGCGGCGATCGGGCACAAGCCGAACACCGAAGCCTTTGTCGGACAGCTCGACATGGATGCTGTGGGCTACCTGATCGCCGACGGCGTCAAGACCAAGCTCAAGGGTGTTTACGCGGCGGGCGATGTGTCCGACGCGATCTACCGCCAGGCCGTGACCGCCGCCGGAACCGGCTGCGCCGCCGCGCTCGAAGCCGAACGCCTGCTGGAAACCGAAGGCTACTAAGCGGACCGCGGTTGGTTAACGCAGCATGAATCCCCCGCTGGTTTGCGGAGGATTTTTGGAACCATAGATGGAAAACCTACTTAAAGTAATATTTTTGGCCATCGTGCAAGGCGTCACGGAATTCCTGCCGGTCAGCAGCTCGGGCCATCTAGTGCTGACGAAGCATTTTCTGGGGGTTGAGACCGCCGGCGGAGCCACCTTGGAGATTGTGCTGCACAGCGGCACCTTGGTTTCGATTCTGGTGTTTTACTGGCGGCATATTGGACAGATTGCCGCCGGGGTTTTCAAAGGCGACCCGGCCTCCATTCGCTTCGTGTTGCTGGTGCTGCTGGGCTGCCTGCCGGCCGTGGTCTTCGTCCTGGCGGCCGGGGATCAATTGCTGGGAGCCTTTTCCCGTCCGCGCTTTGTGTCTTGCACCCTGATGGTTACGGGCCTGTTTCTGGTTTTCACGCATTATGCCAAACCGGGGAAGAAGACCGTCGGTTGGGTTTCCGGGCTGGTGATCGGCCTGGCGCAGGCCGTGGCCATGCTACCGGGAATCAGCCGTTCCGGCTCAACCATTGGCCTTGCGCGGTTCCTGGGCATCGAGCCGAAGGAAGCGGCGGAATATTCCTTTCTCATGTCGGCCCCGTTGCTGGCGGGAGCCAGTCTGCTGGCGCTGAAGGATATTGTGGAAAACGGAAGTGGTTGCGGCAGCACCGGTTTGGAGCTGGGGCTGGGTTTTCTGGTGTCGGCGGTCGTCGGTTATTTTTCGATCAAATGGCTCGTGTCGCTGCTGCAGCGCGGACGCTTCTGGCTTTTCGGTATTTATTGCCTGTCCGCCGGGGCCCTGACCTTTTTTCTCCTCTCTGTTTAAGAGCGGAAGGGTGCGCCATTCCTACGCATTTGCACTTGCACGCCTAGGGATGTTGCCGCATATTCCACCGATCTTCAGGGCAGGGTGCAATTCCCGACCGGCGGTAATAGTCCGCGAGTGGATCCGATAAAGGTGAAACACGATGCAGCGAAATTCTGCAACCGACTGTAAAGTCTGGATGGAAGAAGATATACCGGCGGTGCGCTGTGCTTGCGTGCCGTCTAGAAGCCTTGGAGACGTCTGTCTTGCAGGGCTTTTTTTATTGGAAGGTACAATTATGAGCGACAACGTATTCGACCCGATCGAGGATGTGATCGAAGCATTCAGAAACGGCGAAATCATCGTGATGACCGATGATGAAGAGCGGGAAAACGAAGGCGACCTGATTTGCGCTGCGGAAAAGACCACCCCCGAAGTAATCAACTTCATGATCAAGCATGCGCGCGGCCTCGTTTGCATCCCGATGGATGAGGATTATTTGCTGCGTCTTGGCCTTTCGCACATGGTTCCGGCTCACTCGTCGGACAAGTATCAGACCGCGTTCATGGATTCGGTAGATGTGCGCGAGGGCACCACCACCGGCATCAGCGCCGAAGACCGTTCCAAGACCGTCCAGGCGCTGATTGATGAAAGCAGCCAGGCCTCCGACTTTATCAAACCCGGCCACCTGTTCCCGCTCAAGGCCATGCCCGGCGGCGTACTGGAACGGGCCGGTCACACGGAAGGGGCGGTCGATCTGGCCCGCATCTGCGGCCTGAAGCCCGCCGGCGTGATTTGTGAAGTCCTGCTCGATAACGGCGAGATGGCCCGCGTTCCCGACCTGCGCAAGTTTGCCGATGAACATGGGCTGAAAATGACGGCGGTTTCGGAAGTCGTTAAATACCGCTATGCCACCGAAACATTGGTCAACCTCGAACGGGAAATCAACCTGCCGACCGACGCCGGTCCGTTCCGCTTGAAGCTCTATAGCGCCATCGTGGATAAGAAGGACCACTTGGCGTTGGTCTGTGGCAATGCCGATTCCGGCAAGGTTCCGTTGGTCCGCGTGCATAGCGAATGCCTGACCGGGGATGTCTTCCATTCCCAGCGTTGCGATTGCGGTGCCCAGCTGAATGCCTCCATGGTGGAAATCCAAAAGCATGGGTATGGCGCCATTGTCTATATGCGCCAGGAAGGCCGCGGCATCGGGTTGGCCAAGAAAATTCATGCCTATGAACTGCAGGAAAAAGGACTGGACACGGTCGAGGCCAACGAGCACCTCGGCTTCGAGGCCGATTTGCGCGATTACGGCATCGGGGCGCAAATCCTATGCGACATGGGCATGAAAAAAATCAATCTGTTAACCAATAACCCCTCAAAAATCCGCGGCTTGGATAAATATGGGATCGAAGTGGTTGAGCGGACGCCGCTGGTGTTGCCGATCTCCAAGCATGCCGATCAGTATATCGCCACGAAACGCGACAAGATGGGGCACATCATTTAGTGAGCCGTGCTGCCTGAGTCGTGACCCTATCCGTTGCGCCTCATGTTTCATGGGTCACGCAAGGAGTATGTATGGGGAAAGGTATTTCAAACGAAATTGATCCAATCGAGGGCATCGACGCCCCGCAGGTGGTGGGCCGTCTCGAGGCCTCCGGTATGCGGTTTGGCATCGTGGTGAGCCGCTTTAACGACGAATTGACCAACGAGCTGTGCCGGAGCGCCTATCAGTGTCTGGCGAAGCATGGCGCGAAGGCCGCCGCAGTCCAGGTGGTGCGCGTGCCGGGCGCCTATGAAATTCCGGTTGTGGCTGAAAAAATGGCCGCGTCGGGCAACTATGATGCCTTGATCGTTCTCGGGGTGGTGGTCGAAGGCGAGACGCAGCATGCGCAGATGATTATCGACACGACCGGCCAGAGCATACTCGATATTGCCTGCCGCCATCACGTTCCGGTCATCAACGAGATCGTTGGGGCTCGTACATGGGAACAAGCCGAGGCACGCTGCCTGGGCGGTGAAAACACTCGCGGGTGGTATGCGGCCGAGGCCGCCATCGAAACCGCCCGGGTTTACAGGAAATTAGGATAGCGCTATGGCACAAAAAAAAGTAAACGGTCGCCGCCAGACGCGCGAATGGATCATGCAATTCCTGTTTCAGCTCGATTTCAATCCCGAGCCGGTCGACACGTCTCTGGCGGATTTCTGGGCGGAGAAAGACCCCATCGCCCGCGAAAAATGCTATGCCGAGGAAATCATCAAGGGCGTCGTCCAGCATCGGGACGAGCTCGACGAGAAGCTGTCGCAATATGCCAAGCGCTGGGATTCGGACCGCATGGGGGCGGTCGACCGGACCGTGATGCGCGTGGCCCTGTTCGAGATGCTCTACCGCGAGGATGTCCCGCCGATCGTCTCGATCAACGAGGCCGTCCACTTCGCCAAGGATTTCAGTAGCTTTCAGGCCGGCCGCTTTGTCAACGGCGTGCTGGACCGCATCCGCAAGGATATCGACCGGCCGGCGCGGACCACCGGCAAGCCGCGAAAGCGAGGCGATTGATGGCCGCTTGGGCGACTGCGCTTTCCAAAACCCGCAATATCATCAAGCAGGTCTTTTCGCCATCGGCGGGCGAGGCCGGCGAACTCAACGTCGAAGAGCTGGAGGAAATTCTTCTCCGTTCCGATGTCCCCGTGCATTTGACCATGGAGATCGTCGACGAGCTCGAAGCCGCTCCCCGCAAGGCGTCGCGCCAGAAACTGTTGCGCGAGATGCTTCTGAACGAGCTGGGGGATTCGAAGGCCTTTGAATGGCCGGTCGATACCAATCCCTTTGTGGTGCTGTTGCTGGGCGTCAACGGATCCGGAAAAACCACCACCGCCGCCAAGCTGGCCAAGCGGGCCCTCGGGCACGGGCGCAAACCCATGCTTTGCGGTTCAGATACCTTCCGCGCCGCCGGCTCCTCCCAGCTCAGGCTGTGGAGCGGCAAGGTCGGCTGCGATTTTGTCGGCGGTGAAATGGGGGACGATGCCGCGGGCGTGGCCTTCAACGCAGTTGAACGCGCGATCGAAAAGGGCTGCGACTCCGTGATTGTCGACTCGGCCGGACGGATGCATACCAAAACCCCCTTGATGGATGAACTGCCAAAAATGTGCCGTTCCATGAACAAACGGCTCGACGGTGCCCCGCACGAAGTCTGGATGGTCCTCGATGCATCGCTCGGCCAGAACGCGGTGATCCAGGCCAAGCAATTCAACGAAGTGGTTCCGCTCACCGGGATTGTCGTGACCAAGCTCGACGGTTCATCCAAGGCGGGATTCCTGTTCTCGGTTCGGTCCGAGCTGAAGGTGCCGATCGTATTCGCCGGCCTGGGCGAGGGCGAGGACGACCTCGTCCCCTTCAACCCCGCCGCATTCGTCGATGCGCTATTCGGTGAAAACGGTGAGGAGTAATGAATCCACAGATTTCGCTGATTACTCAGATTGATTAATTATGAAGGATGAGCAGACACAGGCGATAATAGGAGCTGCAATGAAAGTACATCGTGAGCTTGGATGTGGATTTCTTGAACAGGTCTATCAGTGTGCTTTGGCTGTGGAATTAGAAAAACAAGGAATACCATTCAAACGGGAAGTTGAACTTCCTGTTCATTATTCCAGTGTGCAATTGGATTGCTATTACCGTGTTGATTTTATCTGTTATGAAGATGTTTTGGTCGAGTTGAAGGCCATTACGCAATTGTCGGGCATAGAAGATAGTCAGGTAATAAATTATTTAAAGGTTTCCTCTATGCGTCGTGCCTTATTGATAAATTTCGGGGGCAAGAGCCTCGAATTTAAAAGGTTTGTTAACTAAAACCGAGTAATCCGTGAAATCTGTGGATATGAATAACGACATAAAACATATGATGCGGGCGCTGGAGCTGGCGAAGCGGGGCGAGGGGTTGACCCGTCCGAATCCGCCGGTCGGTGCCGTGCTTGTGCTGGATGGGGAAATTATTTCCGAAGGATGGCACCAGCAGGCCGGCTGCGATCATGCCGAGCGGGCCTGCTTGAACAACCTAAAGCCTGGCGCCCCAAACCTGGCGACGGCCGCTCTCTACGTTACGCTGGAGCCATGCTCCACGCAGGGCAAAACGCCCCCTTGTACGGAACTCATTCTGGAAAAGGGCATTGGCCGGGTGGTGGTTTCGGTGGCGGATCTGAATCCGAAACATGCCGGGCGGGGGCTCGATGTGTTGAGGGCGGCCGGCGTGGAAGTCGTCACCGGCGTTTGTGAAAAGGAGGGGCGGGCCCTCATTGCCCCGTTCGAAAAATTCATTACGACCGGCAGGCCCTACGTCACCCTGAAGCTGGCGTCGACGCTGGATGGCCGCATTGCCGATCGCGCAGGCGATTCAAAATGGATCACCGGCGCGGCCGCGCGCGAAGTGGTTCAGGGCATGCGCCGCCGCGCGGATGCCGTCATGGTGGGCGCGGCGACCGTTTTTGCCGACGATCCCTCGTTGCTTCCGCGGCCGGCCGAGGGGCGCAAGCCGTGGCGGGTCGTGGTGGGCAAAAGCATTCCGTCGAATGCCAAGTTGTTGACGGACGAGGCTGCCGACCAGACCTTGGTCCGAACCGGCGTGCTGGCGGATATTTTAACGGAACTCGCCGAAAAGCACGATGTCATGCATGTGCTGTGCGAAGGCGGGGGCAAGCTGGCCGCCGGGCTGGTGGCAGAAGGGTTGGTCGACGAGTTTGTATTTTTCATCGCGCCGAAGTTGTTGGGGGCGGATGGCTTGCCCAGCTTCGCCCAAACCGGCGGGTTGATGGCCGATATCGATCATTTGAAGTTTGAATCAGTGGAGCAGGTGGGGGACGACCTGCTGATCAAGGCAACGCCAAGGGGTGGATCATGTTTACAGGAATGATACAGCGGTTGGGGAATATCACCGAGATCAAGATGGAAGGCCCGGCGGGCCGCATCACGCTGGCGCCGAACCGGCCGTTCGACCGGCCCGTGAATCTGGGCGACAGCATTGCCGTGAACGGCACCTGCCTGACGGTGGCCGAAATGGACGGCGACACGCTGATGTTCGACGTGCTGGCTGAGACGTTTGATAAAACCAATTTGGGCGGCAAGGCTCCGGGCGATCTGGTGAATCTGGAGCCGGCGCTGGCGCTGGGCGATACGCTGGGCGGGCACATTGTGACGGGGCACGTCGATCATACCGGCACCGTGGCGCAGGTTGAAAAGGTCGGGCGCGACGTCAAGTTCACCATCGAATGCACGCGCGACATGCTCATGCTGATGGTCTACAAGGGATCGGTCGCCATCGACGGAATTTCGCTGACGGTGGCCGAGCTGGTCGCCCACGGCTTTGTCGTCCACATTATTCCCCACACGATTCAGGAAACCGACATGTCGGAATTCAAGCCGGGAACCACGGTCAACCTCGAGGCCGACATCCTTGGAAAGCATGTCCAGCGCATCCTTGAGTTTGGCGGCGGGCAGGATTATCGACTTAACCTGAATGGATAATGTTCCCTAATTGGGAACAAATGATTGACGGGTAGTGAACGGTCTGGTTTCATGCATGTAATCAAAAAGAAAACATTGGTTGATTTTTGGTGCAAGCATGCCGATGCCAAGGTTCCGTTGGGTACGTGGTTTTGTGAAGCAAAGGGCGCGCAGTGGAAAACACCGCAAGACATCAAGGCGCGTTATCGTTCGGCCGACTTTCTTCCGGGAAACCGGGTGGTTTTCAATATTGGCGGAAACAAGTATCGGTTGATTGTCAAAATCGCCTATGTACCGGGATTGATCTACATCCGGTTTGTGGGAACGCATGCGGAATACGATAAGATCGATGCGAAAAAAGTATGATGAAAGCGCGAGTAATCAAGACAGAACAGGACAATGCCGCGGTGCTGGCCCGCATTGGGGAGTTGATGGAGCTGGAGCCGACGCCCGATGTGGTGGACGAGCTCGAGTTGCTCTCAACCTTGGTTGGGCTATACGAGGACCAAGCGTATCCGACTCCTCTCTTAAAACCGGTTGATGCGATTCGGTTCCGGATGGAGCAGTTGGAGCTGAAGCAAAAGGATCTGGTTCCATACATGGGAAGCAAGAGCAAGGTCTCGGAGGTTTTGGCGGGCAAGCGCCCGTTGAGCCTGTCCATGATTCGAAGTCTGCACAAGGGGCTTGAAATTCCGCTGGAGGTTTTGCTTGGGCGGGAATGGCCGCCCCTGGAAAAGGTTGCTGAAAAACCGGCTTCCTACCGAACGAGAAAGGATGCCCGCTAATGCGCTATTTATTTCTGGCCTTCATGGTCCTATCGCTGTGCGGGTGCCGTACTCCTTCGCACCACAAGGCGCATGCCGATTCGCAACCCCGGCACAAGCAGCTGTTCGTGGTGATCGACGATGCGGGGCTGGCGCTGGAGGAGACGCAACAGTTTCTTGATATTCCGGTTCCGTTGACGATTGCCGTGCTGCCGCATCTAAAGCAGACGACCGCCGTGTGCAAGGCCATCCATCGGCAACGGGATAAGGAGCTGATCCTGCACCAGCCGATGGAGGCGTACGATGCCAGTAAGAACCTCGGTTCGGGGGCGATCCGCAATACCACGGATCCGGCCGACATTCCGGCCATCCTGAAACGCAATCTGGCCTCGGTCCGCGGCGCAAAGGGGATGAACAACCACATGGGGTCGCGGGTGACGGAGAACCCGGCCTTGATGCAGGAGGTCCTGCGCTACTGCAAATCCCGCGGGCTTTTTTTCATGGATAGCAAAACGGCCTACAACTCGGTCGTCGGCCGCGTCGCCGCGCATGAACATATGCAGGTGGAGGGGCGCCATATCTTTCTCGATATCGAACACGACCGCGAACCGATCCGCCGCATGTGGTCCAAGTCCGTTGCGCATGCCCGCACCCACGGCTATGCCATTGTGATTGGCCACATCTGGAGCAAGGAGACGGCGGCTGCCATCCGCGATAGCTACGAAACCCTGCAGAACCAAGGCTACACCTTCCATCTGCTGTCGGAGTTGTACGAATGAAGATTCCGCAAGTGAAACATCGCTCCGTATTGGTCACGGGCTGTTCGTCGGGCATCGGCCGGGCAACGGCCGAGCTGCTGCGTGCCGAAGGCTGGACGGTGTACCCCACGGCCCGGAAGCCGGAGGATTTCGAAGCATTGAAGCAGTCCGGCTTCGAGGCCATCGAGCTGGATGTTGGCTCGAGCGAATCGATTGCGGCGGCGGTTGAAAGCCTGTTAGGAAAGAGCGGCGGCACGCTGGGAGCCGTGGTTAACAATGCCGGGTTTGGCATGCCCGGCGCGATCGAGGATTTGTCGCGTGAGGCCATGCGCCAGCAGTTTGAAGTCAACCTGTTCGGGTTGCAGGAACTGACGAACCATCTGATTCCGATTTTCCGCCAGCAAGGATCTGGGCGGATCGTGAATGTGAGCTCGGTGGTCGGCCGGATCAGCCTGCCGTTCATGGGGATCTATTCGGCGTCAAAGTTTGCCCTCGAAGCGGTGAGCGATGCGCTGCGGGTGGAGCTTTCGCGGGATCGGATTGGTGTTTCGCTGGTGGAACCGGGGCCGATCACAACCCGCTTTTCAACCAACTGCGCGGGGCAGGGCGAAGATCAACTGGACGCGGAACGCTCCCGCTATGGATCGGCCTATAAACGCTATTTCGAAAAGCGCCGCAACGGGGGAATGAGCGAAGACCGTTTCCGCCTGCCGCCCGAAGCGGTGGCGCGGAAGGTGCTGCATGCCTTGGAGTCGCCCCGCCCGAAGATTCGCTACTGTGTCACGATTCCGGCCTATATGGGCGCCCTTGCCGCGCGCTTCGTGCCCGCCGCGTTGATCGACCGCGTGCTGGTCTGCCATGTGAAGCAACGCTTTGGCTAGCCGCCGGGCTTGGGTTCCGACCCATGAATTTTATACTACCTCTATCGACAGGAGGTATGGATCATGAAGAAATTGATTGGGTTGGCGCTGTCGGCCGCGTTGCTTTCCGGCTGCTCCTCCATTTCGGTTAAACGCGATTATGACGAATCGGCGGATTTTTCCGGCCTGGAAACGTTTGCCTGGCAACATGCCGAACAACCCCCGACCGGCGATCCGAAAATCGATAACGATATCAACGATGACCGCATCCGCCAGGCGGTTGAATCCGCGCTGGAATCCAAGGGGTATCGACCGGATGATGGGGCGGCCGCCGACTTTCAAGTGGCCTACTTTGTGGGTTTCAAGCGAAAGCTCAATGCCAGCTCCATCAGCTTTGGCATGGGGGGCGGGCATTATGGACGCTATGGCGGCGTGGGCTATCATACGGCCATTTCCAACTATGAAGAGGGTAGCCTAACCATTGACATCATCGATCCGGCGGAAGAGAAAACCATCTGGCGGGGGGTGGGCGCGCGGTTTACCAAGGCTCCAACCCTGAAAAGGCCACCCGCATCGTCAACGAATCCGTGGCCAAGATTCTCCAGCAATTCCCGCCGCAGCAACCGTGAGCTGCTTAGCGTGTCCGGGCCGCGGAAATATATTTCAGCAACGACTGCGCTTTGGTGGAATCCAGTTTTTCGAGGTTCTGGGCCTCGCGTTCCGCCTCGCTCCAATTGCGCTGTTGAACGTAGGAAAGGGCCAGCATGTAGCGGGCGTTGACAAAGTTGGGGTCCCGCTTCAGCGTATCGACGAACGCCTCGGTGGCGCGGTCGTGCTTTTTCAGCTCATAGAGCGACAAACCCATATTGTAGAAGCCGGTCTTTTGCGTGGCATCAGCCTGAATGGCTAGTTCAAAGGCGGCCACGGCCTCGGCATATTTTTTCGCGGCATGCAGCTTCGTGCCTTCCATAATCAGTTTGGCGGCGGCCTCGGCCCCGTTTCCGGCCAGCCGCGCGATGGCTTGCTTTGCCGCGGCTGAGCGGGGGCCATCGGTTCCGGCTTTGGAAAGATACCGCTTGTACCATGCCCGCGCGGCACTCTTGTTGCCCAGCCAGTGGTCGTGGATGACCGCCAGGTTGTATGCCGCCGGGGCATAGTCCGGATCGGCGGCGACGACTTGCTTCAAGCGGGTGATGGCGGTGTTGCTGTTCCGGTTGACGTGGAGCTCCGTAAGGGCCAGGGCGTTCTGGCCGGCGGCATCCGTGGGGTTTTGGCGCAGTCCGTTGGCCAGCCCCTGGGCCGCGCCTTTCCACTCCTGTTTCTGCATCTGCACGAGTCCCATATAGGTGAGGGCGGCCGGGTTTCCGGGTTGTTCGTTCAGGATCTTGGTGAACTGGAATTCGGCTTGCTCGATTTTCCCGGCGAGACACAGCGAAATGCCCAAATTGAGGTTGGCGCCGGAAATGCCTTCGGTCAGGCGGCAGGCTTCGCTGAACCGCTCAATCGCTTGTTCATGTTTATCGAGCTTCCAGAGAATGATGCCCAGCTGGTTGTTGGCCTGAGCCTTTTTTTCGGTGCTGGAAATCTTGCGGATCGCTTTTTCCAGTTGGCCTTGGGCGCGGACCAGATCGCCGCCCTTCCACGAGGCCATGGCTTTGTTGTATTCGCTTTCCCCCGAGCGTTCGCCGCAGCCGGCAAACATGATGAGGACGGCGCAAAAGCCGCCGATAACTGTTATAACCTTCTTTTTCTTCATGTTTCCTAAATTCCTATAACCCACACTGGCCGATCAACGTCCACAAAGTCGGTGCGTGAACGGGTTTGTACGGCGCATGTGTTCATGGAGCTCCACCTTATCCGAACCGCGGAATTTTTGAAGCGGAAAGTTTCCCGTGGCGGGGAAAATCGTTCCGCGCGCTCCTATTCCGGCGAAACCCCGGAACGTGTGACGGGTTTTTAAAGCCCGCAGGCTTCCCAAAAGAGCGGCGGGCCGCTTTAATGTGCGGGGTGGATATGAAGGGTTTATAATATTGGAGATTCTCGCGGACCATTTTGTGGACCTGTTGGCGATGGCGTTGCTGTTGCTCTGCTCCGCCTTCTTTTCCGGTACTGAAACCGCGCTTTTTTCCCTGTCGCGTGAGCAGGTTCGGCAGCTGCGCGGGAAAGGGCCGCAGATCAAGAAGCTGCTGGATCTACTTTCCGGTAATCCATCGGGGCTTCTGATTGCCATTTTGTTCGGCAACCTGGTCGTTAATATTCTGTTTTTCTGCATCAGCGTGGTGTTCGCACTGGATATGGGCCGGGCCTATGGGGATTGGTGGGAAGCGGTCGTCGGTATTGCGGCGCTGGTTCTCATAATCCTGCTGGGTGAAATCCTGCCCAAGGCCATCAGCCTGTCCTTCCCGGTGCGGATGGTCCGGCTGAATTCATTCGTATTAACGAGCTGGTTCCACTTTATCGGGCCGGTTCGGCGCGTGCTGGAATACATCACGCGCCAGCTGGAACCCAAGGATCAACACGACAACCAGCTCAATGCGGTTGAGCTGAAGATGTTGATCGATGCCACGCACCACGATCCCTCCTTCGGCACGCAGGAAAAAGCCATTGTGGAAGATATTGTGAACCTACCCGAAATCCGGGTGCGGGAGCTGATGGTGCCGCGGGTGAAGCAGCTCTTTCGCCGGGCCGATGGTTCCGTCGGTGAGGCCTTGAGCGCGGCGGCCGAGCGCGAAATCGATCTGATCCCCATCTACGAGGAGGAGGAAGACCACATTATCGGCGTCGTCGATGTGCGGGAGCTGTTTGTGTGCGCGGATGCGGCGACGCCGTTGATCGAATTGGCCAAACCGGTCCGGTTCGTGCCCGAAGCGAAGCGCGCCGACGAAATGCTCCGGGAGTTCCTGGCCGAGGATCTGCACATGGTCTGTGTGGTGGATGAATATGGCGGGTTGGCCGGCACGGTCTGCCTGGAGGATATTCTGGAAGAGGTGGTCGGGGAGTTCAATGCCATGGAGGCCCCGGCCGTGGAGCAGCTGGGCGAAAGCACATACCGGCTGCAGGGCAGTCTGGGCATCCGTGAATGGCGCAGCCTGTTTGTTGGTTTCCTCCCGGTCGAGGTGATGCAGACCCTGGCGCTTGATACGCTGAGCGGACTGGTGGTTTCGTTGCTCCAGCGCATGCCCGAACCCGGCGATGTGGCGCAGGTGGGGAATCTGAAATTCACGGTCGAGCAGGTGCAGATGAACCGGATTGAAACCGTTTTACTTGAACTGGTGGCGGATGGCGAAGGGGGGCGGCCATGAACCTCTTCATGATGGGCGTTGTCATCCTGCTGGGCTTTCTCTTGTCCGCGCTTTTTTCCGGCATCGAGACCGGTAGCTACATGATCAACCGTATCCGCCTGCGGCGGTTGGAACTGGAACACCGCTCTTCTGCCGTGCGCTTAGGGAAGTTGTTGCGCAATCCGCATATCTTCGTATTCACCGTGCTGATTGGCAACAATATCGCCCTCTACTTCCTTTCGAAGATGGTGACCGACCTCTATATGGGGGACGGCTTGACGCCGGGGACCCTATTGCTTGGATTCATTCCCTGGAATGCCGAGATGGCGGCCACGCTCACGCTGATGTTCCCGCTGTTTCTCTTTGCCGAGGTCGGCCCGAAAAACCTGTTCCGGAAAAAGGCCGACGTATTGATGTATCGCCTGGCCGGGGTGATGCGGTTGCTGATCCTGTTTTTCTATCCGCTGACGTGGCCCTTGAAGCAGATCTTCCGGCTGTTGACGCACGGCATGGATGCCGATCCGGGGCGGGATTTGCATCGGCTGTCATACGCCGCCCTCCAGGAATACTTTTCGGCCGGAGCAAAGGACGGGGTGTTGAGCTCCTATCAGAGCCGCATGATGGATAATGCAACCTCCATGCACCGGGTGCCGGTCCGCAATCTCATGACCCCGTTCAAGGAGGTCCCCCGCATGCCCGTCGACGCCACTGCGGCCGACTTCAAGCGGCTGGTGGCCAAGCGAAACGCCACCTATGCGGTTCTTATGCAGAAGCACCGGGCGGTCGGATGGGTCTCCATGTTTGCGGTGGTCAATCGCAAGATGGTCGATGAGGATCTGTTGCAAGTCTGCGCCGAGGATCTACTGATCCTGCACGAAAACCGGAATCTGAAATCGGCGTTCTACCGTTTGCGCCGCAACCCACGCCATTGCGCCGTGGTCGTCGATGGCCGCAAGCATCCGGTCGGTTTCATCCAGCTGGAGGATATCGCCCGCTTTATCGCGGGCGACTAAGCCGATTTTTTCTGCTCGTCGGTTTCGACGATCTTGAGGGCTTCCAGCGGATGGAGGCCATGCTCGACCATATCGCGCGTGATGACGCAGTGGGTCACGTCGTTGCGCATCGGAATCTCATACATGACATCCAGCATGAGGTGCTCGATGATCGCGCGCAGTCCGCGGGCACCGGTCTTGCGCTTGACGGCCATGGTGGACAAGGCGTGCAGGGCCTCTTCTTCGAATTCGAGTTCGACCCCATCCATCGAAAGCAACTTCTTGTATTGCTTAACCATCGCGTTCTTCGGTTCGGTCAGGATGCGGACGAGTTCCTTCTCGGTCAGCTCGCTAAGCATGGTGATGACCGGCAGGCGCCCGATAAATTCGGGAATCAAACCGAAGCTGAGCAGGTCTTCCGACTCGACATTCATGGTGACGAAGTTGGGGGAGAGCTCTTCCTTCGCGGCGGTATTGAAGCCGATCGACTTCTTGTCCACGCGCCGTTTGATGATGTCCTCGATTCCGATAAACGCCCCGCCGCAGATGAAGAGAATGTTCGACGTGTCGATTTCAATGTATTCCTGCTGCGGGTGCTTGCGGCCCCCCTTGGGCGGAACGCGCGCGATGGTGCCTTCGATAATCTTCAGCAAAGCCTGCTGTACGCCCTCGCCGGAAACATCGCGGGTGAGCGAGACGTTGTCGGTGCGCCGGCCGATCTTGTCGATTTCGTCGATGTAGATGATGCCGCGCTGCGCGCGCTCAACATCAAAATCCGCGGCCTGCAACAGCTGCAGCAAAATGTTTTCCACGTCTTCGCCCACATAGCCGGCTTCCGTCACAGTGGTGGCGTCGGTGATGGCGTAGGGGACGTTCAGTGTCCGGGCGAGTGTCTTGGCCAGCAGGGTTTTGCCGCTGCCGGTCGGGCCGATCAACAAGACATTGCTCTTGTCGATCTCAACGCCATCCTCGTCGAGCTTGGCGAACATGCGCTTGTAGTGGTTGTGCACGGCAACGGCCAACACCTTCTTGGCATTGTCCTGGCCAATCACATACTCATCGAGATTTCCCTTGATTTCATGGGGGCTGAGGACGCCGATCTCCTGCGAGGTCGTCGGTTCGTCTTCGTGCTCGGAATGCTGATGGTCCAGCAGGGCATCGCACAGGCCGACGCATTCGTCGCAGATGAATACGTCGGGTCCGGCAATCAGCCGTTTGACCTCTTTTTCGCTCTTTCCGCAGAAGGAACATTCGGGAGTGCTGTGCTTCTCAGACATCGTAAACCTTCAATTTATTTTGCGTGGGAAACCACTTCGTCGATCAGGCCGTATTCCACCGCCTGCGCGGCCGACATGAAGTTGTCGCGATCCGTATCTCTTTCCAGCTCCGCGATGCTGCGGCCGGAATGATTGGCCAGAATTTCATTGAGAATCTGTTTGATGCGCATGATTTCCTGCGCCTGGATGTTAATATCCGTCGCCTGGCCCTGCGCCCCGCCGAGCGGCTGATGAATCATGATTCGCGCATTGGGGAGGGCATAGCGTTTGCCGGGGGCCCCGGCAGCCAGCAACACGGCCCCCATACTGGCGGCTTGGCCGACGCAGTAGGTGGTGATGTCGCACTTCAGGAACTGCATGGTGTCGTAGATCGCCAGTCCGGCGGTGACCACGCCACCCGGCGAGTTGATGTATACGCTGATATCCTTGTCCGGATCATCGCTCTGCAGAAACAGCAGCTGGGCAATCACCAGATTGGCGACGTTGTCGTCGATCGAGGTGCCCATGAAGATAATGCGCTCCTTGAGCAGGCGGGAATAGATATCGTATGAGCGCTCACCGCGCCCGGTTTGTTCCACCACAATGGGGACTAGCATCTGTGCCGTTTCGTTCATCAAATCGCTCCTTGTTTCCAAAACCTACTTGATTTTGGCATTTTCGAGCAGGTAGTCGAGTGCTTTATTAAAGCGGATTTGCTCGCCCACGCTGTTGAGTGTATCGTTTTCTTCCATTTCTTTCCGGAGAGCCCGGGCATCCTTTTGCTGGCGGATGGCCATGGAAGCGATTTCTTCGTCGATCTCGCTTTCGTTCGCGACCAGTTCCAGAGCAGTAGCAATTTCAAGGCCAATGTAGCGCAGCTTGACATTTTCCACGGCGCGCTCCTGCGCTTCCTTCATCAGATCCTCTTGCTGCCCGGCGATTTGCTCTTGGGATTGGCCCTGCATCATGCGCTGTTGGGCCAGATCATACATGACGTTGCGGGTCTGTTGCTGAACCACGCTTTCCGGCACTTCCAGTTTCGCTTTTTTCAGCAGGAACTTGGCAATCTGTTCATGTTTTTTGCCCAGCGCCGTGTGGGTCGCCTGGTGTTCGAGTTGTTCGCGGATTTTCGAGCGAAGCTCGTCTTCGGACTCCACTTGCAGGCGGTTCAGGAAGGTTTCGTCGATTTCCGGCAACTGGCGTACGCGGACGCCCGTGACTTCAATGTGGTAGAGCGCCTTGAGGCCCGCCAGTTCCTTGACCATGAACGCTTCCGGGAAGCTGATGTCGACGTCCTTCTTGTCGCCAATAGTCAGGCCGACAATGGCTTCGCCCATGCCGGGCAGGAAGGCGTGTTCATCGGCGGAAATCCAGTAGCCTTCGCCGGCGCCAATGCCCTTGGCTTCGGCGGCAACGTCTTCGAGCGGCTTTCCATCCACGGTGGCGGTGTAGGTCAACTGGGCCATGTCGCTGGCTTCCACGTTCTTGCCTTCGACTTCCTCATAGTTGGCGTGCTGGTTGAGGATGGCGTCGACCTGCTCCTGCACCTGCGCGTCGGTGACCTCTTCCTTTTCTTCCTTGACCGGAATGGCGGTGTATTTCGGTAGCTTGACTTCCGGCTCAACGTCGACGGAAATATCGAAGGCCAGCGGCTGGTCGTTCTCGATCTTGATTTCGGAAACATTGATGACGTTCACGACCTTCAGCTCGGTTTCCTTGATGGCTTCCTGATAAAATTTAGGGACGAGACGCTCTTCCAGCTCCTGCGAAATTTCCTTGGCATAGCGCTTGGCCACAACGTGTGCAGGGGCTTTGCCTTTGCGGAAGCCGGGAATGTTGGCGAACTTGGCGTAGGCCTTCATAGTTTGGCTGCGTTCTTCGTTGATGGCCTCCGCCGGAACCTCGATGGTCATGGTCTTGCGGCAAGCACTTGCGTCTTTCACTGAAACTTTCATAAATCCTTTAACTCCTGTGTTTAGACCCGTTGGGGGATAAAAGCGGGTGACCATACGTTGGAACGCGCTTTTGGTCAAGCGCCGGCTTGGTATGGTTGAAGGCTGGGGCGGCTACTTTTCGAGCGCCGCGAAACCCTTGTCGAGTAGCTTGCGTGAGGTCGCGTTTCGGGTGTTTTTATCGGGGCAGCCCAAGACCACGGAAATGATGCGTCGCCCGTTCCGTTCGGCCGTGGCGGTCAGCGACCACCCCCCCATGCCGTGGTAGCCCGTTTTCAATCCGTCGCAGCCCTGATAGCCATCCACGCGCTTCGCCAACGCATTGCGGGTGGCGAGCATGGTGGCCCCGCCGCGGATATAGGTGAGCTCCGTGCTGCTGTAGCGCAGGGTTTCCGGCTGCCGCAGGGCGGCCAGGCTGAGCAGGGCAATATCGTAGGGCGTGCTGATGTCCGGCTGCGTGCCATCCGTGGGCGGCAGCCCGTGGTCGGAGTGGTACACCGTCGAGTTCATGCCCAGCTCGCGAGCCTTTTGGTTCATCATGTCCACAAACGCCTGCCGGCTTCCGGCCACATGCAGGGCCAGCGCGCGGGCGGAATCGTTCGCCGAATGCACCATCAGCGCCATGAGCATGTCTTCCACGGTAAAGTCGGTTTCGCGCGGATCGAGCCAGACCTGCGAGCCCCCGATCTTCGCGACTTCGTTGCTGATCTTGATCGGATCCTTCAGGCTGATCACCTTGGCGTCGACCTGATCCAGCACAATCAGCAGGGTCATCAGCTTGGTCACGCTGGCGGGGTAGCAATAGGCCGTGGCGCGGTTTTCATAGAGAATCTTGCCGGTGCGCGCATCCACCACAATCGCCCCGTGATAGGGGGCTCCGACCAATTTGGGATACACCTTTGCCGTGCGGCGGCTGGGCCGATCAGACCTCAAATAGCCGGCGCGATTACTGGGGGCCGCAATCGTTTCCCGGACCGCCGCAGGTTCCGTTTCCACCACGTCCACCGCCATCGCTTGTTCCGCCAGCGGGGATAGTTCGAGCGCGGGAATCTTGAACTCAGCCATGGGCGCGGCGGCCGGGGCCGGCACCGGCGCGGGGCGCTCCGGAACGGCTTCGGATGCGGGCGGATCCTGGCTGAAACCCACCAGCGCAATAAAGATAATCAGGTGCAGGGCAACCAGAATGGCGGCGATAACTGTGACGTTGCTTTTTTTCATATTAGCGTGTATCAATCCTTAAAAGCCGAACATCACAGGGAATTCATGAAAGACATACAATCTCAATTTGTGAAAAACGTGCTGGCCGGAACCACTACCGAGCTTCAGGACGAGGGTTCTGCCTTTGCTCCTGCCAACATCGCGCTGTGCAAATATTGGGGTAAGCGCGATGCCGCTT
>Ga0208879_1000523_pt1 | contig 39467 bp, 41 predicted proteins | sample Knorr_S15_td_Bot_FD_185605 | JGI IMG/M metagenome (GOLD analysis project Ga0208879, IMG submission 185605) | Marine microbial communities from Southern Atlantic Ocean transect - Knorr_S15_td_Bottom_ad_5009_LV_A (SPAdes) (version 2) | ecosystem: Environmental > Aquatic > Marine > Oceanic | place... | reverse complement strand
TGCGCGCCGGTTAGGCCCAGCGCCTGTAGGACGCCGAATTCGCGTCGTCGTCCGAGCACGGACATCATCACGGCGTTCATGATGGCGAGCGCGACAATGGCGAACAGGATCGCGTGGAAGACGTAGTCGCCGTAGTCGTCCATGCGCAGGGCGGCGTCGAGCTCGGGCGACGTGTCTCGCCACCCGAGCACACGCAGGTCATCGCCGGACAGGCGGTCGTGTAGCTCCTCCACCACGCCACCGGTGTCGCGCGAGCTCGTGAGCAGCACCGCGTAGGTTGTCACCGCGCCTGGGGTACCAAGCCACTCTCGTGCGGTCTCGAGCGGTATGTGGATCAACCCTGCGTCCATTTCCGGGACCGCGCTCTTGAAGATCCCCGCCACGCGAACCAACTGGCCTTCCACGTCGCCCGACGCCGACTGAGCGGTGAGCACGAAGCGGGTGCCCACCTTCAGGCCGAGTCGGCGTGCGAGCTCCACGCCGACATAAGCGTGCAGCCGGTCATCGGACTGCAGGTACCGGCCGTCCACGACCTTCTCGTCGAGATCGGAGAAAATGCGCTCGCGGTCGGGATCAACGCCCTCGACGCGAACAGGAAGCGCGGACGAAGCCGAGCTTGCCAGCCCGTTTACGGTGAGACGAGGCGCATGAGCGACGACCCGGTCGCCGGCCACCGCCTCCACAGCGTCGAGAGCACGCGGGTAGGCTTTGACACCAATCCGATGCTCGAGCTTTCCGGACTCCAGGTAGTCCGGCGCCTGGATCGCCACATGGCCGGTTCCCATCCTCACGGCGGACGTAACCCACTGCTCGTGTGCCCCTTCGGCGAGGCTGCGCGAGAAGATCAGAAGTGCGAGTCCGATCACCATGGCTGCCGCGGTGAGCGCGCTGCGCCGAGCGTTCCGGCCCACGCTACGCAGGGCGAGTTTGAGCAGCACTCGAAATCTCATCGGTCTGCCAGCGCATCAGCGGGCGGCACCCGCGTCGCTTTCCAGGCGGGATAGACCGCCGCGAAAACGGCGGTCAGGAAGAGTGCTACCGCGCAGATGACCGGCGTGTCATAGGAGTACTCGATGCGCAGGATCGGACGCCATTGCGAGCCGACCATGCTGAATCCACCGATGAGCGACGTGAGGTCTGGTGGTGAGTTGTGCCACCAGACGACGATCGGCCACGTGATCAACGCACCTGCGATGAGCGAGATCGTGCCCAGGATGACTCCCTCGTAGACCACGGTGCGGCCGACGCCCATCGGACTCGTGCCGAGGGCCCGTACCACGGCAAACTCCCTCCTGCGCTCGAACGTCCCGATCAGCATGGTGTTGGCAACGCCGAAGATCGCCATCCCGAAAATGATTGCGGCGATGAAATAGTTCACCGCGTCCATGAGGCCGAGCATTTCCGCCAGCTCGGGACGCAGCTCCGTCCAAGGCGTCACTTCGACCGCGTAGTCCGAACCCTCGAGGTTCGCGGCGAGCGAGCTCGCGATCAGCGGTGTGTCCCGCGCACGCGTCACCGTCAGTGCGATCTCGTGAACGCGGCCCGGATCCATCGCCATGAGGTACTGGAGGTCCGGCAGGGGCAGTACAGCGTAGTTGGCATCGATCGCTGGGGTGCCTGTCTCGAACACGCCGACCAGTGTGAAGAGATCGTTTCCCATGGAGCCGTCACTCGCCCCCACAACGACCACGACTTCCGCGCCGATCTCCAGCCCGAGTTGTCGCGCCATCTCCAGGCCGACCAGGATTTCGTACTGTCCCGCCTCGGGTAGCCGCCCTTCGCTCAGTTGAGAGAGCAGGGTGCCGACCCGCTGCTCGCGGTCCACGTCGATCCCGAAGAGCAGACCGGCCCGGGTCTCCTCTCCCGAGGAGAGCAGGCCACCGCCGTAGAGACGAGGCGCCGCGGCGGTGACATCCGGGTCGGATTCGATGCGCGCCAATAACGCTTCCAGGTCGACGCCGTCGTACCCGCCGACGGTGTGATGCATGTTGCGCTCCGGCCGATACTCAGGGGAGTGCACCTGCACTTGACCCATCATCAGCCGGGTACCGTTCTCGATGAGCTCCGCCACGATTCCGTCCGTGAGCCCGACGATCACGACCGCGGAGAGGTATCCAAACGCGAGCCCCGATGCGGTGATGAGCGTGCGGCCGCGATTACGCAGGAGGTTGCGCCAGGCGACCTTCCACCAGACTGCGTCTGAGGCCACTAGCGCCGCGCCCGGAGCGTTCTGAGGCTGAAGAAAGACTCGTCGAGATCGATGTCAAACTCGAGCTCGTGGTACGTCATCGAGGTCTTTTCCTCCGGTTTGTCTGCCGGGATGATGTGGAAGACGGCGGGGACCAGCCGTCCGCTCATCATCTTGTAGTCCGAGAACGTCATCGTGCGCACGAGTGTGCCCTCGTCATCGTAGTAGCGCACCCAAGTAGGCATCAGGTCGTGCTTGCGCACCTGCTCTTCGACGCGGCCCCACACCACCGGGGCCTCCGGCCGGGGAGTCATCGTGAACTCATAAACCTCGACGCCGTCGACCTCCCCCTCGAACGAGATCTCGAAGTCGTAGTCGTCCACGATGCGGCTCTCCTTCACGATGTCGTCATTCGTCAGGTGTGAGCCCATCCAAGACCCCATCATCAGCGCGGGCGGCACCTTGATGGTCCGGTCCACACGCGGCAGATAGTTCCAGACCTCGTCACCCGCGAACAGCGTGGCCGTCCCGGCCTCCCGTGCCGGCGATTCCACACGCACAAGCGAGTGTTCGGCACCCAACGACCAGACCTCCATGTCGAGCGATCGCGACCAATGCTCCGTGGTGATGTCCACGGTCATGCGGCCATGGCTCGATTCACCGCGCATCATGCGATCGACCTTATCGATGATCTCGCGGGCGGTCTGCGCCGTCAGCGGGGCCGCCGCAGCCGCAGACAAGAGGAGAGCAGCCGCGGTCGTGAGCGACACGCGGAGGAGCCGACTTCTAGATACTCGATCCATCGCGCAGCCTCGGTTTCAGGGACCAACCTGCTTGCCCTTTTCACCCCGCCCTTCCCGGTATCACTGCCGTCGGCATGGTGGTCTACGGGGAAGCTAACCGGTAGCCGAGGGGCGGGAAGTCAAGCCACCGGGATCGGTGCAAGAAGCATGGCGGGCTGCATCGGCGTAGGGGAGGAGGGAGGTGGAAGGGATGTTCTCGGATATCGGTGTTTGGCTTGGCGAGATAGGCTGGTGGGCGTATGTCGTGGCGCCGTTGGTCATGACGATCGTCGCTGTACTACCGGTCCCGGCGGAAGCGCCCGCGATCGCGAACGGCATGATCTTCGGGCCATTTGTCGGCAGTATGATCACGTGGACCTGCGCCATGGTGGGCCCGTGGATCAGCTACGAGATCGCGCATGCCTGGGGTCGCCCCCTCACCGAACGTGTAGTCGGCGAGTCGCGGCTCGGTAAGGTGGGGCAGGTCGTAAGCGACGCTGGATGGTCCGGCCTGCTCGTGCTGCGGCTGATACCGTTGGTGGCGTTCACCGCGTTGAAGTGGGGCGCGGGCTTGTTCGCAGTACCGCGATGGCGCTTTCTCTGGACCACAGCAGCAGGCATCACGCCGGGCGCGATCATCTTCACGTCCTCGGGTGTGGGACTCCAGGCGCTGTACCGACGCTCGCCGCTAGTGGCCGTCGGTCTCGCGGTAGCGGTGATCGGAGCTATGGCCCTGTGGGCGCATCACAGACGCCAGCGCCTCGCTGGCGGCTAGCGCTGTTCCTTCGCCAGCCTCAGAGCCACTTCGTTGGCGTGGCGTTGTTCCTCGCCACGGAAACCGCGTCTTGCCAGGTACCCATTGAGGCGCCGCCTCGCTTTGTCCCGCTCGGGGCTGTGCGTGTCCTGCGCCAATGCCGCGAGGGCTGCGGCGTTTTGTCTCGCCACCCATCCCTTTGCGACTTCCTCGGCGAGCTGGTGGTCTGTGACTTGTTCGTCTTCGAAGACCTGTTCGATGGCGCGCTGGGTCACGTCGGGTGCGACGCCTTTCGTGCGCAGTTCGGCTGAGAGGCGTGCCCTGCCACGTGGGCGGTGGCGCAGGCGGTCGCGTACAAAGGCCGCCGCAACCGCTTCGTCGTCGAGAAACCCGCGCTCCTGCAGCAGATCGAGACAGGCGTCGATGCGCGCCGTGTGGAAGCCCTTCTGGCGGAGTTTCCTCCGGAGCTCCTGATGGGTGCGGGCCCGGTACGAGAGCAGATTGAAGGCGGCGTGGCGCACGCGGACGTTCGCGTCGGCGTCGAGCAGATGGTGACGCTTGTTGGCGGGCAAGGCGTCCCCGATACCGAGCCGGCTTTGTTCGAGCGCTTCGAGCATCAGCTCGAACGGTTCGCCCTCGTCGAGGTGGATGAGGACTTTGAGGCCGCGCTGCCCCTGGGGCTGGATGCGCGTGATGAGCGGGTCAGCGGAGCTCAACCGGCAAGGGCCTTGTTGGGAATTCTACGGGCGTGTGCCGGACAGAAAAGCGAACGTGTCGATGTTCTCATCGAGGTCGGGCTAATGGATGCCCAATCCCGAACGGATGAGCTGCCAGTTCGCTCGCTGCTCGTCCGTACCGTTCGCGATCCGGGGGTAGATCTCGACCAGAACGCTTACCGTTTGGCCGTCTTCGGGGTCGATGCATAGACGCTCGTCGACGATGCGCACGTTCTTCACACGGTGGCTCGGATCGAGCTCAGTTTGCGTCACAGTGGCCTTGGGTTGGCTTGGCACGAGGCTTCCAATGCACCTCTCAACCTCTTTGCGCGTACCAATTTCCTTCGAGCAGGTCGTGGTAGAGGGTAACGTTGCGACCGTCGTCGAGAACGACCACCCGGTATTCTCGTGAAATCGGCTGCCGCCACCACTCGTCATCGATGCGCCAGCGCTCGAGCACGGCCTCCACGGTGCGCGCCGGTTTACCGGGCAGACGCACGTGCTTCGGCTCACCGTTTTCGTCGGTACGAACCGTCACGGCCCGCGGTTGGCCGAGCGGTCGTAGGCGGGGTGCGTCGCTCATGGATCGAAGCTCAGCAGTGCATGACGTCGTTCTGGGATCCGTGACCAAGGATCGACTTCGACCACGCGGTAGAGCGGGGAGTGTCCCAGCCGGAGCTTGAGCTCTTTCACGGCATCGCGGAGCGATGGAGGCACCTCGCCCTGGGCCAGTTCCCGGCCCGCGGCTGCACGGCCGTTCTCGTTCTTGCGATCGAACAGACTGGTCTGAGCGCTCGGCGCACCGAACTGCGTGAGCTCGACGATGAGTATGTCGACGGCCTTGGGCGGAGGCGAGATCGCCATCTTCATGCGCAGCGGTGAAGCGATTCGTTCTCGCTGAGACGTTGGTTCCCTGAGCACAGTCTCCACGAACCACGATCCCCCTCCTTCGAGCTGCGCGCCTAAACGCATACTCGTCACACTTCGCCCCCGACGTGCGGGACGCGAGAGCGCTCGTTCGATCAATCGGTCGAGCGCTCCGTGCAACGTTTCGGTGATGCCTACCGGGTTGGGAAAATCCAGCGACACACGGATCGGCTCGGGGCGATGCCATGGCCGGACCGGATCGATGCGTCGCCCCGTAGCCCAAGCCAATGCACTGCGGCCTTCGTCGCCGAACTGGGCGATGAGCGAGGGCTCCGGGAAGCGTTGAAGCTCTCCGAGTGTCTGCACACCGAGCCGCTCCAGACGTTGAACGATGAGCGGATCTACGGGCAAGGAGCCCACCGGACAGCGGGCCAGGAACCGAGAAAGCTCGCTTTCTGCGATGATCGCTGGTTCGCCGGACCGGGCAGACGCCGCCGCGACCCACGCGCCGAACTTACCGGGTGCCATGCCCGCTCGGGTTGCAGCGACGAGCGGAGCGGGGAAGATGCGGAAGAGCGAATTGAGGGCCCGCTTCGCCTGACGCTCAGGAGAACCGAAGAGGCGGCCTAGGCCGTCCATGCCGAGGAATACGCGTCCGCGGCCCGCAGGCTCGAGGATGGGTGTGATCTCAGCGAGCAGCTCGAGCATGGATTCAACCGCGGCGTCGTAGTGCGCCGGATCAGGTTCGAGCAGCGTGAGAGAAGGGCACATGGAGACCGCTTGCGAAACGAGTTGCTCGGGACGCACTCCGGCTTCGTGAGCACGCTCCGAGACCTGCCAGATCGTGCGCCGAGAGCTTTCGCCTGACGCGAGCAGGGCGATCGACGTGCTGTCGAGCTCGGGGGAGCGCACGAGCTCGAGGCGTAGCTCGAAGGTGGGCAGCCAAAGGCAGAGCGCTTGGCGACTCCCCGAGGAGACGCGTGGCGAGGCCGACAGGAACGCCGAGCCAGAGCCCGGGCCTGCAGCCCATCCTGTGTGTTGGTCTGCTGGAGCCGACCCTCGGCCTTGGTGGGTGGGAACACCTTGCAAGCGCGGATGGAGCTCCGACATAGCTGTTTGGGCCTAACCGAAAAAAGACAGAGACGACGACCCCCGGCTACCGACGCACTCCGCATCACACCGCCACTAACCGCGTCGGTACCGAGGGCCTAACCGAATAAATACCGAAAGATATATCCCGAAGATAAGCCGAAGATTTTGGGGGTGCAAGCAGATGGGTGACATAGGCGGGCGGCTGGCTGAAGCCCGCACCACTTCCCGCCGATACTTAGAAACAGCCGTACTCGGTTCGAAGACTAGACAACTCGGGATCACCACCGGATGAAGTACCAGACGATCGCTCCGCATCGGAGACTGGTAACGAAGTTCGCAGCCATGGCTGTGTTCCTCTCTCTGATTCCACAGGTCGTCATCTATCTGCTCGCCTCCCAGACCACTTCGAGTGTGCTCTTGGAGACCCTGAGAACCAGCCTTGAGGAAAAGTCGTTCTTGGTAGGCGCCGGTATCGACCGGTTTTTCTTGCAGTGCGAACGGGATGTTCGAATCCTCTCCCAGGCAGATGTGCTCGAGGGTTCAAACCTGGATGCCATCATCCAGTATCTGACGGAGGTCATCGAAGAAACTCCGTACCTGGATGACATCGACATCATCGATACCGACGGCATCATCGTCGCCAGCTCCGGCGAGCAGAATGAGCGGGGCGAGCATGTCCTGACCCAGCGTCCGAGCTTGGAGTCGGTGTTCAGCGCAGTTACCTCGGCTCGCCAGGGTGAGGTGTTTGTCTCGCACGTACTCGACTTGGACAAGGGCCCTGGATTGGCGTTCCTGACGTCGATCACCGACGAAAGCAACCTAGTGGTCGTCAGAATCATGCTCGTCGAAGTCAATCTCGACATCGTCGCGTCGATCGTCGCACTTACCGCGAACGCCATGAAGGGTGATCGAGATGAGTATCTCGCAGCGGGAATGATGGACTACCTGTCGAAGCCCGTCGACAGGGACGCGCTGCTCGACGTGCTTACAAAGGTGGCACGCGCCCGACGTTGACCAGTGCGAAGCGCTTCTAGGAGACGCTCTGCGGGAACGCCGTAGCGCGTCTCCGCGGAAACGTCGTACTGTGATCCGAGAACGCCCTCCAGCGAATCCGGCCCACATCGATGTTTTTCCGAAAGCGACCGCGCCCTGAGGCGCCGATCATCCACGCCGACGACTCGGACTTCACGAGTTGTGTCGAGGAACAGCCGGGGGTCACGGTAGTGGATTTTTGGGCTCCGTGGTGCGGTCCCTGCCGCATGATGGAGCCGATCCTCGAAGAAATCGCTATCGAGCAGGCCGACGCAGGGGTGAGGGTCGTGAAGGTCAACGTGGACGAAGCGCCCAAGACCTCGAGCGACTTCGGGATTCGCTCGATCCCCACGTTGCTGTTCTTCCAGGACGGCGAGCCGCTCTTTGAGATGGTGGGTATGGTGCCCAAGCCGGTTCTCGAGCGCGAGTTGCGACAGCTCGTCGAGTCGGAGCAGCCAGAGGCCTGAGAAGTCGACCACGGCCGAGCCCTCCACTACTTTGCGGGCTTCGCCTGCGAAGCCTCTGAGCCGTACCCACCAGCCACCACCAGCGAGCGCATGCGCCAGTCACCTCCGATCATCTATACCTGGACCGATGAAGCGCCTGCTCTGGCGACCCACGCGTTTCTCCCTGTCGTCCGTGCGTTCGCGGCGGCGACCGGTGTGCGGGTAGAGGCCTGTAACATCTCGCTCGCGGGCCGGATTCTCGCCGTGTTTCCCAATGTTCTGGACGAGGGGCAGAGGGTTCCCGACGATCTGGCCAAGCTGGGTCGCTTGGTCGAGACGTGCGAGGCCAACATCATCAAGCTGCCGAACATCAGCGCGTCGGTTCCGCAGCTGAAAGCGTGCATCGCGGAGCTGCAGGCCAAGCGGTATGGACTTCCCGAGTATCCGGATGAGCCCGCGAGCGACGAGCAACGCGCCATCAAGGCACGCTACGATCAGGTGAAGGGCAGCGCGGTGAACCCGGTGCTGCGTCAAGGCAACTCCGACCGGCGCGCTCCCAAAGCCGTAAAAGATTTCGCCCGCGCAAACCCGCCGCGCATGCGCGCCTGGCCCGAGGGGTCCAAGACTCACGTGTCGACGATGAGCGCAGGTGATTTCCGGGGCAACGAAGCGTCCGTCACACTGCCCGCGGCGACCACCGCGAAGATCGAGCACGTGTCGGCCGACGGAACCGTGACGGTCCTGAAGCCATCGCTGCCGCTCGAGGCAGGCGAGATCCTCGACGCAACCTTCATGAGCAAGCGTGCGCTCATCGAGTTCTTTCGCGAGCAGGTGCAGGACGCTAAGAACCGCGGCGTGCTCTTCTCGCTGCACATGAAGGCGACCATGATGAAGGTTTCGGACCCCATCATCTTCGGTCACTGCGTGCGTGTGTTCTTCGCGAATGTGTTCGTGAAGCACGGGGCCGTGCTCGACGAGCTCGGCGTTGACGTGAACAACGGCTTCGGCGATGTGCTTGCCAAGATTGCGGAATTGCCGGAGCAGGAGCGCGCGGCCATCGAAGCCGATATCCAAGTCGCGTACGAAGACGGTCCGGGCATCGCGATGGTGAACTCGGACCTGGGCATCACCAACCTGCACGTGCCCAGCGACATCATCATCGACGCCTCCATGCCGCCCATGATCCGTGACTCGGGTGGTATGTGGAACGCTGAGGGCGATCTCCAGGACTGTAAGGCGGTGATCCCCGATTCGAGCTACGCGGGCATCTACGACGCCATCGTCCGTGATTGCCAGCAGCATGGTCAGCTCGATCCATCGACGATGGGCAGCGTGGCCAACGTGGGTCTCATGGCGCAGAAGGCCGAGGAGTACGGCTCCCACGACAAGACCTTCGAGGCTCCGGCCGATGGCGTGATCCGAGTGCTGGACGCCTCGGGCGAGACGCTCATCGAACAGGCGGTGGAGGCCGGCGACATCTGGCGCGCCTGCCAGACCAAGGACGCCCCCATCCGCGACTGGGTGAAATTGGCCGTGAACCGCGCTCGCGCCACGGGCACGCCGGCGGTCTTTTGGCTCGATCAAACGCGCGCCCACGATGCGGCGTTGATTCGGAAAGTCGAGACCTACCGGACGGAGCACAACACCGATGGCCTGGAGATCGAGATCCTGTCGCCGGTCGAGGCGATGCGTTTCTCGCTGGAGCGAATCCGTCGTGGTGAGGACACGATCTCAGTCACCGGCAACGTGCTCAGGGACTACCTGACCGACCTCTTCCCCATCCTCGAGCTCGGCACCAGCGCGCGCATGCTCTCCGTGGTGCCCTTGCTGAACGGCGGTGGGCTCTTCGAAACCGGCGCGGGCGGCTCGGCGCCCAAGCACGTAGAGCAGTTCGAGCTCGAGGGACACCTCAGGTGGGACTCGTTGGGCGAGTACATGGCGCTCGGCGCCTCACTGCAGCATCTGAGCGATCAGTTCGATAACGCTGCCGCGCGGGTGCTCGGCCATGCACTCGATAGCGCCACCGCCCGGTATCTCGACAACGCGCGCACGCCTTCCCGCAAGGTGGGCGAGCTCGACAATCGCGGCAGCGCCTTCTACTTGACCCTGTACTGGGCTCAGGCACTGGCCGAGCAGGAGTCCGACGGCGAACTGGCCGAGCGCTTCGCACCCGTGGCTGCGGCTCTCACACACGGCGAGCAGACTATTGTCGCGGAGCTGAACGACGCCCAGGGTTCGCCGCAGGACGTGGGTGGGTACTATATGCCTGATGCTCAACGGGTTGTGGCAGCCATGCGCCCGAGTGCTACGCTCAACGCGATCATCGACGGAGTCTAGAAGGCCGGAGGAGACCCATGAAAGCGCCCTCCCTTACCCTCGGAATCGAAGAGGAATACCAGATCGTCGACCCTGAGACCGGCGAGCTGAAATCCTTCATCACGCAGATCCTCAAAGACGGGGTCATTACCGTCGAGGACATCAAGCCTGAGCTGCATCAGTCGGTGGTGGAGGTCGGCAGCACGGTGTGTGAGACCCCTGCCGAGATCCGCGAGGAGGTCGTGCGACTCCGGCGCGCGGTCATCGACCTGGCAGCTAAGGACGGCCTGAAGATTCTTGCCGCCGGCACTCATCCGTTTTCCTCATGGATAGACCAGGAAATCACACCGCTCGAACGCTACCAGGGGGTCGAGCAAGACCTGCAGGATCTAGCGCGCAAGAATCTGATTTTCGGCATGCATGTGCACGTCGGCATCGAGGATCCGGAGTTTTTGATCGATGCGATGAGGGTGTCGCGCTACTTCCTGCCCCACATCCTGGCGCTCACCACCAGCTCACCTTTCTGGATTGGCCGCAACACAGGGCTGAAGTCGTACCGGAGCGTGCTGTGGCGCAACTTCCCCCGCACGGGCGTCCCGCCGACGTTCGAGACGTATGCCGACTACGAGAAGATCGTGCGCGTTCTCGTCAACGCGAACGCGATTCCCGACGCATCCAAGATCTGGTGGGACATTCGGCCACACCATCTCTACCCGACCCTCGAGTTCCGGCTCTGCGACATGTGCACGCGCGTCGATGAGGCTGTGTGCATCGCGGCGATCTTCCAGGCCCTCGTCGCCAAGCTCTGGAAGATGCGTCGCGACAACATGTCGTTCCGCGTCTATCCGCTCTCGCTCATCGAAGAGAACAAGTGGCGGGCGGTTCGCTACGGCGTGGAAGGCAAGCTGCTCGATCTCGGTCAAGAGGCCGAGCGGCCCGCTCGCGATGTGATCCACGAGTTCCTCGACTTCCTCTCGGATGTCGTGGACGAGCTCGGAACTCGCGAGCAGATCGAGTACGCGTTCAAGATCATGGAGGAGGGTACGAGCGCCGACCGGCAGCTCGCGACGTTCGCGGAGACCGGAGACCTCAGGGCGGTGGTGGACCAATTGGTGCTCCAGACCGCAGAGGGCGTCGAAAACCAGACGAAGTCTGCTACCTAGACCGTCCCAGCGGACCCTGCTGGGATGGAACGAAGCGGCGAATCTCGTGAACTATGGGTCGCCGTTCATCTCATAGGCTCCGCAAGCCAAAGCGACCCCCAGATGCAGCCTCGTTACGTCGACTCGGACGCGCCGTCCCATGCCACGGCGCTGTTGGCGGTCGCGGTCGTCAAAGGGACCGCCGAGGCGGAAGGCTCACTGGCCCCGTTGGACGCAGCCCTGAACGGGGCGGTTGCTCGCGCGCTGGCCTCCGGCGACATGAAAGGGCGTGCCAAGGACGAGGTCGTCTTATACGGCATCGAAGGTGGGCCGGACCGTGTGCTCTTGCTCGGGGTCGGCGCCTCGGATGAGCTAGACCCCGAGTCGGTTCGACGCTTTGCCGCTCGAGCGGTTCGTGTCGCCGAGCGCCTCGGAATCACCTTGCTGAGCGTATCGCTGGACGGCTTGGGGCAAGTCGATGACGACGATGCGGCGCAGGCTGCCGCAGAGGGAGCGGCGCTCGCAGCCTGGAAGTTTCGTGAGTTGAAGAGCGGCGACGAAGACGACGACGGGGGTGTCACTGGCGTCGACGTGCTAGGGGGTGGCGAGGGCGCCGCGGACGCCGTCGCGCTCGGCGCCACGATCGGCGCGGCCGAGAACCTCGCGCGCACGTTGCAGTCGAGGCCCGGCAATGTGGCGACGCCGTCGCACATCGCCGCCGCCGCCCAGCGCATGAGCGAGGACGTGGGCCTGACGGTCACGGTGTTCGACGAGGCGCGCATGCAGGAAGAGGGCATGCACGCGATCCTCGCGGTCTCGCGCGGGTCCGAGGAAGAGGCCCGCTTCATCATCATGGAGCACAACGGCGGAGCCGAAGGCGAGGCGCCGCTGGTCTTGGTGGGCAAGGGGCTGTCGTTCGACGCCGGAGGCATTTCGCTCAAGCCCCCAGCGGGGATGGAGGACATGAAGTTCGACATGTCCGGTGGCGCTGCGGTGATCGGCGCGATGAAGGCGATTGCCGAGCTCGACCTGAAGGCGAATGTCGTAGGCATCGTGCCCTCATCGGAGAACCTGCCCTCGGGCACCGCGGTGAAGCCGGGTGACGTCATCGACACGCTGGGCGGCAAGACCGTCGAAGTGATCAACACCGACGCCGAAGGACGCCTCCTTCTGGCGGACGCGCTGGCGTACGCCGCCAAGCTGAATCCCGCTGCCATGGTCGACTGCGCCACGCTGACGGGTGCGGTGGTGATCGCGCTGGGCCACCATGCCGCGGCCGTGATCGGGAACGACGAGGACCTCATTCAACAGTTGATCGCGGCCGGATCCGACTCGGGGCAGCGGTGTTGGCCGTTGCCCTTGTGGAAGGAGTACAGCGAGCAGCTCGAGAGCGACACCGCCGATCTGAAGAACATCGGCGGCCGTCCGGGCGGAGCGATTACGGCGGCTGCGTTTCTCTCCGAATTCGTCGGTGATACTGCGTGGGCGCACCTGGATGTTGCGGGCACCGCGTACGGGGATGGCGAGCTCCCCTATCAGCGAAAGGGCGGGTACGGATTCCCGACGCGTCTACTCGTGCAATGGGTCCGGAGTCGCGCCGGGTGAGCCACTCCTCGGGACCGCTCTCCGCGCCCCGATCCCTGCTGCGGGTCGGGGCGTTGCTGCGTGCCCTCGTGGGGGTGCTCTCGCTGGGCCCGCTCGCCTCCCTGGCGGGCCAGGAGCCGCAGGATTCGCTCGCCGCACAGGCGGACAGCCTGGTCGCGGACTCGCTCGCGCTCGAACTCGCTCCGGACAGCGTTGAAGCCGACACGATCTTCTACAACCTGCCGTCTTTCGAGGGCGAGGTGCCAGATGGATGGGGCACCGGCGTCTGGTCATGGGACCAGAGCGGCATCATGGCCGCCGGCGCCAACACGCTCGCCGAACTCGTGGCAGAGATTCCGGGCCTGATCGTGCTGGCCGCGGGCGATTACGGTACTCCGTCCGCAATCAGCGCCTTTGGCTCCGGAGGCGGTGGTGTCAGGGTGTTCAGGGACGGCTTCGAGATCTTCCCGCTCGAGGGCGGCGTCGTTGACCTGGCACGAATTGGGCTTGCCGGCATAAGGCGTGTTCGACTCGAGCGCGGGATGGGCCAGTTGCGGTTGGAGTTGTGGTCGCATGTGTACGACGATGGGCGGCCCTATTCGCTGGTAGAGGCGGGTACGGGTGACCTGGGCACGAATATCTTCCGTGGCACCTTTGCCGATCCCACCGCCCTGGGGGGAAGCGTCGGCGTAGGCCTGGAACGTGCCGATACTCGGGGTCCAGGAGGCCGGGAAAAGGGCAACCGAACGGGGAACTGGCTGCGATATCAGATGCACCGAGGCGACGATGTCGGCCTCGCGCTGGACTTCCGGCGCATGCGAACCGAGTCCGACTTGCCCGACTTCGCCTCACCCATCACCCGAACGGACTGGACGCTGAGAGGGCGGATGCGCCTGGCCGAAGGCTTGGTGGGAGAAGCCTATACCGGCAAGTCGTCGCACGACGTGGACGACCAGCGAGACGCCTACGAGCTGGAAGGAGGAAGCCGGAGCCAACAGGGGCTCCGTCTCGGATTCAGCCGCTCGGGCCTGTGGGCCCGAGGGGAATACCGACGCTTCAGCGGGGACGATCTGCCGGCCAACCGCATCGACTTGACCGGTGGTGCCATTCGGCAGGGCATTGGCGGCCTCTCAGCCGACCTCGCGCGCGGATCGTGGTCCGGCAACTCGACGTCGAGCACGCGTATGCGTGCGTGGACCGAGCCTCTTCTGGGCGTGCTCTCACTCTTCGGCTCCAGGGAGTCGGGTACCTACGGGTCGCGCACGATGCCGTTGCTCGACGCGGTGCTTCTTCCGGATTCGACCGATGGAGAAGCGGCCGAGCCACCGGAGACCGAAGACGGTGTCACGGCCGTGCCGCTCTTCGGCATCACCGACCGCCGCGCCACCAGACTGGGCGCAGCGCTTTCCTGGCGCGGTGTTTCCCTTTCCGGCGCGGTGCTTGAGGTCGAGTCGGACTCGCTGATACCGCTCGGAATCGAGCCAGATCGGGGTTCACCGTTCTTGGCGGGCGCGAAGCGGTCTGGGTGGGAAGTGTGGGGCAGGATCCCGACGTTTTGGGAACACTTGAGCCTGGAAGGCTCGCTGCAGCAGTGGGAGGAGCCCGGTCCCTACCTGCCGGAGCAGATCTATCGGGGTGCATTGGTCTTCCACAAGACCTATCTGGAGACCGGCAACTTCGAGCTCTGGTGGAAGCTCGGCGTGCGTGGGAATAGCCCGATGAGCGTGCACATTCTCGCCGAGGAAGACGAAGACGGGCTGCGCCCGCTCGAGACCGTGCCGTTTTATCAGAATTGGTACGGGCGCATCCAGATCCGCATCGTCACCGTTCAGATCTTCATCGGGTGGGACAACTTCATTCGCCGGCGCAACCTGCAGAACTTCCCGGGGCGAGTGCTGCCCATTACCCGCACCTGGTACGGCCTACGCTGGACGATGTGGAACTAACGTCCTGTCTTGGGACAGGACACCCCACAGGCGTTACCTTTTTCGGCTGTGCGGAGGGCTGATATGATCCGGAGCATGACCGGGTACGGAGAGGCCGAGCGGGAATCGCCCGCGGGTCGGTTGAGGCTGGAAGTGAAGACGGTCAACCATCGGTTCTTCAATACCAGTATCAAGACACCATCGGGCTTCGACAAATTCGAACGTGACATCGCTGAAGCGCTGAAACGGTACCTGTCCCGGGGCCACATCAGCGCGTTGTTGACGATCGACCGTTCCGTGACGGAAGGCGCCACCGAACGTCAGATCGATCTCGATCGGGCGCGGCAGATTCGCGCGTCGCTCGAGTCGCTTCAGTCCGAGCTCGACGTGCCGGGCGAAGTCGATTTGGCCATGCTGGCGCGTTTCAGCGAACTATTCCGGGCGCCCGAGCAGGATCGCACTTTGAACGTTGAGCCCGAGTTGGTCCGAGCGCTTGCAGAGGATGCGGGACGGTCGGCGCGATCGCTTCGGGAAGCCGAAGGTGAACGGCTTGGCGTGGATCTCGAAGGGCGTCTGGCCGCCATGACCGAGGCGCTCGAGCGCGTGGAGACACGAGCCCCAGCACGGCTTCTGGCGGAGCGGGACCGACTGCGGGAGGCGGTGAAGGAGCTCTCCGAGCAGGTCCCGGTCGACGAGGACCGGTTGGCGCGCGAAGTCGCATACCTGGCGGAGAAGTGGGACATCAACGAAGAGTTGGTTCGCTTCCGTTCGCATATCGAGTTGTTTCAGCAGGCGCTTTCCGCCGACGGCGCGGAGCCGGTCGGCAAGCGGCTGGGTTTTCTCGTTCAGGAGATGCACCGCGAGGCTAATACGATCGGATCGAAAGCGAACGACTCTGAGATCTCGCACGACTCTGTGAGACTCAAGGAGGAGGTCGAGCGTATTCGCGAGCAAGTCGAGAACATCGAGTGACACGAGCAGCTCCCGTGGTCCTGGTCGCACCGAGCGGCGCTGGTAAGACGACACTCGCCCATCGGCTCGTCGCGGCTTCGGACCGGTTCGTTTTCTCCATCTCCGCGACGACGCGTGCGCCTAGGGGGGGCGAGCAGGACGGAGTCGACTATTATTTCGTCAGCGACGACGATTTCGAGGCGATGATCGACGCCGGTGAGCTCGCTGAATGGGCCGCTGTGCATGGCCGTCTGTATGGCACGCCGCGCACAGCCCTTGAAGCAGCGGCCTTGCGAGGTGAGCATGTAGTGCTAGACATCGACGTGCAGGGAGCGCGTCAGATCCGAGATTCGGTCCCCGATGCGAGATTGATCTTCGTGCTACCGCCCTCTGTGGCGGTGCTGATGAAGCGGCTGACGGGGCGAGGGACGGAAGGAGCAGGTGAGGTGGAGCGCCGGCTGCGGTCGGCACTGGACGAGTTGCAAGCCGCGTCCGAGTTCGAGCATCGCGTGGTAAACGACGACCTCGATCGGTGCCTGGAGCAGATCGAGGAAATCGTGACGGGGGAGCAAACAGAAGCGCTCAATGCAGTTCCGTTGGAGAACATCGATGTGCTTCGCGCAGGTATCGCGCGGGTGCTCGCAGAAGAATACGAGAACGTAAGCAGCTAAAGGAGCAGATATGAGGGTTTTTACACCCGACGAAGTCGCTACCGGCACCGAGAGCAAGTACCTCGGTGTGCTGGTTGCCGCGAAGTACGCGCGAGAGCTCAACACGCTTCCGCGTGAGTCCATGCCGCTGGGCGAAGAAAAGAAGCTCACCACACGCTCCCTCGAGGCACTGACCTCCGGACAGATCGAGTTCCGTCTGGTGAAGCGTCGCCGCAAGGATGAGGACGGGCCGACCTCCTCCTGAACAGGAGCCGGCCGAGGTAGCCACCTCGGCCGAGGAAGCCAAAGCATCGTATGCCGGACCTCCGACTGACTCCCCGACGGCCGTGGAAGAACAAGCACGTCGTCTTGGGGGTCACCGGGGGGATCGCGGCCTACAAGTCGATCCAGGTCGCACGTGATCTGACGCGTCTGGGAGCCAAGGTCGACTCGGTTCTCACCCAGTCGGCTCAAAACTTCGTGGCGCCCCTCAGCTTTGAAGGCGTCACGGGTCGGGCGGCGCTGACGGACCTCTTCTCCGCAGAGGGGGCCGCGCTCCACATCCGCTTGGGGCGCGAGGCCGACGTGATCTGCATCGCACCGGCGACGGCGGATCTCCTGGCTCGCGCGGCTCAGGGCCGCTCCGATGACCTCATCTGCACGACGCTGCTCGCAACCAGGGCGCCGGTCATCGTTTGTCCGGCGATGAACGACAAGATGTTCTCGCACCCGCAGGTGCAAGCGAACCTGGCTCACCTGAGGGACAAACTCGGTTACACTGTGGCGGGGCCTGCCGAAGGGGCGCTCGCGGTGGGTGAAGGCGAGGGCCCCGGCCGCATGATCGAGCCGTGGCAGATCGAGGAGTACGTCGGTCGTGCGCTGTCGGGCAAAGGCTCGCTCACTCAGAAGCGCGTGTTGGTCACCGCGGGTCCGACGCGAGAGGCGGTGGACCCGGTTCGCTATTTGGGCAGTCGGTCCTCGGGCCGCATGGGCTTTGCGATCGCACAGGCTGCCTGGCGGCACGGCGCGGCGGTCACGCTCGTCTCGGGACCCACCACGCTCGAGATCCCCGTCGGAGTCGATCTGATTCCAGTAGAGAGCGCAGTCGAGATGTACGATGCCGTGCAAGGCCTGGTCTCCTCCGCAGACGTCACAGTATTCGCGGCGGCGGTCGCGGACTTCCGGCCCCTCGAGGCGAAAGCTCAGAAAGTGAAGCGCGCCGAGACCGGCGATAGCCTGACCGTGCCACTGGTCGCGAACCCTGACGTGGCAGCCGATACCATGGGCCTTCGAAAGCAGGGAAGCTTCGCAGTCGGCTTTGCGCTCGAAACCAACGATCTACTGGTGAACGCCCAGAAGAAGCTCGAGGCCAAGGACTTCGACCTGCTGGTGGCGAACGACGCGACCGAGGTCGGCTCGGGCTTCGAGGTGCCAACGAATCGTGTCACGTTCCTGTCCAGAGACGGCGCTCCGGAAGAGCTTCCGCTCATGAGCAAGGAAGCCGTCGCAGAAGAGCTGATCGAGCGCGTGCTTCGCGGCCTGGACGGCAAAGCGTGACCAGCCGTGATCAGCTGCTCACCCAAGCTGCACGACTATTGCGCCAACGCGCCGAGATTGATGCGACCGACCTCTTCATGGACAATCTCACTCGGCCAGAAGCGCTCCGGCTTGCGGCGGCCGCCCGGTCCGCGGCGCCGGCGTCGAGAGCCGATCCCCCATCGGCCACCTCCGCATCGGTATCGGCCGCCCCGGAACCCGCAGGCCCCTCCGCCGGAGGAGGGGCCCTCCCCCTGCTGCCGACGTCCTACACGGAGCTGCGAGATGCCGCGATGTCTTGCACGCGGTGTCGTCTCGCCGAGGGGCGTACCAACGTCGTGTTCTCGGACGGCTCGGAGAGCGCACGACTGATGGTGGTCGGTGAGGCACCCGGCGCCAACGAGGACAAGACCGGACTACCCTTCGTCGGCCAGGCGGGCAAGTTCCTGGACCTGCTGTTGGCCACCGTAGATCTCTCTCGCGAGGACTCGGTCTACATCTGCAACGTGCTCAAGTGCAGGCCGCCCGGGAACCGAAATCCGATGCCCGACGAGATCGAGTCCTGCTCCCCGTACCTCGAGAAGCAGATCGAGCTGGTCCAGCCGGAGGTGCTGCTGGCGGTCGGAACGTTTGCAGCGCAGCTTCTCACCGGTCGCCAAAAAATCGCTCTGGGGAAGCTTCGGGGAGAGGTGCACAGCTACCACGGGGTCCCTCTCGTCGTTACGTATCACCCCGCCGCGCTGCTAAGAAATCCGAAGTGGACGCGGGCGTTTTGGGACGACCTGCAGTTGCTCAGAGGGATCATGGATAGCGCGTAGGTTGCGCGCTTGACGGCGTGTTATCTTAGGACTCATGGAAGCCTCACCGAACTTCGCCCAGACCGTATTCGATCGAACCCCTCCGTTCTCGCTCGAGGCGGAAACGGCAGTATTGGGCGGCATGCTGATCGACCGTGACGCGGTGCCGAAGGCCGTGGAGTTCCTCAACGAGTCCATGTTCTACCGCGAGGCGAACCGGCGGCTCTATCGGTCGATGGTCCGTCTTTTCGAGCGCGGCGACGTGATCGACGTGATCACGGTCTCGGAGGAGCTCAAAAAGACCGGGGAAATGGAGTCGTCCGGGGGATTTGACTACCTCGCAGCGCTCGTCGACGCGGTTCCCACTGCGGCCAACCTCGAATACCACGCGCGCATTGTTCGCGACAAGGCGTTGCTGCGGCGACTCGTCGAGCAATCGTCACAGATCATCCGGGACGTCTACGACCAGGGTGAACGCGACGTCGATGAGATCCTCGACGAGGCGGAAGCGAAGATCTTCCAGGTCGCGGAGAGCCACAAGCGAAAGGGCTTCGTCTGGATCAAGGAGGTTCTTTGGTCGACCTTCGAGCACATTGAGCGGCTTCAGGAGTCCGCCACCGGCATCACCGGCGTCGCCACCGGATTCCAGGATCTCGATCGCATGACGACGGGGCTACAGAAGGGTGACTTGGCCATCGTCGCGGGGCGCCCTTCGATGGGAAAGACCTCGTGGGTGCTCAACGTCACCGCGAATGCCGCCATTTCGAACAACATTCCCGTGGCGATCTTCTCACTCGAGATGTCGTCCGAGCAACTCGTCCAGAGACTTCTCTGCGCCGAAGGGCGCATCGACGCTCTGAAGCTACGCCGGGGGCGCCTCTCGCCGGAGGAACACCAGCGGCTTGCCGCCGCCGCCGGGCACCTCAATACCGCGCCGATCTGGATCGACGATGCGCCCGGCAGCAACGTGCTCGAGATCCGCGCCAAGGCGCGCCGCCTCCAGTCGGAGTTGCGTGCTGACGGCAAGGATCTGGGCATGATCGTCATCGACTACATGCAGCTGATGTCGGGCGCCGGAAAGTCGGAGAGTCGCGTTCAGGAGGTCAGCCAGATCTCTCGCGGACTGAAGGCGCTCGCTCGTGAGCTCGAAGTCTCCGTCGTGGCACTCTCCCAGTTGAGCCGCGGGCCCGAGGCGCGGACGGACAAGCGACCCATGTTGTCGGATCTCAGAGATTCCGGTTCGATCGAGCAGGATGCCGATATCGTCATGTTCCTCTACCGGCCCGAGTACTACGCTTCAGCGGAGAAGCGTGAGGAACTCGAGGGCAAGGCGGAGTTGATCGTGAGCAAGCAGAGAAACGGCCCGACGGGCGTCGTGGAGTTGTTCTTCCAGAAGGCCTACACTCGGTTCGATTCCGTACAGCGCGGACCCGGAGGGGGCTCGGGCGAGCCACAGAGCGAGGGACCGAGCTTCGGTCCATGAACGAGCATCCCCCTCCTAGGGTGGGGGTCGCGGTTCCCGCGGCTGGACTCGGGCGTCGCATGGGCGGACTGAGGAAGCCGTTCCTGGAGTTGGCTGGTGAGCCGGTACTTCTCCATGCGCTGCGACCGTTCTTGGCCGAGCCGCGTGTCGTGGCGGTGGTCGTCGCTCTCGCGCCCGACGACGCCGGCCAGCCCCCAGCCTGGATCGCCGATCTCGACGATCGTGTGAGCGTCGTAGCCGGAGGCGAGACGCGCACCGACTCGGTACGAAATGCGGTTGCTGCGTTGCCCAACGACCTGGACATCATCGCGGTTCACGACGCGGCGCGCCCGTTGGTGACTCGGGACATGATCTCGCGTTGCATCGACGTCGCGGCTGAAGGCCGCGGGGCGGTTGCGGGGTGCCCTGCGATCGACACGATGAAGCGAGTCGATCCGCACGGGCGCGTGCTCGACACTCCGAGCCGAGCCGAGTTGTGGCATGCGCACACGCCGCAGGTGTTTCCTGCCGAACTTGTGCGGCGCGCGTACGAGGGAGCCAGCAGCGGCACGGACGACGCGGCGCTCGTGGAGTCCGTCGGCGGCGACATCCAGATGGTCGATGCTGGGTCCACCAACATCAAAGTGACTCGGCCCGAAGATATCCCCATCGCGGAATCGATTCTGGCTGCGCGAAGTGACCATGGCTGAGCTCGGGCGCCGCACGGACCTGCGCGAAGATCCAGAAGCCGACCTGGCGCTGGTCGTCGCGCACTTGGAGGGCGACGGGGTGATCGGCTATCCGACCGAGACCGTGTACGGCTTCGGTGCTCTGGGCACATCAGAGGGCATCCGTAACGTGCAGGAGCTCAAGGGTCGCAAGGCGGACAGGCCCCTGATTGCTCTCGTACCGTCGGCGGGCTCGGTGCAGGGGCTTGTTTGGACCGATGAAGCGAGGGAGTTGGCGTCGATCTTCTGGCCCGGATCGGTGACCCTGGTACTTCGCGACCCGCACCGTATCTTCCGTCCAGGCGTGCGTAGCCTGGACGGTACGGTTGCGGTGCGGGTGAGCCCGCAGCCGATCGTGGAACGGCTGCTCGAGCGACTGGCGGTCCCGCTCACGTCGACAAGCCTGAACGAACCGGGCCGGAAGCCTGCCCGGTCAGGGGCCGAGGCGACCGAGGTGATCGAGCGACTCGGTCGCAGCGACATATGGCTCCTGGACGGGGGCACGCTTCCGCAGTCTGGCCCCTCCACGATCATCGACTGTACGAGCGGCACGCCCACCGTGCTGCGGGAGGGTACCGTTCCGGTGGGCAGGCTTCGTTGCGTGATACCGGAGATTCATGCAAACCATCCCTAGAATTCATGCAAACGTCATCTAGAGAAGGCGGGTTCCGCCTCCTGTTCGTGTGCACCGGCAATACGTGTCGCAGCCCAATGGCGGCGGTCATCGCTCGTCGTGAGGTCGTCGAGTTGGCTTTGCCGGGCGTCGAGGTGCGTTCAGCGGGCGTCGCTGCGTCCGAGGGAGATCGTGCCTCCGGTGGGGCGGTTCGGGCTGCGGCCCGGAACGGCCTGGACCTGTCGCAGCACCAAGCGACCCAACTCACTCCCGAGCTAGCCGAGTGGGCCGACCTCATTTTGGTGATGTCACCGGCGCACCTCTTGAGGGTTGTCGAGCTCGGGTCAGGGGAGACCGCTGTGCTGATCACGTCGTTCGCAGAAGGTCGCGAGGAGGACTCCGGGGGATCGGTCCCCGATCCCATCGGAGGTCCGGATGAGCACTACCTCGAGACCTTCGAGTTCCTCGAGCGGCTCATCGCGCGGGCCTTCGAGCATCTCGAGGCCGTGGTCGAGAAGTGAGCGTCACCGCATCCACTCGCGCGCTCGTCTTGTTGGGCGATCCGGTCGGTCATTCCATGTCTCCGACGATCCAGAACGCCGCCTTTTCGGCGGCCGATGTCGACGGGGTCTACTTGGCCGTTCGCTGTGCCTCAGACGACCTACACGGCTTCATGCGGGGGCTGTCCCGGGCAGGTGGCGGCGGAAACATCACGCTGCCACACAAAGAAAAAGCTGCGTCCGTCGTGGACGTGGCGAGCCCCGCGGTGCGACGGACCGGGGCCTGCAACACCTTCTGGGGCGATGAGGACGGCCGGGTCCACGGCGACAACACCGACGTAGACGGTTTCCGACGCGCGCTCGGCAGCTTCGTGGAGGGCTCGCCCGCCGGAATCCGTGTGCTGCTGCTCGGTGCCGGCGGCGCCGCGCGTGCGGCACTGATGGGCTTGCTCGAGGAGGGCGCCGACGAAGTGCTGATCTTCAATCGCACGGCTGAACGCGCCCGCGCGGTCGCACGCCGCATCGGGGGAGAGAAGGCGCGCGTCGCTCCCGTTCTCGAGGGATTGCGAAGCGAAAGCTTCGATCTGGTAGTAAACGCTACTCGGTTGGGCCTGGGTGAATCCGATCCCTCGCCCCTGGACTTCGACATCCTCAACCGAGTCGGTGCCGCCATGGACCTCGTATATGCCAAAAAGACCACTCCCTTTGTTCGCGCGGCCGAAGCGCTTGGAATTCGGGCGACCGACGGCGGGGAGATGCTCGTGCAGCAGGCCGCGGCCTCGTTCGAGCGCTGGTGGAGCACGCCCGCTCCGGTGGAGGTGATGCGTGCCGCGATGAAGGGGAGCCAGGCTGGGTGAGTGCGGCTTCATGGGCCGCGGACTTCACCGATCTACTGCTACCGGCCGGCTCTATCTCTTGTGGAATCTGGGTGCCGGGGGGTTCGGCCGCGCCGCTCGTGTGCGCCCGCTGTCGGACTTGACTCAAGGTGGCAGCGTGGCCGCGCTGCGAGCGCTGCCACTTTCCCAGCGGCACGGGACGCACCAGCGATCTGCGATGTCGCGGCTGCCGGGACTGGTCGGTTGCGCTCTCTTCGGCGCGTTATGCGTATATGCTCGCGCCGCCCGCCGATGACCTCGTGCACGCGCTCAAGTACGAGGGGTGGCCGGAGTTGGCCCCGCTCATGGCTTCGGCAATGGCCTCGCTCTCAGTGCCGAACGAGGGTGGGCGAGCGCTGGTAATTCCTGTCCCGACGACGGCCAAGCGACTGAGAACCCGTGGTTACAACCAGGCCGGCCTGCTCGCCGAATCTTACGCGAGCACGCGTGCGCTGCCACTCGAGGAGCTACTCGTGCGCGCTGGGGCTGATACCTCCCAGACGTCGTTGCACTCGTCCGAGCGGCGCGCGAACGTGGGCAGGCGCGTTCTCGCTGGCCGCGGGGGCGTCGGCCGTGCTGGAAGGCGCGCACGTCCTCCTTATCGACGACGTGCTCACCACAGGAGCGACCGCGTGTGAAGCCGCAGAGACGCTACTTATGTCGGGGGCTGCGCGGGTCACCCTGATCGCCTACGCGAGGGCCCTTCCAAGCGATCGGTTCGCGGCCGTTTAGGGGTTACCTTCTAGCCTGCCTCAGCAATCGACTTAGTAGGAGCCACTCCCTCATGCCAATCCGGGTAGCCATCAACGGATTCGGTCGCATCGGCCGCAATGTCCTACGCAGCGCGAAGCAGGCCGGCGGCGAGGACATCGACTTCGTCGCGGTGAACGATCTCACCGACGCGGCGACGCTCGCTCACCTGCTCAAATACGACTCGGTGCACGGGCACTACCCTGGCAGCGTCGACGTCGCCGACGGCGGCTTGGTGGTCGACGGCGACGAGATCGCAGTCTTCAGCGAGCGCGACCCCGCTCAGCTCCCGTGGGCGGACCTCGGCATCGACATCGTCATCGAGTCGACCGGTCATTTCAGTGACCGTGATGGAGCGGCCAAACATCTTACGGCGGGTGCGAAGAAGGTGATCATCTCCGCTCCCGGAAAGAACGAGGACATCACCATCGTGCTCGGTGTCAACCACGATCAGTACGACTCCGAGACTCACGATGTGATCTCCAACGCGAGTTGCACGACCAACTGTCTCGCGCCCGTGGTGAAGGTACTCGTGGAGAGCTTCGGCTTCCGTCACGGCTTGATGACGACCATCCACGCGTATACCAACGACCAGAGTATCCTGGATCTCCCGCACAGCGACCTCAGGCGCGCTCGTGCGGCCGGCATTTCGATGATCCCGACCACCACTGGTGCGGCCAAGGCGACCGGGCTCGTACTGCCAGCGGTCGCGGGTCGCATCGACGGCATGGCACTGCGTGTACCGACCTCGGATGTGTCCATCGTCGATGTCGTCGTCGAAGTGGAGCAGGACACCACTGCCGAAGAGGTCAACGCGGCCTTCCGGGACGCCGCGAGTGGTGCCCTGCAAGGCATCTTGGACGTTTCAGACGAGCCGCTCGTCTCCATCGACTACCGCGGCAACCCGTTCAGCTCGATCGTCGACTCGCTCTCCACCTCGGTCATGTCCGGCCGGATGGTGAAAGTCCTCTCATGGTACGACAACGAGTGGGGTTACTCGAATCGCGTCGTGGATCTTGTGCGCTACGTCGGCGAGCGCCTGCCCGCGACGGCCGACGTCTAGAAGGAGTGATTGAGCCACTAAACGGTGACGGTGGGGGCACGCGCGTCGCGCGCGTGGTAAGGTCCGTGGCTGAATCCCCGTATACGAGGGCGATGCAGACACTACTGAGAGTATCCGACCCAGCGCCCCGCGTTGCTCCGGCCCCCGCGCCTTTAGCACTTCGAGACGACTTCGGGACCTGGTTTCGTGAGCACCAGAGCGCGGTCTTTCGCTGCATACGCTTCCGCGTAGCCACGCGCGAAGCCGCCGAGGACGTGACCTCTGACGTCTTCATGAAGGCTTTGAGGTCGTTCGATCGGTACGATTCTTCGCGTGCGTCGCCGCGCACCTGGCTGCTGCGGATCGCTCGCAACGCCGTGACCGACCACTTGAGGGCCCTCCAGCGCAGAGGCTCGCTGCACGTGTCTCTCGACCGGATTCCCGATCTGGTTGCCAACGTGCCGTCGGCCGAAGAACGCGTCATCAAACAGGAGCGCATTCAGCGGTTGCTCAACGGAAGTCAGATGCTGCGCAAGGCGGATCAGGACATCCTCTCGCTGAGATACGGCTCGGGACTCCAGAACGCCGAGATCGCCGAATATCTGGACATCAGCAACAACGCGGTTGCAGTGCGCCTCCACCGCGCGCTCAAGCGCCTGAAGAACGTGGTGAAGGGGCAGGCACACACTGCGTATCATCGTGGACGTTCCGGAGGTTGGAGCCGGCGTGGTCGCTCAGCGCGACCTGGATCGGCGCGAGGACCCGGATCAGGACTGGGACTGAGCCGCTGAAGAAGACGCTCGCCGACATCGACCGAGCGACCTTGCGCGGTCGCACGGTGCTGGTCCGCACGGATTTCAACGTGCGCATAGAGTCCGGGCGTGTCCTGGACGTACAGCGTGTCGAGGCCTCGATGCCGACGCTCACTACGCTTCACGAGGCGGGGGCTCGCACGGTCGTCCTGTCGCACATGGGTCGGCCGCGAGGCCGCCCGAGTCCGGACCTCTCGCTCGCGTCAGTGGCTGCGTACCTGGGCGATCGGCTGGGGAGACCTGTGCTGTTCGTGCGAGACGCGGTTGGCCAGGGCGGAGAGAACGCCATCTTCGCGTTAGGCGACGGAGAGATTGCGTTGCTCGAGAACACCCGCTTTCACCCCGGCGAGACGGTGAACGATCCGGAACTCGCTGCCACCTGGTCTGGACTGACCGACCTGTTTGTGAACGACGCGTTCGGGGCCGCGCATCGGGCACATGCCTCCACCGTGGGTTTGGCGAGGGCGGTAACAGCGCGAGGCGGCGACGCGGTCGCGGGACTCCTGATGGCGCGTGAGCTCGAGTTTCTGGGGGAGGCGCTGGAGAGTCCTGAGCGACCTTTCGTCGCGATTCTCGGTGGAGCGAAGATCTCGGGGAAAATCGATGTGGTCGAGGCGCTGCTGCCGCGTGTGGATCGCCTGCTCATCGGGGGAGCCATGGCGAACACGTTCTTTCGGGCCATGCAGTTGGCCACCGGCGAATCGCTCGTCGAGGAGAATCGCATCGACATGGCCGGCGAGTTGATCGAAGCAGCCGGCGACAAACTCACGCTGCCCGTCGACTGCGTCGTGGCGCGCGACATCTCCCGAGACGCGCAGACGCGAGTGGTTGCTCGGGCCGAGGTTGGGGACATGGATCGAATCGTGGACATCGGTCCCGAGACCCGAGCTCTGTACCGGAGCATCGTCTCCAGCGCGCGCACGGTCGTCTGGAATGGACCCATGGGGGTATTCGAGATTCCCGCGTTCGCCGCGGGCACGGTGGAGGTGGCGCGCGCCGTAGCCGACGCATGTGACGCAGGAGCGCTCGGCGTCCTGGGCGGGGGGCAGACCGCGTCGGCGGCGGCGCAGGCCGGCGTCGTCGAGCGACTGAGCCACGTATCCACGGGTGGCGGCGCTTCGCTCGCGTTGCTGGCGGGCGCGGCGCTACCCGGGGTCGAGTCACTGAGCGATAGGGAGTACGACGGATGGCTGTGATTGCTGGCAACTGGAAGATGCACATGGGTGCAGCCCAGACGCGTGCCTTTTTTGCCGAACTCGACCTCGACGAGAGCGCCAGCAAGAACGAATTGCTGATCTTTCCGCCTGTGAGTTCGTTGGGGGTGGCCGCTGCATGCCCCGATCGCGATTCCCGTATTCAGCTGGGCGTGCAAAACATCCATTGGCAGGATGAGGGCGCGTTCACCGGTGAGACCTCCGCCCCCATGGCAGCCGAAGCCGGGGCGAGTCACGTGCTGATCGGACACTCGGAGCGGCGGCACGTCTTTGGCGAAACGAACGAAGAGGTAGCGTTGAAGATCGCGGCCTGCTGTAGCCATGGCCTGGTCCCGGTGGTCTGTGTGGGGGAGACTCTCGCGCAGCGGCAGGAGGGTCGCGTCGACGAGGTCATCCTCGGGCAGTTAGATGCGGCGCTGCAGGCCCTCGAGGGCAACGACGGACGCTTCCTGCTCGCGTACGAACCGGTCTGGGCCATCGGCACGGGGGAAACCGCAACGCCTGACGACGCGGCCAATGCCCACAGCACGCTTCGTACGCGACTCGAGGCTGCTCTAGGCCTCGCAGCCGCCGTGCGCACGCCAATCCTCTACGGAGGCTCCGTGAAGCCGAGCAACGCAGCGGATCTTCTCGGTACCGCCAACGTAGACGGTGTATTGGTTGGCGGCGCGAGCTTGGATCCCCGTTCCTTCGCCGAGATTGCCGCAGCAGGGGGTCGTTGACACCCCTCTGGACCTCATCGACGTTTAACGTCTCACTTTGAAGGGATTCGTGGCCTAGATGTACGCATTATTGCTCGCCCTCCTCGTACTGGATGGCATCTTCATGACGGTCATCATCCTCCTCCAGTCTGGAAAAGGTGGGGGGCTCGCCGCCGTAGGCGGGGGCGCCGCCATGACCGAAGGCATCCTCGGCGGCCGCCAGGCCAACATCGTGCTGACACGCGCCACTTGGACTTCCGGCACCATCTTCATGGTTCTGGCCCTGGTTTTGTCGATCATGTCCTCACGCGCCCGGCAGCCTTCTTCGATCATCCAGGTCGACGCTCCCGTGGCTGCGACGCCGGCACCGGTCCTACCCGGCCTGCTCGGGGAGCCAGCGCAAGGCACGGGAGACGCGGACGCCGCAGACCCGGGCAACTCGGGGAACTGACCCGTTCGCAGCCCCTGACTCGGTGAGCCGTGGCTGAAAACCTCTCTTCAGGGCTCGACCGCGACCAGCTACTCGAGCTGTATCGCGCCCTGTGCCTGACGCGGGCAGCCGAGGAACGCTTGGAGCTCCTGCAAAAGCAGGGGCACATGACCGGCGGCCTGTACCGCTCCCTCGGCCAGGAGGCGGGTGCCGTCGGCGCGGCGTTCGCGCTTCGGCGCCGGACGGATGGCACGGGCGACTTCTTGGCTCCCACCGTACGCGCGGTCGGAGCGCTCTTCCTTTTTGGAGGAGATGTGGTCGACTTCTTCCGTCAGTACATGGCGCGCGCCACCGGCCCCACTAAGGGTCGCGAGGCCAACGTACACTGGGTCGACTATCAAAAGGGCTTCGTGGGTCCGGTGTCGCCCCTGGGCACCATGCTCGAGGTCATGGCGGGCATCACGCTCTCCTTCAACCTTCGCGGCGAAGACCGGGTGGGTATGGTCTTCTACGGCGACGGCGCGTCTTCGACGGGTGCGTGGCATGAGGGCTTGAATTTCGCAGCCGTCCAGCGTTGCCCACTCATCCTGATGGTCGAGGCCAACCAGTGGGCGTTCTCGAGCCCGACGGTCAAGAACACGCGTCTGGAGAGCTTCACGGAAAAGGCTCCGGGATACGGCATCGCAGCCGAGTCGGTCGATGGGACCGATGTGCTCGCCGTGTACGAGGCTGTGGCCCGCGCCGCGGCGCGGGCGCGTTCCGGGGAGGGGGCGCAGATGGTGGAGTTGCGCTACTTCCGGCGCCTGGGGCACGCGCAGCACGATTCCCAGGACTATGTGGACCCCGCGCTCATCGCCGAATGGGCAGCCCGCGATCCACTGGAGCTCTTCCACAGACGTATGCTCGATCGCGGATGGGCGCCTGAGGGTGAGCTACTGGCGATTCGCCAAGAGGTCGAGCAGGAGTGCGAGGTCGCAGCCGAGCAAGCGATCGCCGAGCCGATGCCTTTCGGACCCGACGCGGTAGATGACGTATACACCGACGTGTCGATGCCCCACCCCTGGACACGGGCCGAGATATCGGACTCGCGCAGCGCGTGAGGTATCGACTATGAGCCAAGTCGTGCCCGAGCATTTGCAGAAGACCGCGCGGGGTGAGGAGGTTACGCTCCTGGAGGCGATCAGCGAGGGCCTGTATGAGGAGATGGTCAGCGACGATCGCGTCTTCCTCATGGGGGAGGACATCGGCGTGTATGGCGGGGCGTTCAAGGTCACACGAGGTTTCTTGGAGGCGTTCGGCGATCGGCGCGTGATCGACACACCGATTGCCGAGGGTGGCTTCACGGGAGCCGCGGCCGGGGCCGCTCACATGGGTCTTCGTCCGGTGGTCGAGATGCAGTTCATGGACTTCATCTCACCCGCATACGATGTGCTGACCAACTACATCGCGACCTCGTTGTACCGCGGAGCCGGGCCGATGCCCATGGTGATTCGAGGACCGGTAGGCGGCGGGAACCGCGGTGGGCCGTTCCATTCGCAGAACATCGAGATGGCGTTTTTCCACACGCCGGGGCTCAAAATCGTGTATCCGAGCACGGCGTACGATGCGAAGGGACTCATAAAGGCAGCGATTCGTGACGATAATCCAGTCATCTTCGAGGAGCACAAGGGGCTCTACCGGGCTCCGGCGCTGCGCGAGGTTCTTCCGGCCGAGGACTACATCGTGCCGCTAGGTGAGGCTCGCACCGTACTGGAAGGCGAGGACCTGACCATCGTCACGTATGGTGCCATGGTTCACAAATCGGTCGAGGCCGCGCGGACGCTCGAAGGCGACGGGGTCGGAGTCGAGGTCATCGATCTGCGAACGCTGCTCCCGCTCGACGAAGACGCGATCGTTGAAAGTGTGAAGCGAACAGGGAGGCTGCTCGTCGTGCACGAGGACACGCGGACCGGAGGCATCGCGGGCGAGATCACGATACGAGTCAGTGAGAGGGCGTTCGAGTGGCTGGACGCTCCGATGCTGCGTGTCACGGCCATCGATGCGCCCGTCCCGTATTCGGGCTCGCTCGAGGACTACTTTCTCCCTCAAGTGGACGATGTAGTGAAGGCCGCGCGCTATCTCGCTGCCTACTGATTTTTGAAGAGAAGCAAGGACCGAAGGGTGACGCCGAGGGTAACCGAGGCGTCGCTACCCAGACACGACAGAGTGGAGTGATCGAGCGTGGCTCGCATTGAAGTCCCGATGCCCCAGATGGGTGAGTCGATTGCCGAGGGCACGGTCTCGAAGTGGCTCAAGCAGCTTGGCGAGACCGTCGAGCGCGATGAGCCCATTTTGGAGATATCGACCGACAAGGTCGATGCGGAGATCCCGTCGCCCGCGTCGGGGACGCTGGTCGAGATCTCGGTTGCAGAGGGCGAGACCGTCGAAGTCGGCACAATCGTGGCGTTCATCGATCCCGATGGTGCCGCGCCTGGCGCCGGCGCACCGGCTGCAGCGGCTGTACCTGAAGCCGCTGTGCCTGCAGCGACGACGCCTACCGCCGAAGCTCCGGCACCACCTCCCGTCGCCGTCGCCGCGGCTCCGTCGGCTGGAGGCCAGAGTGCCGAGGAGAGGTTGCGCACCCGCTCTACTCCGGTTGTCCGGAAGATCGCGGACGAGCAGGGTATCGACATAGCGAACGTACCGGGAACGGGGCATGCCGGTCGCGTAACCAAACGCGACATTCTGAACTTCATCGAATCGGGTGCAGGCGCGGTCCCGCCCGCGGCTCCTGCAGCCCCCGCGGCTCCCGCTGCGGTGACGCCCGGACCTGCGGCTTCGATTCCAGTCGCGGCGCCGGCCGCTCCGCCATCGGCGCCGGCTGCTGCAACCGCTGTCTCCGATCTCTGGGCTGCGTTCTACGGCGAGGTTCAGCATCCCGAGTACCCGATGCGCGCGGCCGACCAGGTGGAGCCGATGGACAAGATCCGTCGTCTCACCGCCGCGCACATGGTCATGGCCAAGCGGGTCGCACCGCACGTGCACTCGTTCATCGAGATCGACTTCTCGTCTGTCGACCGCATCCGGTCTGCCAACAAGGCGCGCTGGGCAGCGCAGGGCGCCCGCGTCAGTTACACCGCGTTTGTGGCCTGGGCGGTATCGCGAGTGCTGCGCGAGTTTCCCACGGTCAACTCGGCGGTCTCGGGGAACAACGTGATCTACCGTGGCAACGTGAACCTGGGCATGGCGGTTGACCTGAACCCGGGCTTGATCGTACCAGTTGTTCACGACGCGGATCATCTAGGGCTCATCGGCATCGGCAACAAGATCGTCGACGTGGCGACGCGCGCGCGCGACCGAAAGCTCATGCCGGCTGAGATTCAAGGTGCAACGTTCACCATCACGAACCCCGGCGTGCTAGGTACCCTGGTGGGCCTCCCGATCATCCCGAAGGGCACATCCGCCATCCTGGGCACGGGCGCGATCGAAAAGCGCGTCGTGGTGGTCTCGGACGCCGAGACTGGAGCCGATGTGATGGCGATCCGGAAGCGGTCGCTGTTCTCGCTCGCCTACGACCATCGCATCGTGGACGGCGCGGACTCCGCCCGCTTCCTCTCGGCGCTCAAGGACATGCTCCAGAGCTTCCCTGAGGACGCCTGATCGTGGGGCATGAACGAACAGCGTAAGCCACTAGCGCTGCGAGAGCTGGGGCTCGTCCCATATGCTGAAGGACTCGCGCTGCAGGTCGAGTTGGTGAAAAAACGCCGGGCTGACGAGATCCCCGACACGCTTCTACTTCTGGAACATCCGCACGTCGTGACTCTCGGCTCGAGCTCGGACCCCGCGCATGTTCTCATAGACCAGGCCGAGCGAGACCGCCTAGGCATCGAGGTCTTCGAGACGGGGAGGGGGGGGGACGTGACCTATCACGGACCCGGTCAGCTCGTCGCCTACCCTATTCTGGACCTCAAGCCGGACCGCAAGGACCTGCACCGGTATCTGAGGGACCTGGAGGCCGTGCTGATCGCCGTGGCGGCGTCATTCGACGTGCAGGCCGAGCGCAACGACGGCCTGACCGGCGTTTGGACCAAGATGGGCAAACTCGCCGCGATCGGTGTCAGGGTGTCTTCGGGGTGGATCACGTCTCATGGCGTGGCGCTCAATGTATCGACCGACCTCGAATATTTTGGCACGATCGTCCCTTGTGGGATCCCAGATCGGGCCGTGACATCGCTCGAGCGTGAGCTTGGTCGTGCGGTGGGTATCCCCGAAGCGTCGCAATCCCTGGTCGAGCGCTTCGCCGACGTCTTTTTGTGCGATATTGTTGTAGTATAGACAACAAAAATCGACGCTTCTGGTCGCTCCTGCGACCACCTTTTCTTAAGCGAATTTTATGTTTCGCGTAGGCGTTAACCCATTTGTTTCGGGAAAGAATGTTCCCTAATCCATATGTTTACAAATGCCCCGAACAAACCTCGAAAAAACATTTGGCGTAGCATTTAAAATGTTATGCAACAACCACTTAGGTCGTCATACCTAGAACTACAGATGTTTCTCCATCGGACCCTTGCCATCGTGCTAACGAACCGGTATCTATCCTTCGCAATTCAGATGCGGATCATCGAAAGACGATGGCGTTGGTCATCCCTCAGATGAGTCTGAAGAGTGAGCTGCCAGGCGCGACGGCGCAGAGGTGGTGAGGCAAACCGGAACTTGGGATTTCTGGGGAGCCAGGTGGGGGAGTTCGCTGGCCCCCATCAGAAGCCCCGAAAGCGAAGGGGTGCTCTCGGTCGCGACCGCGCGACAATACGAGGGTGAAAGGAGAGAGGCCTGGCCGCCGACACGAAGGCGGACCCAAGCAGGGCCAGGATCCGACAGCGCAGTAGGGAGCTGAAGGGCGCAGCGTGAAGCGGCCGGAAGAAGTCCCTCGAGTTAGAGAGGGCCCGATCGTAGGCAACTACGGTTCGGGCCCTTTCGCTTTTTCAGGGGTAATCTTCGGCGCGAGCCCGCGTTGGGACTACGGACTCGACTCGGCTGCGGCGTAGTTCGCTACGCCTCGCTCGCTCACCTTGCCCGCCTTGGCTCGCATCCAAATCTCACCCCTGAAAACGCGACTCTTGGGAGCAGGGGTGTTCGAAGCTCCCACCCAGGGTTGGCGCTGCCTTCCCGGGTCGGCGCCCCTACTTCTTCCCTCCGAAGCGATCCTTCGGCGCCTGAAACTCCATGTAGTCCAGGTATTTCCCCTTTTCGCGCAGCGCGTCCAGCCACTCCTGGAAGCCTGAGTCGATCAGTCCGCCTGAGTTCGAGCGATCCTTGGCAGCGGTGGTCGCGAGCTCGTTGGCATACTCGTTTTCTGGATGGCCCGCGTGGCCCTTCACCCAGAGGGGGCGCATGTCGTGGCGCTGGAGAAGGGTGTCCAAGCGTTTCCAGAGCTGCAGGTTCTCGATCTTGCCGGACTTTCTCTTCCAGCCCGCTCGTTTCCAGTTCGGCATCCACTCGGAGATTCCCTTCACCAGGTACTGGCTGTCCGAGACGAAGTGCACGATGCAGGGACGCCTGAGCACGCGCAGCCCCTCGATCGCGCTTCCGAGCGCCATACGGTTGTTGGTCGTGTCGGGCTCGGAGATCCAATAGTCTCGTCTCTCCCAAGCCCCGTCCTTCCACACCTCCACCAGGCCGCCGGCCCCACCTGGGTTGGCCCTTTTCTGGAACTGATTTCCCAGACAGGACTCATCGGCGTGGATGTAGATGACTGCGGTGCTCATCTCATGCTCATGTAAAGGGTGATCGCGAGGGGCAATCGGCCGTTCAACCTAAGTATGACCCTACGCTGTCGGGAGTCCGGGTTGACCGCATATCCCCGCTAGGTAGCTTTCGCCCGACGACCCGCTGGCGACCGTGAGGCATCCCTGGAAAGCACAGCCTACTTGCTCTTAGAAGACGGTCGCCGCTTCGACGGTGACCTCGTGGGCGCGTCGGATCTCGCGCTGGGTGAGGTAGTCTTCAACACCTGTATGACGGGGTATCAGGAGGTCCTGACGGACCCGTCGTACACGGGCCAGTTGGTCACCATGACCTACCCGCTCATCGGCAACTACGGCGTCAACTCCGAGGACTGTGAATCTCCGGTCCCTCAGGTCGCGGGCTTCATCGTTCGCGAAGCCTCGCGGCTCCACTCCAACTGGCGCGCCGAAGGAGGCCTCGACACCTATCTGAAGCAGCACGGCATCACGGGAATCGCCGATCTCGACACTCGTGCGCTCACGCGCCACATCCGTTCGCAAGGAGCGATGCGCGGGGCAATCGCTCTCGTGGATACGGCCGAAGAGCAGGTGTTGGAACAGGTGCTGGCGCACCCGCTCATGGAGGGCCTCGAGCTCGCCTGCGGAGTGTCGACGGAGCAGCCATACTCCGTGCCCGCTGTTGGGGAAGAGCGCTTCCACGTCTTGGCTTACGATTTTGGGGTGAAGGCCCATTCCCCGAAGCTGCTCGCCGAACGTGGCTGTCGGGTCACTGTTATTCCGGCGACCACGCCGGTTGAGGAGATCCTCGACGATCCGCCGGACGGCATGTTCGTCTCCAACGGCCCCGGAGACCCGGCGGCGGTTGAGCAGGCTGAGGCCGCGATCCTGGGGCTCGCCAAGGCTGACGTACCGGTCTTTGGAATCTGCCTGGGACATCAGCTCATTTGTCGTGCTTATGGAGCTAGCACGTTCAAGCTCCCGTTTGGACACCACGGTGGAAACCATCCCGTGAAGAACCTCGACAACCAGAAGGTGGAGATTACTTCGCAGAACCACGGTTTTGCCGTGAGCGGTGGCGAAGGCGACCAGATTCCGGGCGCCCCCGACCTGCGGCTGACTCATCTCAATCTCTACGACCTCACGGTCGAGGGTGTCGAGCACCGCGAATACCCTGTGCTCTCGGTGCAGTATCATCCCGAGGCAGCCCCGGGGCCGCACGACAGTCGCTATCTCTTCGACCGCTTCCTCGAGCTCATGGAAGAGCGACGAGGGTCCTCGGCCTGATCCGGGTCTCGCACCTAAGTCCATACTGTAACAACGATTCCGGCCACCTTGCGGCCGTACCAAGCCGTCGTTACCGTGCCTGCCCCCTAACGAGGCAACTGCATTCAGAAGCCCCTTGAAGACGATCTTCTGGAGGAAGGATGACGAAGGCGGACCTGGTCGAGCAGGTGGCCGAAGCGATCGGCCCCGGGATCACCAAGAAGGACTGCGCACTCGTCGTGGATGGCTTTCTGAATGCCGTGAAGCTTGCGCTTGCGAACGGCGACAACATCGAGATCCGAGGCTTTGGTACGTTCAGGGTGCGCAAGCGGAAGACGCGGGTCGCTCGCAACCCCCGAACGGGGGATCCGGTCGAAGTGCCCTCACGGTCCGTGCCCGTGTTCAAGCCCTCCAAGCATCTCCGTAGCCGCGTCGCCAGGCTGGACGAAGTTTCCGGCTGATTCATGGGCGGGCCGTGCCTCGGTCGGTTCACCCCACCCTCATTTAACGTTTTCGGGCGCGCGAGCGTCTGACGCTCGGTGAGGGACGACGAAGGGTCGGGCGAGGTTCTTTCCGACGAGGAATTGGTCGAGAGAGGGCGCGCCGGCGACGACGCTGCCCTCAGCGAGTTGGTAGAGCGACATCACGCGGCAGCGTACCGCGTGGCGTTCTCGATGCTGCAGGAAGACGATGCAGCGCAGGATGTGGTGCAGGATGCGTTCATCAAGGCGTTTCGAGCGCTGGCGGGGTTTCGGGGCGAGGCGTCGTTTCGGACCTGGATTCTCACGATCGCCGGCAATGAGGCGCGAAGCGCACTGCGGCGAAGAGGACGCCGGAGAGAGACGGCGTTAGAGGATGCGGGGCCGGTTCGGTCGCAGCAGAAGCCGCCGGACATGGAAGCGGTCGATGCGCAGGAGGCCGCGTGGGCACGAAAGATGATGGAGACACTACCGGAGAAGCAGAAGCTCTCCGTTGCACTTAGGATAGAAGAGGGGCTGAGCTTCAAAGAGATCGGCGAGATCATCGGATCCAGCGAAGGTGCTGCCAGGGTCAACTACTTTCATGGGATCCGACGGCTCAGGGAGTTGCTGCAATGAGCAATATGAAGTGCGAAACGGTGCGGGAGTGGGTTCCCGACTACGTGAGTGGGCGACTCGCCCGACTCGACGACACTTCGGTGCGGTCGCACCTGAAGGCCTGCGACGAGTGCAGGGCCGAAGTCGAGCTCGCGCGGCTGATTTTCGAGTCTCGCGTCGATGTGCCGGACGGCCTCGCAAACCGCGTCCGCGACGCCGTGCGCTACGACCGCACGTCTGTCAGTCGTCCCTGGTGGGGTATCACCGCGGCTGCAGTGGCGGCTCTCGCCCTAGGTATCGGCTTCTCTTCGGACCGTCCTGAGCAAAGCGAGTCGGCGATTCCGGGCTACGCCTACGAGCTCGACGACGAGAACCTCTGGCTCAGTGACGACGGGCTCATCGCCGGCGCGCCGGCGCTCGATGCTCTGAGCGACGAGGCCTTGCTGCAATTTCTGGATGAGTTGGACGTGGGCGGAGCGGGAGGTTCGGCATGAACATTTTGCGGCTGGCCAGGACCGGGTTCCTGCTTTCGATGTTGCTTTCGCTGTTCGTCGTAGTGCCGCTGGAGGCACAGCGAGGTTCGCAAAGGGGGCGGAGAGGGCAGGGTCAGGGGCCAGAGAGGATGGAGCTGGAACGGCGCGTGCGTGCGCGCATGGCCGAGATGATGCGGGAGCAGCTCGGCCTCAGCGACGAGGAGGACGCCCGCCTCAGCGAGATCGTTCAGGGCTTCGAGCAGCAGCGCCGGCAGTTGGGGCGTCAGGAGCGGGCCGTCAGACTCCGCGTGGAGAGCCTCGTGCTCGAGGGTGGGCAGGACTCGGCCGAGGCGGCGGAGCTACTGCAGCGCATGTCCGCGCTGCACATGCAAGAGGCGGAACTGATCCAGGCCGAGCACCAGGCATTGCTCGAGGTGCTCACGCCCATGCAAGTCTTGCGGCTCGTGCACTTGCGAGAGCAACTCGGTCAGCGTATCCAACGGCTGCGAGGTCAGCCGGGACGCGGGGACGGCCGGGGGGGAGGTCGTCGTGGCGGTGCCGGCGATCTGCGACCAGGTGGTGGCGATATCGGGCTGGACGGCGTGGTGCTGGGGCCCTTCGGAGGCGGACGCGCGTTCAGCCGATCGCACGGTTCTGAGTTGCCCCTGCTCGGAGTTTTCCCGGAGGAACGTTGACGTAGCCCGCGGGGTCTCCCAAACTCAGTCAACTCAGCGCGCCACCCTCCCCTAAGGACTCATGTCTGTTCCTGTCCATACGCTCTTTTTTGCCGCCTACCGTGATCGGCTCGGGCTCTCCGAGTTGACGGTCGAGCTAGCACAGGGCGCTACGGTTGCCGACCTCGTGGCGGAGTTGAGGGGACGGGGCTCTCCGTTCGACATCTTGCCGGAACAGCCCGCGGTGGCGGTCAATCGCACGTATGCGATGCTGGACGAGCCGCTCGGCGCGGGGGACGAGGTCGCGTTCATCCCACCGGTCGCGGGCGGCTGACCGTGATCTTTGCGCGTGTGGCGTCCGAGGTGATCGATCCGGCGGAAGTTCTGGCTCGTGTGGGATCCGACCGAGACGGTGCCACGCTGCTCTTCCTGGGCGTCGTGCGTGATCACGCCGACGACCGACCGGTCTCGGGCATGCGCTACGACGCCTATGAGGAGATGGCAGGTGAGGTCCTGAGCAAGATCGCCGCAGAAGCTGCCGAGCGTCTGGGCACGGACCGCGTCGCGGTCGTGCATCGCTTCGGTGAGTTGGCGATCGGTGAGGTCAGCGTTGCGATCGCAGTCTCTAGCCCGCACCGGGAAGAGGCGTATGAGGCGTCACGGTACGTGATCGAGCAGTTGAAGGAGCGCCTCCCCGTCTGGAAGAAGGAGCACTACGTCGACGGCGTCTCCGAGTGGGTCGAAGGCAACGTACCGCCGGGCACCGCGTCGGGCGCTGAGCCTGCGGCGGTTGGAACAGGGGGTGACGCGTGATCGATCAGTTTGGGCGCACGGTGCGCTACCTACGCGTCTCGGTCACCGACAAGTGTAATCTGCGCTGCGTGTATTGCATGCCGCTCGAGGGACTGGACTGGCTCAAGCGCGAGGAGATCCTCACCTACGAGGAGATTGCGGAGGTCGTTCGTACCATGGCGGGAATGGGGCTCGAGCGTGTTCGCATCACGGGAGGCGAGCCCCTCATCCGCCGCGACCTTTCCGATCTGGTCAAGATGATCGCGGACGTGCCCGAGATCGAGGATCTCTCTCTGTCCACGAACGCGGTGTTGCTCGCCGATCAAGCCGAAGCGCTGAAGCAGGCGGGCGTCCAGCGCCTCAACATCTCCCTGGACTCGCTGCAGGCGGATCGCGTGGACGCGATCTCACGCCGGCCCGGCTCCTATTCGAAGATCATGGAGGGGCTCGATGCCGCTGAAGAGGTCGGCTTCGCGCCCCTCAAGATCAACGTGGTGCTCATCCGTGGTCAGAACGACGACGAGATCGAAGACTTCGCGCGCATCACGCGCGAGCGCCCCTGGCACATCCGCTTCATAGAGCTCATGCCCACTGGGGCCAACCTCGACTTGAGCGCCAACAGCTTCGTGTCGTGCGCCGACGCACTGCGTCGAGTCCGCAAGATCGAACAGCTCGAGCCAGTGGACGGTCCGTTCGGGAACGGCCCCGCCACGTACTATCGATTCCCCGGTGCTCCGGGAACGGTTGGGGTCATCACGCCGATGAGCCACAACTACTGCGACCGGTGCAATCGCATGCGGCTGACTGCCTCCGGGCAGCTACGTCCGTGCCTCTTCGGAGACATCGAGACCAACCTGCGCGACCCACTGCGCGCTGGGCAGGACTTGCGGCCACTCATCGAAGAAACGCTCCGCATCAAGCCGGAGAGGCACTACCTCATCCAGGGTAGCGCCGCAGGGTCCGGCGGACTCGTCGCGCTGTCTCAGACCGGCGGGTAGACCGCGCGCGGCAGGCAGGCGGTTATACTCCAAGTGCGACCTGGCGGCCCGGTCGTTCGATCTCCCATAGACCCCCCCCTCGAAGCGAAATCGTCCCATGAGCGTGAAGAAGATTACAGTCGTCGGTGCCGGACATGTTGGTGCCACTTGCTCGCAGTTGCTCGCCCAACAGGAACTCGCGCGCGAGGTGATCCTGGTCGACATCGCCGAGGGGATTCCGCAGGGCAAGGCGCTTGACCAGTGGGAGAGCGCGCCCATCCTGGGCTGTGACTCGCGCGTCATCGGCACGAACGGTTACGAGGAAGCCGCGGGCTCAGACATCTTCATCGTGACGGCCGGTATCGCGCGCAAGCCCGGCATGAGCAGGGACGATCTTCTGAAGATCAACGCCGGCGTCGTGCGTTCCGTCTGCGGGGAGATCAAGAACGTTGCGCCCGACTCGATCGTGATCGTCGTGACCAACCCGCTCGATGTGATGGCACAGGTCGCGCTCGAGACGACGGGATTCCCACGGGAGCGCGTCATCGGCATGGCCGGCGTGCTCGACACCGCGCGGTACCGCT
>Ga0208879_1000521_pt1 | contig 39735 bp, 35 predicted proteins | sample Knorr_S15_td_Bot_FD_185605 | JGI IMG/M metagenome (GOLD analysis project Ga0208879, IMG submission 185605) | Marine microbial communities from Southern Atlantic Ocean transect - Knorr_S15_td_Bottom_ad_5009_LV_A (SPAdes) (version 2) | ecosystem: Environmental > Aquatic > Marine > Oceanic | place... | reverse complement strand
TAATTTCTCGATTATACGTACTTCACTTCTCATCCTCTCCCGAACTAATCTTTTCTCCAGAGCTGGATGTCTATATGAACGAGGATTTCGGATCTTGGAAATCGCATCCTGGCCATTCCATTTTACCGATTCGACAATAGCCTCAGCTCCCCTGAACATCATCTCCAGGTAACCTCCACCATATCTGTACGGTATTTCTGATCTACGACATTATCTTCCTCGGAAATAGAATAATCAGCACCCATCATCTGGTGACCAAGCCATGCAATCATCACTCCATTGTCCACACAAAGGGCTCTTTCCGGGACGAAACACCTGATACCGCGTTCCTCAGCCATAGTCCTAGCCATTTCCCTCAAACGAGAATTACAGGCGACGCCACCGCCCAAGACCAGTTCTTTCTTGCCGGTATGAGCCAAAGCTCTTTCCGAGACCTCACAGGACATTGCAAAAGCGGTCTCCTGAATTGAGAACGCTACGCTTTCCAGAGAATGACCCGCGTCTAACTTGCTTTTTGCGGCAGTCATCAGGCCTGAGAAAGCCATGTCCATCCCCTTGACAGAGTAAGGTAGGTCAAGAAGTTCCGGACCTCTGGCAACCTTTTCTAATTTAGGGCCTCCGGGAAACCCCATGCCTACTTCCCTGGCAAATTTGTCGAGACCATTGCCGATACCTATGTCTAGAGTCTCACCAAAAACCCGGAAACGACCTGCTGCATAGGCTATTACTTGTGTATTACCACCGGACAAATAGAGAAAGACTGGATCCGTGGCTCCTTCCAGAATTCCTATTTCAAGATGAGCAACACAATGATTCACACCCAGTAATGGGATGCCATGAGAATAGGCAAATGCACGGGCTGCAGTTGCACCAGTCCTCAAGCATGGTCCTAATCCGGGTCCTCGGGCATATGATACCAGAGAAATGTCATTAGGCTCCAATTTAGCTTCTTTCAATGCTTTCCTAAACAGCTCTGGTAAACTCTCAGTATGATGATTAGCTGCTTCTCGAGGATGTATACCACCCTCTTCAGGTATGTAAACTGCCCGCTGATTCGACAGAATCTCCCCCTCTGAGGTGATTATACCAACTCCAGCAGTATGAGCTGTAGACTCGATTCCAATAACTACTTGACTCAATTTTCCTTCTCTTCTTCAGTTTCTTGTGGCAAGGCAAGTTCTCTCAGGTGTTCGTCCTCCTCGACTTCAGTATCTTCTTTGACTTCGGTATCAAGGGATTCGGTGTCTTCCTCGAACCCGAAATAAATTATGTAACTGCAAAGCGAGAGGACTATGAAAACTGCAAGGAGAGCAACCCATGATCCCGACGTTTTGAATGTAGTGGCACTTCCTTCAACCTCTACAAATTTGGAAAAGGATATAGTCGTATCTGTTAAATTACCTGAGTGGTCAACCACAACCGTACTGACGCCCAAAGACAATGGCCCCTCTACTGAAGCCATCCAAGTTAGATTCGTCCTCTGTGAATTTCCGGCAGGAAGTTTCAGACTTGTTCTTGCGAAACCGGGTTCTCCATTAACGGCCAGATCCAAATACAGATTGTTGAAATTCATATCTGTTGGATTGTCAATCACAACACTAATGTTAATCTCAGACCATTTGGGAACTATTTGTCCAGAAGCCAATGGAACTCCGTCCACAAACAAAATAGATGAATTATATCTAACACTAGAACTGTTCATGTTGTAAGACCGAATTATATCTGTGTTAGCCGTTATCTGTTGTTCCCATTCGTCTTCTATATAAGCAAAATAAAAATTCAGATATGAACTGAAGTTTGCAATATGATTTACCATCTGTCCCTCTGAATTGACCTCGAACTGTTTGGCCCAGTTCCAAGTTCCGATCATATTTCCATCAGTATCCCATTGCCTTATCTCAAAACCGGATATTGGTAAACCCGTAGATTCTTCTATAGGTGAAAAAGTGACCCACCATTCCTGGGTCGTCCAGGTACTGCAATTATAATAGAACACGGACTCAAGAGTCGGACTGCTACCTATAGCTCTCAGGCCCAGAGTGTAATTTCTGATTGATACGCCAGAAGCAATCAGATTAGTATCTTCTGAAAAGATGCCGTAATTGGACAGGCTATAACCGTCGAGCGAGAGGTTAGTGATACTAGCATTACCACCTACCAGCCATAGCATACCATAGTAGATTTGGGAATCCTGAATTGACAGTTCTCCAGCATCAGACACCAAAATGTAGGTTGTGATGCCATAGGTTTCATTCGCCGTTGTAGTCACTGTAGTATTGACCAGATTCAACTTGCCAGTGGAATTGATTCTAATCTCGGAAACGGTAAAATCCAAAGACCGATTGACATGGATATGGCTATTTTTTATCGTCAGGTCACCGTCTATCAGTATATCACCCTCAATCCACAGTTGATCTCCGTCAAAAGTTACACTTTCATCCTCGGAAATTGTGAGACTGGAATATTCAAACTTTTCCGAGAAGGCATCACCTGTCAAGAAAATAATTGAAAGCACGAAAAGCGCGCTCAGAATGGTCAAGATACGCATAATTATTCTAAAGGATGGCCCATATAAATCAAATCTCTTATCACTTTTGGGGATGATACTGGTTTTAAAGGGAGGTTTACGTGACAGGAATAATGAAACAACTTTGGGGATTCCTGTTGATTGTTGCTCTAATTTCACAACCGATGGGTGGAGGTGAAATAGACGATTATGTCAGCCATCCTGGAAATATCCCTGATTTTTACAACTTTAGTACTCCTCAATTAGAACCTGGGCAAGAAGGTGATTTTTCATTGGATGTTCACAATAGATATGGGTACTCCTTGGATAATGTGGTCATTATTGCTGAGATATATCACAGAGCCGATATTGATGAATCCGAATCTTTGGACCAGATTTCCAGTAATGAGCGACCTTTGGTTCGTGAACTATGCTGGAACCGGGATGAAGTGGAGAATTGCGTAGCAACCGATGATGCCAGAAAAGCAACCTTCAAAATTGGAACCATAGCATCCAATGAAACCATCTTACTCGAATTTGAAATCGTATCGAAAGAGGATACCAAAGAAGGAACATACTTTGTCCGTTTCTCTATGAATTTTGATTATAATTCCACCTCAAGGGTAATGCAATCTAGAGGACACTGGAGCATGGAACAGTGGGAAGATGCAACCACTAACGTAACTGAAGGATCGCCTGGAAACATAAATTTGGATGTTCTTGGGGTAGACGGTATAATACCTGATTCCTCATTTGGCGTCAAGAAACCAATACCACAGTGGCCATTGTACGTGCTCATCACATTGACCATTGTATTTGCAGGACTATCCGTTATATTCTATCTGGAAGAAGAAGGTACCTATCCTGAATTAAATAAATGGCTTCAGAAGCAACGGGGCAAACTTAATCAGCTTCGGTTGCGCCTTAAGTACCGAAAAGGCGGCTAAGGAAGCGTAATCCAAATCTCCAGTTTTCTCTATAGCATCCCTAACCTTAGGTTCACCCAAAATTGAGATTATATCTGCCAACTGGTCATCGGTTAAACTCAGGAAGGCTTTACGTAAATGATAGCCTTTGGACAATTCCCCCCCTATACGCTTCTGTAACAGTTTCTGGTATAGACTCAGGGTCTTGGAATCGAATTTTCCGGTCTGAAGGGCTTGGTCTGCAACTTCAAAAGCTGCATCTGCAGATATCAGACCAGAATATATTCCACCTCCAGATGTGGGTTTGGCCATACCTGCCGCATCTCCAGTCAACAATACATTATCAGAATAGCTTGGATTGCGAGTTCCAAAGGGAATTAGGCCACTGACACGATTGACTATCTTCGCCCCTCCCAACAATTTTGAGGGAGCACCCTTATGAAAAAAATCTCTAAAGAAGTTTTTAGGGCGGTCAGGTAAAACAGTTGCCAGCCCTATACGGCCCTCATTAGGGCCTGTCGGAATGCCCCATCCAAAAAAACGGGGAGCGAACTCGGAACCAACAAACAGATCCACATGATTCTCTATACCCTGATAACCTTCCACATCGGCTCCAAACGCTGCCAGAACCTCTCTTTTACTGCTCAGACCTGAATCACGTGCAACTCTGGATGCAGGACCATCAGAACCTATCAATAACTTTGTATCAATCTCGAACTTACCTTTCCTGCCCTTGATTGTAGCTGTGATTCCAGTATCTGTCCTACGGTGGCCTAGGTACCTATGACCTGGCATTAAATCAGCACCAGCATCTTGTGCCTTGTTCGCAATTGAACGATCCAGACCTGGCCTATCAATGACCAGGGCCTTTGTTTCAGGAGCCTGAAAACTCAAAAACGAATCCTTAGGGCCCCATAGTCTGGCGCCGTTCATCTCCTGTTGTACTGGGAGTCGATAACCCAAATATTCAAACGTTCGGGGAGTTATCAAACCGGCACATTGGCATGGCTCACCTATGATCTCGTGCTCCTCGACAAGAGCTGTGGAATAACCGGCTTCAGCTAAATTCCAAGCTGTACGCGAACCACTTGGACCAGCCCCTATGACTAATGCATCAAGCATCTTACTAAATCACTCAAGTGGAACTAAATCTACCTGACAGCCATCAGTTAAACCCGCATCCTCCAGGCTAAGATTAATGTCCACGGCAACGCCATTCAACATAACTGCGAAGTTTGCGTGAGGCAATGGGAATTTACCAACACAATTCTGCAAGAGCTTGTCAACAGGCATATTCGAAGGTACCTTGACGTTAGCAGTCTTACCATCAATAGTGGACACGATGGCCACTCCTATTTTGGCTGGAGGGGCTGGAGCTGGGGCTTGATCCTCATCGCCTTCCTCTGACTCATCATCATCCCTTCTAGCCTTCATACTACGCCTACGATACATCAACAATGGAACTGACAGAGCGACTAATGCGATCAATCCAACAACGGGTATTATCAACGGAACACCGCGAATCAGGTCTCTTTCAGTCAAGGTGGTAATAAATTCAATCTCACCTAGAATCGCAGGCAGTACGACCGGCAGCTCTACTGTATCGAGTACATCATTGTCCTTACCGTCACCTGCGTTGACCTCATCACAAGTATCACATTGTTGGATCTCGAAGTTACCACTGCCTGCGTCTATCGTGAAGGTCAAGAACAGAGTATCCTTATCCTCATCAGGAACTGTCCATGTGAACTTAATCTCAACAGAATCATCCTTGTTAATGGATTCACCCACTGAGGTTGTAAGTTCAGTACCGGCTCCATCTTCAAACACAACCGTGAGAGGCTTCGTACCGATCTGCCAATCTGCGTTACCTATGTTCTCGATTATTACCGTAATCTCGACACTCTCGCCAACTTCTGGATTACGGGGATCCATTGTAACCTTCTTGATCTTGAAATCAGGTAGTATCTCGAACAGGACCTCTACGCTATTCTGTTCAAAGACCCCTGTGATTGGATACTCATTGTTAGTATAACGGTTTAGTTCATCAAACATTCGGTCTGTCTCCAAAGCAAAACCATCACCTTCAGACTCGCACTCGAAGATTTGTATATCGTAGTCATCACAAACTGGGTTAATCTCAGCTCTGAAACTACTCCAATCATCCACAGTAGCCTTCCAACGGAAGCGAACATCGGTTGTCTCGCCTGCATCTACATCAAATTTAACGTATTCCTTGTTAGAACGTTCCATCAGTATCTCGTTATCCGAACTGCTGTCTGCCGTGATGTACAAACGGGCATCCCTGACATCTGCTGCACCACTGTTTGTAACTGTGACAGTAAAAGTAACCGTATCATCAATATTCGGTGTCTGAGCTGAACTGCCTGCATATTTGCCGTCAATCCTCATTGCATCTATTCCCAAATCAGGCTTTACACGTAACAACTCCGTGTAACGGGCATCGTTATTATTCTCATTAGGTTCGAGAATCTTTCCATTGGAATCATCCTCATCATAATCTACACGAACCTCAATATACCATTCACCACCCTTGATTATCCAATCATCAGACGCGATTGATTTCTTGTTCTGTGATTTGATATTGGCTTCCTTATCATAAAGCGTATAAATGTATGTGTTCTTGCCTTCATCCAGAACAAATCCAGCTATGACCAAATCATCAATCTCCGTTTGGGTTGTAGGCGATCTCTTTGGATAATAGAACACTTCCACACGAACGTCGTCAGCATCTGCCGTTCCTACATTCTCAACCTCCACTATAACAACTACCGTATCTTCCTCTTTCACCGTCGTGGCATTCCCTACTGCTCCCTCAATCTCCAACAGGATATCTGATGCTGTAATCATAAGCTCTGGTCTCTGCACAACCACGGTAAGCATAACCTCCGCACGGGCACTTGGATCATCCTCTTCATCGCGTATCGATATCTCAATCGTTTCATTACCCTCATCTGCATCATCAGCGACCTCCACAAACACCCATAGGTCATCCAATTCTCCATCATCAATAGATACTCCTGTGGAAGACCAAGGCTGAGTCTTTCCACTATCCTGCCAGAACGTAACGGTCCAGTCATCCTCCAAGGAGCTTTCCACCTCGGGTATGTACTTGTCAACGTTTGAACCAGTATTATCCAGTTTGACCTTGAACTTGACACTGTTCTGGCTACTAGTACCCTCATATTCCGGATAGATTTCCTGTTGACTGTCAATGGCCGTAGCGATCAATTCCCTTCTGGGTGAAGCTACCTCAAGTACGACCGAAACAGTCTCTGCAGGTTCCGTACCAGCATTTGGAGAGAACTCAGTCAGAATCGTATAATTCCCAACATCCGAATCCTGATCTGGTATCGCACACAGGTAAAGATATTTGGATAGACCTGCACCAATACTACCACTGAAAGTAGAAGAACAAGTAGACGTTTGATACAGTTCAACAACCCATTCATCGGGGTACTGTGTTGCTATGATATTATCTGTTATCGTATCCTGTTTATTTCCTGTATTGGTCAATTTGAAGGTGAATTTCTCCGTGCGTTCATCGGTATCAGTCTCTGTTGAAGGGTAAGATGTTATTTGATCATTTCCAATAACTTCTATCTTAGCACCAAATATCTGCCCAATAACCGTAGTCAACTCAACAGTAGCACTTTCTGATAAATCACCTTCCGACTTGACCTTTATCGTAATCTGATAATTAGTACCCTGCAGAGCAGTTCTTTCCAGATTCGTAAGATTGGCCAGATCATAAATTGGTAGAGTAATGGAAACCGTGACAGAACTCGTTCGCTCCTTATCTAGTGAAAGTTGGGTTCGATTCAATGAACCCCAGGCCAAGTCATCGTCTAATATAGACACAATCATTGTGTCAGCTCCATCACCTATATTTTTAATGTCAATCGTAAAGTTTGCAGTAGTTCCAGGAAGTTTTGAGACCGAAATCACATCAGCGTTTACTTCAACGCCCCTATCTAACGTAACATCAACCTTGAAAGTAAGTTCATAGTTAGATTTGGCGCCTTCTTCATCACAGGTAGCACAATCAGATACGCCTTTCACCACTATATCATAAACTTGATCTGCTGTATCTTCAGGAACCGTTATAAACAAAGATACTTGTTCCTGACCTTCTTCCGCAACACTAACATAATTACTACTGAAAGACACTGAAGTCCAACCATCTGGTGCTATAGCTGACAATGCAACCACGTCATCACCAGTACCCTTGTTAACAACATCAAAGCTTACCGAAGTCGGGATTCCAACAGTGGCATCAACATTTATATCACCAGGATTATCCAAATCAAATTCAATCCAGTACTCCTGATTTACAATAGTGATTATGCTAACCGTGGTATTGACATACTTGGGTGGATTCTCCTTACGGGCCTCATCGGATGATGCTGTGAGATTAATCGTAAACGCCTTGTTATTTTCCCCCGAACGTATAGTTACACTCAGATTCACAATTTCCTCACCGCCTGCAGGAACATCTTCAACCTGGAATGATACTGGATCTACAGACCAGCCTCCTGGATAATCATCTATAGAAATTGAGAAGGTATCTACACCAGTTCCATCATTCTGGATTCTAACACTATAAGTTATTGTTGAACCGGGATCACCACTCATAGATGATACTATCACATCTACCTTGAACTGTTTGTTAACCGTTACCTTGACTGTGCCGGTATCATTAGCACTCGGATTATCTTCTGAAGTTCCTCTGACTACAATATCATTGTCACCAACGGTTGCATCATCATCTATGTTGACTGTTAGATTGACTGTGATTGATTCACCACTTGTCAATTCAACTTCATCTAATATAGAAGCCCAATCTGCTTTCTCACCTTCCAATGACAAGGTAACCGTATCATCTCCATTACCCTTGTTCTTGACAAATATCTGATAATTTAATTCATCTCCAGGATCACCCTTCTTGGAACTATCTCCTGAAACCTGTACAGAAACTTCGTAGATTTGGTTGACATTTATGAAGATGTTTCTTGAATTTGTTGTGGTATCGTCATCAGATGTCGCCCTGACTATCAAGATATAACCATTTCTTGCCTCTGTGTCTTTAGGTGGTGTAACTCTCAGGGTCGTAGTACTGTTTGTACCTGCCTCAAGAGTAAAAGCTGAATCACCAAGTTGTCCCCAGCTAGCATTTCCACCTATCAATGCCAGAGAAATATCATCTTCACCATTACCATCATTTGCAATCCTAATAGTGAAATTAACCTGTTGTTCTGGTTTGGCAGACATTGTGTCCTCACCTACTATTGAGACCTTAGGCTCATAATTCTGTAACACCGTTGTTCTTGAAGTGTAAGTGGAATTGATCGAGGAATTATAATCAGATGAAATTGTAACGACTATACTAGTTTCTAATTCCGCCGCCGCATCACTAGGTGCCTTTACTACCAAGACATCTGTAAGATTGATAGTTTCATCAACACCAAGATTGCTGATCTTGTCTTGGTCCAGAGATGCATCCCAGCCCTCTGGTAATGAGGATGTATCTACAACCATGTTGAATGTATCTACTGCATTACCCTTATTGGTTACAGAAAAGGTATAATAGACCCTTTTGCCGGCCTCTACATCCTGTGAACTTGAGCCAACCTTGTCTACCTGGAGGGCAGGAAGCTGGTTAACCTGCACTGTAACTGATGACGATGATACTGTTTCATCATCCTCTGAAGTAGCCAAGATTGTTATACTCTTAAGACCCGCGGTTGCCTCAATATCTGGAGTGACTGAGAGATTAAAATATCCAATTTCATCGACACCAAGAGTCAATGTCGAAGGCTGTGGATTTATATCCCAGGAATCTGTACCGGTTGCAGTGAATGAAATTGTAATACTATCCTCTGTATTTCCTCCTGTATTCTTAACGGTAATCGCGAATTTTACATTCTCATTCGGATTTACAGTCTTTTCCCCGACAGTTGGTGTGACTGTGCTACCATAAATACTTTTGACGACCACACCAGCTAAAGCAGTTTTAGTTTTTCCCCCATCTGAGCTGTGCTGTGACTTCGATTTGAAAGTAATTGTATGACTATCTCCGCCTTCAGCAGTATTTGTAGTCCTGTTAGCAATCTTTATGAATAAAGTTGCAGTTCCTGATTCATCCTCATCCACAGAAAGTTCTGTTGGAATGATATAGGCCGTATAGCCATTAGGAATAGTGGAATCAGTGACTGTCATATTATATGTGTCGTCATTAGCTCCAAGATTCTCTATAGTAATCGTGTATTGAAGTTGTTCTTCAGGTTCACCTTCCTGTTGTGAGGGTGAGACTGTCATACTGTGATCATAAGCGTCTACAGCAGATGCTCCACCGGAGATTAGAAGAAAACCAATACATGCTAGCACCAACGCTAGTGTGTTCGCAAGCCAATTAGTGTGGTTCAAGCTCATTACTTAATACCTTGCATTTTCACTAGAAAAGAGGCATATAAAGGTTCGTGAATAATTATTAATAATAGTTGATAACTATTACTATATGAGTAACTCCTATTCACTACCGTCAATACTAGTCTCACAGATAGAGGCTCTCGTCGATTCAGGGCACTTTAGCAGCCGTTCTGATGTAGTCAAGGAAGCATTGCGTTTTATGATAGAAAAGAAAAATCATCTTAGGTATGCTTCTGCTGTTGGAATGTACAAAAAAGGAAAGGCAACCTTAACCAAAGGAGCTGAAATTGCTGGTGTCTCATCAGATGTGTTCAGAAGTATTTTGAACGATCAGGGCATAATACCACCAGACGCAGTTGAATGGGAATCTATAGAGTAATTATTTATATATGAATCGTCTAAAAAAGAGGTACTCAAAAATTCTGGATTGGTTAGAATCCTTAAACGAAAACAAAATAGTTCCTGGCCTTGATCGAATGCAAGAATTGATGCATTATCTAGGAAATCCTGAAAAAGAACTGGATATTATCATGATTGGAGGGACAAATGCCAAAGGAAGTACCTGTTTCAGCCTTAATTCAACCCTGACCAGGGCAGGAATCAAGACTGGATGCTTTACCTCACCTCATCTTCATTCTGTTAGGGAAAGAATTCTTTTAGGTGAGAAATTGATTCCTATAGATGAATTACATGCATGTCTGTCTAAAATAAAAGAGATTACTACTGAATTCCAAATCAAACCAACCTACTTTGAAGTTCTGACTGCTACGGCTTACCATTATTTCAATTCCAAGAATGTAGATTATGCCATAATGGAGATTGGATTGGGGGGAGAATGGGATGCCGTTAACATAGGTCAAGCAAGAATTGCAATTTTGACCACATTGGGCTTGGATCATGAAGAGTATCTTGGGAAGACACTCGAATCTATTGCAATAACCAAGTCAAGGATTGTAAAGGATAAAACAGTAGTAATCACTGGTTGGCCTAAGGAATATCACAAATTTATACCCCAATGCTGGAACTTTAATTATGGAAAAGATATCAACGACTGGATAAGATATGCCTTGAAAGTTCTGAAATTAAGCTGCTCTGTGAATATAGTCTCGATACCTGGAAGGTATGAAATTGCAGAAAATTTTATTTTGGATACTGCACACAATACTCAGGCAATCCAATTTCTGTTGAATAAAAGTGGAGATTATCAGAAGATTCTGATTGGTATCCTGAAAGACAAAGATATCGAGAAGATTATCTGTTCTTTTCCAAAAGACTGTGAGATTCTTGTTTGTAATCTAGAAACTGAAAGGAGTATGTCTAGTTCAAAACTTAGTGAAATTTGTTTGAAACACGGATACCAGAACAAGGAATTTGAAAGAGTCAGTGATGCTATGGAATATGCGGCCCATCATAAGACGCTAGTTACTGGTTCTTTCTATACTGTATCAGCCGCAAGGGAATTTCTGAAGCTGGAAGGCTATGATGAACTATAATTATGACCTCCGGACTTAACGATGGAATGAAAGACCGAAGGATTATCGTCCTAGCCTTTTCTGCGATTCTACTGGGTACTTCGTTCGGAGGGTGCTTGGGAGACAGATTGTTGTCTGATGGAGACCCAGTCTCAATTTCAGCACCTATCTGGAACAAGGGGCATTACTGGGAATACGGGATTAAAACCGCTGACATTGAAATATCTACCACTATGATTGTTGCAGTTGATGATGATTCTGATGATTATTACATTGGTACAGCATCCCTAATAGATGCAAAGAGACACGCGGTTCTAAACTACAATCCTGCTTTGGGACGAGTGCAAATGTCTGATTTCTCAATATACGAGAATAATATAGCTCAACTTATCTTTGACTTTCCGCTTGAAAAGAATAAGGAATGGTCATTCAGCTTGTATGGAAAAGATGGTTTTGCCGCTACGGTTGTCGATATTCAAGCTGATCGAGCAGATATTGTAGCTACCCATAGTGATGGGGTAAGAATTGAGTACAATTTCGACGTGGATACAAAATGGATAAATTCCTTCGTATTCACTGAATCTAATGGGGAAACTATATTGGAAATGCAACTAGCTAAACACGGAAATGATTACACAGGGAACTCCTATTTCTGTAGAGGTGGTGATTTGTACGATGAGGAATTTATCGGCCCTGATTTTGGATATTATGACACCGAATTCGCTAATGAGGGACATGAGCGATATGGGCCTTGGAACTACGTCGTATACTACTTGGAGGCTGAGATAGGTTCAGGAAGCGGAGAATTGATATTACGTGACCATGACAGTACCAATATTCTGGTGGAAACCTTTAGCCCTGGAAATAGCAAGAACGAACTAGGAACCGTTATGGGAACAAGTGGAAACTGGACACTGGAAATATCGCTTTCAGGAGACGCTGACGTCAGGATTCGAATAGCTGGAGCAATAGAATATTCCTACGCCGTTTGATTATCTTACAAAAAGCTTGTACTTTTGCTCAGTTTCCTTGATTTCGTTCTCAATCCGCAGTGATATGTATTTCTCTGGATTACGAAAATTAGGAATTTTTTCTTCCATTTCTTTGAAATCTTTGTAAGGTCTACTATTAACAATGAGATTCATAGTCTTTTTTCCTAATCCTGGTATTAATTCTAATGAGTGGTACCTGCGTGAAATAGGACCTGCTTTATTATAAAAATCAATGAATTTCCCACTTTCATCGGTACGTACTATCTCATCCAATACAAAACTAAGTTCCGACTGGGCCGTGTGGGTCAGTTCCTTGTAATTCACCCTAGCTCTAACATGGTCTATCTGTGTTCTTTCCTCGGTTTCCTTGCCAATATAACAGCGATCGCCTATATTGATAGTCGCCCCAGGCACTGGTTTCATATCAAAAATCTTGAACTCTTTAATTCCTAAACCATAAACCACTGGTTCTCTCCGGAAACGACGCTTACTATCTGGCCTTCCTTCAGTCAATACATCGAGAACATACGCATAATCTTCCATAATTCATGTCCCCGTAGTCTCCTTAACGGCTACTATTATGGAATCTATCTCTTCTCGTCCCACCGAAAAACGTTCACGGGCAAATATTGACCTGACGTCATCTGGGTAAATAGGCAGGATATCGGCAATTTTGGCTGCATAGTAATCATTCACGTGCTCCAATTCAATTACCTTTTTCATTATCATCTTCGATTCTTTAGGACCCAACCTAGACAATTGACGGACATGATCCAAAGCCAATTTGTGCTCATATTGAATCTGTTCGATCAAGGTCATTCTTTGGGAATCGCAACTGTCACAAACGGGACCCACTGGAGTCGGCTCTTCGCCCTCTTCCATGACCTCCTCGACTGCAGATTCAACATCAGGAACTGGCTGGAAATGACCACAGTCAATGCATCTCAATCGATTCTCCCTAACGCTTAGCTCCTTCTCCAGCAATTTGTTAACTACTCCCAGAGGAACTGGTTCGGGTTGTGGTTCTGACTCCATTTTTAACTCCTCTAGTTGGCCTTTCTAAGATGCTCTGGACGGACTATCAAGTCCTTGTCCATATTTCCTACACGGGTACGGACCACATATGCTTTGCCCTGATTTCTAGTTATTTTACCGGTCAGTCCATGAAATCTATGGTGGGGTTGCCCCTTATGGAAGGAAGGATCTATGACTATATTCACCATATCTCCATCATTGAATGTTTGAAGTGAATGTGTTATTGGTGATAGCCCACGCTCCCTGCTTGGGCGTGACATCTTGTGGCGCGAACCACTCCTTAAACCCTGGGATCTCTTAGTCATCTTTTTTCTCGCTGTTATCAAGGTGAAGATTGAGGACGTCCAAAACCTCTACCTTGCATGGTGAATCGATCAGCAAGGACAAACTGGGATCTGTCCGACCCCCATCGCCGCTGACAAGTTCACGAATGTAGGTACCGTGCTGAGCCCTAATCTCCAGTTCCACCATCCCCTTAACAAAAGACTTGACAGCCATATAGTTAATCAGGCGAGGGCGTACTAAATCAGCTCGACGATGTGACACTCGTGTAGGTGTCCGCTGTTCGACAACCGCTCTCGACAACCTCTGTGCCCCTTTCTTAAGGCTTTCGATAGAGAGTTCACGAGATACAGATACGTCGACCCTATACGTTTTCTCACAAACCGTGTTTTTTAGTTGAGCAACTCTGGACCTCGGTACTATTTTCAGATTGGTTATCTTTATGCGACCCTTATGTGACGAATTTACATCTTCAGCAATATTAACCAGATCTAGCTCTCTCCTTTTGGGCCTCCTAAGTTCCAGGACAAAGGGGCGACCATCACCTAACATTGCAGCATCAATATCCTCACGACCCATACCATGAAACAAATCTTCATCAGACAAGCTAACTTCAAGGAACTTTTTAGCAATCAAGGACTGTACTGAATCAGGATACAAGTGTCCCGTATTATTGCATTTCCGGCATCCGACTCCTTTACAACTGCTACACGGCCAGCGTGTTTGGGGTATTGTTCTATCAAATTTGTTGTAATTACCCTCAATAAATAGAGATTTTATTTCTAATTCAACTGTATCGTAGCGAGTATCAACAATAGCAACGACATCCGGATTGTCAAGCAATGCACTGATACCTGATTTATTGTATACTCCTATCCCTATTTCCCGATTTAATTGGGATTTGATAGACTCACTTAGTCCTTCCCCAAATATAGACTGGAATTCTATCTCTTTCTCCAATATCTCGTTGTCAACTATAGTGCCTATCTTGAAAGTGGAAAGTGAAAACTTGGAGAAATCCTCTAAAACCATTTCAATGAAATTCTCTATATCTCCAATCAGTCCATCACAAATCCTACATTCGGGCTCGGCACAAATAAGGTCTTCCAAAACTGTATCTTCCTGAAGTTCAAATTGGTTCAACATCTCTAGACCACGTTCCCGATTGTCCAGACCAAAACCGACTCGCCCCACCGCCCTTCCTAGACACGAAATACAGAATGGGGCAAAGGATTTTATTTTTTTAAAATCAAACATTCTGTATTGACTCCCTAATTTCCATTGCCCTTTCAGGAATATCAGTAACAATGGAGTGAATGTCTTTACGTAACAATGTTCTCAAAAGATTATCATCGTTGACGGTCCAGACTTGTATGGGAATCTGCATCTTACTCAATTTTGTCATTAGCCCTACTTCAAATATCTTATAATTGGGTGAAAGAAAATCAGCGCCATCAACAATTACACTCGAACCCGTAAAAGACTCTTTCAGAACATCAACGAATTGGGACATCTTCCACTCTTCGCCCATCAGTAAACCAGTATAGACTCTGCTATCTATTTCTTTAATTCTTTTAATCACTTGACGGTTAAAGGATTTCATAATGAAATCGTCATATTCAAAATAGTCCAGTAGAATATTGATAACGTCCTTTTCATATCCTGTTTCCTTGAGATCTACATCCACTTGGATCTTCCCCTTTGCTGACCGAAGAACTTGCTTCAGCGTAGGAATCAGAGAATCCATTTCAGTTACCTCAGAAAAAGACAGAGACATGAGTGGTTTATCACCAATTTCAGCATCATGAAAGCAGACCATCTGGCCATCTCTAGTACGGCGGACATCAAATTCCACCATGTCTATGTTAAAGTCAATTGCATCTCCTATTGATTGTAACGTATTGTCTTGGCTTTCATTAGAAGTGCGGCCTCGATGGGATATTATCTTGGTGACCATACAGTATAAGGGGCGCTTACGCACCATGTTTAAATAGTGTGAGTAGGTGGCAAACAGATTATCATGGAAAGTGATTCTGAACCTAGCAGTGGCACGTCGGGAAGGATAGAGGATTTGATTATAGATTTGGGTAATGAACGTTTCATGATCAGGCATGAAGCCCTACAATCCCTGAGAGAAATGCTACCTTTACATGAAAGGGCGATATCTGCTGAACTGGTGAGATGGATTCAGCTATACGGAAAATCTGACGCAGGCGGTAGTGCCTCATTTATCAATAAAGCCGCCTTGGAACTGTTTCAAGAAATGACCGAAATTGGCCTTGAACCTCTAATCAACGACGGACTTAAAAACGGTGATTTTTATGCACGGAGAACCGCCATGGATGCGATTGGGCGAACCAGAAGACTTTCCATTATGCCCTATCTCATAGATGGAATGAAGGATGAGGACCGATATACGAGATGGCATGCAGCCAAAGGACTTGGCCGATTCGCAGGATCGAATGATGCGAGAGAAGCTCTCGTTGGGGGATTATCCGATAGTGATCCTTATGTACGTAGAAGAGCGGGACGTTCCCTGGAAAGATTTGGAGGTGTTGGTCCAAGCGAAGATAAAGTCGAAGGACCTATGGAAGAAGATGGTACAGGGGACATCGATGGTGATGGAATTCCTGATTCTGAAGATGATGAGCCAAGAAAGGCAGTCTATGATTCAATGACCGTAGTTCAATTGAAAGAAGCTCTGATGAAGAAAGGAATGACTGTCTCCGGAAAGAAAGCAGATTTAATCGCTAGATTGAAAGAATGAAATTAATTTTCTTCAGATCTTTTTCGTGTACTCACAATTTGTAATTCGCCTTTATCGAACCAGAAAATATTACAGTAACGGCACCCGTCTACGGTCAACGTTTTAACTTCGTTTTCACCGTATTTATCGCGAGGCTGCCGCAGCCAAAAGAATGGTGCCACCAACAAGCATGTCTACAAATGGAATAGGAATATATTGATGAACAGGCTTTTCAACATATTTCGCAACATGACTTTCATTGTAAGCCGACTCAATCACAACCATTTACTTAGAACATTTAGGACAATTTAATAATTCTAGAGTACCAGAACTTAGGGCTTCTCCTAATTTATGTATTCTCATTTTGTTGAAACGCTTTATTCCTGAATTCTCCATTTTTTTGAATTTCATTAAGGCTCAACATAAGTCCTTTACATTTTTTACACTGATTTTCTTTTTTCAAATACTGGAAGCTTCTGCCATAACGTAATTTTCCACAACCCCGCGACATTGATACTCTTTTTCAGGTTCTATTGGTACTTCACCTGTTTTGATAACTTTTACCATACTATGGTGTTGTCCTTCGCATCGTACGTGGGAATGGAATTACATGCTTAATATGATCTGAACCACAAATCCAGCTTACCGTTCTATCAATACCAAGACCAAAACCTGAATGTGGAACACTACCAAATTTACGAATATCCAAATACCAGCCATATGATTCTGGTTCCAAATCTTCTTCCTTGATCCTCTCAATAAGTTCATCTGGGGACCACACTCTCTCGCCTCCTCCGATTATCTCACCGTATCCTTCCGGTGCCAATAGATCATGGCAAACTAAGGATTTAGGATCATTAGGGTCAGGTCTGTGATAGAATCCCTTTTCTCTTGGAAAATTGGTTATGTAAAGTGGAGATGCCAATTCTTGGGTGAGCGCTTTCTCCTCCTTGTAACCAAAATCATCGCCCCATCCTAGATCGAATCCCATGGAATTCAACTTGTCCAAAACATCTTCATACTTCATCTTGTCAAAAGGAGCTTTGATATTCTCCAGAACTGAAATGTCCCTCCCAAGGAATTCTAATTCCGCTCTGTTAGAGGATAATACCTCCTTCAGGATGTATACAATCATACCCTCTTCCAATTCCATCATCTGATGATTATGGAGCCAAGCTGATTCGACCTCGGCATGCCAGAATTCAGTTAAGTGGCGGCGAGTACGTGATTTTTCTGCTCTGAATGAAGGGGCAATAGTGAAGATATTCTCCAAACCAAACATCGTCGCTTCCGCATACAATTGCCATGATTGGCTCAAGTATGCATAGAATTTCTGACCACTTTTCTCATTTTCATCGTCATATGATACCTTGAAAAGTGTAGAGCCTCCTTCACAAGCAGACGTTGTAAAACTTGGTGACTGTATCTCCGTGAAATCCAAGTTGGTCCAGTAATCTCTAAAGGCCTTGAATACCGTTGAACGAATCTTAAGGGCTGAGACCATGCTTCGACTTCGCAACCACAAATGTCGGTTGTTCAGCAAATGCTCATCGCTTTGATCCTTGGTTATGGGAAAAGTGTCCGCAAAATGGAAAACCTCAAACTTGGTCGCCCTGATTTCCCATCCACCTGGGGCCCTATCATCCTCTACTGGTTCGCCCTCCAGTACCACAGACGATTCAATCAATGCTTTACTAGCTCCATCAAAATCCGATTTATCGACTTTGTCTTTGGAAATCGTGCACTGAATCACACCTGTAGAATCCCTGACAACCACGAAAGCCAGATTCCCAGAAGAACGGGTCCTATAGATCCATCCTCTGATTTTGACAGACATCACGGTTTTCCCAGATAATACATCACGAATCGAAGTGTAATCTATGCCATCGGGGAATTCAGGGTATTCCATGTTAACGTGATTAGATGCTCTGTCAAATACTTTCCTGTACTCACTTATTGAGAAGGTCTGATTTTATATACAGTAAGCGAGTGCGCTCATCCCAATAATGAAGAGAAGTTCCCGTGCCTGGAAAAAAGCCGGAAAACAACGTTGGAAATGGCGTAAGAAAAAGATGCGCCGTAGAAAACGCGAGAGAAGGCGTAACAAGTAATTCTAGATTGGGTCCATCGACATATTTGCTTATAATGGCGTCATATAAGGGTCTAAGATGCCGGTCATTAATATAGAACTTGAAGACCTTAATCGGATGCTTAAGAGTCCGATAAGTTCCGCCGATTTTTCTAGAATCATTCCTGAAATTGGAGCTGAACCGAATAAAATTAGAAAGAATGAGGCCGCCATAGAATTCTTTCCAAATAGGCCTGATTTACTGTCAACCGAAGGTGTGGCGCGTGCTGTGAGAGCATTCACAGAGCAAAAACTTGGATTGGTGGTGTACGATACCAAGCCAGCGTCAACCCATATTGTTGTTTCACCAGATGTACTCAAGATTCGACCGTTCATATTGGGTGGGATTGCAAGAGGTGTAAAACTGGATGATACCTCGATAAAATCCTTAATGGAACTTCAGGAAAAATTACACGTAACTCTGGGTCGAAAGAGAAAAAAGGTATCTATTGGAACACATGATCTATCCAAATTGAAAGCGCCATTCAACTATGGCACCTGCTCACCACATGAACCAGCCTTCATACCACTCCAAAAAGACTATGAAATGACACCCGAGGAGATTCTGAATGAGCATCCTAAAGGAATGGAATACGCTCATCTACTGGAGGATTTCAAAAAATACCCCATAATTACTGATACGAATGGGGAAGTCGTCTCCTTGCCACCTATAATTAATGGAGCATTGACAACCATTACAAAGAAAACTAAAGAAGTACTGATTGATGTTACTGGATTGGAGCAAGAAGCAGCTGAGGCCTGCCTCAATATTGTTGCTGCTGCCTTGGTAGAACGTGGTGGAGAAATTGAGCAATTAGAGATAAGATACCCTTCTGAAAAAATAATTGTGCCAAGAATGGAGCCCAAGATTCATAAGATCAAAAATGACTACTTAGTTAGTTTGTTGGGTTTTGATCCTGGGAATTTTGCAATATTCAAGGCATTCCGAAAATGCGCCATGGAACCTGACCTAAAAGATGATATATGGCATGTCAAGGTTCCTGCTTACAGAGCTGATATACTTCATCCTATCGATTTATTAGAAGAAGTAGCAATTGGAATAGGATACGAAGAGATACCGGAACATCTGCCCCAGGAGGCCCGCTTTGGTGAAGGCCTCAAATCCAGAACATTAGAAAGTAAATGTAGAGAAACCATGTTGGGTGTTGGATTTCAAGAAGTTGTGACCTTGACCCTGACCTCTACAAAAATGTTGCATGAGAATACTGGAAGGGAGAGTAAATATGAAGCTGAAGTGTCCAATCCCGTTACTGAGGATTACCATATGCTGCGTTCTAGTATTTTGCCTAGTCTTCTGGATCTCCTAAGCAGCAATCGTCATCGAGAATTGCCACAGAAAGTATTTGAGGTGGGGCAAGTGGTCAGAGAACACTCTAATCGAATGTCTTTAGCATGGATTGAATTGGAAAGCAAGGGTACTTTCTCAAAGGCCAGAACTACAGCCGAAAGCATTGCACATAGATTAGGTATTTCCGGTGAAACTACAGAAGGAAAAGACCCTGCTTTCATACCTGGAAGATGTGCCCAAATCAAAACGAAAGACATCACCTTGACTTATGGCGAAATACATCCCAGTGCTTTGGAAAAATTTGAACTGGGATATCCTGCGATTGGTGGTGAGATTCATTGGTAAAGTTACCAGTCTGTTTTGAATCAAGGTCTACAGCTACTATTTTTAGAAAACTACTAGATGAAATGGGGCATGAATACAAACGGAAAAATGTTAACCGTTCGTATACCAGAGTCGCTGTGGTGATTGCACTAGAAAGGACAGCATTAGTTCATAGATACGAAATCGGGGGTGGGGACCTTATAGTGGACATCTGGGAAGAAAAACCCAGCTCTGGTAGCGTAACTTACATTGAGATAAAAGGTGGAGGCGAGGCTGAACAGAGAGAATTACTGCAAAGATTCTCGGAGAAGTTGCCGCGCCGACCATGGGAATACACATTTGGACAAAAACTGAGAAATGGATGGTTAAGTCAAGGAATTATGGGAGCCAAAAAGTCTTGGCATAAGGTAATAGGATGAGCCTACTGAAAGATATCGAACCAATTAAAACTAAAGATTTTTTGAAAGAGAGATTCAAAGACTACTACAAAGATGCTAAGATAACACTACCACCTAGATTTACATCAAGGGAATGGGGATTTTTGACCTGGAACGGAAGGGGAATGATACGACATCTCAAATTTGGTTCTTCTAAAGAAATAGGCATTTATCTGGAAGGAAGAGCACCCCCCCATTGTTATCATTCAGTAGCATACTACACCAATCCTGGAAAAAATACAATGCTCGAAAAAGAATGGAAGGGGGCTGACTTGATATTCGACTTAGACGCCGATCACTTACCTGAAATGGAGGACCTTAAAACAAACAAGATTACATTCGCACAGTTAATGGAATATATAAAAGAACAAACTCTGAGACTGGTAAACGACGTTTTGTTAGGAGACTTTGGCCTCAAAGAAAACGATTTGCTGATCGTTTTTAGTGGAGGTAGAGGGTATCACATACATGTAAGAGATAGAAGAGTACTTGATCTACCATCAGGAGCAAGAAGAGAATTAGCAGATTATCTAACAACTTCTGGAATTAATCAAAAATTAGTTCTAGATGATAAAGGCTCAATTAAAACGTATGGAATAAAAACAAAGAGGTACAAGGAAAGATATACTCTGCCTGAAAAAGATGCGCCGGGGTGGAAAGGATTGGTCTCTAGGAAAGTTCACACTTATATTGAGAAAATTGATAGTAATCAAGAAGAAATGTGGAAGGAATGGGCTGACCTTCTAAAAATTAGTGAAAATGAAGCAAAGAAAATAGTACAAGGAAGTAGTACAGAAGAAACATTTAACATCTTAATGCCTGGTCAAAAAGACCGACTAGTTAGGAGAGCATTGAAAGATATATGTGTCCTGCCTGATGAACCTGTAACTGGAGATATACACCGACTAATCCGACTACCTGGATCATTACATGGAGGAACTGGACTAATTGTAAAGACTCTGAATGCGGATGAACTAGAAAAATTTGATCCCTATACGATGCCAATTGCATTTGGTGATAAGCCAATCAAAATTAGATCTATTATGCCGCATCCCGTTCAGATGGGAAATGAATTCAAACTTGAACACGAGGAGGTAACAGAACTACCAGAATATGCTGCGATATATTTTATGGCAAGAAAATTTGCTACACTCTGTTTAGACACATGATTTGTGGAGTCGATGAAGCTGGGAAAGGACCGGTGATAGGACCATTGGTTGTTGCTGCGGTCAAGGTCGATAACGCTAAAGATATTGAAAATCTGGGATTCAAAGACTCTAAACAATTAACACCAAAGAGAAGAAAAGAATTGGCCGATTTGATCAAGAATAAATTTCACTATGCTGTTGAAATCATTGAACCAGAGATTGTTGATGAATATAGAAGGGAAAATAAATTGAACCAGTTAAACCGGGAAGCCTTTGAAAGGCTAATCAGCAAACTAAACCCAAAGGTAGCCTATGTTGACGCTGCCGACGTAAATGAGGACAGGTTCGGAAATGAAATCAAGAAGGGACTGACAAATCAGAATGATACAGACATTATATCCATGCACAAAGCCGATGTAAAGATACCAGTAGTTGCAGCGGCATCCATAATCGCCAAAGAAACAAGGGAAATGGAAATTGAGAAAATTAAAGATAAAATTGGGGATTTTGGAAGCGGATATCCTAGTGACAAAAGAACGATTAAGTTTTTAGAGAGCTTCTATGCTGATAAAGGAAAGTGGCCTAAGGGAACTCGAAAAAGTTGGAAAACTTTAGAGAGAATACGTCCCATAAGGACTCTGAAAGAATTCGGTGAAGATAATGACTGATATAAGCAAATTGCTAAACGAAAAAGTTATAGAATTTAATTCTAAAATAAAAGATGACACTGGAATGGCTAAAATGATAGAGGGAAAGACCAGAACCATCTGTATTTGCATCTTGGATGGCGACAATTATGTTAGCAAACTCGAAAATCTTAAACTTGGAGATTTTGAAAGAACTGACGATACTAACTCAGATTTGATTGTTACCGCCTCCTCTGAAATTCTTGAGGCGCTTATATCCAAGACCATGTCACCCATTAAGGCCTACATGAAAGGAAACCTCAAGGTTAAAGCCGGTTTAATGGACATGCTTCTTCTGAAGAAATTATTCTGACAGTCTTTCGAATATCCGATTGGATAAATTGGCTATCTGTTTGGGAGACAAAACCTCGGCCCTCTGGTCCATATGTTCTAAATCCTCTACTTCTATATCAGGAAAAGTAAGTTTCAAGCAATTTCGAATCTTTTTGCGCCGATGCATGAAGATGGATTTTACAACTTTCTCGAAATTACCAAAATCTGATAATTCATAATCTGGTGAATGGCGAACCAATCGGACCACCTGCGAATGCACCTTGGGTTGGGGCTGGAATGCCGTCTTAGAAACTTTGAACAGTTTTGTTATTTTAGCGTAGTGATTGGCCATAACTGATAGACGGCCATAAGTTTTGGAACCGGGTTTGGCGACAAGCCGATTGGCAAATTCTTCCTGAAACATTAGAATGGCACGGTTCCATTCGAAATCGAATAATCTAAACAGAATTGGGGATGAAATAGAATAAGGCAGATTGGCTACGATCACATCAATCTCCGGAATATCAAATTTCAGAATGTCGTCTTCCACTATTTCAGCTAGGTCTGCAAATTTCTGTTTGAGGACAACAGCCAGCCACTTGTCCTTTTCAACTGCCAATAATTTGCCTAGGGGTACCAATCTTTCGGTTAGAACACCACGCCCAGGCCCTATTTCCAAGATCTTTTCACCATCCTCAATCGATGCTTCGGTGACAATCCGATCTGCAATCTTTTGATCTATCAGGAAATTTTGACCTAACCTCTTCTGCTTACGGCGTGAATAGTGGGCCGGGGCGGAATCGAACCGCCGATCTTCGCCTTGTAAGGGCGACGTCATAACCCCTAGACCACCGGCCCTAGTATGAAAGTATGTCTTGGGATTCGAGCGTTGTCTAAACACTGTAGTACTAAATGCCATCCCTCAATTATAAATACGGTTTCGCGTGCGACCGGCTATGTTCAGTGAGATGGAACAGATGGGCATAATTCCATCCGCTTTACATTGTAATCTTACACAGGATGAATGGAAGATACTCGAACTTGAAAAAGGCGAAGGGAGACTATCTGATAACAACACTGTGATTATTAACACTGGAATCTATACAGGAAGATCCCCAAACGACCGTTTCATCGTAAAGAGCAAGTCAACCGAACCTTTGGTTGACTGGGGTGAAATTAATAAACCTCTTAGCGAAAAAGCGTTTGGTGAACTGGAAAATATTGTCAAGAACGAGATGAATGGAAAAGAACTTTTTGTTTTTGATGGGTTTGCAGGGGCTGATGAAAGGTACCAACTTCCACTGAGAGTAGTTACTCTGAAAGCATGGCAAGGGCACTTTTCACACAACATGTTCATAAGACCAAGCGCTGAAGAACTGACTGATTTCGTTCCCGAATTTACAATCCTGAATGCCTATTCTACAGACGTCAAGAATTGGGAGAAGATGGGTCTTAATTCCAAAGTCTTTATTGTTCTAAACCTTGATAAGAAAATGGCCATAATAGGGGGAACTGAATATGGTGGGGAGATTAAAAAATCCGTTTTTTCAGCCCTCAATTATTACCTTCCGCTCAAAGGCGTAATGCCAATGCATTGTTCAGCAAACATAGGAAAGAAGGAGGATTCGGCCTTGTTCTTTGGCCTTAGTGGCACGGGCAAGACAACTCTATCTACCGACCCAGATAGAAGATTAATTGGTGATGATGAACACGGATGGTCTGATGAAGGAATCTTCAATTTCGAAGGTGGATGTTATGCTAAGACAATCAATCTTGACCCTGATAAAGAGCCTGATATTTACAACGCCATTAGGCCCGGGGCTCTCCTTGAGAATGTTGTTACGGATGAAAATGGTACCGTTGACTATAGTAATGGATCAATCACCGAGAATACAAGAGTCTCATATCCTCTCAATTATATTCAAAACATAGAACCCTCAAAACAGGGAGGACATCCACGCAATGTAATATTCCTGACCTGCGATGCTTTTGGTGTTCTTCCTCCAATTTCCAAGTTGACTGTAGAGATGGCCATGTATCATTTTTTGAGCGGATACACGGCAAAAGTCGCCGGTACAGAGAGAGGAATCACTGAACCAGTGGCTACTTTTTCAACCTGTTTTGGAGCACCATTCATGCCTCAATACCCGGCAACCTACGCTAAACTTCTAGGTAAGAAACTAGAGAGACACAAGGCCCAGATATGGTTAGTTAACACTGGATGGAGTGGAGGTGCTTACGGTGTTGGAGAACGAATAGATTTGCCAATCACCAGAAGGATGTTGTCGGCTATATTGAATGGGGAATTAGAGGATGTAAACTTTGTTCCCGATCCAATTTTCAAGGTCCTAATTCCTGATTCTGTATCTGGAGTGGAAAATGGAATATTAAATCCAAAAAATACCTGGAAGGACAAAGAAGCTTATGATAAAAAAGCTGGTGACTTGGTTAAGCTGTTCAAAGATAATTTTGCGAAATACGAAAGCTTTGGTGACTACGCTGAAGCTGGGCCCGTTTAGAGAAAACCGGATACCAATTCTCTTTCCGAAACAAGTTCGGCGTTTGTTTTGGCTATTGCTGCCTTAGCAAACTCACCATGTTCGAAATCTTCAACGATTTCGTAATTTCCATGGGAAACAGTTCGGACTGGCATTCCCGCCCATACTCCTTCCGTAAATCCGTATTCCCCTTTACTGTGGACCACAACTGAATGAATTTTACCGTCAACTGTGTCCAAGCTTTGGCAGTGATTAATCAATGCATTGGCCGCAGACGCGGCGCTTGAAAGACCTCGTGCCTTGATTATAGCCGCCCCTCTCCTTCCGACTGCAGAAATGAATTGGTTCTTCAACCAATCATAATCGGAAATTACTTCTGTTACGGGATTGTTCGATATCAATGCGTTTGAAAAGTCCGGAAACATAGTGGGACTATGGTTACCAAAAATTGCCATTCGAGACACCTCTGTAACATCCGTTCCTGCTTTTTCAGCAAGCATTGCGACCGCTCGATTTTGATCAAGACGGGTCATAGCCGTGAAACGTTCTGGACTAAATCTGTCAGATTGTGAGGCTGCGATCATACAATTAGTATTGCAAGGATTACCAACGACCACAATACGGCAATTGTCTGCTGCATTGGCTGCAATTGACTTTCCTTGACCAACAAATATTTTTCCATTGTCCTTTAACAAATCAGAACGCTCCATGCCTGGCCCCCTTGGTTTGCTTCCAATCAGAAGGCAGAGGTTTGAACCGCTGAATGCCTCGTCTGGATCCGAGGTTACCATCACGTCATCCAAGAGTGGAAAAGCACAATCCTGTAATTCCATTGCGACACCGTTCAAGGCATCCAAAGCTGGAGGAATCTCAAGTAATTGTAGTGAAACTTTCATTTCAGGACCGAATATCTCACCGGCTGCGATTCTAGGGAGTAAACTATAGCCTATCTGACCTGCAGCCCCTGTTACTGTAATACGTGACGATGACACCAAACCACAGATGGCGGTGTAAAGATAAAATTAACACTACTTTTACCCTAATCCCCCATAACCCTTTTAGAGCGCGTGACTAATACGGAGATATGAATATGCCCGTCACCGATGTTAAGAAATACGATATCAACAGAAGAATATATCTTCCTAAATGGGTTGAGGAAGAATTAGGGATTAACCCTGGTGAGTCCTATGTCACCTTTGTTCGAAATGGTGATGATGTCGTAATCAAAAGAGTAAGCATAAGTATAGCCTAAATTGTTTCCTTGAGCCATTGAAGGTCGCTCTGGTAGAGCATTCGAATATCCTTGATACCAAGACGTAGCATGGCTAATCTTTCTAAGCCCAATCCCCATGCCAGGACTGGACAATCTATACCAAAAGGTGCAGTGACCTCAGGACGGAAAATACCTGAACCTCCAAGTTCAAGCCAACGGTCACCAAACTTGACTTCAACTTCCATGGATGGCTCAGTGTATGGAAAATAAGCTGGACGAACACGAACGTCGGGGAATCCCATTCTACGGTAAAATTCTTTGAGAACTCCTATCAACATACCAAAATTAGCTTCAGGTTCTACTATTATGCCCTCAACCTGTGTGAATTCGGGTAAATGCGTTGCATCTAGGGCCTCTCTGCGAAAGACTCGTCCTACACTGAACACACGAATGGGAGGCTCAGAATGCTCAGATAAATATCGAATTGTGCCCACCGTTGTATGGGTTCTCAGAAGCGCCTGCTGAGCTACCTCCCGGCTCCAGTCACTACCCCAACCAATTGACTCTGTTTCACCACCATCCTCATGAATAGCCTTTACTCGATCCATGGTCTCTTCATCGTTTATAACAAATGAAGCTGGCTCTGACAGATAAAATGTATCCTGCAATTCCCGTGCTGGATGATCCTGTGGAATGAAGAGCGCATCCATGTTCCAAAAAGCTGATTCAACATAATCACCCTCAATTTCAGTGAATCCCATTTGGAGAAATATGGAACGAATTTCTTCCGTAAAACGTGTCAAGGGATGAAGGGTGGCGTGGTCTGTAGGTTCAACATGGGTATCCAGTCTATATCTTTGAAAGGTCTTGTCTTTCCAAACTCCGGATTGTATCATTTCAGGTGTCAACTCTCCGATAAGATTGTCATCAATACCGTTTAAATCAAAATTCTGGCCGTCAGGTGTTAAGCTGAACTTTCTAGTGGTTTCCTCCTTGGTTTCCAACAGTTGTCTCCCTTTTAGTAAGGCCAAACCTTCTTTGTCAATTTTTTTCTCAGATATGGGCCGTCTATTCAATAGAACTAATAGAGGCTCATCAGGAGTCTCATTGAGATTTCCTGTTGGAATTAATTTAAGGCCATCCTCCGTCTTTTCCAAGTCTACATAGTTTTTCCGTTTCAACCACCCAATAACTACCTTCTTTTCGCCTTCATCCAGTGGTAAATCCTCAATTAAAGATTCTCCGAATTGATTGAGCCATTCCGCTGCTCTTCTCTCAGGTAGGCCCTCCTCCGCATATTTCTGACCTTCATTATTGGCCAAATAAAATATTGTAGACTTCTCGGATATCTTTACCAAGCCTTTACTTTTGAGCCAGAATGCCGCAGACATTGTCTCCTTTTCACCAAGGCCTGAAGATAAGGAGGCCTCTGAAGGAGAAAGAGTGCCTCCTTGCAAAGCTTTGAGAATTTTTATCTCGTTCGATGATAAGTCCACTTTTACCGTTACACTAGGGAGTTTATTAATCTGCTCGAAAGCCGAACGATTCTAACTCTTTTAGTACCTCTTCAAAGACCTCTTCTGGTTCTTTGTTATTTGTATCCAATATGATGTCATAACCCTCCAAATTACCATAATCGAAACCATAAAGGCTGGAGTATCGGTGCCTATCATCCTCATCCCGATTTTGGTTCTCCATGAATTGATCTATAACCTCCCCTCCTATACCAAGTACTTGAATTTCGGTTCTTAGCTCTTCTAGATTCCCATACTTTTTGTTGGGGATCTGACTCTTTCCTATCTGATAGGCGGACTCTCCGGATTCCCTACGTAAAAAACGTAGTGCCTGTTCACGAATTGAACATTGGAAATACAAACGAACGATATGTTTCTTTCCTAGACTCGCCATAAAACTTCCCATGTAAGCTGGTTGTCGACCTTCAATTACCGCCAAATTTGATTGAATTTTATTTCCAGCAATCATTTGACAGGTTTTGTAGTCTATATCTACGTCAATACCTCTTTCTGTCAGTAGCAAACGTGCCTGTTCAGCAACGGTTATACCTCTGTTTGCTGCAGCTTCCCTGAAAAGCATTCCCACAGAACAGAAGGCTCCACCAAAATGCTCTGCCAAACTCTTAGCCTGTGTAGATTTGCCTGTAAGTTGGTCTCCAGCAATTAGAATCATAGGTTTCTTGGTGATTGCACTCCTCAATCCATCTATTGAGTTTTCGCCAATGTACTTCCTAAACGCGGCTTCAATTCCCGAAATATAATCCACTACTCTGAGGGCTGAGTGGCAGTATTTACATGTTTTGGGTTTAGCAACTAAATGAGGGGTCCAGATGACCTGTAAGTGGATCTCCAAAATCCATTATTCTGCCATCCCAATCTTCTTCTGCGACAAGTGCAATTAAACTATTCGGAGCCTCATCAATTATTTTCCACCCTAATTCAGTAGCCAATTTATTAGAAAAATCTAACACTTCATCATAAGATAGCATATTTTCCTTACTCAAACGTTTTCGTGCGGGACCTAAATGCATGTATGATTTTACTTCAACCATGACTCGCTCTCCAGCTAATCTAATTAATTCAGCATAACCTGAAACATCAAAATCATTCCAACCTTTAACTACAGTCATTCTAAGAACTTTTCTAGTCTTTAATCCATCCATTAACTTTAGAGTTCCTTTGATTTTATCCCAGAAATTTGGAATTAAAGGAATATCTATTTTCTTCCATGTACCCTCATCCGGAGCATCTAAAGACATATACAACTGAGTTGGTAATGAATCTTCATCTCTGAGTCTTTCAACCATTTCGGGATGCAAACCATTCGTTACTAAAAATGAAGAAATCTTACGGGATCTGAGTTCTCTAAGCATACCTGGAAGACCCTGATACAAAGTAGGTTCACCAGTTAAAGAAATTGCAAAATGTCTAACTGTTTTAGATTCTGCAAACTTCTGCTTATCTATTTTTGGATTACCGCCAAATCCTGATAATTTCCTCAAATGACCCTCAATCGATCCTTGAACTATATCCACAGGATCATCCTTAGCATATTCCATTAAATCCTGTTTACCTGAAAACATCTCATTTGCTCTCCAACAATAAACACATTTCTGGTCACAAGCTACTGCTGCAGGAGTCATCTGCGTACATTGATGAGAACGAATTCCATAAAATTTCTGTTTATAACAACCACTACTCTCTTCATTCAAACCTTTCTTAGTCCAACCACATATTTCGACAGCTGAATGATTGCCAACTATCTCATAGGATGCATTCTCAAGAGCTTTCTTGTATTCATCCGTGAAAAGAAGATTTCCTTCTCCAATATTAGATTCCATCATATTTCAGAGAGTTCCCTTATGTTTTCCAATTCCCATGTGTAGTAGGTTAATGTAATCATATAACTTATGCTTTCACTCGTAAGCGGGGTGGTATCTGCAAATGCGCTCTCTGATGTATACGTAAATGTTCCACCCATCCATTCACCACTTTTTTCAAAGGACGATACAAAATCCTCAGGACTGTCTGCAGTATCAGAAACTGTCTCTGGCAATGGGTTAATTGCCCACTCTATGATAATCTCTCCACCCCCTCCTCCATCATTTTGGCTTTCACCCGCAGTATTATTGTCCGAAGAAACATCAAAAGTGACTTGGCGACCACCTCCTCCTCCCCCGTTTGCACTCCAATCCACTTCCACGTCAAAATGGGAAATGCGCATATTCGAAATATAGTTCCAATCGGCTTCCTCAACAATATAACCAAAATCAACGTAGTCGCCTTGATCTTCTAATGTACCTGAAAAGGATGGACCTGAATTTTCCGTAATGACTACATCAGCCGTGAATGACTTGATACCACCCAATTCAGCAACCATCACTGAATTTGCAGCTGATGAGAACGTAAACATAAGCATAACAACAATGATCAGAAAACCAGATAGACCAGAGATTAGACGGCCAGTTATGGTAAAACCCAGCTGGTCAAATCGATATATCTCCTTACTATTGTAACTTTCAAACTTGGACAGTCCCTCAGACATTTTACCAGTTATAGATACAGCGTTCCGTTCAATAGCCATCGTTGACTCATTTAAGTTGGGCTTATTTAGTTTTCAGTTATCTTTCTACGAACAACCGGTCGATGCTCCACAGCTTACACATTTCAGACAACTACCATTTGAAACAAGAGTAAACTGGCCACATTCGAAGCAAGGATCACCCTCAAAGCCAAACTTTTCAGCCTCCTTAACAGTTGAATCCTCACCAGAAATAGCGGGTGCTGTAGCTAGCCCCGGTATGTTGGTCTGGAAAACCGAAGTGTCTGCCGTAGCAGAATCCATATCATCCAATGTCAGCTGTATCTCATGACCCTCAATTGCATTCCCAGCTGGGCTGAGACCAGAATTCAGATTCTGTTCTGTCTTAGTTTCACCATCACTCCTGACGATATCTGGCTGCAAGTCTTCCGGTTTCACGTGCGCCAAATCTTCACGATTCAGATAACTGACAGCAAGATCACGGAAAATATAGTCAATAATACTGGTTGCCATTTTAATTCTATCATTTCCAATAACTGGGCCATTGGGCTCAAATCGGTTGAAGATAAATGCATCCACAAACTCAGTTAGTGGAACGCCGTGTTGTAGACCTAAACTAACTGCGATCGCGAATGCGTTCGTCAACGCCTTGAATGCTGCTCCCTCTTTATGCATATCAATGAATATCTCTCCCAGAGTTCCATCATCGTATTCTCCAGTATGAAGGTAAACATTGTGACCTCCAATCTTTGCTTTCTGAATATAGCCACCGCGTCTATTGGGTAAACGTCTTCTTTGGGCAATATATCGAGTGACTATTTTGTAGGCCAATGGTTTGGCATCTGGAATCGGCAGGGCCTCAGCCATTGCTTCAACCGCTTGTTCGGTGCTCATCAAGCCCTCTGCCATCAACTCATCTTCCTGAATATCTACTTTTAGAACCGTACCTGACATCAATGGTTGGCTTAATTTTGAACCATCTCTATACAAGGCATTGGCTTTTATCATGGACCTCCAGGAATCCATGTAAGCTTGTTTGATATCCTCAATCGTGGACTCATGAGGCATATTGATTGTCTTGGAGATAGCTCCGGAGATGAATGGCTGGGCCGCAGCCATCATATTGATGTGAGCATTCCAGGAAATAAAGCGTGTACCATACTTACCACATTTGTTTGCACAGTCAAAGACTTCCAAATCTTTTTCCTTGACGTGGGGAGCGCCTTCTATTGTTAGTCTACCAAATACATGGTCATTAGCTGCTTCTATCTGCTCTTTTGTAAAGCCCAGATGGGAAAGTAAACTAAAGTTCAATTCCTCAAGATGAGAATCTTCGACACGTAATTTCTGCTTGCAGAAATCATGCCCAACTGATGAAGGGGTAATTAGTAAACTGAGTGATGTGAAACGATCTATTTGCGATTCTATTGAATCTATAACCTCTGGTGTAAGGCCCTTTCTCTTCAATGATTCCCTATTTATCTCTGGAGAATCTTCAAATGTTCCAAAACCTACGATGTAGTTTACAATTTCCTTGGATTGAGAGGCATCATAACCAAGGCGATTAAGGGCTAAGGGTACCGACTGATTGATTATCCGTAACATTCCTCCTCCTGCCAGGGTCTTGAATTTAACAAGAGCGAAATCGGGTTCAATCCCCGTAGTGTCACAATCCATCACGATACCGATAGTACCAGTAGGCGCAATTACCGTGGACTGAGCATTGCGGAAACCGTGCTTTTCTCCTAAATCAATAGCCAGATCCCAAGAATGTCTTGCGGCACTGAGCAAATACTCTGGGCAGTAATTAGAGTCAATTCCCTTTGGCTTCACAGTGAGTCCCTCGTAATCCTCATCTGGTGTTTTGTACGCAGCTCTTCTATGATTTCGGATAACACGCTGCATATTCTCCTTGTTATGCTCGTATCTCGGGAAAGGACCTTTGATAGAAGCCATCTCGGCACTAGTTGCATAGGAGATTCCACCTAATACTGACGTAAGTGCACCGCAAATGGCAGATGCCCGGTTGTCATCATATGGTATCCCCATTCGCATCAGAAGAGAACCAATGTTAGCATAACCTAATCCCAACGTTCTATAATCATAACTACGCCGTGCAATCTCTTCCGAAGGAAATTGGGCCATAAGAACCGATATCTCGAGAGCAACTGTCCAAAGACGGATAGCATGAGTGTATTCTTCAGTCTTAAATTGAGTTGATTCATCATCATAGAATTTAACAAGATTCAAACTAGCTAGATTGCAAGCAGTATCATCCAAGAACATGTATTCTGAACAAGGATTACTTCCATTTATTTTTCCATCTGCTAAACAGGTGTGCCATTCATTGATTGTCGTATCGTACTGAAGCCCCGGATCTGCACAAGACCAGGCCGCTCGGGCTATACTATCCCAAAGTTTGTTTGCTGGAAGTGTTTTAGATGGTTTTGGTTCTCGGCCTTCACTCTTTGCGTCCTCGAGTTCGGTCCTCCAATACAAATTCCAGTCACTTTCACCTATGACAGCTTGCATGAAGTCATTGCTGACCCTTACCGAATTGTTACTATTCTGGCCTGAGACTGTAGCGTATGCATCCCCTTCCCATGAAGTATTGTAAGTATCAATCTCGATATGGGTATAGCCCTGCTCTCCCAATTCCAGAACGCGGGCAACCAAATTATCTGGGACATAGGCCTTCAAAGCTGAATTAATCGATTTAGCCAGTACTTTGTTCACTGATTGATCAAAACGTGACCCGTCATCGGGGTGGGCCTGGATTGCAGCCAATATCTCATTAGCATGATTTTGAAGATGCTGGGAACCAGCTACCAAAGCTGCAACCTTCTCCTCTTCTGTCAGTTTCCAATTAATAAAATTCTCAATATCTGGATGATCCATATCCAGGCAAACCATCTTGGCTGCCCGGCGAGTGGTCCCGCCTGATTTTATCGCACCGGCAGCCCGATCCCCGATTCTCAAGAAAGACATCAGGCCTGAGGACATTCCGCCTCCTGAAAGTGGCTCTCCTTCACCTCTGATCCTAGAAAAGTTACTGCCAGTTCCGGAACCAAACTTGAAAAGACGGGCCTCACGCGTCCAGAGGTCCATTATACCACCCGGATTTACCAGATCATCAGATACGGATTGGATAAAACAGGCATGAGGTTGAGGGTGCTCATAGGCATTGACCGACTTTTCCAGTTCCCCCGTTTCAGGATCGATAAAATAATGTCCTTGGGCAGGACCTTCAATTCCATAGGCCCAATTCAAGCCAGTGTTGAACCATTGGGGAGAATTTGGAGAAACCATTTGGAAAGCCAACATATAACACATCTCATCATAGAAAGAACGGGCATCCTTCTCACTGGCAAAATAATCATATTTCCATCCCCAGTAAGTCCAGGTCCCTGCCAAACGGCGGAACGTCTGCTTTCCATCTCTTTCCTCGCCTAGACTCTTGGACTTGGAATCAGGAACACTCTTTTGGAGCCAGATTGGAACGCCTGCCTCCTTGACCCTTTTCAATTTCTTAGGCACGCCGGCCTTACGCAGGTATTTCTGGGCAAGGACATTAGCTGCAACCTGACTGTAATTGTCAGGTAGATTAACATCTTTCATAGAGAAAGCTACAGAACCATCAAAGTTCCGAATCTCAACATCTCTCTTCTCCCATTTTAACTTCTGGAACGGATCCTTACCTGTATCTGTAAATTTGCGGTCTATTTTTAATCCATTTACCTTGGCTGGCAATCAAGCCACCCCCAAGGGTGGCGAGAACGAGTCATAATTCAAAAATATATGATTTAATTTCACGGTTTACCGCTATTGAGGTACTACATAATAAGCGTTGCATACTGTCAAAAAAAAATGCTATTACCCATTTTTGTAGTTAGTACCACCCTAAAAAAGTTAAAAAAATGGTAGAACCTGTCAAAAATGAGGCGCTGGTTCCACTACATTAAACAATAAAAACAGATAATATACTAATTCGCTAATTAACGTAATAACTGGATTTTAGATTTATCGACTACCTATTGTCTCCCGCCAATCCAAACCGACCGTGCGGAGACCGATTTTACACACCGGTGGAAAAACACGTTTATGAATTGAAAGTTTGATCAAATTACCGATTCTTTCCACTGACTCCGGGTCGATGCCAATTTTAGAAGATATCCTTTTAAAGGATAATTGCCTTTCCAGACCCAATAATATTTGATCTAAAGTGGCATAATCAATCCCTAAATCATCCTCATCTGTTTGACCTTCCCATAGCTCTGCTGTAGGCTTTCTATCCAAGATTCTCTTAGGAATGCCCAAATCTTCGGCGAGGAGATAAACCTGTGATTTGTACAGGTCCCCCATAGGCAGAAAATCAGATGCTCCATCGCCCCATTTGGTATAATATCCAACCAGAAGTTCGGATTTGTTGGAAGTGCCCATAACCAAGGAACCTGAATGAAAAGCTTCACCATACAGAAACGTCATCCGGACTCGTGAATGCAAATTACCCTCAGATGCCTTGGATGAAAAGGAGGTCGTTGAAGCCTTGAATGACTCGACTACAGACGAAATATTTAGTTCCTTAATCTCAACTTTCAAGGATTCTGCATGGCCGGATGCCAATTCGACCGATTCAGTGTAAATGAATGGCATAATCAATCCTGTGACGTTCTCGCTTCCCAGAGCAGAAACTGCCAAGGCAAGAGTGGTAGCTGAATCCACGCCTCCAGATAGACCAATCACAACACCTGTGACTCCAGCCTCTTTCACTCTGGTCTGGATGAACTTTTCAATTATCTTCTGTGTATCTGGAAGCAGTTTCACGTCTACTTCAGCAAGTAGGCCTTATTGAAATTTAGTAATAACATCTATTATTAATGGGTCTAAATGGGCTTCATGTATTTAGCAATGGGTCAAGCTCCTGTTGTTCTTGGAGATATCGGGAAAAATCTGGAGATAATGGAGGGGCTAATCTGTGAAGCACAAAGAGACTGCGAACAGGATATAGACCTCATCGTCTTTCCTGAGCTTTTCATAACCGGATACAATCTACGGGATAACTACCATGGTGTCTCCGAGAAAATACCTGGTAAGGGAAAAGCTCAATCTGGAATATGTAGACTGGCCAAGACGTACAATATACATATCGCGACGGGAATTGTAGAGAAAGCCGGGAAATCACTATTCAATTCCGCGATCCTAATCGGACCAGAAGGCTATATTGGGCACTATCGCAAGCAATTCTTGCCTAATTTTGGTCCATTTGAAGAGAAGATGTTCTTTGGAGAAGGAGACAAGACACCGGTTTTTGAAACTCCTTTCGGAAAGATTGGAATCCAGATCTGTTATGATATATTCTTTCCGGAGACGTCCATGGGTCTAGCTCATAATGGAGCTGACTTAATCCTTAATCTATCAGCGAGTCCAACGACTTCAAGGCCTTTGTTCCACAGGGTACTACCTGCCAGAGCGATAGAAACGACCTGTTTCTATGCTTATGTCAACAACGTTGGGACCCAGGGAAGTATGACGTTTGCGGGCGAGTCCACAATTGTTGACCCTAGGGGGAAAACTATAGCTGAGATTCCTGCTTTCGAGGAGGGCGTCATCGTTTGCGAGATTTCCATTGAAGAACTGGATTCATACCGGGATGCCAGACCAATCCTAAGAGATTCCAAAAAGTAAGGGCTTATTATCAAGGCTCACTCAGAACACTCCATGTTTGATGTGGCTGTAATTGGACAAGGGCCAGCTGGAGGAATGGCAGCCCTGCGTTTAGCTGAAGCTGGACATTCAGTTGTAGCTTTCGATCGTAAAAAGAGAGTTGGAGACCCTATCCATTGCGGTGAAGGTTTAGGTAAAATAGCTCTGGAACATACAAATTATCCTGTAGGAGACTGGGCGATAAGGGAAGTAAAAGGTAATCGGATCAGGATGCCTAATGGAAAAGCCGTTGGATTGATGTCCCCCGGATATTCCATACATCGCTGGGGTCTGGATAGCAAGATCTCGGATGATGCCGTAGCTGCCGGTACTGAAAGGCATGAGGGGATCAAGATATCAAAAGTAACCAAGGAAAATGGTCACTGGGACCTCTTCTCAAAGGATGGAGAAGTAGCAAAAGCCAAACAATTGGTAATTGCTGAAGGCAGAGTTCCTAATATTGTGACGCAGGTTGGCCTGAAAGGCAACGATAAATTGCGCCTTTTACCAGGCCTCCAATACAAATTCAGGATGAGTGACGTTGATTTTCCAGATAACGATTATTTTGATTTCTACATTGATCCGATGTATGCTGATGGTTACGTCTGGGTATTTCCTCGAGACGGCATCTTCAATGTAGGGATTGTGGCTACTAATGGTGCCAAGAGTGGTCTAGAATATTTCTGTAGAGAACAGATGAATATTGACCCTGAAAAGAGAATCCTGAACGATCTAGGAGACAAGCAGAATGGTGGACTCATTCCGAGAGACGGTCCAATCCCTCAATTTTCTACCAAGGGCGCATACGTTGTCGGTGATTCTGCAGGGCTGACAAACCCGATAACCAAGGGTGGCGTTCACGTCGGGATGTTATCTGGTGAATACGCTGCAATCGCTATCGGTAATGAATTGGGAAGTGGAAAGCTGGTACCGCCATCACATGCAATTAATTACCACGAATTGAGGGGACAGTACTGGGAAAACTGTGGAGAAGCACTACATTCTGATTTAGAATCACACGTGTGGTATGACCGAATCCTGAAAAGACAGCCCTGGACCAAACAGAAATTTGTCGACCAATCCAAATTAATCTATTCTCTGGACAAGAGAGTTCTGAACTTGATAGGTGAGATCTATGACGGTAGAAACTATTCCGATCTACCATGGTTAAAGGTGTTTGCAGTACTGATCAAGAACCCGGATTTGGCGCCTTTAGCCGGAAAACTATTGAAAATCAAAGCTAGCCTGAAGGTTACCGAAACCTATGGCTGGTAATTTATGATCCAGGTGTACATTACAATACAAACTCCATACCCTCAGTTCCAACTTCCCATCCCATTTCATTGACCTGCTGATACTGTTCCGAATCAGAATAATGAAGAGGATTGGTATGATTGAGGTGAATGAAAACTATTCGTGGATCGCCATCCTGACGGTTACCCAGCAATTCAAGCGATTTGGAAACAGGAGGATGAGGAATATTCGTCTGAACACGATTCTTCAGTTCATGGTCATCCCAGAAGGTCCCATCCAGGAGAACTACGTCTGCATCCAGAGACTGGAACCAGGCCCTAGGGTTGTCGTGTTCGAGGAAGGAAAGGGTGGCTCCCCAAGTATCATGATCCGGCAAAAACAGGAGATTATTGCTTATGCCCCTGAAGAACAGTGCATGTGTATCAAAATCTTTGGCCCTGTGAGGAACTTCAATAGGAATTACGGCGTCTGAAGAGAAACTGGCCGAAGAAAAATTTCCACGGTCAAACAACTTCTGCCAGATCAAATGGTTTTTCACGTAGTTGAGAACCGATTCAGAACAATGTAGACTGACATTCTTCAGATTGATCGATTCTCTACCAAACTGGCCTAATCCTTCGATATGACCAAGGTGGGCATGGGTCAACCATATATCCGAGATATCGGGATTGCCAACCATTGCCAGTTGGTCTCCAATACAGCGAGTCGTTTCAACTATACCAAAATCTTTCCCGTGCAACCCAAGCGAAACTGGCATCCGGGCAAGACTTCTATCTTTACGTGCATCTTCACAACAATTATCCGTGCATCCAAACTGAGGGCGACCTGCGTCCTGTGCATTGCCTAGCAGTGTTATTCTGTTGTACATCTCTGAAGTTCTTTCCTTAACCATTCACGGGGAAGTGCTCGCCCCAGACCTTCTTCTGTACGCTCAGGATGCCACTGGACAGCAAACCATGGCAATGATTTGTGTTTTACAGCCTCAATCATCCCATCCGAACTCTTGGAAAGAACTTCGAGATCTCTTCCTAATTTCCGGACACCTTGATGGTGATGACTAGTGACCTCGAATTCTGTGCCTTCCATCTCAGTCCAATGTGCAATATCTCCTACGGGAGGCTCACCTCCTTCGCCGTCGCGATGCAGGCCCCCATCAAAACCGCCTTGGCTGACGTCAGGCCACAGAGTTCCTCCCAGAAATACATTCATAACTTGCATTCCACGGCAGATTGCCAGGACCGGCATCCTGCGTTCGTATGCTTTTTCAAGAAGTTGTCTTTCCAATTCATCCCGTTTCTCCTTGACACCTCCAATTGATAGATCATCTGTTTGATCACCATAGGCCCCGCTCTTGATTCCCATATCTCCCCCTCCAGACAAGACCAGAACATCATAATTATCCAGATCATCAGCTGAAGTTATTCGCTGAGGTATGCCGTCAGCTTCTGTAATAAATTTGGCATAACGCTCAAAATACCTATCTTCAGACAATGTCAATGCCGTTGATTTCATCCGTATTAATACAGAATAAGACATGCTACTTTAGCCTCACGCTAAGATGATAAATGCAACTATTCATAACCCCTCTATCAAAGATGAATAAATGGACAAACTTGTCATATGCAAATGTAGCAACGACATCTCCTAAAGCGCATTTGATAGCTTCTGAATGGGCCGAATCTTTAGCGCGTGGAGGAGCTGCTGAATTCGATGCAGACGCTGAAAAAGTGGGAATGATGCCCCTTCGAAAAGCTACGGCAACACTTTTGGGATGCTCAATTTCAGACGTATGTGTAGGCTCAAGCGCAACCGAACTGCTAAGCTCATTGGCATGGGCAATAGCACCAAAAAAAGGAAATATTGTTTCTACAAGAGCATCTTTTCCGTCTACCGTATATCCTTGGCAAAGAGTCGCAGATGAATTCGGTTCAGAAATAAGGCTCGCACCTTATGACGGAAATTATTACACCAATCCTGATGATATTCTGAGTTTAATCGGTGAGGATACCAAAGTAGTAACTCTCTCACATGTAGAATATACATGTGGCCAACGTTATGACCTGGAAACCTTCGCCAAGGCGACTCACGATGTTGGAGCGCTATTGGTAATCGATGCCACTCAGTCAATGGGAATGGTTCCAATAGATGCCTACAGATCAGGTGCAGACGCCATCGTATCCTCAGGATATAAGTGGCTCAGAGGAACTTATGGCGCGGCCGTTGGCTACATTTCCCCAACTATTCAGTCGCTTTCTCCCGGATTACTTGGTTTTCGCAGCCACAAAGACATCTGGGAT
>Ga0208879_1000520_pt1 | contig 39742 bp, 34 predicted proteins | sample Knorr_S15_td_Bot_FD_185605 | JGI IMG/M metagenome (GOLD analysis project Ga0208879, IMG submission 185605) | Marine microbial communities from Southern Atlantic Ocean transect - Knorr_S15_td_Bottom_ad_5009_LV_A (SPAdes) (version 2) | ecosystem: Environmental > Aquatic > Marine > Oceanic | place... | reverse complement strand
TTATTTTAGAAGCAGCTTCTGCTGGAATACCTTCAATAGTTTACAATACTTATGGAGCATCTGATTGGATGAAACATAAAGAAAATGGCTTTATTGTTAATGATTTTAATGAAGTAAAAGGTGTTGTGAATGCATTGATTTCTGATGCAGAATTACTAAAAGTTACATCAGAAAATGCAATAAAATTAGCTAATAGTTTTGCTTGGAAAAATGTTATCAAAGACTGGGAAGGAGTAATCATAAATTTAAGCAATGGAAAATAAACAAAAATATATCATTATAACGCCATATTTTCCTTGTAGTGAAACCCATATGGGTAGTTATGTTTATGATCAAGCAAAAACCTTAATTGACATCACTAATTATGATGTTAAAGTGATAAAAGTGGTATCTATACTCTCCACTGAAAAAGATTATAATTTCAAAGGAATTGAAGTTAAGATTTTTAAAGTGTTGGATTTACCCTTTTTCATCTTCCCAGGCATTTTTAACTGGATGAATTCTTTTAGGATCAAGCGATTTTTTAGTACACATAATTATTTTGAGAATTTAAGTGTTATTCATACTCATGTATGTTATCCGTCAGCTTATTTAGCTAATGCAATTACTAGTATTGTAAAGGTAAAGACAATAGCACAACATCATGGGATTGATGCTCTACAACTCCTAAATGGTAGATTTAGTTTATTAACGAAACTCCAAAAATCATATCTTCAAAAGCGTTCTTTAAATCAGTTAAATAAAATAGGATTAAGCCTAAGTGTTTCCAATAGGGTAAGGATGGCATTGCATAGTTATAGTAATTACAAACCAAAAGACGAATTTGTTTTATACAATGGTGTTGATAGAACTAAGTTTTACAATACTAATGTAATTAAATACAATGACAGATATTCAATAGGATGTATCGCTAATTTTTGGCCAATAAAGGATCATATAAGTTTGATAAAAGCAATTGAATTATTGGTTTTAGATGGAATTACTGATATTCAGCTTAAATTGATTGGTACTGGTGAAAAATTAGAATTTTGCAAAGATTATGTGAAGGATCATAATTTGTCAGCATTCGTAATTTTTGAAAAGGAAAGACCACATACTTTGATTAATGATTTTTATAATGAGATTGATTTATTTGTATTATCTTCTTTTTATGAGGCTTCAGCTTGTGTGCTTATGGAAGCCTGGGCTACTGATACACCAATTTTATCAATCAAAAACCAAGGGATTGCAGAACTTATTCCCGAATGTGAAATTGATAATTTATTAGCAGATGAAAAGTCACCAGAATCCTTAAAAGAGAAAATACTTGGAGAATACAATAGAAAAAGAAGTTACCCTTTTGATGAAAAGTATGCTATAAAAAATACAATTAAAGAATTTATAAATTATTCATTTTTTAAATCAGATGACTAATATTTTTAATTTTTTAGAACAGAAAAATATCGCTTATGCGGTATTGAAAGGTAAATATGATGAAGAGTCATATGAGCATGAGGAAGTAGGGTTTAAAAAGGATTTAGACCTTGTTTTGGACTGTGAAAAATCTGATGTATTTTCTTTTTTAAAAGCAGATAATAATTTTAAATATCTAGAGGAAAATTCATTTTTAGATATTGAAAATGATTTGCGCATTGATTTGTATTTTAAAACTCTAAATGTAGGGTATTATCATTTTCTTAAAATTAAATCTGACTCCTATATTGCTAAAGAAGTTTCTGAACAAGCGTACATCATCTATCAGATTTTAGATCCTTTACTCAAGTTTTCTAAATACCATAATCGTCATCAATATCGATTGGCACATTATTTTAGTGCTGCAATTCCAAAAGGAGTAGAAGAGTGCTTAAAAGAAATAATCGGAAATAAATTAGCCAAAGAACTTTTAGAAAATATTGCAAATTCACGCTTTGCTATTAAAAACTCATTTATTAAAAAATGTAAGTTAAGCATGTTATTTATAAATGCTAATTTTGTAAAAATGCTAAAATCAAGAATATTATAAATGTCACTAGTATTTAAACATAAGAATGGAGCTTTTTCTGTTTCAGTTTCTGAAATAGAAAATCAGGAGTTACAACAAAAAATTGAGCTTGCTTTAAAGGATTTATTTAAAGGATTTATTAGTTGTGATTCTGAACAGATTGCTCTAGAGTTTATGTTTACTGATAAAATCAATTCGTTCATTACTGCTCAGGAATTTGTTAGAGTAAAAGATGTTAAAGTGGGTGAAACCCAAACTCATTTTAAAGATAATGAATTAAACTTTTTGATTGATAATTCCAATCCATTTAAAGTTTATATTAACGTCTCTGATAATGAAACATTAAAGTCTTCATTAAGAATCTTTAATAAAGCATTTAAAAACAATATAGAGCTTCAGATTACAACTTTCTACTATCGTATTTTCTTATTATTTACTCAAATTTGGAATTTGGAAAATGAGTGTAGCTATATTCACGCTTCTGCTATTGAGGTAAATAGAAAATCTATCTTATTTACTGCTGATTCAGGTGTTGGAAAAAGTTCTTTGTTATTTAAATTATCACAGGATGATACTGTTAAATTTATTGCAGATGATTTAACTATTATTTCTAATCAAGCTGAAAGTTATTATCAAGGAAGATGCTTAAGTGTTAAACCTTATCACTTGAATTTTTATGGATTTCTTGCTGATTTATTAAGTTCATTAATGAGTAGCATTCAAAAACTGCAATGGAAGCTCATTAATGATAATAGATTAACCTATAGGATTTCTCCAACTGATTTATTTACTAATATTAGCGAAAAATCAAAAGTAAAAAGTATTATTCACTTGTGTAATCATGATAAGGATACATTTGAGATAAAAGATATTACTACTGAAGAGCTATTGAATTTTACGATTCCTATTTTAACTAATGAGTTGTTTTTGGCAAATTATAAGCTTAATACATTAGCCTCTTTACCTAATACTCCTTTTCAGTCAACCACTAAAATCTATAAATCAACTCAGGAAGTCTATTGTTCAGCATTTAAGGAGGTATCTTTAAAATTAGTATTTATCCCTTATATGTCAAATCCAAATGACTTATATGATTTCTTAAAAAAAGAAGGATGCTTAAATTAATATTACGTCAAGCAAATTGGGGAGTATTTGGAGCAGTATTTGGGTTTGTTGTTGGTTTTTTTGTTAAAATTTATTTGATAGATATTGTTGGGCTTGAAGCATGGGGGAAGTATGTTACAGCTCAAATATTTAGCTCAATTTCAGAAACTTTTTTATCAATAGGAATTCCTTATGTTATCATAAAATTTATACCATCATTTATTGATAATAACAAGGATAAAGCAAGTAGAATTGCTAATGTTTTTATAAAATACGCAATAGTTATTGGAGGAGGATATTTAGCTCTTATTTATTTTTGTTCATCTTACATCAACCATTTAGTATATAGTGATATTGACGGCTTAAGTTGGCTGATATTTATAATGTGTATACATGTGCCTATTAGTATGTTATTTGGAGTTGTAATATCCTTGTATAGGTCAGTGCTGAAGATAAAGGAAATAGTGCTTTATGGTACAGTGGTTACCGTAACGGTTCGTGCTACATTAACGTTTATTATTTTCCAATTTACGGATGATATTAGTCATTTTATATTGTTGGAGGTTTTTACTCAAATATTGGTGTTATCTATTTTGTTGTATTTATTTAATAAAAATGAATTTTCATTATTTGTTCAATCTGATGCTAAAGAAGTAACTAGTGATTCTAAAATGGTTGACTATGGTAAAAAGATGTTTTATAACTCAGTTGTTGCATTTATATCAGGTCAGGCACTAAGTTTTATTATTAGTATTAAGTTACCTTCTGCTGATGTTGGTGCCTATAATATTTTACTAACATTAACAGGCTTAACTACATTTCTATTAATAAATTTGAATAAAGTGTTTGCACCAGCAATTTCTAAATTACATCATCAGAAAAATTTTATAGAGTTGAATGACTTGTATAAAAAAACTACTTTTCTTATTAACCTTTTTGCAATTCCTTTAGCTGTAATTATTGCTATTTTTGCTGATGAAATTTTAGGAATGTATACTTCTGATATGCTAGTTTATAAAAAATATTTATTTTACATGCTTGTGGGAGGTATGCTATCATTAGCTGCTGGTAGCTCGGGTACTTTTATGGTAATGGCTGGTTTGGAAAGACAAAATTTGCAACTGCAATTTGTTAGAGCAATATTATTAATTATTCTTTCCTTGTGGCTTATTCCAATAATTGGCTTATTATCAGTGGTAGGGCTTTATGTTATTTTTATGCTTTTTATTAATGGAGCACAATTAATTTATATTGCTAAGTATTTACATATTTCCCCTTTTAGTAAAGAGTTGTTATTTTTGTTTGGCTTAACTGTTATTGCTATGTATTTTGCAATTAATCAAAATTTTGTTTTTCAAATATATCATTTTATTACAGTGCCAATTTTAGTTTATGTTTGTTATTTTGCTTTGCTTTTTCAACCATTAAAAAGATTAGTTAAAGAGATTTTATAGGATGAAATATACTTTTGTGTCATTAGGCAGGTTGGAGAGCTTTGGCGTTCGTTTAGGAGGGGCTGGACTGGGGAATATTATGTTTCCATGGGCAACAGCTTTAGTGTATGCAAAAAAGCATAACCTAAAAAGAATACAAACAACTTGGAAAAACTATAAGATAGGTACTTTTATTAGAAAAGAAAGGGATAAAAGAATGTACATAAATTTATTTACTGGTAAAGATGGCATTGCGGGATTAAAGAAATTTTGCCTATTAAACTTTAACAATAATGTAAAGGTGTTTTCTGGTATGGATGATTTATTTGAGCCATTTAAGAACGATCAAATTTATGTGAAGTCGGAGTTGCTTAAAATTATTAACCCTTATCATATAAAAAGAGCTAAGGAATTCAATAGTAATTCTATCGCAATTCATATCAGAATGGGAGATTTTACTTTTCCTGAAAATGAAAAAGTGCTTAGAGATGGAGCTTGGAATTATCGTTTGCCTATAAAGTGGTATATTAGTATTATTGAAAAAATAAGAAAGGAAAGTAATATTCCTATTTATATTTTTTCAGATGCAAAGAATGATGAAATAAAAGAAATTTTAGAACTCAATAATTGTAGTAGAGCTTATTTTGGGTCAGCAATTTCTGATATGCTAGCATTAAGTAATTGTAAGGTGTTAGTATCTTCTGCAAGTACTTTTAGTATGTGGGCCTCTTTTCTAGGTCAAATGCCAACAATTTGGTTTCCAGGGCAGCTAAAACAAAAACTTTTGCTTGATGAAAAACAGTTTGAAGGTGAGATTGATTATTCAGATTCATTACCAAAGTCAATAATTCAATTAATTACAAATGGTTAAATGGTTATTTAAATATGGTGCAGTTATCTTTTTGTTTAATACTGTGCTGCTTTCTATTAAAGCTACTTATAGTATTGGTAATCAGATATTTTTAGCTTTAATGGGAGTGTTTCTATTTGTTTTATTAATTAATCCAAAACAAATAAAGGCTATTTTATTTCACAAGGCATTTTTTTTTCTTTTGATTATAAACCTAGTTAACCTATTGTACTTTGTTTTTTTTCATACAATTACCGATTATGAGGCAGTTAAATATATGATGGCAAGAGGAATTCAGTTTTCAATTATCTCAATCTCAATATGTTTTCACTATGAATATTATAAAGACAGATTTCTCTACCATCTTGTTTATTTAATTTTTGGAATTGTTGTCGTTGGTGTATTGTTTAACCCTTATGTTTTTTCTGGTCGTTATAGTGGTATTATTTGGAACCCAAATATGTTTTCTTCCTTTGTTGTTATTGCATTTGCTATTCATTTTTTAAAATATGAAAAAAGAACTAATCTAGATTATTTTATTTTAATTATCCTTTTTGTTGCAGCATTAGCGAGTGGGTCTAGAGGGGTATTAGTTGCTTTCTTTTTAGTTTTCTTATTAAAATATGGTTTTAGTTTAAGAAATGTAATGTATGGCATAATTACTCTTATATTTACAGTAGTTATTTTGTCTATTGACTTAGACACTAGTTTAAATAGATTTGCCGAACAATCCATGTTTAATGATAGAACCTTACAATTTGAGTACGCTTATAAATCAATACAGCATAAGTTGTTTACAGGTTTTGGTCTTGATAAATATTCCTATATTGATAAATCATTAGTTCCATTGCACTTAAAGGGGAAAGTTATAGGTGCTCATAATGGATACCTGGCTATCCTTACTCAATATGGAATTATTTTCGGAGGAATAATTATTTTTTTAATATTTAAAAAATCACATGAAGCCTATTCTTTTTTCAGAAATACAAAAGATTTTGAAAGAGTATATTTATTTATTATTATTTATACGCTAACAGCTTCATTATATGAAACATTAATGACAGGGATAAATGAATTTAATACAATTTTGTTTTGGTTTTCTTTAGCAATTTTGTCCTATTCTAAATTTTTAAAAGAAAATGAAAGTTAAAATTTTAGAACATAAAAGCCAGTTATTGGAAGTTAAAGAGGATTGGAATAGACTTTTTAATGATGGAGATTATAGTGATTTTCAATCATTTGATTATTGTTATCACTCGGCTTTAGTGAGTAATTTATTTACTATTTGTTTGTTAGAAAATAATAGGATAATTGAAATTTGGCCGTGTGAGGTAATTGATAAAAAATTAAGATTTATTAATGATATTCATGCTGATTTTTGTGATATTTTATCTTCCTCAAACAGCATGAAAATTCTTGATGTTTTGAAAAATAATAATCTTTTAGGAAATTTAAGTTTTAGGAATCTTAAAAAGGATGCCCTCATATTAAAGAAATTGGTTGGTTTAGATTTTTGTGATTTATCAAATTCAGTTAACTATTCCATTTTAAGTTTAGAACAGACTGATGTTTTCCCTGCTAATTTTTCTCATTTTGTTTATCGACAAAAAAGAAGGCTTAAGAGAATTATTAATAAGTATAATTCCGTTCATACCATTATTGCAATAGAAAATAATTCCTTTCCTTATGAAGATATTATTACCTTAAAAAATAAAATGATTGCTCTTAATATGAGAGATGATACTTTCTTAGATGATGGGTTTTTAAGACTTGCTGAAGGGTTATATAATTCCGGTAAACTAATTGTAAGTAAAGTGGTAGTAGGTAATGAAATTGTAGCTATATCATTACTGTTTAAATCTGAAAATTATTTTTCTTTTTGGGTTGATTTGTATAATGATTTTCAAATGATAAATCTTTACCATAATGTGATGGTTATAAAGAACATTACTGAAAAATCAAATGCTTTTTTTAATTTTGGAAGAGGTACTTATAATTATAAAATTCAAAACTTTTCTCCTGAAATTTTTAATTTATTTGAATTTAACTCCTTTGATTCTGAATCAGGAAGGTTAGTTTTTCTTTTGCAAAAGAAAATTATTAAGTGGTTTAAAAAAATTCATAAAAAAATAAAGTCATGAAAGTATTTTGTTTTTTTGTAGAGCCAGCCTCTTATACACTTGATTTGGCATCAAACATTTATGATTTGAATAGAATAAATTATTGTTTTATTAAATCCAATACGCTAGTAGTTTCTGAATACAAATCAAAAAAATATTTTTTAGATAAAAAATCATGGGTTTCTAGAATTAGTTATGTTATTAAATGTTATAGAAAGAATGATTTTGTAATCATAAATGGATACAATAACTATCCTTTTGTACTCACATTTATTTTTAATCTTGTCTCATTTAATAAAAGGTATATAGCTACAGAGTCAGACACACAGCTGATTGTTCCAAATAACCCTTTAAAACGGTTTGTTAAGTGGTTATATTTATCTATTATTTTCAGGAATAAATATGTGCTTGGTTTTTCAGGTGGCAGTAATTCTCATAAGGATTTATTTAGGTATTATGGAATGGAGGAAGAGCGTATTTTTCTAATGCCTATGATGGTTGATAATTCAAGGTTTTATTGCATTAATAAAGTATTTCCTACACCTTTTGTTTTTTTGTACGTAGGCAGAATAGAAAAACATAAAAATGTTGAAGGCTTAATTAAGCAGTTTAATTTTAATTTTTCAGATAAAGATGCAGTATTAAAAATAGTTGGTGATGGAGAGGAAAGGGAGTATTTAGCTAATAAATATGCTTCTGAAAAAGTTATTTTTATTGGAAAAAAGTTTAATCAACCTTTGGTAGATGAATTTCTTAGCGCATCTTGTTTTGTTTGTCCTTCAAAATTTGAGCCCTGGGGTTTAGTGGTTAATGAGGCATTATCATCTGGTTTGCCCGTAATTGCAACTAAGGAAGTTGGTGCTAGTTTTGATTTGATTAAAGAAAAAGAAACAGGATTTATTGCTGAAAATAATACTGAGATTGGAGAAAAAATGTTACAGCTTTTTGAGGATGATAGCCTACTTAAAAAATATTCACTTAATGCTACCCTGCTTATGAAAGAATATTGGAATTATGGTTTATATGAATCTTGTTTGAATGATGCAATGAAAAAAGTAGAGCAATGGCGATAAGTTCATTTTTCCGAATAGCTATAATTAGAATTGCATCTTTGTTCTATGTTAGAAGGAGAAGTAAAGTGATATTTTATCATGATATTCATAGTGATAAGAGATATACTGATATGTCTACTCCTATTGAATTGTTTAAAAAGCATATCAAAATTATTAGAGAAAGTGGTTATGAAATAGTAAGTGAAATAACGAAAACTCATGGGCAAATAGAGATTTGTTTTGATGATGCTTTCTTGGGGCTATATGATAATATTGAATTTATAAAAGAGCAAAATATCCCTATTCATTTATTTGTTATTACTTCATTTTTAGAAAAAGAAAATCATATTAATACAAAACAACTTATCGAGTTGAATAAATTACAACAAATTATAATTTCTTCTCATACGCATCAGCATAAAATTCTAAATACAATTTCTAAAATAGAGCTTGTTGATGAACTTCAAAAATCAAAAAATAACTTAGAGAATTTATTAAATAAAACGGTTGATTCTATTTGTTTTCCTGAAGGAAAATTTAATAAAATTGTAATTAGTATTGCGAAAAAAATAGGGTATAATAAGTTGTATTCATCTTTACCAGGATTTTATCATAATGAATTTACTGTCGGGGTAAAGAAAAGGAGTTTGGTGCAGTTTGCAAATGAAAAAGAATTTAAAGCAATTCTGCAAGGTGGAGACCATGTTTTGTCATTTTGGTATAAAAGAAAACATATAAAATAATGAGAATTTGTTTAGTGTCATCATCATTTTACCCAGCAACTTTTTATGGTGGACCTATTTCTGCTACTTGGGATTTATCAAAGAAATTGACTAACAAAGGGAATGAAATTTATGTTTCAACAACTAATGCTAATGGTACTAAAAAGCTAGATGTAGCGTGTGATAAATATTTAGAAAAAAGCACTAATTTTTTTGTAAAATATTATAATGAGCAACTGCTTAATAAATTTTCGTTTTCCTTCATTTTTGGAATATGGTCAGATATTAAAAAATCGGATGTAGTTTATATTCAATATCTTTTCCATTATACAGTATTAGCTTCCTTATTGTGTAGTGTCATTCAAAAGAAAAAAATTATATTATGTCCTAGAGGGAGTTTTTCAGTTTTTACTTTAAGTAATAAACTTGCTTTTATTAAATCCTTTTGGCTACTCCTATTTATAAAGCCAGTTGTAAATAAGATTATTTGGCAAGCAAGCTCTTATCTTGAAAAAAGAGATATTATAAATAGATTTCCAAACGCTACTGTTGAAATAATAAATGATGGTGTTGACTTTAATGCCTTTCAAAATGAAGATATTATTTCAAATCTTGAACTAGTAAATAAAGTTACAAACAGTGATTTTAAAGAAGTTTCTAAGGTATTTTTCTCTATGGGTCGACTGCATAAAATAAAAGGATTTGATGTTTTAATTGATGCTTTTAATTTATTCTTAGAAAATGATAAAAATGCCAAATTAATTATTGCAGGTGGTGATGATGGAGTGGGAAAGCAACTAAAAATTCAAATAAAAAAAATAAATCTTGAGGCTTCAGTTTTCTTAATTGGTGCTATTGATTTTAAGGATAAAAAACTATTATTAAATAATTGTGATTATTTTACTTTAGCATCTGAATTTGAAAGTTTTGGAATTGTTATTGCTGAAGCTCTTTCTTGTGGCAGGCCTGTTGTGGTATCTAATAAAACACCTTGGAAAGATATAGAAATAAATAATTGTGGTATTTTAGCCGATAACGAAAAGAATAGTTTTTATGAGGCTTTTAATAAAATTACTACAGAAAATTATGATTCTGCTATGATTAAAAGCTATGTTAAAACTAACTATGATTGGGAGGTTATAGTGGGTAAGTTTATAAATATAATTAAAAACAAGTAATGTATATTTTAGGGATAAATGCATATCATGGTGATTCTTCAGCTTGTTTATTAAAAGATGGAGTTGTTGTTTGTGCTACTGAGGAAGAAAGGTTTAGGAGAATAAAACATTGGGCAGGATTTCCTTCTGAAGCAATACAATTTTGTTTGGAAGATGAAGGAATATCTATAGAGCAAATTGATCATATTACTATCTCAAGAAATCCAAAGGCTAATTTTTATAAAAAAATAATATATAGTTTAAGGAATAGTATTAGTTTTTCTACAATTTGGGATAGACTGATGAATTCTAAAAAAGTTAGCTCTGTAAAGGGTGAGTTAGCGACTATATTTGGTGTGTCTAAATCGGCTATAAAAGCTAAATTACATAATATAGAACACCATAGAAGTCATATTGCTTCTTCATTTTTTGCTTCACGATTTAAAAAGTCAGCAATTCTTTCAATTGATGGTTTTGGCGATTTTACTTCTACCATGTCAGCAGTAGGTAATGGTAATAAATTTAAGGTTTTAAATGAAGTTAATTACCCGCACTCTTTAGGTGTTTTTTATACTGCAGTTACTCAGTTTTTAGGCTTCCCTAATTATGGTGATGAGTATAAAGTAATGGGCTTGGCTCCTTATGGTGAAGCTAAATACCTAAAAGAATTAGAGAAAATATTATCACTAACGGATGAAGGTTTCTTTAAATTAAATGCTAAATATTTCAAGCATTTCAAACAAGGAGTAGCTATGGATTGGGAGGGTGGCTCACCTTCTATTGAAACTCTTTTTACGGATGAGTGGCAAACGTTATTTTGGAAAGCAAGAGTAAAGGAAGATGAGTTAGAGCAGTTTCATATTGATTTAGCAACCTCTGTACAGAGATTTACTGAAAATGTAATTTTCCATATGTTGAATCATTTGCATGCGAAAACAGGTTTGGATAATATTTGTATTACCGGAGGAGTAGCTCAAAATTCTGTTGCGAATGGACGGATATTGGAAAACACTCCATTTAAAAATATTTATGTTCCTTCAGCTGGGCATGATGCTGGGACATCTATTGGCTCAGCACTTTATTTGTATAATCAGATTTTAGGAAAAGAGAGGTTACCCGAAACAACTACTGCTTATTATGGGAAGAAAGCCACACAAACTGAAATTATTGCAGCTTTAGAAAGTAAAGGGGTTGAGTATTCTGTTTTAACGGATGATGAGTTGTTTGATAAGGTTTCTGATAAATTGGTAGATGGTGGTGTAATAGGTTGGTTTCAAGGTAGAGCAGAGTTTGGTTCAAGAGCTTTAGGACACAGATCAATACTTGTAGATCCTAGAAGAGCAGATGCAAAAGATTTGCTGAATGAAAAAATAAAAAGAAGAGAGAGTTTTAGACCATTTGCTCCTTCAATTCTAAAGGAAGCTGTAAATGATTATTTTGTGCAAAATGATACGGTTCCTTTTATGGAAAAAGTATTTGATATTAAAAAAGAAAAACACAATGAGATTCCTGCTGTAACCCATGTTGATGGTACAGGAAGATTGCAGTCTGTTGATGCTGAAATATCGCCTAGATATCACAAATTAATTACTAAGTTTGCTGAAAAGACAGGTGTTCCAATTTTATTAAATACCTCATTTAACGAAAATGAGCCTATCGTAAACAAACCTGAAGAAGCTTTGGAATGCTTTTTAAGAACTAAAATGGATATGTTAGTGATGGAAAATGTAGTGGTAGAAAGGTAAATATGAAAGAAGAGACATTTTATGATAATACTCCATTTGAATATGGCTATTCTTCAAAAGAAGAAATAATTGCTAATATGAATCCTTTGCTTAAAAATTTAATGGAGCAAAATAAGGGTAAAGTATTTTGTGATATAGGTTGTGGCTGTGGTAGGAACTTAGTTTATGCTTCAAAGCATGCCTCTAAAGTGATTGGTGTTGATTTGAGTAAGCAGTCATTATCCTTTGCAAAGTCATTTGTGCAAAGTGATAATTTAGAATTACTAGAGGGAAATAATTTAGATATTCCTTTAGAAGATGCGATAGCTGATGTTGTTGTAAGTGATGGAGTTTGTCATCATACAGGAGATACTGTTGGAGCCTTTAAAGAATGTATTAGAATTTTAAAACCATCAGGGAAGTTATACCTTGCAGTGTATAAAAAGTTCAGGTATTATCCTTTAATGTATCATGTAGTTGGTGGAATATTTAGATTAATGAATAGGGTAAGGGTTGGGAATTTTATAGTAGAAAAAGCTTTTGTTAATTTTCATTATTTAATGTATAAATTTTTTAAAATAAATAAATTATCATTAGTTGAAACTAGGAATATCTTTTATGATTATTTTATAACGCCAGTGGCTACTTTTCAGTCAAAAAAGGATGTTAATTCATGGTGTAAATTGAATAATTGTTCAATTGAAAATTATGCTCGTACTTCTGGAAATTGTCATGTTTTTATAATTAAAAAAGGTGAATAATTCTCCTAAAATATCAATTATTACAGTTTCTTTAAATAGTGTAAAAACAATTAAACAAACTATCGAGAGTATTTTATCACAGGACTATAGTAATATTGAATATATCATTATTGATGGAGGATCAACTGATGGTACAGTAAAGGTGATAGAATCATATAGTGATAAAATAAGTTATTATATTTCTGAACCAGATAAAGGTATTTATGAAGGAATGAATAAAGGAATAAAAGCAGCAACAGGTGATGTTATTGGTATTCTAAATTCAGATGATTTTTATCCGAATAATTTTGTTTTGAGTAATGTAGTTAAAACCTTTAATAATAGTAATTGTGATGCTGTGTATGGTGATTTAGTCTATGTAAAAGAAAGTGATACTTCTAAGATTGTTAGATATTGGCAGACTGGTGAATATTCAACTTCTAGAATTAAAAATGGATGGATGTTACCACATCCTACATTTTTTGTGAAAAAATCAATTTATGATAGATTCGGATTATATAATACTGATCTAAAAACTGCTGCAGATTATGAGATGATTTTGAAGTTATTGTACAAACAAAATATAAATGTAATTTATATTCCCATGATTTTAGTTAAAATGAGATTGGGAGGGGCTAGTAATTCATCATTAATGAATAGAATTAGAGCAAATAAAGAAGATGGTTTGGCATGGACCAAAAATCAATTAAATAAGCCTTTATTTATTCGTATTAAAAAGCCTTTACAGAAAGTAAAACAGTTTTTTGTTAAACCTAAGATATAATTGAAAGTTTTAATCATTGACAATAAAGATTCATTTACTTATAATTTGAAACATTATATCAATCAATTTACGGATGATATTGATGTAGTAAGAGGGAATAATCTTGACCTTGATGATGTTGTAAATTATGATAAAATAATTCTTTCTCCGGGGCCTGGTTTGCCATCTGAACATCCCATATTAGAAAGGTTTCTTGAAGCATTTTACGATAAAAAGTCCATATTAGGAATTTGTTTAGGGCAACAAGCTATTGCTGAGTTTTTTAATGCAAAACTTGAAAATCTATCTACTGTAAAACATGGAATAACTTCAGAAGTTTCTCATTTTAATAATTGTAAATTATTTAAAAATATTCCTAAGAATTTTAAAATAGGACATTATCATTCTTGGGTGGTTTCAAAAAGTAATTTCCCAAAAGAATTAACTATTACTTCAGAAAATGAAGAAGGTATTATTACCTCTATCAATCATAAAATTTATGATATAACTGCAGTTCAATTTCATCCAGAATCAATACTGACTGAACATGGATTACAGTTAATTAAAAATTGGGTTTTAGATTAATTGTAGTCAGGAGTAAACCAATCTTTCTTCTTCTCAAATTTAAGATCTCTTAAAGCAGCAGCTTTTACTCGAATAGTAAGCGTATAGCTTTTATGAAATCCGGTTGGAATCCAATGGAATAACATTTCCCAACAATGCAAATCTCGGTAAATATCAACAGAAGTATAGGTGAAATCTCTTGCATCAAAATCATAACCTGACCGAAAACCAATTTTCCATTTTTTTGTAATCTTCAAATTCCCTGAAAAATTAATTGATTGAGTAGTATCAGAAAAGGCAGAGGATTTATAACCTTTATTATAGGTAAGTGAGTAATTGGCGCTTAAATTCCAAGGAATAGCATAGAAATCTCTTTTCTCTTCTTCCACCTCATCTTTGTCCTCCTGTTTCTTTTTGGATGAAAAACTTTTATCATTAAGGGTTAAACCAATAGTAGTATTTAAAGAAGTCAGTCTAGCTAATCGCTTGTTGGTGTTTAATTCAAACTGATTGATATTTTTTGTTTTCTCTTTATTTGAGGTGTAAGGATCATATCTGCTAGAAAAAGTAATATCAAAAATATCTAATAATCGTGTTCTAGCATTTAGGGTAATATCGTTCATATTTAAGGAATCAGCAAAGATGTTATAGGAACTTCTAATGCTAAGACTTTCCAATAGTTTAATCTTTTTCAAAGTTACAACGGTATCTTTTTTACTTCTAGTTTTCATTTCAAGAATATTACTGAAGCCAAAGGTAATATTACCACTTCTTCCTTTTGATGGTGAACCATAAACTCCATTTTTCATTATACTATATTCTTGCGTATTTCCTAGTGTGTCGGATTGTACAGTTTTGTAATAGCCATATTTTTCGTCAGAGAAATCAGGGGTGTAACTAAAAGAAAGATTAGGAGTAATTACATGTCTTATGGCTGCAATTTTACTTTTATTAAACTGAACTAATCCATAAATCTTTGTATTCAGTCCTGTTGAAAAACTGAAATTATGTCCTCTAGTAAATTTATGAAGTGTGTCGGTAATTATGCTGTTGCTATTTGTATCCCACCTTTTTTCTGTTTGTGATAAATACCATCTTTCAGTAAGGTTAAAACGGGGGGTTAGGGTAAAATGCTTTAATACCTTAATTGAGGTGCTGATAGGAATGTTATGCTTCATTCCATTCTTAAATTTTGAAAGAGAGTTTTTGGTAAATAATAATGAATCAGCAGTAGAGATTGTATTTCTAGTCCTCATATCATACTTAATCATTATCTTGTCGTACCATTGTGTTTTTGCAGCATTCCCTATTGCTTTCAAAGGATAAAATCTTTTTGAATTTAAGGCAATTTCTGGTAATGTAAGGTTAACATTTTTTGTTGTTGTATTCTGACTATGCCTAAGGTTAAAAGTTAAATTATTAAAAAAAGCACCCTCCCAATTTTTTGTTAAATTAACACTAGATGACATTGTGTTCTTTAAGAAATCATTTGCATTGTAGGAATTGTTTCTGTGATAGGTACTACTACCTGCCTCTACATTTGCTGAAAATTGTAAGGAGGGATTTGCTTTTGGGTCTTGCTGATGTCTCCATTTAATATTAAAATCTTTTTTAACACTGTAGTTAGGGAACCCTTTTTCACTATTGAATAAATTTCCATAGCTAAGGTTAAAATTTCCATTGTATTTATAGCGATTTTTATACCTAAGTTGCGATTTTAAATTCCAACTTCCTTTTGTGTAAATATCACTTTTTAAGGATAAATCTATTTTTTCATTTAAGGTGAAATAGTACCCTCCATTTTTTAAAAAGAAACCAAGGTTAGCAGATTCTCCATAAGACGGAATAATGATTCCTGAACTTTTTTTATCATTGTTTGGAAAGTATCCAAAAGGAAAAATAAGTGGGGTGGGTATGCTGAAAAAAGTAAGGTATGCTGGTCCTGTAATTATCTTTTTACCTGGGATAACTTTAATTTTATTGGCACGAATAGCATAGTGAGGTTTTTCGGCATTACAAGTGGTGTAATCTCCTTTTTTAAGATAGAAAATATTATCTTCCATTTTTTTTACGACTTTCCCTAAAATATATCCTTCTCCTTCCTTGGTTGCAATTTGCTTTATTCTACATTTTTTACTTTTAAAATTATAGGTAATTTCATGAGCTTTAAAACTTTCATTGCCTTCAGTGAAAACAGGGTGTCCAATTTTATTTCCTAGACTATCAAGAGTTGTTGTGGCGAATATTGTATTGGTTGTCCAGTCAATTTCAATGTAAGCAGCAGTGATGGTAGTTTTTTGATATTTAATCTTTGCATTCCCATAAAGGTATGCTTTTTGGTTGATGATATCTAGTTTTATGGAGTCTTTAGCATCTTTTTGTATCTCAGCATCAAACAAGGAATTTTGTTCTGTTGTGTCGCTAAAAATAAGGATATTACTAGCAGCAGAATTATTAATTAATCCTGTTGATAAGAAAAGCAATAGAAGTCCTTTAAGGGCGTTTAAGTTCAATCTTAGTATTATATTTGTATCAAATGCAAAGCAAAAATATCGTGTCAAAAATAATTAATTTATATCATATATTTTCTAGAAACGCACTTGGCTTGCTTTTATTGGCTACTTTATTTTTAAACACCTCATTTATTGATGATAAAAAGAAGACAAATAGTAAAATAAGAACTATTGTAATTGATCCTGGGCATGGGGGGCACGACCCTGGTAATTTAGGTACAGGGCGGTATAAAACTACTGAAAAACACATTGCATTAGATATTTCATTGAAATTAGGAGTCTATATTGAAAATGCTTTTCCTGAGATTAAAGTTATATATACCAGAATGACCAATGATAAATTTTTAAAATTAGCAGAGCGCACTCAGTTGGCTAATGATAATAATGCTGATTTATTTATCTCTGTACATTGTGATGCTTTCACTAATCCTGATGCTTATGGTGCAGGGGTTTATGTTATGGGAATGAGTAAGTTAAAGGCTAATATGGATATTGCAATGAAGGAAAATTCAGTAATTTATTTGGAGGATGACTACAAAGAAAACTATGATGGTTTTGATCCTAATTCTCCTGAGAGTTATATCGTATTTAGTTTAACACAAAACACGCATTTGGATCAGAGTTTAAATATTGCTGAAAAAATAGAACAGCAATTTTCTACAAGAGCTAATCGGAAAAGTAGAGGGGTGAAGCAAGCTCCTTTTTATGTGATAAGTAGAGTGAACATGCCATCTATTCTTATTGAAACAGGTTTTTTAACTAATCCAGAAGAAGAGGATTTTTTACATTCAGAAAAAGGACAAGATTATTTGGCTTCTGCCATTTTCAGAGCTTTCAGAGCTTATAAAGAAAATTTTGAAGGCATTTCATCAGAAACAGATATTGTTAAACCCATTGTAGTAAAAAAGGAAAGAACAAAAATACCTGAGCCTGAAAAAGAAATTCTTACTGATAAAGTAGTATTTAAGGTGCAAATAGGTACTTATTTAAAATCCATGTTAAATGAGACTTTATTCAAAGAGATTAATGCAGAAGAGCAAAGGTTAAATGGAACATTTAAGTATTATGTTGGGAGCGATACAGATAAATTAGCAATAGATAGTTTGAAGCTAAAAATGAAAGAAAAAGGATTTAAAGGGGCTTTTGTTGTCGCTTTTTTCAAAGGAAAAAGAATTTCTACAAAAGAAGCCTTAAGTTTGCAATCTAAAAATAAAAGTCATGAATAAAGAACTAAAAATAGGATTACTAACTATTGTTGTAATTATTTCCCTAGTATTTGGCGTAAATTATCTGAAAGGAATTAATATTCTAAACGATAATAGAAATTTTTATGCAATTTATGAAAATATTGGAGGTCTACAGGTGGGAAGTACTGTAATGGTAAATGGCTATAAAGTAGGGATGGTGAGTAATATTGATCTATTAATTGAAAATAATCAGAATCTTTTAGTCACCATTAGTGTTGAAAAAGAATTTGATATGGCTATTAATACTGTGTGTAAGATTGTAAATCAGGATTTGATGGGTACAAAAGGTATTGCTTTATTACTAGGGAATGCTACTGAATTAATTGCAGTTGGCGATACTTTATTAAGTGGGATTGAAGGTACTTTACAAGATGAAGTGAATGCTCAGATTTTACCTTTAAAAAATAAAGCTGAGGCATTGATTGGTTCAGTTGATTCTGTTATGATGATTGTTACAGCTGTTTTGAATAAAGATACTAGAGAAAGTTTAAGAAATAGTTTGCAAAGTTTGGATAAAACTTTTTTATTGATGTCTGAAACAATGATCAAGGTTGATAGTATGGTTGATTTAAATGATGAGCGAATTTCTAAGGTTGTTCAAAATTTAGAGTCAATATCAAGTAATTTAGAAAGTAGTAATGGAGAAATAAAAACAATATTGACTAACTTTGCCACACTTTCTGATTCATTAGTAAAAGCAGATATTGCAGTAACTTTAAAAAATGTGAGTGAGATTACTGCAAAAATTAATAATGGAGAAGGGAGTATTGGGCTATTGATGAAAGATGATAAAATATATGCTAATTTTGAGAAGTCTACTCGTGAATTAGCTGAGTTATTGGAAGACATTAAAAAGCATCCGAGTAGATATGTTAATTTTTCAATTATTGGAGGGAGTAAACCTTATGTTCACCCAAAATCAGAATAAAAAATGGGAGTAGCAAATATTATATTTCTTTTATTGTTTGTAGTTTGTATTTCAGTATTTACAGTAAATCTAAAGCGGATTATTGCCAATATTAAGTTGGGAAGGGATATTGATAGAACAGATAGAGGGCTGGATAGAATAAAGAATATGGTGCGTATTGCTTTGGGGCAATCCAAAATGTTGGATAGGCCAATTGCAGGAGTGTTGCACATCTTTGTTTACCTTGGCTTTTTAATCATAAATATTGAGGTAATTGAAATTATTGTAGATGGAATATTTGGAACGCATAGGTTCTTGGCGAGCATTTTTACAATAGAATTATACAATTTTCTTATTGGTTCGTTTGAAGTGCTAGCCATGTTGGTTTTAGTGGCTTGTCTTATCTTTTTAATCAGAAGAAATGTAGTGCGCATTAAGCGTTTTTGGAGTAAGGAAATGACAGTATGGCCTAGAACAGATGCAAATCTTATTCTGATTTTTGAAATTTTATTAATGATTGCATTTTTATCCATGAATGCTGCTGATAGTTTATTGTTAGAAGCAGGTGCTGATCATTATATTACCGCTTTTTCTAATCCTATAAGTCAGTATTTTCAACCTCTTTTTAGTAGCATGGAAACCTCTACATTAATAGGAGTTGAAAGGTTTACTTGGTGGTTTCATATTCTTGGAATTTTAGCTTTTATGAATTATGTTTTAATTTCAAAACATTTGCATATTTTCTTTGCATTCCCTAGTACTTATTATGCTAATTTGAATCCTTATGGTCAATTTACAAATTTGGAATCAGTGACTAATGAGGTAAAACATATGATGGACCCGAATGCTGATCCATATGTAGCAGCTGTTGATAATGCGCCAGCACCTCAATCCTTTGGGGCAAAAGATGCTACTGATTTGAATTGGGTACAATTGCTTAATGCTTATAGTTGTACTGAATGCGGAAGGTGTACTGATAGTTGTCCTGCTAGTCAAACGGGTAAAGCCCTTTCTCCTAGAAAGATATTGATGGATACAAGAGACAGAATTACTGAGATAGGTAATAATAAAAGAAAAGGTATAACGGATGAAAAATCGCTTTTAGGGGATTATATTAGCAATGAAGAATTATGGGCGTGTACTACTTGTAATGCTTGTACGGATTCCTGCCCAATCAATTTAGATCCTTTATCGGTTATTATTGATTTAAGAAGATATTTAGTGATGGAAGAATCATCAGCACCAACTGAACTTAATATGATGTTTACTAATGTAGAAAATAATGGAGCCCCTTGGCAATTTCCGGCTGCTGACCGATTAAATTGGAAAGATGAATAAATTAGTAGAAAAAATTGTTGATGGAGAACATATTTCACCGGTATTACCTGATGATATTAAAAACTATTTGATTGATATTGATGGTACTATTTGTGATGATATCCCTAATGAAGAGCCTGAAAGAATGAAAACAGCAGAACTTTATCCTGATGCGCTAGAAACTTTAAATAAGTGGTACGACCAAGGGCATTATATTACCTTTTTTACTTCAAGAGTAGAAGAGCATAGAAAGGTTACTGAAGTTTGGTTAAAAGAAAATGGGTTTAAATACCATGGACTTTTAATGGGAAAACCAAGAGGAGGAAATTACCATTGGGTGGATAACCATATTGTGCGTGCTACTCGTTTTGATGGGAAGTTTACTGATTTAGTGGAGAAGGAAGTTTCCATTCAAGTTTTTAAATCATAATACTATGAGTGAATTACAAGTAAAAACAATGGCCGAATTCATGGCTGAAGGCAAAGAAGCTGACCTCCTTTTTTGGGTTGGTTCTGCTGGTAGTTTTGACGATAGAGCCAAAAAGATTACTCGTGCTTTTGTTAAGATAATGAATGCTGCAGGAGTAAATTTTGGAGTGTTGGGTACTGAAGAATCATCATCAGGAGATGCTGCAAAGCGTGCAGGAAATGAGTTTTTATTTCAAATGCAAGCCCTGATGAATATTGAGGTAATGAATGGCTATAATATAAAGAGAATTGTAACGACTTGTCCGCATTCATATAATACGCTCAAAAATGAATATAAAGGTTTGGGTGGTGATTATAAAGTGCAGCATCATACTGAATTTATTGCTGAGCTTTTATATGAAGGGAAACTAACCGTTACTGGAAACTTAAATGGAAAAAAAATAACTTATCATGACCCATGTTATTTAGGGAGGGGTAATAATATATATGATATTCCTAGGGAATTGATTAAATCCTTAGGGGTGGAATTGGTGGAAATGAAAAGGAGTAAAAGAAATTCTTTCTGTTGTGGTGCAGGAGGGGCTCAGATGTTCAAAGATGCAGAAAGAGGTAATAAAGAAATTAATATTGACAGAACAGAAGAAGCACTTGCTTTAAAGCCAGATATTATAGCCACAGGATGTCCGTTTTGTAATACTATGATGACAGATGGAGTGAAAGCAGTAAATGAAGGGGCGGCTGAGGTATTGGATATTGCAGAACTCATTGCAGAAAACATATAATGTTAGTTGATTTTAATACTACTGCTGATAAGTCCAGAATTTGGATTTATGCAGCAGAGCAGAAATTAACAAATGAGCAAGAAAATCATATTATAAAGTCTATTTCTGATCATCTTCAAAATTGGGAAGCTCATAAAGTACCTTTAACGGCTGGGGTTACAATTTTAGAAAGCCATTTTATTGTTGTTGCTTTAGATGACAGCAAAAATGGAGCAAGTGGCTGCTCTATTGATACATTGCAAAATACAATCCAAGACTTGGAAAAAGAACTTTCTATTTCTTTAATGAACCGATTGAATGTATTTTGTAGGATAGATGATGAAATACAATGTATATCATCTTTTAAATTGGGAAGTTTAGCAAAGTCTGACACTCTTTTTTACGACCTTACTATACAAAAGAAAAGTGATTTAAACACTTACTTAAAACCGATTGCTGAGGGTTGGTGTGCGCATTTGGTATAATGTCATAATGAAGAAAGGGAATGATATTGTTTTTACAAGAGAGATTTTTCGACTAACGCTTAAAATGACAAAAATCTTATTTTTCTAAAGTGCTTTTCTAATTTTTACCAACTTAGTGAGTAAGTCTTCCAATTTGTCTAATTGTAGCATATTGGCAGCATCCGATTTTGCCTGAGCAGGGTTGGGGTGAGTTTCTAAAAATAAACCATCAACCCCAACTGCAATTCCTGCTTTAGCAATGGTTTCAATTAGTGCTGGTATCCCACCCGTTACACCACTGCTTTGGTTGGGCTTTTGTAAGGAATGAGTAATGTCTAATAATACAGGTACACCAAATTCCTGCATGGTAGGAATGCCTCTAAAATCCACCACCATATCTTGATAACCAAACATGGTTCCTCTATCAGTTAGCATTACAGAATTATTACCGCTTTCCTTTACCTTGGTTACGGCATGTATCATGCTTTCTGGGGAAAGGAACTGTCCTTTTTTTATGTTTACTACTTTTCCTGTTTTAGCTGCAGCTACTAATAAATCAGTTTGTCGACACAAAAAAGCTGGAATTTGCAGTACATCCACATATTGTGCGGCAATTGCGGCTTCTTCAGCTGTATGTATGTCGGTTACAGTTGGAATATTAAAGCGTTCACCTACTTTTTTTAGAATTTTCAAGGCTTCCATATCGCCAATTCCTGTGAAAGAGTCCAATCGGGAACGGTTCGCTTTTCGGTAACTCCCTTTAAAGATGAACGGAATTTCAAGCCTATTGGTAATTCTCAGGATTTTATCAGCAATTTCCATAGCCATTGCCTCTCCTTCAATAGCACAAGGTCCTGCCATAAGGAAGAAGTTTCCACTTCTTTGGTGCTGTATTTTATTAATTTTTGCGAGCATAATTAAAATTGTATTGTTAGGTTAAAGTAAAGGCTTACAGCTTTTGCTTTATCGCCATTGAGCACATCTTCCAAATGCTGTGTACCAAGTACAAATCTGTTCTTTTTTCCTTTAGATAAAGCCAAACCTACATTAGTATCTACACTATACCCTCCATAGCTAAAGGTTGGGATTATGTCACAATATTTGTTATTGAATGCTGATTTTAGGTAAAACAAAGGTGCAAAGTTAGATTCTTTAAATCCTTGATTAATTTTACTAAAACTAAGGGGAGTATTATCGCTATATGGTTGCCATTTTGCAATAACCCCTGCAGTATAGGTTTTAAAATATTTATTTTCTGTTTTTCCTGAAACTGAAAGGTGTACAGTAGCTGGAATATAGGATTTGAAAGAAGCGTTATTCGTTTTTAAAACATCATCTTTTATATTGTTAGCCTCCAATACTGAATCGTTAAAATTGAAAATATCTTCCACTTCAACCCCTTGATAATTAAAACTACTATCGGTTGCTAAAGTGATAGAAGAAGTGTTCCATATGATAAAACCTAAATCAGTAATAGATAGATGTACATCATAATCTTTAATCGTGAATTCGGTACTAAATTCTACTGCTATTCCATTGCCATTATTTGCAAATACTGAAAAATTGGAAGTGTCGGTAATAAAAGCAGTCATATCGTATTCAATATCCAAATAGGTTCCAAGAGGGGCTGTGTATAAACTTCCTTTTTCCATGATATAGGAAAGGTGATGATTTCCTGCTAAATAGGAAATACCACCGTTTATTTTGAACCTATTGATAGCTGTACCAAATATAATTTTATACTGCTGATAGCGGTCAGCTCTTATACTTGTATTGGAAAAATCTAAAGTTTTATCTTGATAATGAAAATTTCCTTCAAAGCCTATGCGTAACAAATCATCAGTAAAGCTAGCATTTAGGATATTTCTGTCCGCAAAACTAAAACCGATACTTTGCTTTTTAAAGTTATAAGTGTAGCTTAGTCCATTGCTTATTTCAGAATACAGGATATTATTTTCTCCTCCAGCATTTATCCAATTGCTTTTTATTTCATCCGTAATATAGCCACCATACAACATGGTATTAAGGAAGCTTTTATCCAAGCTACTGCTTTCAAAAAGGAAGTTACTGTTCCACTCCAATTGATGGTTGTAAGTAGTATCCTGACCAAATATTAATAAAGGAGTGCAGAGTATTATCAAAATCCTTTTCATTATTTTCCTATTGTTTTACGAAACTTTGTACTCAATGTAATATCCATTTCATAGTCACTGTAGATGCTGATAAATTCTCCTTCTGGCATACTATTAAATGAGGCAATACTTATTACTTTATGAACATTGTTAAAATTGGTATAATCCATTTGAATGCTTGTTGTGTTAATTTTGGTTACTAAATTATTTTCATCAGTTGAAGCTGCTAATATTGTAGTGCTAGCTAATAAGGTGTCAATTACTAAATTTTGCACATCTAACAATACTAATTTTATGTTAGCATCCAAGGGGAATCCGTTTTTAACCGTGATAAATAATTGATCTATTGATAAGTCATTGCTTGTATTTATACTAATTTCATTGGTATCAATAAGTGTTAAGTTCTCGGCAATAAAACTTAATGGAATTTCCATACTAATAGATGCTATTATAGGGTATTCAGGATACAAGAAATCATTTATACTTGCTTGCCCATTCGGATTTATATAGAATGTAGCATGCGTATTAATATTATCAGGTAAAATATCCAACATTTCATCTGCATCAATTAAGATTTCAGTTGTTGTGGGAATAATGGGTAAGCCGTTACTACTTAAATTAGCTCTATTTATAGTATAGGTATGACCAATAATGGTATTTCCATTTTGATCGGTATTAGCAGTAATTGTAGTACTAGCATTTGAGGTGCTCAAATCATTAATTTTAATTGCTGCATCTGCACCTATAAAGTTTTCAAATGTTACTTTCAAATCTGCTTTTTCTAGGTTGAAAACATCAACATTTACTTTGTTAAATACAGTTAAATTTTCACTCTCAGGTCCAAATTCGATAGTATCTTGCCCAAGGTAACCAATTGCATACTCAGGAGTAATATCGAATTCAACAAATGAATAAAAACTGTCTGTATAGTTTATTGTCTCTAATATCCCTGTTGAATCAATAAAAGTATAGGCTTCAGTATAAATTGTATTGATTGTATCGCCACCCATTCTTCCATCCATTCCACTAAGATCCAAAACATAACCCTCAAAATCAAATTTAAAAGCGGTGAGGTTTGTGTTTGTTGCTTCTGGAATAATCATATCTCCACTAGTAAACGGCACTCCATTTTTTGTTAATGAAGGGATATTATAAATCATTTTCCCATTTGGTAATGTACTAAGTACATTTACTGTTACAGTCCCTGATTTGATACCTATTTCCTTTATTTGAGCACTACCCATATCAAAAGTATGTTCCTTTAGAGTTTCTGTTAATTGTTGTTCTGGAAAATAAGCAGTAGCTTCAGTAATTCCAATATCAGAGATGGTAATTGTTGTAATGATTGCATCATTATAGTTGATTAATACAGGTCCGTTACTCGCATCAACATCCATATTATGCAGTATGGCTAAAAGGTTCTCATCTATTGTTTGCCCTGCTATAGAGACACTCTCAGAAACAGTACTTCCTGTAAGGATTAATGGAAAAGAGAATGTTCCTATAAGGTTTTGATTAGATGAATTAACTAAGGATAAACTCACATTTGATAAATCTGTTGGATATCCATTTGATAACTCTATCATTAACATTCCTCTGTATAAGGTCATTGTTTCGAAATATTCACTTGCATTAACATTGATGGTGTCTTCATTGGCAACATTAGGTATTGCCGGAATACTATTTGTACTACCGTCAGGTAAAAGAATTGGGCCAAAAGGAATTTCGTTAATTGCTACACCAAGAGTTGCTGTGTCCGAAATAACTACATCAGCAAAAGGTACTGAATCTAGCGTATGTGTTTGCTCATCTGCAATCGCATCAATTTTTATCAGAGTATCCAAATTCATATCTATCAATTCTTGCCGAAAAACAAGAGAAATAAACCCTTCATCATCTTCATTGATAGTTATATTAGAATCAGTAAGCATTTGATTGATATTCATCTTGGTGTGTACCAAAGGTACAATCATATCTACTTCCCAAGTAGGGCGCTCAAGTTCGTGCTTACAAGCAAAAAAAAGCAGAGTAGTTACTACAATAAGAAGCGTTTTTTTCATCTTACAAATATAGGTTAATAATTATATTTTCCTTTCCAGAGGTTTTTAAGTCCTTCTCTGAACGCATTTTCTTTGCTATTATTTGATGGTTTGTAAAAAGGATTACCGCTAATTTTAGTAGGTAAAAATTCCTGAGTATTGGTAGGGGAATTGTGTGAATATTGATATTCTTTACCATAACCTAACTCTTTCATAAGCTTAGTGGGGGCATTTCTTAAATGTAGGGGTATTGATAGATTCCCACTACTTCTCACCTCATCTTGCGCTTCATTGATTGCCATATAAGCAGAATTGCTTTTTGGTGAACATGCCAAATAAATCACGGCTTGAGACAGGGTAATTCTTGCTTCAGGGAAACCAATTATATTTACAGCTTGAAAGCAATTATTGGCAATAACTAAAGCGGTAGGATTGGCGTTTCCAATATCTTCTGATGCCAAAATGAGTAATCTTCTAGCAATAAACTTTACATCTTCACCTCCTTCAATCATTCGGGCAAGCCAATAGACTGCAGCATTAGGGTCGCTTCCTCTTATTGATTTGATAAAGGCAGAGATAATATCGTAATGTTGTTCGCCATTTTTGTCGTAACGAACTATATTCTGTTGTGCTTTTTCAATTACTAAATCATTAGTAATGATTATTTCATTGCTATCCACCGAGCTAACTACTAACTCAAATATATTCAGTAATTTTCTGGCATCACCTCCTGAAATTTGCATTAACGATTCAGTTTCCTTTAAGGTAATGTTTAGTTTGTTTAATACTTCATCCTCTCGTATTGCTCTTTCCAATAATGCTTGTAAATTCTCTTTGGATAAAGATTCCAAAACATAAACTTGAGAGCGAGAAAGTAGAGCAGAGATTACTTCAAAAGATGGGTTTTCAGTAGTTGCTCCAATCAAGGTAATTACTCCTTTTTCAACAGCACCTAATAATGAATCCTGCTGAGCTTTGCTAAACCTATGTATCTCATCAATAAATAGGATAGGAATATCTTTACCGAATAACCCCAAAGATGAAGCTTTATGAATGACTTCACGCACATCCTTTACTCCTGAGTTTATAGCCGATAAAGTGTAAAAGGGGCGGTCTAATTCTTGGGCTATTAAATTGGATAAAGTGGTTTTCCCTACTCCTGGAGGACCCCAAAAAATCATAGAGGGAATAAGTTTATTGTCAATGGCTGATTTTAGCGCACCTTTTTTACCTATTAAATGCTCTTGTCCAATAACTTCTGAGAGTTTTCTAGGTCTAATTCTTTCAGCTAAAGGAATGTTTTGCATAGGATAAAACTACAAATTATTAGACAATACTTTTAATCAATCTTAACTTATGTGTGTGGGTTCCTATTTCAGTATTAAAGATGCCTTGTTGGTCAATTCTATCAACCCTTACTTTACCGCAAGCATGAATAATATGATTGTCTTCCAAAATAATTCCTACATGGGTAATTTTCCCTTCATTGTTATCAAAAAAAGCCAAATCACCAGGCTCACTTTCTTCAACAAAACTAAGGGTAGTTCCTATTTCAGCTTGCTGATATGCATCTCTTGGCAGGTCAATTCCTTGTAAGCGGTATACCATTTGTGAAAAACCAGAACAATCAATACCTAATGGAGAACGCCCTCCCCATAAATAAGGAGCGTTTAAATACATTAAAGCATTCTCCACTAATTTTTCTTTTTTAACAAAACCAGGAGTAGTAAGGCCATCAAACTGAAACATTTCATTGTTGAGAAGTGAATACCCACTTTTATAAAAAGGTAAAATGCTTCCAATTACTATAGGTTGATGATGTTCTTTAGTAATAATATCCAAAATATCAGTAGTGATTGTGGATACATCTTTGTCCAATTGCTTGTAATCTTCTTCAGGAATTTCTATCCATTGCTTGTTGCAAATCCACCCTTCATAACTATCATGTGCAAGTCGAATTCTACTCCATTTTTTACGACTTTCCAATACCTTGAAATGCTCCCCAAAAATAATTTGGTTTACCATTTCTACTTGGTCAGAAGCTTCAGCTCGCATAGGAACAATTGATAGATTGGAAATTCCGTATTGCATTATAGGAGTTCAATAACCATTGCAGAAGCGCCACCACCACCATTACAGATTCCGGCAGCACCAACTTTACCACCATTTTGCTTTAATACATTTATAAGCGTTACAATAATTCTGGCTCCTGAACTGCCAAGTGGATGTCCTAAAGAAACGGCTCCTCCATTAACATTTACTTTGCTTGCATCCAAATCTAATATTTTCATATTAGCCAACCCAACTACTGAAAATGCTTCATTCAATTCAAAATAATCAACATCAGTTGTTGCGAGTCCTACTTTTCCTAAAGCAATAGGTAATGCTTTTGCAGGAGCAGTGGTGAACCATTCTGGTTCATGTGCAGCATCCGCATAACTTACAATTTTAGCCAATGGCTTTAGGTTTAATTCTGCTGCTTTTTCACCGCTCATTAATACTAAGGCAGAGGCACCATCATTTAAGGTAGAAGCATTGGCTGCTGTTATGGTTCCTTCTTTATCAAATACAGGGCGTAAAGTTGGAATTTTATCCATTTTTACATTTTTGCACTCTTCATCTTCAGTAATTACTAAAGCGTCTCCTCTTCTTTGTGGTACTTCAACGGGCACTACTTCATTGGTAAATTTTCCTGTAGCCCATGAATTAGTACTTCTTTTGTATGATTCAATAGCAAAAGCATCTTGCTGTTCTCTTGTAAAGTTCATTTCGGTGGCACATTTTTCAGCACAAACACCCATGTGAACTTTATTGTAAATGTCCGTTAATCCATCTTTTACCAGACCGTCAACTAATTGCATATCCCCTAATTTCTGTCCTGTTCTTCCTTTTGCAAAATAATGAGGAACGCTTGACATATTTTCCATTCCACCTGCAACAACTACTTCATTATCGCCACACTTAATGGACTGTGTAGCTAAGATGATAGCTTTCATTCCTGAAGAACATACTTTGTTGATAGTAGTACAAGGAACATTCTGTGAAAGACCAGCAAAGATAGCCGCTTGCCTAGCAGGAGCTTGTCCTAAATTAGCTTGCAAAACATTTCCCATGTATACTTCATTCACGATATTTGCGTCAATACCTGCTTTTTCAATAGCACCTTTTATGGCTGCTGCTCCTAATTTAGTAGCTGATACTGATGATAAACATCCTCCAAAACTTCCCATTGGGGTACGCACTGCTGATACAATTACTACTTCTCTCATTATTTGTTTTTTATGATTTTAAATTTGGTGCGAATTTATGTAAATTATACTTATTTTCGCTACTGATATTAATACATCTATGAAAAATATACTTATCAAAATAAGAGACAATCATGAACAATTGTTTCGCATCTTTTTATTCCTTTTAACCCTAGCAGTTATTGTTTATGTTTTTCCGAGACAAGCAAAATTCAAGTATGAATTTACCAAAGGAAAACCTTGGATGCACGAAACTATTATTGCTCCTTTTGATTTTTCAATCTTAAAATCGGCAGATGAAATAAAAAGTGAAAAAGAAATTATTCATTCAGAACATACACCTATCTTTGATTATAATGCGGATATTTTTCAGCTGAAAGCGGAGGAGTATATTAATCAGTTTGAAGAGAAATGGGTAAAAGATAAAAATGCAAAAAAAGACGATAAATTTACATTTTTCAATATTTTTAAGCAAAAAAAGATAGATAATAGCACAAGAAAGTACAATTTAGCAATTTTTGGGTACGATAAGTTACAAGCGATTTATGATAAAGGAATCATACAATTACAAGGTGATTTTGAGTATAAAAAGGAATTGAATGTATTGTTGAAAAAAGGGAGTGTTGCTGAAAAAGTTCAGCTTGACCATTTGCATAGTATTACTTCAGCAGCTAATGAAATTAATTTACTTAGCAACCTTACTGATGAAGAATATAGTTTTCTGATTCCTATCTTACTTTCTTCCTTAGAACATAATATTACTTATGATAAAGTAGCGAGTGAAGCTATGTTGCAGAGTGATTTGGAAAATATTAACAGCACACAAGGGCTGATTGTTGCTGGGCAGATTATTGTAAATAAAGGTGAGTTGGTTACTGCTGAACGTTACCAAAAGCTACTTTCGTTAAAGCAACAATTTGAAGGAAAAGAATGGAATTTATTGGCTTATTATTTGATGTTATTAGGGCAAATTATTTTGGTAGCCTTATCGCTATTTATCCTATTCTTATTCATTAAACAATACAGGGTAGAGGTGCTGAATAACACTACTAAAATAAGTATGATCCTAAGTGTAATTTTGCTAATGGTGGTTATTTCATCAGTAGTATTAGCACTTGATGTGAACTATATTTATGTGGTTCCTTTTTGTATTGGCCCCATAATATTAAAAGCCTTTTTTGATACCAGAATTGCGTTATTTACCCATTTGATTGCCATTTTGATTATTGGCTTTATTGTGCCAAATAGTTTTGAGTTTGTGTTTCTACAATTGATAGCCGGTATAGTGTCGATACTCACTGTACTGAAGATGTACAAACGATCACAGCTATTTATGTCGGTGGCTAAGGTGATAGCGGTCTATTTTGTGATTTATATTTCTCTTTCCATTACCTATGACGGTTCCTTTGTTGGCTTGGATTTTGGTGTTTTAATTCAATTGGCGATAAGTGGTGCACTTACCTTGTTTGCTTACCCAACCATTTTCCTTTTTGAAAAGATTTTTTCTTTGGTTTCGGATGTTTCCTTATTAGAACTTACGGATACGAATAGTGTGTTATTAAGGCGACTTTCTGAAGAGGCTCCTGGTACTTTTCAGCATAGCTTACAGGTAGCTAATTTGGCTGAAATGGCTGCTTTGGAAGTAGGAGCAAATGCCTTATTGACTAGGGCAGGAGCTATTTATCATGATATTGGGAAGTTAAATAATCCTATGTATTTTATTGAAAACCAAAGTAGCAATTTGAATCCTCATGATGAGATTGAGTTTGATGAAAGTGCTGAAATCATTATTAACCATGTGTTGGATGGGATAGAGATTGCTAAGGAACATCACTTGCCTGATGAATTGATTGATTTTATTCGTACTCACCATGGAACGACTACCGTGCAGTATTTTTATAAGCAGTTTATTGCAAATTTCCCTGAGGAGGAAATAGATATAAAAGCATTTTCTTATCCTGGACCAAAGCCTTTTTCTAAGGAAACGGCTATACTTATGATGGCGGATTCTGCTGAGGCATCCGCTAGGAGCCTTAGGAACCCAACTGCTGATAATATTGATACTTTGATAGAAAGGGTGATTAATAAGCAAATAGAAGAGGATCAGTTTGTAAATGCGGATATTACCTTAAAGGAAATTACCCAACTGAAAAAGCTCTTTAAAAAGAAACTGGTTAACATCCATCATGCTAGGGTGGAATACTAAAAGATATTTAGTTTTAGTATTAAAAATATATAGATAGAAGCCGGGCATTTGCTCGGATTTTGTAACTTTTATAGCTTAGTAGCGTTAATGCGTAGTAACAAAAACACTTATTACTATGAAGGCAACTTTATTTATCCTATCCATGACTTTGAGCATTTTTACCTTTGCGCAAAAAGTTACAAAAGAATTAATGCGAATTCAGTCCTCAGAAAAAAATTCAAAAACAATTGTATTTTGCAAGCAGTCAGTTTCATCACAAAACAGTTTCCTTATTAAAGCTAAAAATGAATCTTCATCAGAATATACTAATTGTACTTGGGAAGTGCAATTGAGCATTAATAAAATGAAGCAATTGCATCAAACCTTATCTCAAGTTAACTTTGAAGAAAATAACAATGTAACGTATAAAAAGTTTAGCATTAAAGTAAAAAAGGGTAGAGTGAAAATCATCTTTTTTGATTCCTCATGCAACAAAGAGCATAGTACCTATTACTTTCAAGAATCATGCAATAAGGAGCTTTCTTTTGTATTATTTCCAGAGCAAATTAATTCCTTTGTTCAAGTGTTTGATGAAGAGCTAAATAATATTATTCCTGAAAAATAGTTTAGCAATACTATTCATAATTAATAAGCCCCACCAAAATGGTAGGGCTTATTTTAAGTGCTATAGTTATAGATTAACTTTTCAATCTTGGGTCCAAAGCATCACGAGAGGCTTCAGCAATCATGTTGTAAATAGTAATAGTAATGAAGATTGCCATACCTGGGTAAATAATTAACCACCAAGCTTCTAAGTTTTGTCTACCAAGGTTTAATAAAGACCCCCAAGTAACAATATCATCAGGCACTCCAATCCCTAAAAAGGATAAACCACTTTCAATTAAAATTGCAGAGGCAATACCAAAGGCAATACTTACAAATACAGGCGCTAAGGCATTCGGCAATGCATGTTTGAATATCGTTCTGGCAGAAGAATAACCAAGGGATTCAGCTGCTTGTACAAACTCCAAAGAGCGGATACGCAAGAATTCAGCCCTAGTGAAACGAGCAATACGTGTCCAACCTGTAATTCCAATAATAATCATAACAATCCAAATACTTCTTTCCACCACAGCTGTAATGGTAATAATCAATAATAACCTTGGGATAGAATTTAGCAGTTCAATTCCTCTGGAAACATAAGTATCAATAGGTACACTTACTTCTTCTTTTAACATCCCCACATGTAAGGTCTTGCTAAGCAATCTAAAAAGCATAGTAATTCCAATTACCAGCCCAATGCTAACAAGCATAGCAATCATTCCATCACCAATACTTTCAGAAAAAGCTTGTGATAAAACATATTTTCTTTGTCCGAAACCATAGAAGAAGCCCATAAATATTCCGAATAAGGTAAGGTAGTATTTAATCCTTGGCATCTTTAGTTTAGTATCTCCAAAAAAGCCAGCCAATGCGCCTAAAATTATACCAATTAGGGAGGCAATTCCCATGGAAACTAAACCAACCATTAATGAAATTCTTGTTCCATGAATTAAGCCAGAAGCCAAATCGCGACCAATACCATCAGTACCTAGTTTATGTCTGAATTTTGAAGGGATATCAATCATCTCTCCAGCTGAATTTTTAAATCTTTGCTCACCACTTGGAGCGGCATAATCTCTATTGTACCTATCCATACTCCCAGGAGAATAAGGGATAGGAGCCCATACCACTGACGTTAAATCTAATTCCCTCCAATCCGTTATGTCGTACTGTAATACCCGTACAAAATCTCCCTTAGCATTGTAAATAGAATCTGTTCTGGTTTCGCTAGCAAAAGCAGGGTAGAGGGTGTTACCTTCATACTCGGCATAAAGTGGTCTATCGTTGGCAATATAGGGTGCGAATACTGCAATGATTACCAATAGCAATAATAGGTATAAACTTACCAATGCAATCTTGTTCTTCTTGAACTGAGTCCAAGCGTATTTTTTAAATGAAAAATTTTCGTTTGTGTTTTGCATAATTCTATTTGTATGATATTCTTGGGTCAACTACTGCATAAAGTAAATCAGCAACCAAATAACCAACCATTGTTAAAAATCCTGAAAGTGTAAATACCGTAATAATCATTGGGTAATCGTAATTAAGTATTGCATTATAAACTTCAAGTCCCATTCCTGGAATTGAAAAAATCATTTCAATAATAATTGACCCTCCAATTGCCATAGGGAAAATTGCTGAAAACACAGTAATTACCGGTAATAAGGAATTCCTAAGGGCATGCTTTAGGATTACTTTTCCTTCTCCTAATCCTTTGGCACGAGCCGTACGGATATAATCTTGCGACACAATGTCAATCATCCCAACGCGCATAATCCTGCTTAGGAAAGCAAATGAACCATAGGTGTAAGTGATAATTGGTAAAATCAAAAATGGCATCCTGTGTTTTAGTTTTGCCCACCAACTCCACTCAGGGTCAAAAAGAGTAGGGTCCTGTATCCCAGAAACTGGAAACCAACTTAAGTGGTCAGGATTGGCAAATTGTAATAGTAAGAGTGTACCCACAAAAAAGGAAGGCATAGAATAAAGTACGAATAATACCAATGACATTCCTTTGTCTGCAATTGAATCCTTTTTGTAAGCAGAATAAATTCCGATAGGAATACTGATTAAATAGGCCAAGAAAATAGAAACCAATGATAAACCAAAAGATATCCATACTTTTTGCCAAATCTTATCGGCAATAGGCTGTCCGTCAATATATGAGATTCCGAAATCGCCTCTTAGTATACCCTTTCTGTCCTTGCCGTTACCAACCAACCATAAATGGTATTGGTTTTTACCGCCATACCAATTAATAGCAGGAATGTAAGTTCTCCATTTTGTTGCGTTCTTAAGAACATTTTCTCTTGTTTTGACTACATCTTTTAGTGGGTATTCTAAAGTGGATAAGAAAGTGTTATCTGCAAGTAAGCTTTTCATTTTTTCAAACTTCAATGCTACCATGTATTTGTCAGCAGTTTCTAATAAACTACCGATTTCAAAACCAAACTGATTGGCTGCCTCATTCACTGAGTTTAAGGATAAGGAAGAATCATTAGCCACAATTGCTTTAGCATCAACTTTTTGATGTGCTTTTTGCAAAGCCAATAAACTTGCATAATAGCTAGATACTGCTTCCCAGTTTCCACTTTGGTGAGTAAGCGCCTCCAAATTTGCTTTGTGGTATTTGTCCTGCACTTTATAGAGTGTGTCAGAAGATGCTAAATCAGTAACACTTAAGTAAAAGATAGGTAAGTCTAATCCTAGTTTTCTTCTTAGTTCTTGTTTTATTTTTTTTGATGCTCCTGATTGCTGCTCGGCAGAACCTTCACTTCCTGCTGCTTTGGACAGTCGTTCAACAGGGTCGCCAGGGGCATTTATACTAATCACAAATGATAATAGCGAAATTGCTATCAGCATAGGGATAAAGGTTAAAATTCTTTTTAGTGTATATTTGAACATAGTTATTTGTTTATTTTATTGTCCGTTAGTTGGGGCTAAGTTTTTTGAAGAAAAAGCTGCTTTTAAATCTAAATTTTGAAGCATAACTCCAGGGCGCTCGTAATACATTCCTCTGTTGTTAAATCTTTTATGGATTGCAAATTTTCTCTTTGTTGAATATAAGAAAACATAAGGTTGATCCTCATATACTTTTGCTTGTAGTTTTAAAAGTGCGTTTCTATGTACTTCAGGGTCAAGTGTAAGGTTTGCCTGTTCAATTAAAGCATCACTTTCAGCATCACCAAACCCACAAAAGTTGGATCCCTTAGTTACCCAAGAAGAAGTATGCCATAACTGCATAGGGTTAGAATAAGAAGCACTACCTCCCCAGCCGCCAAGCATACCATCAAAATTATGGTCCATAGCATTTTTGTAGAAAAGCGTAAAATCCATTGGTGTAGGTTCCGCAACAATTCCTGCCTTATACATACTTTCTTTCATCATTAATACAATTTCCTTTGATGTTGGTGAACTCATATAACTGAGTTTAAAAGAAAATGGAACGCTTACTCCATTAATCATTTTATCACGGATATTATCTCCATCAGTATCTACCCATCCAGCTTCAGTTAATAATTGTTTAGCTTTTTCAATATCGAATGGGATTAGTTTTAAAGTATCGTTATAAGTCTTTTTTAGAGGGGAAATTAATGAAGTCTGACGACTCGCTTTACCATGCATCATCACTTCAATTATTTCATCAATAGGAATAAGATAGGCCATTGCTCTCCTTACTTTCTGGTCAACAAAAAATGGTTTTCGTTTTATACCATCTGGTTTCATGTTTAAGCCCATATAACTAAAAGCATATCGGTCAAAAAATTCAGAATCATAATTATTGTTAAAATATTCACGTTCCTGTAATTTCATTAATTTTATTGTTCCAATATTAGTCGTTACATCAATTTCTTGATTTTTAAGTGCTAAATAAGAAGAAGCGTCTTCTTTTATGATTTTAAAGATTATCTTATTAGGATATGCTTTACTATATACTGAGGTGTCATTGGCTCCCCACCAATTTTCTTTCTTTTCAATAGTAATATACTGGCTAGCTACCCACTGAGTAACTTGATATGCTCCAAGCCCCACTAATTGCTTAGGTTGGTAACTATTGTCTGCATTGTTGTAGGCATTAAACCACTGCTGTAAAGCTTCAGTTTCATTAAAATCTTTTGCTAATAAATCAGCAAAAGTTACATTATCTAAAACTCCTTTAGGGTCCCATAAACTTTTCTGAACCATGTAAAGTTCTGAGAAAATAAATTTATTATCCCAATGTATATTTTGTGCATGCATAGTAAATTTCATTGGGTTGTTTGGCTCTAGCTCAATTGACTTAATAACAGAGGTGTAGTTTGATCTTATTTGAGCATTGTTAGTTAAAGGACAAAGCATTAATTTTACTGAGAACGCAACATCTTCAGCATTTAGCTCTGTGCCATCATCCCATAAAACATCATTTTTAATTTCATATTCAAAGGATAAATTGTCATCAGAAGCAATAGGCATATTTTTAACTAGTGAAGGAATATATTCTAAGCTTTCAATATCTAACTTGATCAATGTTTTTTGTGTGTATTGAAATACATAAGTTCTCATTGAAGAGTTGTCATTGAAAGGGTGTAGTCCGTCAGGTTGTGATGTAATATGTGCAATTACTGTATTTTGGGAAAGGTCTCTTTTTTGTACACAAGAGACTAATATTGCTGATACAAAGAGGGTTATAAATAATTTTTTAATCATAATTAAATTTAAAGGTCTGCAAATATAACATTTGGTAAAAATAATAAGAGAAATAGTGCTTAAAATATTCCTTAAATAATTACTGAATAATATTTGCTAGAAATATAGATTAGTATACATTTGCAATCCGAAAAAAAATAGTTCTTTTCAGTTGTTTTGAAAAATATTGGAGAGGTGCCAGAGTGGTCGATCGGGGCTCCCTGCTAAGGAGTTGTGCCTTTACGGGTACCGGGGGTTCGAATCCCTTCCTCTCCGCAAAATAAAAAGTTCATCTTTTTATTTGTGATTGTAAAAAAAGTTTACTTTTGCAGTCCAAATTTTTCGGGGTATAGCGTAGCCCGGTTATCGCGCCTGCTTTGGGAGCAGGAGGTCGCAGGTTCGAATCCTGCTACCCCGACTAAAAATCCCTAATTTCACTTAAGATAGAACCGCAATAGCGGTTCTTTTTTAGTTACTAACACCTTGTTTTCTTAGGCTTCATTTTTATCAGGTATTAGCATCAAAAAATAACTTATTCTTAATAATCACTAATTTTAGTTTGATTTGATAACAAGTTCTTTAAAGTGTAGTGTAAATAATTAAAATAAGTGATATCTTGGGGAAAATGTGCAGAGTAGAAATAACTAAAGTCTGGATATGAGAAACATATCAAATAGATTTAGATTTTTTTCTAAAAAAACTAGCCTAAAATTATATCATGAAAGAAATTACAACATCCTATTCTATTTCTCCAGAATTGAAAAACAAAAAATACGTAATTGTTCCTCAAAAGGAATTCAACATCCCAGAGTACTTAAATAATTATAAAAACCAGTTTGATAAAGACTTTGGGGGACTTGGGAAAGATAACTATTTAAAAGATGGGAGGAGTTTTAGATATAGACGGTTCCAGTATTTCTATTTTTTGCCTGAATCTGGGAAAATTGTAGCTTACGCCAAAACTCCTTATTATCAACCTGCCGAAATAAATAAATATGCAGGAGATCTGGACCGAAAATTTGAATCGTTAAACAGTAAGACAATAAGCAACCCCTTCCTTCAGGAGTTGATTCGATTCGATTTCCAACAATTACCTATTTCTGAGGAAGATAAGTCTCACTCCTGGATGGTCGATATACATCAAATACGGACTGTAGCAACAGCAGTTGAAACTGGTGAAGTAACACCAGAAGGCATCCACCATGATGAAAATGATTTTGTTTGGATTCATTTGATTAACCGAGAGAATGTTACAGGAGGGGTTAATGGTATTTATAATAATGAACAAAAACCATTGGAGAGTTGTACACTCAGTAAAAATATGGATTCAATTGTATTTTGGGACCCAAAGGTGATGCATGGAGTAACTTCAATGCACCCAAAAGACCACACAAGAAATGCAATCAGGGATGTTGTGTTGATATGTTTTACCCATTGCCCCGGCCTTAAACCTCCAACAGGAAACCCTGTTTTAGATTACAAAGAAATAAAAACCAACATAAATCCGCCAGCCTTGGTGAAAAACAGTTTCTAAAAGAAAAACAAATATGGCGATATATACCAAAATACAAGCATCTGATCTAAACAAAATTGTTGCTCCTTATAAAATTGAAGTGGTAGATTTTACTCCGATTGAAGGTGGTAATGCTAACTCAAATTATCATATACATGCAAAGAGTGGTGAATATATGATGACAATAGCAGAAGAAAAATCTTTTCATGAGGTGCAAAAATTAACCACCCTTCTTCAATGGTTGGGGAAACATCATTTTTTAACCTCTCCGGTTCATACTACCATTACAGGAGAAATGGTGACCCAATATACAGGGAAACCGGTTTTTGTAAAAAAGTGGATATATGGTACGGTACATGAAAATTTCACCACTGATGAATTAGCTCAAATTGGGATCTCTATGGCACAGTTACATCAAATACCGGTACCTGATTATTTACCCAAATATCATCCTTACGGGCAACAGGTTTTTTCATCAGTTATTGGTAAAGGGATTGATACAGAATATGAAAAGTGGCTCAAGGAACGACTTCATTTCCTTAAAAAACATATTCCTGAGGATCTTCCCAGGGGATTGGTACATGGCGATATTTTTTTCGATAATGTTTTGTTTGAAAATAATAAGATAAAAGCAATTATAGATTTTGAAGAAGCTTGCAATTATTACTTAATTTTTGATTTGGGTATGGGCATATTAGGGCTTTGCAGAACTGGTGGAAAAATTGACCTAAACAAAGCAAGAGCATTGATAAAGGGGTATGAACAAATACGATCCTTGGGGGTTACGGAAAGAGATTCTCTCCAATTATTTATCGAATATGCGGCTATTGCTACCTCTTACTGGCGTTTTTGGAAGTACAATATTCATTCGCCAATTCCTGATTTAAGGAATAAACATTGGAAGATGGTTCAGGTAGCTAAAGAGGTTCAAATAATGGATAAAAAGCACTTTTTGTCAATTGTATTTGAGTAAAGACAGTTATGTCTGAAATTAAGATAATGGAAAAAAGGCAGCATGGAACAAAGCATTCAGTTTGACATTACAGAGTACTCAAGAAGAGTTTACCTTTTAGAAATTGATGCTGAAAATGGAGTAGTTAATAAGAAGTTTGTATTACAGTAAAGATCAGGTACTGAGATATTAGTATTGTTATAAGAGAAGCCGAGCATTTGCTTGTGTTTTTTATAGTATCTTAAAAGTTAGAAAACCACTCTTTAGTAACTTAAAATGATAAGATTTTTGTTTTATCTTTTTACTATAAAATTGAAGATAATAGTTGCTAAAGACAGACACACTATTTACATACTCTGCATGATATGGGTTTAAGTAATTATGCAATTATTTTTGTAGTAAAAAAAAACTACAAAAAGTTTGTATATTATTGATAATTAAATATTTAGTTATATTTAAAATATTTTATTGTATACGTATAAATACTGATGCTTTTAGAGGTTTTGGAATACTATATTTGGATACAAATAATTTACTAATTAAAAACATAAAATTAT